>Ga0193697_1000626_pt1 | contig 12322 bp, 13 predicted proteins | sample L3m2metaG_FD_145073 | JGI IMG/M metagenome (GOLD analysis project Ga0193697, IMG submission 145073) | Soil microbial communities from a riparian zone of the East river system, Colorado, United States - L3m2 | ecosystem: Environmental > Terrestrial > Soil > Riparian zone | place: USA: East River... | reverse complement strand
CGCGTCGAAGCTCGTGGCGGGCGATGCGGCGGCCGCGATCTTCGGGCCGCGGGGGAATCTGGTGATCACGATCCTGGCGCTCCTCGTCGTGCTCGCGTCGCTCAACGGGAATGTGTTCGTCACGCCACGCGTCCTGTTCGGGATGGCGCGCGAGGGCCTGGCGCCCGCCGCGCTGGCGCGTGTGAACGCCGGGGGCACCCCGGGGCCCGCGATGATCGTCGTCGCCATCGTCGCCGCGGGGCTCGCGGCGACCGGCAAGTTCGAGACGCTCTTGAGTCTCGCGATCCTCATCGTGCTGGTGATCGACGGCTTCAGCGTCGCGGCATTGTTCAAGTTGCGGGCACGGCAGCCCGAGGCTCCCTTCCGCGCGCCCTTTTATCCTGTCCTGCCGGCGCTCTTCATCTTGATCTATGTGGTGCTGTTCGTGGGTTCGGCGCGGCACTCGCCGGGGCTCGCGCTCGCGACGGCGGGGGTGCTGGTGGGTACCTGGGCGCTTAGCTGGTTGGTCAAGGGATGAAGTGGGCTGTCCTGATCGTCCTGGGCGCCTGCAGCATGGTCGGGACCACGCGGGCGGTCGTGTACTACCGGCGGGCCCACAAGTACCTCGCAGCGCGCGACTACGACCGCGCTATCGCGTACTACGACACGACCATCGCCGCGTTCTCGCGCCCGCTCGCGAGCGAGGTATTCACCGATCGCGGGGAAGCCTACTTCTTCAAGGGCATGTACGAGCGGGCCATCGCCGACTTCGATACGGCGCTCGCGATCTTGGGGGAGGAAGAGCGTGCGTTGGCGGACCGCGGCGAGACGTACCGCCGGCTCCGTCAGTACGGCAAGGCGATCCCTGACTATGGCAGGGCGCTCGCGTTGAGTCCCAAACTCACGTGGGCCAGGTACGGCCGAGCGCAGGCGTGGCAGGCGCTGGACTCCCTGCAGCGCGCGATCGCGGATCTCGACACGGTGTTGATGCAATGGAAAGGACGTCCCGACATCTCCAAGGAACGCCGGCTCCTCGTGGCGCGCCTCCATCGATGAAACGGGTACTCTCGCTGCTCGCCCTGACTCTGGCTGTCGCCCTCACGGGGTGTAACTCGCCTCGCTTCCAAGCGGTCTTCGTATACGGGCGCGGCGTCTCGCTCCTCAATGCGGGCAAGTACGAAGCGGCGATCGACTCGTTCGACAAAGCCCTGCAGCTCGATTCGAACCTGGCAGTCGCGTACAACGACCGCGGCCTCGCGAAGTACGACTTGGGGCGCTACACCGAAGCGCTCGTCGATTTGAATGCGGCGCTGCGCAAGAATCCTCGACTCGCGGTGGCGTACAACAATCGGGGGTTGGTGTACGACGCGATCGGCCTGCAGAAGGACGCCATCGCCGATTTCGACGAGGCCCTGCGCATCACCCCCGGCGAAGCCATGGTACTCTCGAACCGCGGGTTGACGCGGTCCCACATGCATGACGACGACCGCGCGCTCAGCGACTTCGCGGCGGCGCTCGCGGCCAAGCCCGGGTACCCGAACGCCCTCAACAACCGCGGCACGGTGTCCTTGCGGCAGGGCGACTTCGAGCAGGCCATCAGCGATTTTCGCTCGGCCCTGCAGAAGGCGCCGCGTATGCGCGAGCCCCACGAGAACCTCACGAACGCGTTCGACCAATCGGGGAAATACGACAGCGCTATCGTCCACGGGCGCATCAGCGTCCAGTTCGGCGGCGGCAGCGCCACCGCGCACAACAATCTGGGTGTGGCGTTTCGCCACCTCCACCAGAACGACTCGGCCCTGGCGCACTTCGACACGGCGCTCGCACGCGACCCCGGCCTCGTCGTCGCGCTCTCGAACCGTGGCACCATGCTCCTGGAGGTCGGGCGGACCGCTGAGGCGCGCCGCGACCTCGAGGCGGTCATCGCCGACGGCACCATGCCCGACCTCAGTGAAGACGCGCGAGTACGGCTGCGGGCGATCGGTGCGCGGGTAAAGCATTGATGCCGAACCCGACCAATCGGTGTCCCCACTCTAAAGAGTGGGCCCAATGAATCACTGCGCCTAAGGCGCAGTGCAGTGTCGGGCCCACGCTTCAGCGTGGGAACGGGACGCGGCGTGGACTGTCCTCCCCCAAGGGCGCACGGTCAAAACCGATCTGCGTATCTTTCCCCCATGCCCGTCCGCCTCGCCATCTCCCAGTTCCGCCCCGCCAAGGGCGACTACGCCGGGAACGTGGCGCGCATCGGCGGTGTCATTGCCCAGGCCGCCAAGCTCGATCCCAAACCCGACCTCATCGTCTTTCCGGAGACCGCGACTTCGGGATACTTCGTTGAGGGAGGCGTCAAAGAAGTCGCCGTCACTGCGGGGACCCTGCTGCGCGATCTGGCATCGGCGTATCAGGGCCCGCCCATCGACGTCTCGATCGGCTTCTACGAGAAGTTCCAGAATCACATCCACAACTCGTGTTTGTACGTGACGCTCGGCAAACAGAAGCCCGAGGTGCGGCACGTGCATCGCAAGGTCTTCCTGCCCACCTACGGCGTCTTCGACGAGGAGCGCTTCGTCGATCGCGGGCAGGAGGGCGTGCGGGCGTTCGACACATCGTGGGGAGGGCGCGCGGCGATCCTGATCTGCGAGGACGCCTGGCACTCCCTCGCCGCGACGGTGGCGGCGCTCGAGGGAGCGCAGCTGCTGATTGTGCCGAGTGCGTCGCCGGCAAGGGGCAGCGGGATGGATGAGGACGGCTCGCGCCTTCCGGCGTCTGTGATTCGTTGGGAGCGCATAGTCCGCGGGATCGCCGAGGAGCATGGGGTCTTCGTCGCGCTCGCGAATCTGGTGGGCTTCGAGGGCGGCAAGGGCTTCCCCGGCGCCTCGGCGCTGATCGACCCGATGGGCAACGTCGTCGTGCGCGGGCCGCTGTTCGAGGAAGCGCTAATCACCGCCGACGTCGACCTCGAGAAGCTCACGGATGCCCGAGCGGATTCGCCTCTCCTCGCCGATTTGCGAAGTGCGCTGCCCGTGCTCACGAAGGGGCTCGGCAAGTCGAAGCCTGCCAAGGTCAAGTTCGATCCTGCGACCAACGGCGCGCGCACGCCCCACGCCCCACGTCCCACCCCCATGCAGGTGGTGGGGAGGGGCGAGGAGTCCGAAGACCCCCTCGCCATCGATTGTGCATTGGCGCAGAGGTGGTTGGTCAGCTTCCTGCGCGACGAGGTCGTCAAACGTCGGGGGTTCAAGAAGGGGATCGTCGGTCTCTCAGGCGGCGTCGACTCCGCGCTCACGGCTTTTCTCGCCGCCGAAGCCCTCGGCAAGGAGAACGTAATCGGCGTGCGGATGCCGTACCGCGACTCGAGCCCCGACTCCCTGGCGCATGCCCAGCTCGTGATCGATCAGCTCGGTATTCAATCCGTGACGATTGACGTGAGCGAGGCGGTGGATGGCTATCTGAAGCAGGTCGGCGACGTCGATCCCGGGCGCCGCGGCAACGTGATCTCGCGCGAGCGGATGATCGTACTCTTCGATCTCTCCGCCAAACACAAAGCCCTCCCTCTCGGCACCGGCAACAAGTCCGAGCGGCTGCTCGGCTACTTCACCTGGCACGCCGACGACTCGCCGCCGGTCAATCCGCTGGGCGACCTGTTCAAGACCCAAGTCTGGGCCCTGGCGCGCCACGTCGGTGTCCCCGAAGTGATCGTCTCGAAGCCCGCGACCGCCGACCTGATTCACGGGCAAACCGACGAGGGCGACTTCGGGATCACCTACCCCAAGGCCGATCGCATCCTGTACCACCTGATTCGTGGGGAAGAAGTACGAGGGTTTAGTGAGCGGGAAGTCGCGCTCGTGCGTAAGCGCCTCGACTCGACTCACTGGAAGCGCAAGCTGCCGACGGTGGCCGTGCTGTCGCAGACGGCGATCGGCGAGTTCTACTTGAGACCGGTGGACTACTAATGAAGGCCCGCCATCCCAAAGAATCCGAAACCGTGATGTCCGAGCTCATGATGCCGAATCACGCCAACATCATGGGCAACGTGTTCGGCGGTGTGATCCTGTCGATGGTCGACCGCATCGCCGCGGTGTGCGCGATCCGCCACGCCAAGAAGCAGTGCGTGACCGTCTCGGTGGACAAAGTCGACTTCAAGGAGCCGATCCACGTCGGCGAGTTGATCACCGGCTTCGCGCGGGTGAACTACGCCGGCAAGACGTCGATGGAGGTGGGGGTCAAGATCATCGCCGAGCATCTGATCACGGGCGAGAAGCGCCACACGAATTCGTGTTATGTGACGTACGTCGCGCTCGACGAGGACGGAAAACCCGCCGCCGTCCCGCCCATCGTCCCCGAGACTCCCGATGAGAAGCGGCGCTACGAGCGGGCGGCGAAACGGCGGGCCAGCAGGGTTATGGAGCGACGATACGATCAGGGCCGTGGCGAATAGCCCTCACCCCCTGACCCCCTCTCCCTTCGGGAGAGGGGGAACGTGAGAGTAGTCGCCGTCTTCTCAGGGGGCGGAGCCAAGGCGCTCGCCCACGCCGGCGCTTTCCGGGCCCTCCAGCAGGCGAATCTCCAACCCGATCACATCGTCGCCACGTCGATGGGGGCGGTGGTGGGCGCGGCGCTCGCCGCGGGCGTGCCCTTCGAGGACGTGCGCCGCCGCGCGCTGAGCCTGCGCCGCAAGGACATCGCCCCCTTCAATCCGTTGGCGCTCATCAAGGGGATGTTCGCGCCGGCGCTGCTCCCCGCCTCGGCGCTGTGGCGCACGATCGAGCGGCTCGTGCCCACCAAGCGCTTCGAGTACCTCAAGACTCCCCTGACGGTGACGGCAACGGACCTGGACTCGGGCGAGCTGGTGCTCTTCAAAGGAGGCATGGACCTGCACGACGCGCTGTACGCCTCGTGCGCGCTTCCTCTATACTTCCCGCCCCTCGAGCTGAATGGCCGTCGCTTCGCCGATGGGGGCCTGCGGGCGGTGCTGCCGCTCGAAGCCGCCCGCGCCATCCCCGCGGATCTCGTCGTGGCGGTGCACGTGGGCCCAGGGTTCGACGAGGAGCCGGGAGCGCAGCGCGCGAAGATCCCGGCTCTCGTTCGAGCGCACGGTGAGGCGATCCGCATCATGATGGCGGCCCAAACCGAGCGGGCTGTTGCCGACTGGCCCAAAGATGGGCCTAGGCTCGTGTATGTGCGCGCGGTAGCTGAAAGAGAAGCGACGTTCGCCGTCGACAGACTCGAGCAGTATGTCGAGGCCGGTTACCAAGCCACCAAGAAGGCGATAGCATAGGGATATGCGCGCATCGGAAGTCATGATCGGTGACCCAATCGTCGTGGCCGCGGGCGCCACTTCATCCGAAGTCGCGGCGCTCATGCGCATCAAGAACATCTCCGTCGTGCCCGTGGTCGATAATCCCAAGGACCGCCGCTATCTGGGCACGATCTCTGACCGCGATATCGTCACCGAATGCGTAGGGCAGGGCCACGATCCCAGCGACTGCGCGGTCCAGGATCATGCCCGGACCGACACGCCCATCGTGAAGCCGGAGACGGAGCTGAAGGGCTACAAGGTGCCCCAGGACACCGATCATCACGTCCGCACGACGATCGTCGTGCTCGATGGTGATAAACGCGTGGTCGGTTTCATCCCGCACCCCGAGGAGATCCAGGGCATTGAAGTTCTTCACGCTGGCTGAGGCCAATCGCACCCTCCCCTTGGTGAAGCGAATCGTCCAGGACGTCGCCTCCTATTACCCGACCTGGAAGGACCTCGTCGCGAAGTACGAGTTGGTCGCGGCCCAGGCGCGTCCCGACTGGGGCGAGTCCCCCGAGCAGCTTTCCATCAAGGCGCAGATCGACGACGTCGCGCGCAAGATCAACGGGTGCCTCGTCGAGCTGGAGCAGGTTGGCTGCGAGTTCAAGGGCGAAGAAGGGCTCGTCGACTTTCACGGCACGCTCGAGGGGCGCGAGATTCTCTGGTGCTGGAAGCTCGGCGAGGACCGCATCACCCACTGGCACGAGCTCGATGCCGGTTTCAAGGGACGGCAACCCATACCCGAAGTCGTGAGTCGCGCATGACGGGAGTCTGGCTCTTCCTGCACTTCATGGGCGTCGCCGCCTGGCTCGGCGGCGGGCTGGCGATGATGCTCGCCGGGATCACCGCCAAGAACTTCTCGCCCGAGGAGCGCCTCGCCGTCTACCGCGCGACAAGCGTCGTGGCGCGCAATCTCATCGGGCCGGGAGCGCTGCTCGTGCTGGTGTCCGGATTCGTGCTGTCGATGCCCTATTTTCAGGCGACCATGCCGGGATGGCTTATGGCGATGCAGGGACTGGGACTGATCGGAGCCGTGATGGCGATCGGCATCGTAACGCCCACCGCGGCAAGAATGGGGCGGCTGCAGCTCGATCCGCGCGGCGAGCTGCCCGAGAGTTTTGCCGGGCTCAGGAAGAGACAGGCGATCTTTGCGACGATCACGGGCGCGTTCGCGCTGCTGGCCTTACTCGCCGGGACGGTGATGAGGTAGGAGTTCGCTTCTCGTTCACCCCGGGCTTGCGCCCGGGGTTAGTTAACCAATACACACATTCATTTCGGACCGGGCATTTGGGGCACTTTGGTGAGCGCGCCGTGCACACCAGTGCTCCCAATTCCATCAATGCCTGATTGAACCTCCAGGCTCGCTTGCCCTGCTTGGGCACGATCGTCGCCGCGAGTCCCCACACATCCTTCGTTCCAAACACCCGCTCGAGCACTCGCTTCACGTTCGTGTCGACTGCGGGGACCGGTTTCTCATACGCAAAGCATGCCACCGCTCCCGCGGTGTATCGTCCGACTCCTGGTAGGGCATCGAGCTCTTCCACGTCATGCGGCAGCTTGCCTTTCATGGTCTTACTGACCACGCGCGCAAGCGCGTGGAGATTGGAAGCCCGAGCATAGTATCCCAATCCATCCCAGGCTTCTCTCACTGCCTTTGGTTTTGCCTTGGCGAGATCGTAGACCGTCGGGAACCGTTTCAGAAACCGCGGATAGAACTCCGAGACTCGGCTCACCTGTGTCTGCTGCAGCATGAACTCCGACACGATGACGCGGTACGGATCGCGGGTGCGGCGCCACGGGAGGTCGCGCGCGTGCTGTCCATACCACCTAAGCAGCTTGCGCGTAAAGGCTTGTGTGGATTTTGGAGCCATCGGTACATAACATACACCATCCCCATGACCACCCCATGACGGCCTTTACCGCCGCCCTCGACCTGCGCCGTCACGTCGGCCGTTACGCGCTGCGCACCGCGGGCCACGCGGGGCGGTTCGCGTTCCTGGTCCGGGACTTGGGCGTCGGTCTGATGGAATGGCGCATCTGGTTCCCGCGCACCATCGATCAATCGATCGCCATCGGCTACGGCAGTCTCGGCATCGTCTTGCTGGTGGCGTCGTTCGCGGGTGCCGTGACCGCGCTCCAGACCGGCTACCAGTTCACGAGCAGCGTCATTCCTCTGTATTACGCCGGCGGCGTGGTCACGGCGGGGGTGGTGCTGGAGCTGGGCCCCGTGCTCACCGGGCTGATCCTGGCGGGCCGGATCGGCGCGCGCTATGCCGCCGAGTTGGGCACGATGCGGGTCACCGAGCAGATCGACGCGCTCGAGAGTTTGGGTCGCTCCCCGATGAGCCATCTGCTCTTGCCGCGCATCCTCGCCGGGATTCTCGTGATCCCGCCGCTGACGGTATTCGCGAACGTCATGGGGATCGCGTCGGGGTACGTCGCGGCGTCGAGCTCGCTGCATCTCTCGCTCACCGAGTTCACCTACGGCTCGCGCTACTTCTTCCATACGTTCGATCTCTATTACTCGATCATCAAGGCGTTTTTCTTCGCGGCCGCGGTGACGGTGATCCCCTGTTACATCGGCTACAACACCCAGCAAGGCGCCGAGGGGGTGGGGCGATCGACCACGACGGCCGTGGTGGCGGCGTCGATCACGATCCTGCTATTGGATACCGTGCTGGCCAAGGTCCTGCTCGGCACATGATCGAGCTCAAGCAGGTGTCGAAGCGCTTCGTCGACAACGTCGTGCTCGACAAGATCGACTTCACCGTCAAGCGCGGCGAGACGGTCGCCCTGCTCGGCCCCTCGGGCACGGGCAAGAGCGTGCTGCTCAAGCACATTATCGGGCTCATCAAGCCCGATTCGGGCGAGGTGCTCGTGGATGGGCTGTCGGTGCCTACCCTCCATCGTAAGGAATTGTCTGAGCTGCGCAGCCACATCGGCTACGTGTTCCAGAATGGGGCGCTATTCGATTCGGATAGCGTTTTCGAGAACATCCGGCTGGGCATCACCAACGGCGAGAACTACCGCGACGACACGTTCTGCGAGGAGCGGGTGCGCGAGTGCCTGCGCTTGGTGAATCTGCAGCCCGACGTGGGCAACAAGTTTCCCTCGGAGCTGTCGGGCGGGATGAGGAAGCGCGTGGGGATCGCGCGCGCCATCGCCGGGAAGCCCACCTATCTACTATATGACGAACCGACGTCGGGTTTGGACCCCGTCAACGCCGACGTGATCGACTCGCTGATCGAGCGGTTGCAGCAGGAGCTGGGCGTGACGAGCGTGGTGGTGACGCACGACGTGCGCGGGGCCTTCCGCGTGGCGGACCGGATCGCGCTCCTGTCGCAGGGAAAGATCAGAGCCGTGGGAACAGCCGAAGAGATTCTGCAATCGAAGGATCCAGCGGTGCAGCAGTTCCTGGAGCGAGACCTCGAGATGGCCGTCCTCCAGAACGAGCAGACCTGAGGAGACATGGACACCACCTACAAGCAAGAAGTGGGCGTCGGGGCGTTCGTGCTGCTGGGGTTCGCCGTGTTCGTCGCGCTGCTGCTTTGGCTCACCGGCCGGCGCGTCGGCGGCGAAGGGGAGCGAGTCCCGGTCGTGTTCGAAAACGTCGCCGGGTTGAAGAAAGGCGACCCGGTGATGGTCTCGGGGGTGCGGGTGGGGCGGGTCGAGGGTGTCCACCTCGAGCGCAGCGGCAAGGTCACCGTGACGCTGAGCCTCGCGTCCGACGTGCGCCCTCGCATCGACGCGACCGTCTCCATTGCTCCGCTCGACCTGCTCGGCGCCAAGTTCATCAAGTATTGGCCGGGAGTCCGCGAGGAGCCCTGGCCTGAGGGCCGAACCTTCCTCGGGACGCAGGAGCAGGAGCTGGCCGACATGGCATCGGGGGTGGCGCAGCGCGCCAACGAGCTGCTCGGCAACGCCAACTCGTTCGTGTCGCCGCAGCTGAGCCAGGACCTGCATAACACCATGGTCGCGGTGCAGCGGGCGATGACTCTCCTCTCCGACGCCCCCAACGGACCGTTTGTCACCCAGACGACCAAGACTCTCGCGGCGACGGAGCGGGTGATGCAGCGCGTGGATTCGCTGCTCGGATCGTCGACGGGGAGGCACCTCGACTCGCTCACCACCAATCTCGCGGCGCTCACGAACCACCTGGGGAGCGCGACCGTCGCCATCGACACCCTCTTGCGCCGCATGAACCGTGGCGAAGGCACGCTAGGCAAACTCGCTAGCGATTCGACGCTTTACACGGACCTGCACAACCTGTCTGTGGCCCTGACCGCGCTGCTGACAGATCTGAAGGAACATCCCGATAAGTACATGAAGCCAGGTTTGATTCGGGTGAAGATGTTCTAGCGTCAAAGGCGTGGAAAGGCGTAACGCTGCGTAGCAAAGCGTGGCGTCACGCGCCCGAGTTCGGTGGATTGCGAAGTAGAAGACGTAGGCCGCGCATCGCCTGGCCGAGGTTCTGTTCGAGGGTCGTGACTACAGCGGGCTTCAGATAGTCTGCTTCTCCGGCTGCGAGTGCCAGGCACTCAGCCTCAGCCGCCGATCCCAGTGCAATTCGCAGATGCCGCCGGCAGAGTGCCGGCGTACCGAGCGCATACCCTTCCACGATGTTGGCCTCAACTGAAATCACGGCTCTCTTGAGTTGATCGAACAACGCGCGCGAGCGTGGGTGGTAGGCTTGATCAGTCGCGTTCAGCGTGAGCTTGAGCGCGGAATGGGCCTGCTTCCAGGCGTCCAGCCGTCGATAGCTATGCATTTGACGGAAGATGAGGCGTCGAGCGGGGCAGTCGGTACCGAATTCACGCAGTTGTACGCCTTTTCACGCCGTTTCACGCTGTTCGTTCTTATATTGCCCACCATGCTGACCGTAACGTTTCTAGGGACCAGCGCCGCGCGTCCCACCGTCGAGCGCAATGTTTCCGGCCTTGCGATTCACCGCGAGGGGGAAACGATGCTGTTCGAATGCGGTGAAGGCACCCAGCGCCAGATGATGCGCTACGGGGTGAGCTTCGCGTTCTCCGAGATCTTCTTCACCCACTTTCACGCCGACCACTTCCTTGGCGTCATCGGTCTGATTCGGACCCTGGGGCTGCAGGGGCGGCCCGAGCCCCTTCTTCTATATGGTCCCAAGGGGGCGAAGAAGGTGCTCGGCGAAGCCATGAAGTTGGGGGTCGAGCGGGTGCCGTTTCCGGTTGAAATCACCGAATTGAAACCGGGTGAAGCGATCGCGAAGAAGGAGTACCAGATCCGCGCGTTCGCGACGGAGCATGGCGGTGGCAGCATCGGCTACGCGCTGCGCGAGTTCGAGCGGCGCGGCCGGTTCGATGTCGAGAAGGCGAAGGCTGCCGGCATCCCCGAAGGGCCGATGTGGGGCAAGATCGCCAAGGGCGAGATGCCTGGACCGGAGGGCGTCGTGGGACCGCCGCGGCCCGGCCGCTTGGTCGTCTTCACCGGCGACACGCGGCCGAGCGCTGCGACGGTCGACGCGGCCAAAGGAGCCGACCTCTTGATTCACGAAGCGACCTTCGGCGAGGAAGAGAAGGACCGCGCCAAGGAGACGGGGCACACGACGGCCAAGGAGGCGGCACAGGTGGCGCTCGCGGCGGGCGTGAAGAAGCTCGTGCTCTGTCACGTTTCAGCCCGCTACTCGATGAGTGCCGACGAGCTGGTAAAGGAAGCGAAGGAAGTCTTCCCAAACGTGTTCGTGGCGCGTGACGGACAGGAAGTGGACGTCCCCTATGCTGATTAGTGCGCTCGTCATGGCCACGATGGCCGTCCAGTCCCCGGCAGACCGCGCGCTCGTGGCCGACGTCGATTCGTTCGTCAAGACGATCATGGCGGTCACCGGGACGCCCGGGATGGCGATCGCGGTCGTCAAGGGAGACCGGGCCATCCTCGTGAAGGGCTATGGCTTCGCGGATATCGAGCGCGGCATTCCGGTCACCGAGAACACCGCGTTCTACATCGCGTCGGCGACCAAGGCGTTCACCGCGCTGACGGTCGCGCTGATGGTCGACCGCAAAGAGCTCGACCTCGACGCGCCGATCACACGCTATCTGACGAATGTCCACTGGGCGCCAGACGTGAACCCCGACAGCCTCACGTTGCGGCGTCTCCTCAGTCATTCTCACGGCCTCGCGCCCAACGGCCCCGTCGTGTGGCGCACAGCATACGCCGGCGTCCACACCAATGCCTTGCTCAAGGACCTGCTCCAGTATCACGGACAGAGCGGCACCGGCCACAACTATCGCTACACGAACCTCGGCTACAACATCGCGGGGCTCATCATCGACGACGTGACCCACGGCCATTGGCAGGACGCCATCGCGACCAAGGTCTTGAGGCCCCTCGGCATGGTGCACACGACGGCGTATCTGTCGCGCATCGATTCCTCGCAGCGGGCGATGCCTTACGTCCTCGACTCGGCGGGCCCGCGCCGCGCGTACTACTCCAAGGCCGACGGTAACATGCAGGCCGCCGGCGGGCTCGTCTCGACGGCGGCCGACTTCGCCAGGTGGCTGGAGATGCAGCTCAACCAAGGGCGACTCGACGGAAAGCAGGTCTTCCCGCAGCGCGTCATCGCCGAGACGCAGCGGCAGCAGGTGCCGATGACGGGCACCCGCGGCGACCAGCAGACCGTCGGCTACGCGCTCGGTTGGACGATCGGCGTGCAGGGGAGCGACACCGCGTTCATTCACGGCGGCGGCTTTTCGTCGTTCCGCACCATCGTTGCGTTCGACCGGGGGCATCAGATCGGTGTCGCGGTGTTCGCGAACGAAGGCACGATCGGCGGTGGCGCAATCGAGAACATCGCCCAGTACGTGCTCGACCGCGCGCGCGACTCGACACGGGCGGCGGAGGTCTACGCGCCGAGGCTGGCCGGCCTTCCGGCGCTCGTCGCGGGGATGCGGCGCAGCTTGGCCGACGAGCGCGCCCGCCGCGCGGCGCGGCCGCAGACGCTGAGCAACCCCCTGGAGGCGTACGCCGGCACGTACGAAAGTGTGCAGGGTGGAACGATGACGTGGACGGTGC
>Ga0193697_1000625_pt1 | contig 12333 bp, 12 predicted proteins | sample L3m2metaG_FD_145073 | JGI IMG/M metagenome (GOLD analysis project Ga0193697, IMG submission 145073) | Soil microbial communities from a riparian zone of the East river system, Colorado, United States - L3m2 | ecosystem: Environmental > Terrestrial > Soil > Riparian zone | place: USA: East River... | reverse complement strand
TCGGCGATTCCCGACGCGAGGCTTACGTGCGCATCCTCGAGGGCGGCATTGCGTTTGAGCAGGGAGACGCCTTTCAGGCCCGGGATCTCTTCCGGAGCACCCTCCAGGCGCTGCGGCGCGCAGAGGACGAAACCACGTTGGCGCTCGTGTCGATGAATATCGGATCGGCGGAGGCCCGTCTAGGGCATCTCGCCGACGCGGAAGAGTGGATCCGGCGAGCGGAGAAGGTCTTCGAGCATCGAGGCATCTCGGAGGAACTCGCCCGCGCGCACTGGGCGTACGCATACGCTCTCGCAACCCGTGGTGCCGCGGAGAAAGGGGTACCGCTCCTCTGGGCTGCAGCCCGCGAGTTCGACGAGCTGCGTCTTCCGGTTGAAGCGGCGTTCGTGCGCCTGGACATCGTGGAAGTGCTCCTCGCGGCCGGTGCAGACGACGAGGCGACCGAACTTTGCAAAGCCCTCATCGCGGTGCTGACCCAGGCAGATGCCGTGGCCGCGGCGCAGCGGGCCGTGCGGCACCTCTGCCGCGCTATTAGTCGCGGCGAAGGTACGGTGCCGCTCGTTCGCTACGTCCGGACGTACGTGACCGCAGCGCACCATGGCCACGTCGCGCCGTTCCGGCCGCGGGTGGCGGCATGACACCGCCCACCCCGCGGCGGAGGTGGCGTCAGGGATCAGGGACGCCGATCTTACTCGCGAGAATTACGATCACCGTGATCGCGATTTCCAGCATGGCGAACCTCCTTTCCGGCGCGTCGAACTTCGAGAGCGCACCGTTCGGAAGGCAGCAGACGGACGACGGGGAAATGCGTGACAGCGTCGTCGGGCGGAGGGAGGGGTCAGCTATACTGCCGTTCATTCCGGCCGCTGACCACCCACACGCGACCGCAGAACGGGATCGCAAGATGCCTGACCACGGCGGGACTGTGGAGCTTGGCGATGCCGTGTATGACCGGTACTACCGCCTCTTGTGTTGCATCGCGCTGCGGGACTTCGGTATCCCTCGCGATGATGTGGAGCCGCTCGCGCACGATGCGTTCGTAGCGCTGCTGCGCAACCGCCATCGCATCACGAGCAGCGAAGTAGCGTGGCTCGTCGGGGTGATGTACAACCTCTGCCGCGACTATTGGCGCGCGAAAGGGCAGGAAGAGCGGGCGCGCTTAACGTTCCCTCCGCCGCTGCCTACGCCGTTCGACACGGCCGCCGCTCGGGTTGATCTCGAGCGCGCTCTCAGTCGGCTGCCCGACCGTTATCTCGCCGCGATTCAATTGCGGTTCTTCGAGGGGTTATCGATTGAGGAGATCGCGCAGAACCTCGGCGTAACGCCGGACAACGCCAAACAGATCATTCATCGCGGCCTGCTAAAAGCGCGGCAACGCTTCACCGCCGGGGACGATGAGTGATGGACCACCTGTCGGACGAGGAGTGCGTGCGCGTCGCGGCAGCCGGCATGATCGACGATGATCGCGCCACGCGACATATTGCCTCGTGTTCCGATTGCAACCGGAGACTGAACGAGTGGGGCGCGTTCATCGCGGCCTTGAGGCTTCCGACGGTCTGGGAAAAACCAGCGCTCAAGAGATCGCCGCGGCCAGAAACCGAACCGACCGCTCTGTTCGAGCGGGTGTCCGCACAAAAATTCGAGACGCTGGAGGACGAGCCTTTTTCTCCGCAGTTGATGCGGGCCGGACTCGACGTAGCTCATGCACTCCTGCGCCGAGCGCCCCGCGACTCCTTGCGGCTGACGGACACGCTCGGCTCGATTCTCAAGCGTTCCGGCCTGGACTACCCTGAGATCGCGGGCGAGATCGCGAAGGATCGCGCCAATGCGCTCCGGCGGCTCATGCGATACGGAGAAGCATTCGAAGCGCTCGACGAAGCGGAGCGCGAGTATCGCAAACTACCCGCTCCGTACTACGAACTCGCGTTTGTTGAATGGGGTCGAGCGACCCTGCTTTTCGCGCTGAAGCGCTATGCCGAAGCATCCGACAAGGCGGCGCTTGTCCGCGGGATGTTTGTCGAATTCGGCGACGACGTGAGCGCCGCCGAAGTACAGCTCCTGCAGGGCGGGATCGCGTTTGACCAAGGCGATATCCAAAACGCCCGTGTTCTGTTTGTCGAAGCCGCCGAGGTTCTTGAAACGCACGACCCAAGACCGTCGCTCGCGCTCGTCTATCAGAACCTTTGCACCTGCGACGTCCGCCTTGCCGCACTGGACAGTGCTCGGGAATCCTATCGTCGCGCGAGCGCGCTGCTGCAGCAATTCGGGATGGCAGCGGAAGTGGTGCGACTGTCGTGGAGCCTGTGGGAAGCGTTCGCGGCGCGGGAAGACCCCGACGCGGCCCTGCCCTACCTTCGAGAGGCAGCGAAAGGATTCCACGATCTCGGCATGGAAGGCGACGCTGCTGAAGTGGGGCTCGATATCCTCGAGCAACTCGTTGCGCTCAGGCGTTTCGACGAGGCGGTGCCGCTTGCGCGCGAGATTGCGGCACTCTGCCAACGGGTAGGCGTCACGATCGATGTGGCGAATGCCATGTCCTACCTTGAACAGGCAGTGAAGGAGGCGCGCGCCACCCCACGATTCGTACGAGACACGAAAGTTCTTGTTGCGGCTAGCCTGCGCGGTGAATCAAGGGCTTGAATTTGACAGACTCAGTTGGCGTTTCTGCGATTCCATTCGGCCGGTGAGACGCCCTCGATGAGTACGAGCTTGGAACCACACGCGCACGTCGCGCTCTCGCCGGGCTCCACATCCAACCGCCACTCGTTCGTGCACGCGAGGCAGGTGACGCGCTGACGGCCATCCGAGCGCTTGCGGAGAGCGCGCAGTCCTTTGAGCATTTCGTCAAGCGTGTCGCCTTTGAGGACGTGGTAGGCTTGGACGACCCTCTGCTCGAACCGGTCGAAGACCGCATGGAAGTAGTCTCGTGTCCAGCCGAAACGCGGTGATATCGAATGGCAGCACTGGCCCCCGTCGATCAGCTGACGGATCGCGCGCCGATAGCGTGGCTTGAGAAGCGCGAGCGTGCTTGTATACGCAACCGCGAGGAAGAGATCGTGATCGAAGGTAGGCGGTGGAAGTCCCTGCTCCGCCCGATGGGCGATCGCATCGTTCCTCATGACAACGAGCGGATAGTTGTGGCAGGGGCGCTCCATTCGGCTCGCGATCTCGCGCATCACGACGTGGCAGGCGGTTCGTGCCGCGCGATCCGCCGGCAACCCGTAGAGGCGCATGCCGATGTGCGCGAGAACACGGAGGTAGCGCCCGTCGAACGGACCCATGACGCACTCCGATGACGGCAGGAATCGGTATGTCCGCCACCGCGGATGGCGTTTTTGCAGCATCTTCGTCATGACGCCCTAAATTATCCCGCGCTGTCGGGACTACGTTCAACCACCACGACCGAAGTAGAATGAGTAAAGGGGACCGTCAAAGACACGTTTTCGCGTCAAGGAACTTCCGAGAGCCTCGGTCATCTTCACGAGCGTACCGGAGGAGTGCTTCTCCACGCGGTGTGGACCTGGGGTTGGATCGCCAACAGCGGATGTCCGCGCAGAAATATCGATTACCTTTGCCACCCAGAGCTTCCTGAACCATTCCGCAGCGACCAGAAAAATCGAAGGTGTGGGTGTGGATTCGTGCCTGACGCGGCTCTCCTCATGAGGAGGTTCTGTCGTTGGGAGTCATCCGGGGTGCTTCCTTTCCCGCCGGGTGATCGGGCCAGCCGCGGAACCTCCTGCTTCGGAACATAAAAGAGGCATCGCCGCGCCATGGCGGTTTCTCGGAGGCGTTCGAATGAGAAGAATCGTCGCGATCGCGCTCATGTCTTTGCTGCTGGCCGGAGGAAGCCCCGCCGTCCTCGAAGCCGCGACCTGTTACGGCTCGGACCCCTGTAATGCCTGCAAGAACTGCAAATACTGCAAGCATTGCGCAAAAGACGGCGGGTCCTGCGGTATCTGCAAAATCCGCCGGTAGAGCGGCGAGAACGTAGACTGTAGCTTCGACTAGAGCAACGCATCTAGGAAGGAGACATCCCCATGATGATAAGGCGAGCCGTGGTCGGTATTCTCGCGGTCGTTGCGACGTTCGCGCTCTTTGCCGAAGACGGGGTGATCAGCCGGAACGCCCGCCTTCGGGAAAGCCCTTCCATGGATGCGCCGCTGATCCGCGTGCTCCTGCCTCGGGAAGAGGTGGAGATCCTCGACATAACGCCGCAGAACGGCTTCCTCCACGTGGAAACCGAAGACAACTTGCAAGGCTGGGTGTCCTCGAGGCTCGTGCGCATCACTGCACCCGCCGGCGAGACGCTTCCCGCCGCGGCGAGAACCTTAGCAACTGCCGCCACGAGTATTTCGGAAGCGTGGGAGAAGCCGGCCCCGAAGACCGGAACCTTCACGGTCGACGGAAAGACGTGCGGCCCGGACGGCAGCGGCGACAAGCGAGACAAGGGCACGAACTTGCTGAAGAACCGCACCGATATCCCAACGAGCTACCACCTCGTGACCTGGCGGGCGATCGGAGAGTTGTTCTATCCCACGCCCTCGCCGAAGAGCCGCGCGGACTTCACCGCGGCGCAGATCGAGCCGATCGAGAAGGTCGAAGGCGCCGCGGTGCAGATGGTGGGCTTCGTCGCCGCCATCAAACCGCAGAAATCGAGCAGCGAGTCCTGCAACTGCTCCATGCAGGGCGAGAAAGCGACCGATTGGCATATTGCCATCGTCGAACATCCGGGCGAGGGCGAGGCGACAAGCATCGTCGTCGAGCCCACGCCGCGCATCAAGAAGAACCACCCAAAATGGACGAAGGCGAATCTCGAACCGTGGCAGGACACTGATGTGCCTGTCCGGATAAGCGGCTGGCTGCTTTTCGACCCGCAGCACAGGAACCACCTCAAGAGATTTCGCCGCACGCTCTGGGAGATCCATCCGGTCACGAAGATCGAGGTGTGGGACACGGACACCGAGACGTGGGTGGACATGGACAAGATGACTGCGGACACGCATCCGTGACTCTCCGGACAGCGTCGCCTGGAATTTGAAGGCGAGAGGGCGGTTCGTCTCGCTATATGACCTCTCGGTCCGGGTCCCCACTTGCGCGTGGCGCTGTGGTCGCGCTTGCGGCGGAGCGTCGAACAGCAGCCCGGTAAACGCCAACTTTGCAGGCCTCTGAACGCACATGCTCGGCGAACGGACTCGGTCCAGCAGGTCGAACGCCGTCGACTTTTTTTATCCGGGCCACGCCATGGGGGTAGGGAAAACTTCGTTCATGTCCCTCCTTTACTAAGGTCCAACTTTATGACCATGCTTCGATCCGCCCACAGGGCGAGCCATGCGTTAGCTCCGCTAGGCGGAAAATCCAGTATCTGTGGACTCCGGTTCGCTCCGGGCGTGATGGTCGGCCAATCTGCGAAATACGCCAGCGAACATCGTCACTGTGCAGAAGGCCGAAGCAGTGACGACGGACGCTAGCCGACCTCCCAGCCATGCCCGACGAGCGCGACTGCTCGGGTCAATTTTTAGCGTCCGCTGGCCCTTTGCGCTGCTCCTATGTCTCGCATTTGTGTTTTGGCCAGTAGTCGCTTTCGGGCCCGGTGTCGTCTTCGAGCCCGCCCACTTTATTGAGATCTGGTTGCAGCTCACGTCCACTGCAATCATCATAATCTTCGTTGTGGAACTCGTACAGGATCGTCGCCGGGAGCGTGACTCACTCGTAGCCATTGCCGACATTCTCGACGAAACCGTTCTTCCCGATCTCGCTGACGCCAGGGCCGCACTCGGCCGAATGAGTCTCGGGACGGGTCAACCTACTGACGACAGTCTATCCGCGATTCAAACGGTTCTCGACAAGTTGCGCAGCGTCGACCTTCCCGTACGCCTGGCGACGCAGCTTACTCAAAGGTCCCACCTTCATATTCACGCCGAGCGCTTGCGCAACAAGCTCGACACGGATCGGTGGCTTAGGACGCTCGGCGAACTGCAATCCGAAGATCATTGGTATGACGCTGACGCTGACGATTTCGCGACGCTTGTGAATGAGCTCGCAGCCGCTGAACAGTCCACGCGCGAATTCGTGAGCATTTGTCGCCGCCTGTAGGCCACCATAGAAGGAGTCACGTGTGAGAGACTCATTATCACCTGTCAGCCAGTATAACAATAGCTTCAATGGGCTACTCAAATCACTTATCGGCGAGATATTCGTCTCGGAAGGCGAATTTCCTCGCTACGTGCCGGGCCGTGTAGGACTTATGGACGTCTTAGTTCCCAGCAATCCTCAAGACCAGGAACTCTTCGAAGTGGTCCAAAACGCATCACCCCGCGATCCACGCGGGACTGCCGATATCAACCTAGACGGCGTTGGAGATTACGAACGTTTGGTGACTTCTTGCGTCGCGTGGGGGCGGTATAGCCTTTACTGTGTCCTCGGTGAAATGGGCAGCGGCAAGACAGCTATGCTTAAGCACCTAGAGGGCGTGTTAAGCCGCCCAAAGAGTAAGCTATGTGACAACTGTCGTGTGAATAAGATCAAAAACTGTGAACCGCTGCTCGTGCGCGTTGACCTGAACGGTATCGACGGTGACAATCCAGTCGCGGTTGGAAACGGTCTTCGTCGCCGTCTGTATAACAGCACCTCAACGGCTGTGCGATCGTTTTTTATGCATCAAAAGTACGGCGACTCCTTTCTCACTCATGTGCGTAAGTCTGGCGCCGGTACCCAATACGCGGCGTACGACGGCCTTCTCAGGCAGATCGACGATGACCCCGACTGGGCGAAAAAGACCCGGCGCCAACGAGCTAATGTCATACTTTCCTATATCGCCGCGCAGCCCGACGTCGGCGCACGGCTTGAGTATGCTCTGATTGCGTTAGCATACGTTGTAGACGTGGCCCGGCGTGAGCGATCATGCGCTGTACTTCTAATAGATAACATCGACAAGTTCAGTGCAGATACCCAAATGGCACTGCTCAAACAAACCTTGTCGCTGCAGACAAACGTAAAAATCAAAACGCTCGTGACGCTTCGACCAACGAATTTTGCTCGTCTGCGATCGAATGGCACGATGTCGTTCGGTGTAATCGTCCACTCCGGCGCCTCACCGCTGGACGTTGTTCGAGGCCGCATCGAACATATCCTGGAGCACCACGAAGAAGAGCGGCTACTGACGCAGCTTACGGAGCGCGTACGCAGCGCTGTTCTGGCACGTTTACGATATGTAGTTGGACTCCTGCGCCAAGACGGCGGCAATTTCGCCGAGACGCTTAGCGCGCTGGTGGGCAACAGCAGCCGCTTGGCCCTGACAGTAATGGAGAGGGTGCTCATCAATAGCATCATTCGGTACGACGAAACGCCAGCTAACCAGGGCGATGTAGTGCGTGCGCTATTCATCGGAGTCAATTCTGAGGGCGTGATGACGATGGGCGATCCGAATGTCGCGAATCTCTTTACCGATGGTCAAGCGCCGCGTCTGTCGCTGCTCTGCCTCAGGATTCTCGGATTCCTATATGTGCTACGGAACCAGCGCGACGCCCGGCGAATAAGCAATATCATTAAGGCCCTCACGCTCATATGCGGACGCACCGAGAGCGATGTTATTACGGCGCTGAACTATGTAATGTATTGGAAGCGTCCCTTAATCTGGGCCGACAGCCGTACTGAGTTCGAAGTCCGGCCAAAAGTGATACGCGACTTGCGCATCTCGTCCGACACGTTGAACTTGACCGTGGCGGGACTGACATATTTCGAAAAACTTGCTATGTCGATCAATTACGTTCAGGAAGCGACAAATTCGTTGATGTGGTCGACGCCGCTGGTCCCGGCAGGAAGTTCGTTTGCCGACATCAACGTTCGGTTTCGCGCGTTGCGTGGGTCACTCCGCGCGGTGCTTAAAGCGGACAAAGATGAACTCGTTCGCTTCAATGAGCGTGGACAACGTTTCGACGGTGAACTGCCGGCGCCAGCATTGGTTTCGAGTCGTATTGTGTTTGGCGTGGGCCGCTCCGCATTGCGAATTCTGGACACGTAGCGTACGGCGCGAGGTGTCGATACCACGATAGAGGTCAAGGAATGGCTGAAGCTGTTGGCGCTCGCGACGTATCAGGAAAAAGAGCTTTTAGGGGAGCCGAACCAACGGATTGACGCTTTGCTTGCTACGTATAACCAACAGCGCGAGCCGACTCAAATGGCGCACGATGTCGTGCGCCAAGATCCGAGCGATCAAGCTCGCTAGTGAAGTTTGCGGCCTCGGCGAAAGCCTAGCCGGTTCCAGCTAGCTTCGCGCCGTACGGGCCGGGAAAGATCTGATGGGAAGACTACCACGCAGACACAGGTCGTCAAGGCGCCGCGCGCGTACCACTGTAATACTTGGTAAGTGCGTTAATTGACGCTTTTTGAGGATTCTCGTCAACTCGCGTTGTCAACTTCTCGTTCCTGGGTTCGCTATCAAGACTGAGCAAGCAATCCCTCGCCCGTTAGCGGTACTCGGAATGGACGAAGTACCCCATCCTCATCCAATTCCGCCCATAGCAGCCCTTCACGTCCGGCCTCCGGTAGCGCCGCGCTTTCCATTGCAACCAACCGCTCTTGGCCCTCCACTGGTCCTGCGCGCGACTTTTCGTGCCGATGCCCGCAACACAACATAATCTGCCGACGCGGGCTGCGCGCAAGCGCAGCGTGTAGCATCACCATGATCTCGCGGGACTGGACGCTGTTGTATGCGAGAAGGGCCCAGCGGGTCATGTTCACGCGGCCCCGAATGTCGCGGTCCTGTCGCTCGTCGGTCCATCGGAAGAACGAGTGGTGAATCAGGAGGACGATGATCCGAGCGGGCGAGGCGTCGATTCGGTTCTTGAGCCGAGCAAGCTGCCCGCTGTCCATCTCGCCGAAGGCGCTGCCGAGAAGACCTGATTCAGGCCAGGTGGAATTTGCAATGAGGAATTCGACGCTTGCCGCTGGATCCTCCAGCCGGAGTGGAAACGGATCGTGCCACAGGTACCCGAAGCGGCGGGCGATGAGCCACCCCTCGAGCGCGCCGGGGTACGATTTACCGAGCATTCGGGTCCATTGTTTGCGCGCGCCGGCGTCGGTCCGAAAGGCCGGCGGCGGGAAGAGCGCAACGAGTTGGTCGACCAGTGGTTCGGTGAGGCGCGCTGCCTGTACGGGAAGAATGCGCTGGAGCAGGGCGAGACTCCGCGGGCCGATCTTTTGGCTGCGGGCGCGGATCCAGGCGGCAACGTCTGGCGAATCGCGCAATATTTTTTCCGCAGCCGTCGCCGTCTTCTGCCACGCGACATTGAATTCGCGCAAGGGGCCCAGTTCTTCTCTGACCAGTTCGACGAGTGGCCTTCCGTCGGCGGTGGCAAGTTCCGGTTCGAGGCGGACGGCCGCTTCCAGATAGTCGGTAACACGGCTCGCGTCGGCGACGGGGCGGAACCCAACGGTCGGACGAAGAAAGGAATAGGCTAGTTCCGGGGTGTAGGCGGTGGCCAGGTCATGGTTGCCGGGCGCGAGAAGAACGCGGCTGCCATTCTCGCGGAACCGATTGAGCAGTGGCAGCGCCACGTTCCATTCGTCGGGCTCGCCGCGATCGATCGCGTCGCCGCTGACAAGAAGATAGGTGGGACGCGCGGCGGGTTCAAGGCCCCGGGCCAATGCCTCAAGGCGGGCATTGCCGCTGGGCTTTCCGTCGAGCTGCGGCTCGCCGAAAGCGGTGATGTGGATATCAGAGAGTTGCAGGAGGAAAGCGGTGCCGAGAGCGCGAAGTTCGCTGACGTCGGTCGCCAGCGGCGCGTGGTAACGGCGCAGGAACGCTATCAGGCGTAATCGGTCGAAACCGCGCCAAATTGCAGCGAGGATGGCAAGCGGGATGCCGATCGTACCAAGAGGCCCCGCGAACTTCGCCGCGATGACACAAACGACGAACAAAAGGAGCGCGCCTTGGATGCCGTGTATGATTAGAAAACGGCGTAGCGGCTCGTCATCCGGCAGACCGCGCTCGAGGACCACAGCACCTGAAGTCTTGCTGCCGCCGAAGCCGATCCACCAGTAAAAGATCATCACTGCCCAGAAACCGCCCCAGTAGCGCGCCGCCGAGCCCGCTGGTGGCATGAGATGCGAGTTGGGCGAGCCAGCGCCTGTCATCAAGGCCACTACGCCAGGTAGAAGGACAAGCCCGGCCACCCAAGGTTGAAAGAGCATGCGGCGTAAGCGGTCATCAAGAGCGGCGAGCACGGAGGACGCAGCACGCGCGCCAGGAGTAAACCAGCCGACAGCGTAGCTGAGCACGGCTAGACTTGCAGAGGCCCACAGGAGTGTTAGAAATCCGTAGGCAGTCGCTTGCTCATAGTTGAGCGGCCAACTCATCACCAGAGACTATTTGAAAAGGGACCTCAAACACGCAGAAGCTTGCCGGCAAAGATGAACGCGTCGAGCCCGTTACCAGAATCCAGGTCTGTCCCACTTGACGTTTTTGGGTAAAAGCGTCAACTAGCGTTATTTGCAGCAATGGCGTCGGACAGCAATGATTCCGCATATTTGGCCTCTCGGCGTTTGTTCGTAACCTTGGCGTAGACCTGCGTCGACGCGATGTTGACCTGCCCAAGCCAGTCCTGCACATCGGCGAGGTCCCATCCTGATTCGAGGAGATGCGTGGCGATCGAATGACGGAGCACATGCGGGTGCTGCCGCTCGTGGGGGATGCCGGCAAGGTCGGCGTAACGGCGGAAGAGGCCGTAGATCGTTGACGGGGATAGCGGCCCCATCCCGCTTTGCCTGCTCGTGAATAGGTACGGGTTCTCATCCTCGGTGCGTTCGTGCTGGTGCGTCCAGAGCAGGCGCTGCGTACGCGGGTGGATCGGATATGCGCCGGACCGGCCGCGTTTCAGCCGAGTGATCCAGACGCGCCCTTCGGAGACATGCTCCCATCTCAAAAGCGCGGCCTCGCGCCTGCGCAGGCCGTGGCGATAGATCACCTCGAAAAGTAGCCGATCCCGTCCGTCCATAGGAGGAATAGCGCGGAATAGCCGCTCGACTTCTTCCTTCGTGAGGTATCCGAACGGGCGCGAAGCAGCGAGCTCCACGAGGTGCATATGCGGTCTTTTCCCCTTGCGGCGAGCCATCTTCACGCTTTTACCCATTTCCATGAACTGAGTGTGGCGCGGAAGACGGGAGGAACCATGAAGGAGCGCTGGCCGAATTGCCCGCGCACCGTGCTGGCGCTCTGGCTGGTCGCTGGCTTCTTGGGGTGCACGAAGCCGCCAGTCATTCACGGGCGCGTCGTGGACGTCTTCCAGAAGCCGATCGCTGGAGCGGAGGTCTCGATCCCGAAGACTACCTTCACGGCAGTCTCCGGTAGCGACGGCAGGTACACCATCGGGTACGCACCTGGCCAGTTCGAACTCTCCGTCCGGAAGCCGGCGTACGCCTCGACCATGATTCCCCTGAGCGTGACTCAAGCGGCCGATGTGCCCGCGGCGGACGCGGTGCTTTACCCCATTCCACCGGAACCGGGGATCTACTACATCGGCCCGGATCGCCTCGTGCCGCTAACCGAACGGAAAATCCAGCAGAACTTCAAGACGCTCGAAAACAACGTGTCGATACTGCGCGAATACGCGTTTCCGTTCTCGAGCGACCCCACGCCATCCATCAGCTTCGGCACCGAGGCCCGCTTTCTCGACACGCTACCCACCTCACCTACCCTCTACCGCGGTGACCCCGAGTTTTACCAGGTGGAGTACCTCACCGGGACCACGAACCCGATGAGTCCAAGGTTGAACAACGAAGTGAACACACGCACTACCGAATTAGGCGACGAGAAACTACGATTGCGAACCGTGAAGCTCGAGCAGAGCGCCGTCTACTATGGCTGGCTGGCGGGCCCAGTCGAGCAAACAAAGAACGCTTACGTGTTCTCGGTGCCTTCGCCAGCACACGCGGACTGACTTCGACATTCTTGCGAACGCTTCTGCACCGCAAGGGGCCGCCGGGTGTCAATGCTGCCACATTCACACGTGCCGGCTGAAGCGTTTTCGGCGGCGACGCAGAGCGTGAACGATGACATCCCCAGAAACTACAATCGTCGCAAATACGCAAAACCCGAAGCCCGCAATAATACGGCGACGCAGACTCAACTCTCGATTCGCTACCAGAAAAAGAGGTTGACCGTTGACTTCTACCCTAGTACTGCCGTCCAGTCGAATTGTAGTCGATGATCCATCCGCGACTAACGGTAATGTAATCACACCCCCCGCGGCCGAAAACTGAGCAATGTCACGAAAAGCGAAAAACGCCGGAACCGCGAATGAACGCTCGACCGTACCACGAGCTATCGAACCTGTC
>Ga0193697_1000622_pt1 | contig 12342 bp, 8 predicted proteins | sample L3m2metaG_FD_145073 | JGI IMG/M metagenome (GOLD analysis project Ga0193697, IMG submission 145073) | Soil microbial communities from a riparian zone of the East river system, Colorado, United States - L3m2 | ecosystem: Environmental > Terrestrial > Soil > Riparian zone | place: USA: East River... | reverse complement strand
CATGACGCACCCCATACGCTGCGCATCGTCGGCGTGGTCATCAGCGTGCACATTGCGGGGATGTACGCCTTTGCCCCCCTCGTCGGCTGGCTGACGGATCGGCTCGGCCGCCGGCCACTGATCTTCACGGGGATCGCGTTGCTCGTAGCCGCGTGCGCGCTCGCGGGCGGCGCCGGCTACGACACGACGCGCCTGGGTGCGGGACTCTTTGCGGTGGGGCTCGGCTGGTCGTGCACGATGGTGGCGGGCTCGACGCTCCTCACGGAATCCGTGCCGCTCGACCTGCGCGCGTCGGCCCAGGGCTTCTCGGACCTGATCATGGGATTGGCGGGCGCGTCGGCTGGGGCACTATCCGGGGTCGTGATGAGTACCTGGGGATTCCCGGTGCTGGCGATGGTCGCCGCGCTCGCGACGGTTCCATTGATCGTGCTCGGGGCTGCCATTCGCGTGGAGCTCCCGAAAGAGTCGGTCCTCACCCCCTGACCCCCTCTCCGTTCCGGAGAGGGGGAACGACGCCTCAATGTTCGTCCCCCCTCTCCGGAACGGAGAGGGGGTCAGGGAGTGAGGACGTCGATTTTGGGGTAGTGGATTCGTCGTATAGGTGAAACCAACCACCAGGACACGCTCTTATGGCGACGCGCAAGCTCAAGCTGCAGGTGCAGATGACCGTCGACGGGTTCGTCGGGGGGCCGGACGGCCAGCTCGACTGGATGACGCGGAGCCTCGACGAGGGGGTCATCGCGCGCATCGTCCAGCTGACCGATACGAGCGACACCATCCTGCTCGGCAGAAAAATGACCGACGGCTTCATCAAGTACTGGGAGGCCGTGTTACCGGAGAGCCCCGAATACGTCTTCGCGCAGAGGATGGTGGACACGCCGAAAGTCGTGTTCAGCAAGACGCTCACGCGTGTCGAGGGCAAGAATGTGCGGGTGGAAAGCGGCGACCTGGTTCAGGCCGTGAACGCGCTCAAACGTCAGTCCGGAAAAGACATCGTCGTATACGGTGGTGCGACGTTCGTAAGCGCCTTGATCGAGCATGATCTGATCGACGAGCTCAACATCTTCGTCAACCCGGTCACGATCGGCCGCGGCATGCGGATCTTCAAGGACCGGAAGGCGCTACGCTCGACCGGCGCGACGGCTTTTCCGAGTGGGGTGGTGATCAATACCTATGAACCGGTGCGATCCTAGAGGAATCCGCAGGGGGAAGCTAACTTTTCGTCTCTTATCGCCGGTGCTGTTTCACCCTCATCCCACGAGTGTGCATGACGACCCCGTTGCGTGATTTCCTGGAGATCCCCTACGACGAGCTGGAGGACCGTAACCTCGCCGCCAAGAAGCAGCGGCTCGACCGCGTACCGGCGGACAAGATCCAGGAGGAGCGCCTCAAGTACCTGAAGGACGAAAAGCGCATCAAGGCCGTCACGGTCTGCTTCACCGACCTCGAAGGCCGGTTTCACATGCTGGATTACGACAAGAAGTTCCTGCTCGCCTCGGTCGACAATCTCACGTTCGACGGCTCGTCGATCCGCGGGTTCTCACAGCAGCGGGAATCCGATCTGCGGCTGCGCGTCGATTGGCCGGCGTTCTACTGGCTCCCCTCCGACGTGTTTGGTCCGGGGAAAGTCCTCGCCATGGCCGAAGTGTTGGAGCGCGATGGCGCGCCCTACGCTGCCGACTCCCGCGGCCTGCTGAAGCAGTACACCGACAAGCTGTTCGCGAAGGACGGCACGACGTGCTTCGCGGCCAACGAGATCGAAGGGTTCCTCTTCAAGGGCCGCGATGCCGAGCGGCGCTATCACGAGACGGGGAAGTTCGAGTTCATCTCGACGGGCGGTTACTACCACTCACTGCCGGGCGATGCGCTCCGCCTGTTCATCGACACGGCGGCCGAGGTGCAGCGCGCGATGGGGTTCGCCAACGAGAAAGATCACCCCGAGGTGGCACCGTCGCAGTTCGAGATGAACTACAGCTACGCCGAGGCGGTCATCGCCGCCGACCAGGTGCAGCTGTACAAGCTGCTGTCGCGCCAGGTGGCGGCCCGCATGGACATGACCGCCTGCTTCCTGCCGAAGCCGGTGACGGGCGTCAACGGCAACGGGATGCACACCAATGTCTCGGTCGCGCGCAAGGGCAAGAATCTGTTCTGGGAGGAGAAGGGTCAGGACCAGCTGTCGCAACCCGGCTGGGATTTCATCAAGCGGATTCTCTCGAATGGCGCCGAGATCTGCCTGCTGCTGAACTCCAGCGTGAACAGCTATCGCCGGCTTGACCCGCACTTCGAGGCGCCGAATCAGATCAAGGCCTCCCCGATCGATCGTGGCTCGATGATTCGTATTCCGTTGGGCAATGAGCGGTCCAAGCGCGTGGAGGTTCGTTCCATTGCGCCCGATGCCAACCCCTATCTCGCGATCTACACGATCTTCAAGACCGGTCTCGAAGGTCCGACGGATGCGAGTAAGGGCGACGGCGCGAAGTACCTGTCGGACAACATCTATGACGCCATTCGCCTGCATCAGGGCAGCCGCTTCCTGAAAGAAGCGCTGGGTGAGGATGTCCACGGCAAGTTTGCCGAGCTGAAGCAGATGCAGGCGGACCGCTGTCCCAAGGCCCTCGGCGCCGAGGTGAAGGCCGCCGAGATCCAGTTTCATCATGAGGTGACGAACCAGTACCTCTGGTCGAAGTTCTAGAATGGAGAAACGGAGACTCGGCAAGAGCACCCTCGAGGTCTCGGCGCTCGGACTCGGCTGCATGGGAATGACGTTTTCGTTCCCGCCATTCCCGCCGAAGCACGAGATGATTGCCCTGATTCGCAAAGCCGTCGAGCTGGGCGTGACCTTCTTCGATACCGCCGAGGTCTACGGACCGTTCTCGAACGAAGAGCTGGTGGGCGAAGCGCTCGCGCCGTTCCGCGGCAAAGTGGCGATCGCCACCAAGTTTGGGTTCAAACCTGCCGACGACGCCCCGCAGGCGAGGTGGAGCGTACTCGATAGCCGACCGGCGCACATCAGACAGGTCGCGGACGCCTCACTCAAGCGGCTGCGGGTGGACGTGATCGATCTGTTCTACCAGCATCGCGTGGATCCCGACGTCCCGATCGAAGACGTCGCGGGGGCGGTCAAGGATTTGATTCAGGCAGGCAAAGTGAAGCACTTCGGCCTCTCTGAAGCGGGCGTCAAAACGATTCGTCGCGCGCATGCAGTCCTGCCCGTCACGGTCCTCCAGAGCGAATACTCGCTGTGGTGGCGAGAGCCGGAGCAGGAAGTGATACCGACGCTCGAAGAGCTCGGCATCGGCTTCGTGCCTTTCAGTCCGTTGGGGAAAGGCTTTCTCACGGGGAAGATCGACGAGAGCACGTCGTTCGACGCCGGAGACTTCCGCAACGTCGTCCCGCGATTCACGCCGGAAGCTCGGAAGGCGAATCAGGCTCTCGTCGAGGTGTTGCGCAGTCTCGCGGCGAAGAAAAAGACCACCCCGGCGCAGCTCGCGCTCGCCTGGTTGCTGGCGCAGAAGCCGTGGATCGTGCCGATCCCGGGCACTCGGAAGCTGGAGCGCCTCGAAGAAAACCTCGGAGGTGCTGCGATCGATCTGACGCGCGAGGATTTGCGGGACATCGATGCGGCGGCGGCGAAGATCACGGTTGAGGGCGCGCGGTATCCGGAGGCACTGCAGAAGCTGACGGGTCGGTGACAAGGAAGAAGCACGGCGAACAAAAACGGCGAGCCGGGTGGGCTCGCCGTTTTTACTGGAGACCGGCGCCCGATACTAGAACGGACACGTCCCGGGATCCGCCGCGTCAATCCTGAGCGCGGCCGCCTGTGGAGCCAGGTACACAACAATGTTCTCAGCGGGCGCCGCGCTCTCGTTGCGCGCGATGTGGGCGTGTTCGCCGACATCGAGGTACCCCTGCCCCGCGGTGCGAACGACCGGCGCGCAGGTCGGGTCGTCGGACTCGTAGAACGTCATCGTCCCGGTCACGACTTGAATGAACACGGGACCGGGGTGGCGGTGCCAGCCGCTCTGGCCCCCTGGCTGAAAGACAATGCGCTGCACGGCCATGTCCACGTTGGGCGTGGCTTTCACTTCCACGTGCCAGTCGCCCGAGATCCGCTTGACCTTGAAGGTCCGGTCTGACGGATCACCGAACGTCGCCCGACCGAGCAGTGTTGACTGGCTTCCCGACGACACCGTGTACAGGGGACCACCCATCGAGGCCCCGGTGGGGGCGGCTTCGGTCGCGCTGCGGTCACACCCGCTCGAGACCAGTAAGGCGGCGGTGAGAGTGGCGATCATGCGCGATGCTGACATGTGCTGCCTCCTTGCGTTGAGGTTCGTTTACGCCGATGCTCCCCACTGTTGCACCGGCGCGTTCGCCCGTCGATGGCGCGCAGCTGACTCGTGGCAAAGCGCTGGCTGACCCGCTAAACGCTTGGAGGAGAGGTGATTACGGGGGAGCCTGATCTGGAGATGAGATGGTAGGTCCCGAGCGGTCCCCGCGGCGCGTGGTGCGCTTCGGCGTGTTCGCAGTCGACCTGAACGCGGGCGAGCTGTTCAAGCAGGGGATCAAGATCCGGATTCAGCAGCAGCCCTTCCGGGTCCTGGCGCTGCTGCTCGAGCGCCCAGGCGAAGTGGTGACGCGCGAGGACCTGCGCCAGGCGATCTGGCCTGCCGGGACGTTCGTGGAATTCGATGTGGGTCTCGACGCAGCGATTCACAAACTGCGCACCGCCTTGGGCGATTCCGCCGAGAGCCCGCGGCACATCGAGACGCTGCCGCGTCGGGGCTACCGATTCATCGCGCCGGTCGAGGGTGTCTCCGCGGCGGAACGTGCCCCGGCAGCAGGCCGCCGTTACTTCGCGATCTGGGGCGCCATTGCGGCCACGCTCGGTCTCGGCGCGATCGGCGTGCTGTGGCACCCCTGGAGTCCTCGCGCACCGAACAGCATCGCCGTGTTGTACTTCGATGCCCGCGACACGGCCGACGCGTACCTCGCCGACGGACTGACCGAAGACCTCACGAGCCTCCTCGGCAGCGTCGCGCGGGTGCAGGTGAAGTCGCCCGGTGTGGTACGGCGTGCCCAGCGCGCGTCGCCCGGTGACGCACCGGCGATCGCCCGCGCGCTGGGCGTACACTATCTGCTCGATGGCAACGTGCGACGCGTGGGCACGCGCGTCCGCGTGTCCGTCCGGCTCCTGACCGGGACCACGGCGGTCGCGGCGTGGGGCGACGTTTTCGACCGGCAACCAGACGAGCTGCTCGCGTTGCCGTCGGAGATCGCGCGGGCGGTGGCCATGCGTGTGGGGGAATCGGACCCTTCTTCGGAGGCCCGGGCGCTGCCCACGCGAAGTCCCGCGGCCTACGACCACTATCTGCGGGGCAATTTTCTTCTGGCCCGGCGGTCACCGGATCAGACCGCGCGGGCTATCGCCGAGTACCGGGAAGCGGAGCGACTCGACTCCGGGTTTGCGGCGGCGATCGGGCGGACGGCCTACGCGTACGCCATCGCGCGTGGTAATTACTATCGCCTTCCCGACACACCGACCGAGAGCCTGGCCGTGCGTGGACTCGTCATTGCCAACCGGGCACTCCGTCGCGATTCGACCTCCTCCGACGCCTGGATGGCGCGGGGGTACCTCCTCGCCTTCGCCCAGCCCCGCACCATGGACGGTTCGGTGCAGGCGTTCGAGCGGTCCATAGCCCTCGACACGAGCAACGCCGAGGCACACCATCAGTACGGGGCGCTCCTCGGCTGGCTCGGGCGGAACCAGGAGGCCGACCGCGAGCTGCACAAAGCGCTCGCGCTCGATCCGGGCCGCGCCATCTCCTTCAGTGATCTGGCAGCGTGGGCGCACGTTCGTGAGGCCGCGCGGGCCGTAGCCCTTATGGACAGCGCCGTGGCGCTGGACCCCGCGTCGGCGTTCTCGCGCCGCTGGCGGGCGCTGGCTCGTCTCTGGGCGGGCGACGTGCGCGGAGCCCAGGAGGACGCCGAGCTGGCTAATCGGCTGCAGCCCGGCGACATCGTGATGGAGAGCGTGCTCGCCATCGTCGTGGCTCACGCGGGAGATCGGACCCGAGCCCGGACGCTGCTCGCGCACTGGCCGGGGCGGAACGAGCATTGGCTCATCATGGCGGCGCTGGTGGCCGCGGGCGACACGGCGACCGCGCTGGACCGCTTGGAGCGTGCGTCGCCGGTCCCCTACCTCTGGGCCGGGCTGCGCCGACCGGAGTTCGACGCGCTCCACGGCAATTCGCGCTATGAGCGTCTCCTAGCCGCGCTGCGGCCCGCAAGAGCGCGCGACAGCGATGCGGCGGCCTCATTCCCTTGACGAAGCACAGATCTGTTGCGTGAGCGCTACCAGGGGCGCATTTTGGACCCCGCGTTCCCAAGTGCGGTTCATGGTTCCCACGCAGCCCGAACAGCTGTTCGCCGCTCTCTATCACGAGCTCCACGTCGTGGCAGAGCGCCGCCTGCGCGGTCTCCCCTTTGGCGCCACCCTCAGCACGACGACCCTGCTGCACGAGGCATACCTCAGCCTCGCCGACAACGACCAGTTGCGCTTCCCCGATAAGGCCCACTTCCTCTCGTACGCATCCCGCGCGATGCGTGGCTTGATCATCGACTACGCTCGGCGCCGCTCCGCGGACAAGCGCGGCGGGGAGTTTCAACTTCTTTCCCTCGGAGACATGGACGTCGCCGGCCGCCCCGACGCCACGGCGCTGACCGACCTCGGCCTCGCCCTGGAGGAGTTGGCCAAGGTCGACCCCGCCCTCGCCGAGCTGGTGGACTTGCACTTCTTCTGCGGACTCTCCTTCGGCGAGATCGCGGCGATGCGGGCGGTGAGCGAACGCACCGTGCAGCGCGATTGGCGTAAGGCCCGGGTGATCCTCCACCATCACCTCCATTCATGACGGCGCCCCTCGACCCGAACAGCTGGGACGCGATCAGCCCCTTGCTCGACGCCGCCCTGGACTTGGACCCGACGGCGCGCGCCGCATGGCTCGAGGAGCTGCAGCGCCGGCAGCCCGACCTCGCGGCGCGACTCAAGCAAATCCTCGCGGGTGAAGCTCGCGCCGACGCGGATGGGTTTCTACAGCCTGCACAGTCCGCGGGCGCGGACCTGTTGGCGTCGCCCGAGGCGAGAATCCTCGGTCCGTGGGAGCTGGAACGCCCCATCGGCCACGGCGGGATGGGGACGGTGTGGTTGGCGCGCCGCCGCGATGGCCGCTACGAGGGCACGGCCGCGATCAAGTTCCTGACCTTCGCGCTCGGTGGCGCCGCGGGCCAGGCGCGGTTCCGCGCCGAAGGCAGCCTCCTGGCCCGGCTGACCCACCCCAACATCGCCCGACTGCTCGATGCCGGCGTCAGCGACAGCGGCCAACCCTACCTCGTGCTCGAGCACGTGGACGGATCGGCGATCGATGCGTGGGGCGATGAGCGACACCTCGACGTGCCGGCCCGGCTCGCGCTGTTCCAACAGGTCCTCTCGGCCGTCGCGCACGCCCACGCCAACCTGATCGTCCATCGAGATCTCAAGCCGTCCAACATCCTGGTCACACGGGACGGCACCGTGAAGCTGCTCGACTTCGGCATCGCCAAACTGCTCGACCAGGCGCCGGACGACAGCACGGTGACCCGGGACCGACTCCTCACACTCGATGCCGCAGCCCCGGAGCAGATCCGGGGCGAGGCCGTCTCGACGGCAACCGACATCTACGCCCTCGGCATCCTGTTGTATCAACTGCTCGCCGGTCGACACCCGACGAACGAGGACTGCCCCACGCCCGCGGCGCGGGCGCGCGCCATTATCGAGCTGGAGCCGCCCCCGATGTCGCGGGCAGTGAAGGTCGAGCGGCTGCGGAAGATCTTCGCCGGAGACCTGGACAACATCGTCGCCAAGACGCTCGAGAAGGAACCCGCCCGTCGCTACCAGACCGTCGCGGCGTTCGCCGAAGACCTCACCCGGTACCTGAACCACTTGCCGGTCTCGGCACGCCGGCCGACGTGGACCTATCGCACGGGGAAATTCGTCCGACGGAACCGTGCCGCGGTGCTCGGCGGCGTCGTGGTCTGGCTCGCCCTGATCGGGGCCGCGGTGATCACCGCGTTGCAGGCCCGTGCAGCCCGCGTCCAGCGGGATGTGGCACGCTATCAGACAGAGCGCGCCAACGCGCAAGTCGAGTTTCAGAAACTGTTGTTGTCCGAGGTGGGTGATCGCCCGATGACGATGGGGGAGCTCCTGGATCGAGGCCGCTCCCTTCTGCTCCACCAGTCCGGTGGTGATCCCCGATTCCTCCCGTCCCTCTTGGTGGATCTCTCCGGCCTCTATGGACAAATCGGGGACCGCCGCGTGCGCGACACACTGCTCAACACGGCGGACTCCATTGCCAGGGCGCTCGGCGTTCCGGCGCTCATGGCCCAGGTGCAGTGCGACCGCGTGACTCAGCTGCGCACCCAGGGCAAGTACAGTGAGGCCCTGGCGGTGCTGGCCGCGACCGATTCCCTGCTGGCGCGGGCAGCGGATCCCATCGTGACCGTCGGATGTCTCGAAGCTCGGGGCGGCCTGGATGTCGAGATGGGAAATGACGATCAAGCCGCCGCGGCGTTTCGGAGCGCCTTGGCGATCAAGGAGCGCCTGGGCCAGACGCGCGACGCAACCTATTTCGGGCTGCTGGACGGCCTGGGGGCGGCATTGGACGGCAGCGGTCACGCGCGGGAAGCCCTGTCAGTCTTTGCCCGGGCCATCCAGGGGATGGACAGCACGGGACGCGGCGGAATGCTCTCGCGCACGATCATCCAGCACGATGCGGCGCTCGTGCTCATCAAGCTGGGGGAAACGGCCGAGGCCGAGCGGTTGCTGCACGACGTGTTGATTCGAGCGGCCGCAGCGGACCGTCATGGACGGATCGACTGGCAGCCCCTGATTCACTATGCGGAGACCGCGCTGACCCAGGGCTACGCCGACTCGGCCCGCAAGTACTTCGCGATGATCGTGACCCGGGCCGACGCCGAAGCCAACTCCTTCTGGCAGGGGCGAGGGCTGTACGGGCTCGCCCGGGCAGAGATCGCCTTGGGACAGACAGCTCGAGCGCGAACGAGCGCCGCCCGATTCGCAAGGATCGCCCGCGCCTATCCGCGGGTGAAGAACACCGACGATGTAGTGCCGGACACCGCCACGCTGGCCGGCCTCCTCTCCCTGGCGGCCCAACGCCCGGCGCTCGCCCAGGCCAGCTTCCTGGCCGCGTTGCGCTCCAACGGCTACTTCGAGGGGAAGGGGCGCACCCGCCTGCGGCCCGTGGTCTTCCGCGTCGCTGAGACGGCGCTCGATCTCGGCCAACCCGCCCTGGCGCTCGAGTACGCCCGTGCCGCCGCCACGTCCGCCGCCGTGGATTCGCTTGCCGAAGAGCGCAGCGGCGGGGTGGGCCGGGCGCGGCTGCTCGAGGCCCGGGCACACCTGGCCGCCGGCGACAGCAGCGCGGCCCGGGTTGCCGCCACGGCCGCCACGCGGGCGCTGACCTTCGGCGTGGGCCCGGACCACCCCCTCACCCGCCAGGCGCAGGCTCTCCTCGCCTCCCTGAAGCCCACCACACCCTAGAGCCGCGCTGTTTTGTCGGGTTTAGGGACCCGATTCCGATATCCCTCTTAAGGCCACCACACCGCTCAGGAGGGAAATCATGCGTTCGACCGTCCGCGCCCCATTCGTGCTCGCTGCTCTCCTCGCCACCGCCCTGGTCCCGGCGTGCACGCGCGACGATCCAGCTCCCCTGTCCCCCGGCTTGGCGGCGGACCGGACCCCCCTGAGCCAGTTCGTGCTGGACGATCCCAGCGGCCAGATCGCCACGGTCTCGACGAACGGTTCCATCGATCAAGGCAATCCGTTCTTCCAAAGCCTCGGCACGAATGGTCGGAGCTGCGCCACCTGCCATCTGCAATCCGACGGATGGGGCTTGAGCGCCACGGCCGTGCAGGCCACGTTCGCGGCCAGGGGTCTCACCGATCCGCTGTTTGCTTCCGTAGACGGCGCGAATTGTCCTTCAGTCACGCCCGCGGGGGGCGCCGCCGGGTACAGCCTGCTGCTCAGCCACGGCGTGATTCGCGTCGGTCTGACGGTCCCCGCCGGTGCGGAGTTCACGATCACTCCGGTGCAGGACCCCTACGGGTGCGCGCTCGCAGGATCGCCCGCGGTCGCGTCGGTGTACCGCCGCCCACTGCCCACGACCAACCTGCGCTTCCTCAGCGCCGTGATGTTCGACGGGCGGGAAACCGTCCAACCGCTGACGAGCGGCGCGACGCTGATGGCAAACCTGCGGACCAACCTTGCCCACCAAGCGATGGACGCGACACTCGGGCATGCCCAGGCCGCCGCGTCGCCCTCGACGGCGCAGCAGAATGCGATCGTCGATTTCGAGCTGGCCCTCTTTTCCGCGCAGCGAGTGGATAACGATGCGGGGGTGCTCAACGCGCAGGGAGCAAAGGGCGGGCCCGACGCCCTCACGAGCGCGCCGTACTTCCCGGGGATCAACGATCCGCTCGGCGGCAATCCCACCGGCGCCGCCTTTGATCCCAAGGCCTTCTCGATCTATGCGCCGTGGCAAGGCCTGAAAAGCTCGAATCCTTACACGGCGGCGCGGCAAGCGGTGGCCCGGGGCCAGGAGGTGTTCAACACGCACGCACTATCGATCACCAGTGTGGCGGGACTCAATGACGCGTTGGGCGCCCCGACGATCAACGGGACGTGCACGACGTGCCACGATACCCCCAACGTCGGCAACCACTCGCTTCCGGTCCCGCTCGACATCGGCACCAGTCACGTGGCGTCGCTCGAGCCGGACGGACAGGTCGCCGCGGCGCTTGCGCAACTGCACATGCCAAACGTGCCGGTCTTCCAGGTGACGTGCACCACGGGCCCGTTGGCGGGAACCGTGAAATACACGTCCGATCCGGGCCGCGCGTTGATCACGGGGCGTTGCGCCGACGTGAATCGCATCAAGGGACCGATCCTCCGCGGGCTCGCGTCGCGCGCGCCGTTCTTCCACAACGGCGCCGCGGCGAGCATCGAGCAGGTGGTCGAGTTCTACAATGCGCGGTTTCAGATGCACCTGAACGCGCAAGAAAAGAGCGATCTGGTCGCGTTTCTGCGGTCGTTGTAGCCTCGGGCGGCGGGTCTTGCATTCAACGGCTCCCCAAGCGGGAGCCGTTGTTTTTGCTGGCACATATTGCGGCAAACCCGATCTGAGATCTATTTGGCAGCCATGATGATCATGTTGCTCCTCCTGCAGCTCGGCACGTCGCCCGTCTACGACCGCGTGATCCTCGGCGGCCGCGTGATGGATCCCGCCTCCAACCTCGATGCGGTTCGCAATATCGGGCTCCTGGGCGGACGAATCGCCGCGATCACGACCGACCCGATACGCGGTAGAGACACCGTCGATGCCCGCGGCCTCGTCGTCGCTCCCGGCTTCATCGACCTGCACGCGCACGGACAGACCGCCGAGACGTATCGGTTCTATGCGCTGGACGGCGTGACGACAGCGCTCGAGCTCGAGCTCGGCACGTCTGACGTCGCCGCCTGGTACGACGAGCGTAAGGGCGGCGAGCGCATCAACTACGGCGTCAGCATCGGCCACATCAAAGTCCGGATGGCCGTGATGCACGACTCGGGCACGCGCATGCCGACAGGCCCCGGAGCCTATCGCCCGGCGTCGCCTGAACAGATTGGCGAGATCGCGAGCCGCATCGAGATCGGTCTGCGCGAGGGCGCGGTCAGCATCGGTGCCGGGTTCCCGTACACACCGGCGGCAACCCGCGACGAGCTGCTCGCCGTGTTCCGGGTCGCCGCGAAGGCGAAGACGCCGATCCACGTGCACATTCGTCCCAGCGTCGCCGGCCTCAACGAGGTGCTGTCGCTCGCCGGCGAAACCAACGCGCCACTGCACGTGGTGCACATCAACAGCGCCGGTCTCTCCGAAACACCCGCGATGCTCCAGATCATCACCGAGGCCAGGGGCAAGGGACGTGATGTGACCACGGAGGCGTATCCCTATGATGCCGGTATGACGGAGATTCAATCCTCCACCGTCCAGGACGTGTATCGAGACGCTCCCGATGAGCGCCTGGCCGAGCTGGAATGGCCGAGAACGGGCGAGCGGCTGAATCGCGAGAGCTACGCGCGGTACACGCGAATCGGCGGACCCGTCGTGATCCATACAAACACGGAGCCGATGGTGGCCGTGGCCATCACCAGTCCGCTCACGATCATTGCGAGCGACGCATACTGGCAGGACGGCACCGGCCATCCGCGGACCACGGGAGCGTACGCGAGGGTGCTTGGCCGCTACGCGC
>Ga0193697_1000621_pt1 | contig 12353 bp, 18 predicted proteins | sample L3m2metaG_FD_145073 | JGI IMG/M metagenome (GOLD analysis project Ga0193697, IMG submission 145073) | Soil microbial communities from a riparian zone of the East river system, Colorado, United States - L3m2 | ecosystem: Environmental > Terrestrial > Soil > Riparian zone | place: USA: East River... | reverse complement strand
TGCGTTCGTCGCGGCAAGCGGCGCGCCGCTCGGCCCGCGGCGCACCTGAATGCGTCTCGCGGGTTAACCTCTAGACCGTTAGGCCGACCGCTCGTAGCCGTAGAGCTCCCCCCGCCCAACCGCGAGCGCGCCTCGTTCGTTGCTAACACGGAAGGGCTGCCGTCGTGCGGCACCGATAGCACGCGAGTCGCGCTATTCGTCTGACTCCGGAGGCCGGTGGGCTCGGTGGTTCGGTGGAGGCGATACGCGTGCTCTCCGGGCGTGACGCTTGTAAGTGTCTGTGACGGCTTCGGTTATACTCCGGTTGTGGTTCGATGGGAACGGTTCGACCCCGACGAATACGAGATCACCTACAATGACGAGAAGTTGGCTGCCCACGCGATCAGCAGGTACGATGTGATGGAAGTACTGGCGAACGGCATCTACGTCACTCGAAATAAACGAGCGACCGATCGTTACCGCGTTCGGGGTCGCACCGATGCTGGTCGGCCGTTGGAACTTATCGTGGTGGTTGAAGGCACGTACCAACTTCGGTTCATAACCGGCTGGGATTTATGACGATGCGCAAACGTAAGCTCACGGATGATGAAATCGAGGCGGAGATCCTAGCCGATATTGGTGATCCTTCGGCGTGGGAGCAGGCAATCTACGTTCCGCCATCGAAATCGCCGCGGCCTGCTTGGGTTACTCTTGGCAGACACCTCGAACTGTCGGCCCGGTTTCATGTTCTGTCGGTCCTACACCGCTTCGGTGCAGAAGCAACGTTAACAAACGCGCAACCGGGGAACGTCGACATTACGGTCGTTCAAGCGCCCGGGCGCGCGATCACAATCGATGTCAAGACTCTCGCCGGCACATCTATGTGGCTTGTGCAGCCATTCATCGCTCGTAAACATCATTATGTCGCGTTTGTTCTTTACTCACGCAAGGATCTAGACAATCCTGTGGCCACGCCCGCCGTCGCGGTCTTTCCGTCCGTTCGCTTGAAGGAACTCATACGGCCGAAGATGGGCAAGGTAAACATTCACGCCATGGCGCGACAACTGGGTGTCGATGACTACTGGCAGCAGTTGGTTGCACATGCGGCCTAACTCGAGGTAGCACCTGACGCGGCCCGGCTTCGGCCCGGCGGCCGAGCCGCCTCGTTCAGCGCGGACTTCGCGACGTCACGCGGCCTGCATCGCGCGCTTCAAATGCAGGCAGGCCGCGCGCCGCGCTGCCGTAGCCACGTGGGCCCTGGCCGCGCAGGTGAACCTCTAGACCGTTGGGCGGACGGGCCGACCACGTTATCCGCTCCGTCCGCACTGATTTGGCTACAGGCACGAGGCAAGATCGGTCTTGCTTTGTCTCCGCCGCGCAACGGCTACAGAAGCGCATGTCTGCCGCAGACGCTTCGGCTAGCTCTGCGCGCAGCTCACTGACGTGAGCCAGGCACCTGCCTATGCATGAGCGTCGGCTGAAGTCGCATCCACGGCCGGTGCCTGACAAGACGCGGTGTGCGTCGGCTTCGGGTCGTGGTCTGCACGAGTAGTGCATCCAAGCGCCGCATTTGTCGAGAAAGAATTCTGCCAAGAGGCGAGACGCGTCTGCCTCGGCTTCGGCTCCGCCGTTCTGCCACACGTACGAAAACGTATTTGTGTTCGTTCCTCTTGTCGGCAGTTCGGTTTAGAGCCACCGCTTGTGGGCATGATCATCGCCCCTTCGCCGAGGGCTAAAGGCACGAACTGCCGTCGGCGCCGCCCAACTCGACGCAGAAGCTGACAAGCCGCCGAATGCCGCGCCCGCCGGCCGAGCCGGCTCGTGCAGCGCGAGACGGACGGCGTCACGCCGCTTGCAGACGCTCAACGTCAAACCCCTCGTGCATCGCGGCAAGCGGCGCGCCGCGCGTCCGCTCGCGCGTGAATGCGGCTTGCCGCTTAACGTCTAGACCGTTAGCCGGACATGGATTCTGGCGGTTGCATCTTTCCACCACCCACCCAGCGCGCCCGCAAGGTGCGACGCCGTAGCGCAGGCGTGGCTCCGAGCCATGCGTCGTCGCGCATCTCACCGTTTAACCCGACTTCATAGCAGCTCGGCTCGAACAGCCGCATTTACGTCGCGCCGTGGCTTCCATCGATGGTGATGGTCGGGAATGCCGCCTACGATACTCTCGAACGGAACACGGAGCACGCCACCACGAGTGTAATTCTCATGCCGTCCGTATCGTCGGCGAATCTCTCACCACAAGTATCACATTCGAAGGTCATAGCAATGTCGCCGATGTCGACAGCCTAAAGTGCAAGACTCGATTCTCATAGCACCAGCCCTGCAGCACAAAATGCACGCCAGCACCTGTCACTCAGTATCGGGAACGTTGTCACGTCGCTTTTTGGAGAAAACTGTTACACCTGCAATTCCTTCGAATCCAGAATCGGTCGTGACCAGCTCCGCACGATATGCGCGAGCGAAGGCAAGCATCATAGAATCTGCCATCGGAAGGCCATGTGCGAGACTCAAGTCCGCCGCGGTCAGCGCAATGTCCTCGGTAAGGTCGGCAACGGTCGCTTTCTTCATCGTCGCCACGGCGTCGAGGGCTTCCTCCTCCGACCGTTCACGCTTGATCCACTTGTACACTTCGTAGAGAGCGACCGTTGGCGCGATTACATTTGCCGGCTGGCGTAGGCGGCTTGCGAACTCGTCCGCATGAGGGCCATCGGCAAAGAATTCAATCCAACCAGACGAATCAAGAACGATCAAAGCCGATCCTTCTTTTCTCGAAAGCCGGTGGTGCGCATGCCGCGTACGAAGCCTCGCATAGACGAGATCGGCCGATCTGGAACAAGAGTAACCATGCCTCCCTTCGCTATAACCTGAAACTCCTGTCCGACGCGAATGCCTGCGCTCTCACGAACGTCCTTCGGAATTACAACCTGGTACTTCGACGAAACTTTAGTGCGGCCCATGGCGAGCTCCTTCATGCGTGATCGATCAGCGATATCGTAAAACGCATCACGACGCGGGTCAACAAGTGCGCCCGAATAGCCGGCTAACTCGAGGTAGAACCCGGCGCGGCCCGGCTTCGGCCCGCCGGCCGAGCCGGCTCGCTCAGCGGTATTTGAACGGCGTCACGCCGCCTGCATCGCGCGCCTCAAATGCAGGCAGGCGGCGTGCCGCTGCGGCTTCGGCACGAGGGCCCTGGGCCGCGCGGGTTAACCTCTAGATCGTTAGCCGCACCGTGGTTCCCGTGCGTTTCAACGCACAGGCATAGGAACCGGGCTCCGCCGAGTTGAATGATTCGCCTCTATTGGTGAAGTGCGTGATTGCGCGTACGTGATTGCGCGATCCTTCTAGTGTGGCGCTCGCCGCTGCCTGGCATCACAGACTGCGGGTCCTCGGCCGATGTTGCGTCGCGGCGAGCAGCGCAGGCGGCACAGCCAGCCTGGGAGACGCGTTGCGTGTCGATGGTGCAGATCTGGAATCTTCGGTCATCAGATACAATTCGAAGAACCATGAGCCGTGTTCCTATCGATCAAATCCTGGAACTCCCAGCGGCCGAACGAGTCGAGCTCGCTCAGCAGATTTGGGAGAGCGTCTTCGATCATCCAGAAGGAGTTCTACTCACGACTGCCCAAAAGGACGAGTTGGAGCGCCGCTGGATCGCCTTTCAACAGAATCCTGATGAAGGCGAACCGTGGGATGACGTGCGGCGGTCACTTCTCGACGAATGATCCGTCGCGTCATCATTCGCGCCGAAGCGAAGCGAGATCTGCATGAGGCAAAGAACTGGTACCAGAATATCTCGCCGGATCTGAAGCGCGATTTCGTCCGCAGGGTAGGTGAGGCGATCGCTCTAGCGCAGGAGAGACCGCTCGCCTTTCAATTGGTTCATCGTACGTTTCGAAGGATTCTGGTTCATCGGTTTCCGTATGCACTCTTTTACCATGCCAGTGAAGATCGTATCATAGTTGTAGCCGTGCTCCACCCAAGCTCGCGATCCAGAGTTGCTTGAGGATCGCCACTCGTAAAACGTGAATCACTCTTTCGGTCTTTGGGCCTACCCCGGTTTCGTGGACGGGTTAGTAGTTGGGTCAGGCGGCGCAAGCCGCCTGGCGCTTTTCGAACTGCACGGGTGAATCGTAATTGAGTGCCGAGTGCCGGCGATGCGTGTTGTAGAAACCTTCAATGAAGTCGAAGATCGCGTGACGAGCTTCGTCGTGGTTTTTGAACGCGGAGCGATCGATCAGTCCGCACTCGAGCGTGGCGAAGAAGCTCTCGCACAGGGGGCGTTGTCGTAGCAGTCGCCGACCGAGCCCATCGAGGGACGGATGCCGGCCTGGCGACAGCGCTTGCCGAACTCGATTGACGTGTACTGGCAGCCTTGATCGGAGTGATGAATCACGTTCGCCGGCGATCGTTGGGTAATTGCCATGTCCAGCGCTGCTGTGACCAGAGATGTTCTCAGGTGCGAAGCCATCGCCCAACCGACGATCTTGCGACTCCACACATCGAGGACGACGGCCAGATAGAGGAACCCCACCCACGTCGGGACATATGTGATGTCCGCAACCCACAACTGGTTCGGCTTGTCGGCAGCGAACTCGCGATCGACCAGATCGGGAGCCGGCCGCGCCGATCGGTTGCGCCGCGTGGTCACGGTCGATTTTCGCCGACCCACGCCTGCCAATCCGGATTCCTTCATCAAGCGAGCGACCCTCTTCCGTCCGACGTGCGTTCCTTCATCTTTCAGCTCAGCGTGAATACGCGGCGCTCCATACGTCTGGCGAGAAAGGTCATGGATCGTTCTTATCCTTTGCTGAAGCTTTTCGTTCTCCCGGGTCCGTACGGAGATCATCCGCCGGTGTCAAGCGTAGTACCCGCTGGCGGAGACTTCCAGCACTCGGCACATCGCGCGGATCGAGAACATGGCCTGGTGCGCGTCTATGAAGAAGAAGATCGTTTTGACTTCTTCTCGGTCTCCTGCGCGAACCAGGCCGCGGCTTTTGACAGGATCTTCCGCTCTTCCTTCAGCCGCGCGTTCTCCCGCCGAAGGCGCGCCAGCTCTTCACGCTCTTCGGTCTTCAGGCCATCCGTCCGCGTTCCTTCATCGAGATCCGGCTGCTTGACCCAGTTCCGAATCGCCTGTGCGGACGGCTCGAACTCTGCCGCCAACTGCTCCGGCGTTCGACCTGCCCGAATCAGCCTAATCTAATCAACTCCTGCTGCAACTCTGCCGAATATCGTTTTCGCTTTCCCATCATGGACTCCCTTCAACATCCTCAGGTGTCCACGAAACCGGGTCAACTCCAGTCCTCTGCGATCCACGGCCCTCAAAAAAGTGTCCGGCAATAAGCCAACTGCGGTACATTCGAGCTCCACTAGCAGCAACCGAAGGAGGCATTCATGGCACGAGGCGGCGGGAAGGCTCCAAAACAGGTCACTTGGGTCATATGTCTCGTTCTTTATCTGGTTGCGCTACTCGCTCACTTCGGAGTAGTCAGGGTCAGTGGCAATGTTGCGGATTGGGCATGGATCATCGGCTTCGGCCTGCTGCTTGCCGCAGTTCAGATTCGTGGGCTATAGGCCGGCTCTATTCAAGAAACGGTAATAGCACCTTCGAGACGTGGGATGGTGTTGTGCTGCAGAAGCGCAAAAACATCGGCCAGCTCGTGGAGCTGGCAGTTGTCGACGGGATCTCCCATGAGACGGTTCGCCGGACGCTAAAAAAAACGAGCTGAAACCGCACACCAAGCAGTACTGGTGCATTCCACCGCACCAGAGCGGCGAGTTCGTCGCGGCGATGGAGGACGTTCTCGAGCTCTATCACCAGCCGTACGACGCTACGCAACCGGTCATTTGCATGGATGAGACGAACAAGCAGATCGTCGGCGAGACGCGCAGTCCGGTCCCAGCTCGTCGGGGGCAGCCGCGCCGGATCGATTACGAGTACGAGCGACGCGGCACCGCCGACGTGTTTCTCTTCACAGAACCACTCGGAAACTGGCGGTGCGTCGAGATCACCGAGACCCGAACACGTGTCGACTGGGCGCAGCAGATCAAGAACCTGGTCGACGTCTGCTACCCCGAAGCCACCAAGATCCGGCTGGTGATGGACAACCTGAATACGCACTCGATCGGTTCGCTCTATGAAGCCTTCCGTCCGGAAGATGCGCGGCGGATCGCAGAGAAGCTGGAAATCCACTACACGCCGAAGCATGGGAGCTGGCTGAACGTCGCCGAGATCGAACTCCGCGTATTGACGGTGCAGTGTCTCAGCCGCCGAATAGGGGATGCCGCCACGCTTCGACGAGAGGTGAACGCTTGGGAGAAAGCGAGGAACGAATCAGACGCTCACGTCGACTGGCAATTCACGTCATCTGATGCGCGCATTCACCTCAAACAACTCTACCCACGAATTGAGCCGTGACACGACACTAGTGGCTTGACGATCCGAAAGGCTTGATGGTCAGCGGTTGCGACTAATGAGCCGTGACTGTCGTCGACACATTGCCGGCCGGACTGATGTTCGGGCCACTTGCCACGATGGCATATCGTTTCTTTAGTCGCAGGAATGGAAGCTCGAACAGCTTGTAAGCAAGAGTCGCTACGCCAATGGTTACGGCGACGCTGGCAGCGTAGAGAAGAAGGTTCTCGCCTATACCTCGAATATCGTGTCCGGCAAGTGTTGTTTGCGCGTACATGACGCCGCCGATCGCGATTTCGTGGAGGAGGTACATCGCGTAGGAAATGTTTCCCAGCAGGATGAATGCATTGCTCTCCAGCCTCAGGAATGAACGCTGATTCGCCGCGATATTCATGATGATGATGCAGAAGAGAACGGAATGCGGCAGGTATGAAAGCAGGGGCTTGCCGCGCGTGGTGAGAATGGCATACGCCGACAGGACATACACCAACACCTGGACCGGCGCACTGAACAGAAACCGCAGGATGCTTTTCCGGCGTTCGAAGATGAGCCAGGCGCCGACGGCTCCCACGGCCATGCACTCGAATCGGTTGAAGTAGAAGTAATCGATGAAGTGATTCCAGAATCGAAGCTGGTCCTTGTCATGGAGGGTCGTTGCAAATGCCAAGGCTCCTTGCTTGATTACGATTCCGGCTACGACGACCGGCACCGCGACCCATAGAACGTTTCTGACGCGGAACACGAACAGGGGCCACAGCAGATAGAACTGCTCCTCGACGCCGATGGACCACAGCGGCTCGGCATAAGGAACAGGAGGGTAAATGCTCAGGGCCACCTGGGGCAGAAGCATCAGAAACAACGCCATCGGCGCTCCTCGGGGATCGCCGGCGGCGAACGACAGCGAGGGAATGTCGAAGCTCCGGAGGCGCGGAAGCACGACGAACGCCAGAAAGACAGTGAGATAGTAAAGCGGCCAAATGCGGAGAATTCGCCGGACATAGAACCGGCGAATGGACACGCCTCCGGTCTCGCGCTTTTCCTGAAGGAGAAGGAACGTAATCAGGAAACCGCTGAGGACGAAAAAGAAAGTCACCGCGATTCTGCCCAGCTCGTACACGGCCGGGTTGTCGGCGATGTTCGGGTAGCCGTGATACTTCTTGAGGAGCTCGACGTGCCCGATGACCACCGCCAGCGCGGCGAAAAAGCGGAGTGCGTGGAGGCCGGGAAAATAGACCTTCGCTGAGGAATCGACCGTCGGTGGAGACAAGCTCGGCGGCCGAGCCTTCCGGTCTGTGCGTTGGCGTTGTCGCTTGATTCTTCGAAGTCTACAGCAGCCTGGCTCTTACAGCGACGCCCGCTCCTGACGCGACACTCGTTTGACCGACGTCGCCAGCCCGAGGGTCTCCAGCAACACAATCGCGTACCAGCCGAAATCGATCTGCCACAGGCGCCATCCGAGGCGGGCGGAGGAGGGTTTGGCGTGGTGATTGTGGTGCCAGTTCTCGCCCTGAAAGAAATGCAGCGGGGCGAGCCAGGTTACGTTCTGCGATGAGTCGTCGCCGGCTTCGCGGCCCTCTCGCATGTGGGCGATGCTGTTGACGAAGCACTGTGCGTGCAATGAGACGACGAGCCGCATCGGACCGAGCCAGAAGAATGCCGGGATGCCGAACAGCAGTCCGCCGAACAAAGACACGGCGAGCAGCGGGATCTGAAGCCTGTTCCAGATGCGATATTCGGGACGATTGAGATCAGGGCACCAGCGATCGAGCGGGATTTTTCCCGCCTGCCAGAGCCAGCGCAGATGGGCCCACCAGAAGCCGCCGATCGCGGGGCTGGAGATGTCCTCGGGCGTCTCGACCTTGGAATGATGCTGCCGGTGATTTGCGGTCCATGAATCGGGAGAGCCCGAGCCGTTGAACATGGCGAAGAAGATCAGGAGGTGCTTCACGACCGGATGCAGGCGAAGCGCGGTGTGTGCGAGCGAGCGGTGGTAGCAGACCGTCACTCCCAGCCCGCCAATCCAGGCCAGCACGACCGTCGAGACCACGACTCGCCAGCCGGGCGTGGGAAAGAACACCAGGCCGATCAGGGCAAGCACATGAATCGTGAGGATGAAGTACAGCGTCGGCGCGTCGCCTTTGGCGGCCTTCCACCAGGGAGCCTTCCACGGCTCGGGGCCGAGACTCGACACGATCGGAGTGTCGGTGCGCCTTCTGGCTTGATCGGCAGGTGAATCGATGTCAACAGGCAAACTGGCGGCAGATGTGTTCAAAAATAGCCTTTCCTCGACTTGGCACGAAGCGGGGACGGGACTTCGCGACGATATCACGGTGCCCGGCGAGCTGACGGCGGGCGGGTGCGGCAGAGGCCCGCTGAAAAGATGATACAGTCGGACCTCGGAGGCTTCATGTCGAAACGAAACGGTGAGAAAGCGAGAGCGGCGATCGAGAAACGGCGTCGCACCGCCCAGAGAGCGAAGGATCGAACCAAACTCGCGGAGATCAAGTCCGCGGCTCCCCAGAACAAGAAGGCAACCAAATAGCATCCCGCAGTGAGAAAGAGAGCACATGGCCACAGCGAGACCATCGGTAACCAAGCGTCAGCGGGAGCAAGCGAAGCGCGACAAGCAGCTTCGGAAGGCAGAGAAACGGGCGGAGCGGAAGAACGCGGAGCCCGGCACCGAGACTGAAGACGAGTTTCTGCCCGAGGAAGAAGAAGTCCAGACACCCACCGAGGCCTAGCCTTCTCGAGGCTCTGGCCGCGGCAACTCCCGGCGCCCGCGATTTCGCCGGTTGAAGTGCCGACCCCTCGACCCGACTGCCATCGCGCCACTGTCAGACGTCCAGCCTGGCATGCAGGCGTTTTGGACGTAAGATGCCTCTTCGACAGCTGTTTACCGATCGAATGAGGAGGCCTTGGTGAGACTCACGGCGGTAACTGTTTTCGCTTTCTCACTCGCCACCGCGGCTGTTGCGCAACTCACTCCCGGCTACATGGTGCGCAACGGTGAGCCGTTTCCGATCGTGGCCGATTTCAACGGCGACGGTTTGGATGACCTGGCGAAGGCGGAGTGATCCGCCGCGCGCTTGTATTTGTTCTTCTGCTCTGCGGCCTTGTCCTTCGGGCCGCGGAGCCAAGGCGCGCGCCGCTTCCTCTGCGTGCGCCCGTCCAGGACAAGAACTTCTATCTGCTGTCTCTGATCGAGAGGACGCCCGACGTCGCGCGCCTGATTGCGAGCGACCCGGAGCTGGCGGCGATCCGTCGCTATAAAGCCGAGGCATTGCGCACGGATTGGCAGAAGCTGCGATTCTCGGATGCCGAGATCACGAACGCGGGCGCTGCCCTGCATCGCTTGTACGACACGGACGGCGAGATCCGGCGCAGCGGCGTCTATGTGCGATACGCGGATGTGACCGTCGCCTGGGCCGATGCCGCCCGCGCAATCAACAACATCCTCGACGTCTATGGAAGCGGCAAAGCACCGCGCTATCCGGAGATCGACTCAGTCTCGTATGACGTCAAGAGTGAGGCGTACATGAAGATGCTGCGCACGATCACCGTGAGTCTCGGCGAAGAGGAGATGCCGCTCTTCTTCCAGCCGTCGCTCCGTTTCGCGTTGCATCTGCTCGACATCAATCAGCGCGACGAAGCGGGGCGTCTGGAGCCGCTCGAGCGCGGCGTCAATGCGGCGGTCCTGCATCGCATTTCGTCGATCGAATGGAAGAAGTTCCCGTATTCGGTCATCATCGTGCCGGGTTACGGTCCGGAGAAGCCGGGATGGGCGCTCGCACCTGAAGGGAAACTGCGGCTGGAGCTTGCCGCGCGCCGCTACAAGCAGGGAAAGGCGCCGCTGCTCCTGGTGTCGGGCGGTTATGTGCATCCGAATCAGACGCAGTATTGCGAGGCGGTCGAAATGAAGAAATCGCTCGTGGCGGATTTCGGCGTGCCGGCGGACGCGATCATCGTCGAGCCGCAGGCGCGGCATACGACGACGAATCTGCGTAATGCCGCGCGGCTGATGTATCGCTATGGAATTCCGTTCGAGCACACGGCGCTCATTACGACCGATTCGTATCAGAGCAGCTACATCGAGAGCGACGCATTCACGAAACGCTGCGCGGACGAGCTGCACTATCAGCCGGGAAAAATCGTGCGGCATTCGTCGGAATTCGATCTCGATTTCACGCCGGCGATCGACTCATTGCAGATCGATCCGATGGATCCGCTTGACCCATGATGATCGACTCCGTGCTCCTCTACTCCAGTGGCCTGCTGGCGCTCGCCGGCCTCGGCATGCTGTTGCGCAAGCGCACGCGCCGGCTCGGGACGCGCGCGATCGTCGCCGGAGTCGCCGGCATGGCGATCGCGCTCTTCTGGCCGGCCAGTGAGAAGCGTGCCTCGGCGACTGCCGCGCAGATCGATCGCTTGATGCCGGTGTGGGAGTTCGACGAGCGGCATGAGGTCGACGTGGCGGCGACTCCTGCGCAGATCTTCGAAGCGATCCGTGCCGTGCGTTCCGACGACATCCGCCTCTTCAACACGCTCACCACGATCCGGCGGGGCGGGCGCGGCGGGCGGGAGAACATTCTCAATCCATCGCACAACGCGCCGATTCTCGACGTCGCTTTGCGGAGCGGATTTTTCGTCATGGCCGACGATTCGCCGAGCGAGATCGTGATCGGTACGACTGTGATCCGGCCCCATCGCGCGATCGCGGCGATGAATTTCCTCGTTGTCCCGCACGGATCGACGTCGCGGCTGATCACCGAGACGCGCGTGCACGCGACCGACGCGGCGGCGCGGCGCCGTTTCGCCGTCTACTGGCGGATCATTCATCCGGGGAGCGACCTGATTCGCCGAGGATGGCTGGAGGCGATCAAGCGCCGTGCGGAATCGGCGGGTTCGGGCGGATAATCGGCAGCGGGTGATTCCAAAACCGCGTCCGGGTGGCCTCGATCCGCAGTCGATCATCGACGCGTTTGCGTTGCGGATGATGTATTCGGTCGCCCGCGATCACTACAACGCCACCGACCTCGATTCGTTTCAGGCGCTCGCCTTCTCCGTGCGCGACCGGCTGATGGAGCGCTGGTTCGCCACGCAGGACAAGTATTACCAGGCCGACGTGAAGCGCGTTTATTACCTGTCGCTCGAATTCCTCCTCGGGCGGCTCCTGATGTCGAGCGCATTGAACCTCGGCGCCGCCGGCGCCTACCTCGCCGCAATGCAGCGTCTCGGATTCAATCTCGAGGAACTCGCGGAAAAGGAAGCGGACGCGGGACTCGGCAATGGCGGATTGGGACGTCTCGCCGCCTGCTTTCTCGATTCGGCGTCGACGCTCGCGCTGCCGTTCTATGCATACGGCATCCGTTACGAGTTCGGTATCTTCCGGCAGAAGATCGTCGACGGCGAACAGCGCGAGGCGCCCGATCCGTGGCTGCGCTATGGAAATCCGTGGGAGGTGCCGCGTCCCGACGTCGTGTTCCCGGTCAAGTTCCACGGACGCACCGAGTTCTACACGGACGGCGACGGCCGCGGACGCTGGCGATGGATCGACACGGACGACGTCTATGCGATGGCGTACGACCTGGCCGCTCCCGGTTTCTGCAATGACAGCGTGAATTCATTGCGATTGTGGGCGGCGAAATCGAGCCGCGAATTCGATCTCGAGAAATTCAATACCGGCGCGTATGTGGAGGCGGTGGAGGACAAGACGAGATCGGAGAACATCTCGAAGGTTCTCTATCCGTCCGACGCGCAATACGCCGGCCGTGAATTGAGGCTCAAGCAGCAGTATTTCTTCGTCTCCGCCACCATTCGCGACATCCTGCGCCGCTTCTCGAAATACCCGGGACGGCAATGGCAGGACCTGCCGGAAAAAGTCGCGATGCAGCTCAATGACACGCATCCGACGATCGCCATCCCCGAGCTGATGCGCATCCTGGTCGACGAGCAA
>Ga0193697_1000620_pt1 | contig 12356 bp, 11 predicted proteins | sample L3m2metaG_FD_145073 | JGI IMG/M metagenome (GOLD analysis project Ga0193697, IMG submission 145073) | Soil microbial communities from a riparian zone of the East river system, Colorado, United States - L3m2 | ecosystem: Environmental > Terrestrial > Soil > Riparian zone | place: USA: East River... | reverse complement strand
GCGCCGAGCAGCTCACGATCCGCGAGATCAACGCCGGCACCTACGCCTTCGATGCAGGTCCGCTCGCGACCGCCCTTGCCGGGCTGTCGAACGACAACGCCCAGGGCGAGTACTACCTGACCGACGTCTTCGCCGCCCTGCGCGAGGCCGGCCACTCCGTCGCCGGCCACCGTGCCGAGGATTTCGCCGTGACGATGGGCGTCAACAACCGTGCCGAGCTGGCCGCTGTCGAGGTCGAGGGCCGCCGCCGCATCCTGGAGCGCCACATGCTCTCCGGCGTCACCGTCGTCGATCCCGGCTCGACCTGGATCGACGACGGCGTCGAGATCGCCGCCGACGCCCGCATCGAGCCGGGCACCAGCCTGCGCGGCGCCACTGCGATCGGGGCGGGCTCGACGGTCGGGCCGCTGAGCACGCTGATCGACACCCGCCTCGGCGAGGGCGTCGCCGTCCCGCACTCCTACCTGGTCGAGTGCGAGGTCCTCGACGGCTGCAGCGTCGGCCCCTTCGCCTACCTGCGGCCCGGCGCCCACCTCGACCCGGGCGCCAAGGCGGGCACCTTCGTCGAGATCAAGAACTCGCATGTCGGCGCGGGTTCCAAGGTCCCCCACCTGGCCTACGTCGGCGACGCCGACATCGGCCCGGGCACCAACCTCGGCGCCGGCACGATCACCGCCAACTACGACGGTTTCCGCAAGCACCGCACGACGATCGGCAGCGACGTGCGGATCGGCGTTGACACGATGCTGATCGCCCCGGTACAAGTCGGGGACGCCGCCTACACTGGCGCCGGAGCCGTGATCAAGGAGGACGTGCCCGAGGGGGCGCTTGCGGTGAGCCAGAACGACCAGAGGAACATCGAGGGCTACGCGGAGCGCAAGTCCGCGGAGGCCCGTGAGGAGGATTCGTGAGCACGATCGAGCAGCGCCCCGAGGCGGCCCCAGGCGTGGCGCCGACCGCGATCCCGCACGACTACTCGAAGCGGATGATGGTCTTCGGCGGCCGCAGCTCGATGGAGCTCGCCGCGAAGGTTGCGGGCAAGCTCGAGCTCGACCTCGGCCAGGTGACGCTTAAGACCTTCGCCAACGGCGAGGTCTACTGCCGCTACGAGGAGTCGATCCGCGGCGCCGACGTCTTCATCGTCCAGTCGACCTGCGCCAACGAGCAGACGGAGTTGACGCCGAACGACGCCCTGGTCGAGCTCTTGACGATGATCGACGCCGCGCAGGGCGCCTCCGCCCACCGGATCATCGCCGTGCTGCCCTGGTACGGCTACGCGCGCCAGGACAAGAAGTCGGCGCCGCGCGAGCCGATCTCAGCCCGGATCATGGCCAAGTGCCTGGAGGGGGTCGGCACCGATCGCGTCCTCACTATGGATCTGCACGCCGGCCAGGTGCAGGGCTTCTTCCACATCCCGGTCGACCACATGACGGCGATGCCGATGCTGACCCAGTGGTTCGCAGACCAGGAACTGAGCGATGAGCTGGTGATCGTCTCGCCCGACGCCGGCCGGGTCAAGACCGCGCGCAACTTCGCCCGCCGCATCGGCACCCACTGGGCGGTGATGGAGAAGGAGCGCCCGGCCCAGCAGGTCGCCGAGATCGGCTACGTCGTCGGCGACGTGAAGGGCAAGACCGCCGTCCTCGTCGACGACATGATCGACACCGCGGGAACCCTTTGCGCCGCCGCCCAGACCGTGCTCGACGAGGGCGCGGCGCGGGTGATCGCCTGCGCGACGCACGGTGTCTTCTCCGGCCCCGCTTACGAACGGCTGGCCGAGTCCGCGATCGAGCGGATCGTCGTCACCGACACGCTGCCGCTGCGCCCCGGCGCCCCCGACAACATCACGGTGCTCTCGACCGCGACGACCTTCGCCGACTCGATCCGCCGCATCTTCACCGACGACTCGGTGTCCGAGATCTTCGCCGGCGAGAACCAGCTGTTCTAGCGCCCTGGCCGACCAGGGTTCAAGCGGACTGCGCCTGGTCGGCCACAAGGGCGCCGACCTGATCGCCCCCGGCAACACGCCGGAGAGCTTCGTCGCCGCGGTCGAGGCCGGCGTCGACACGATCGAGCTCGACGTCCTGTGGACGCTGGACGGCCACCCACGCATCGCCGCCGCCGAGCGCACGCCGCTCGTCGTCGCCCACGACTGGCACGACGCCGCAAGGCGCAACCCTCTGACGCTGGCCCAGACGCTCGACGCGTTCCTCGAGCCGCCGCTCGATCGGGTCGAAATCGATCTGGACATAAAGTTGCCGGGTAGGGAGGAGGAGCTCGTCGCGGCGGTGCACGAGCGCGATCTGCTCGAGCGGGCGATGATCTCGACGATGGAGCTCTCGACCCTGGCCAAGGTCGCCGAGCTCGAGCCGGGCCTGCGCCGAGGCTGGACCTATCCGAAAGTGACGAAAGACTGGGCCTCGAAGCGCTGGGCGAAGGCGCCGATGCTCGGCGCCCTGGCCTGGATGCGGCAGCGGCTCCCCGGCCTCGCCGCCCGCGAGCTGCCGCGGATGGGCGTCGAGGCGATGTGGGTCTACCACCCGCTCGTCAGCCCGCGTCTTGCCCGCATCGCCAAGCTCGCCCGCGTCGAGCTGATCGCTTGGACCGTCGACGACCTGCGGCGCATGGAACGCCTCATCGCCGCCGGCGTAAACGGCATCTGCTCCAACGACCCGCGCCTCTTCGCGCGGCTCTAAACGGTGCCGGGCGTCGCCGTCGGCGGGGCGTTGCGGCCCTTTTTGCGCTTCACGACCGACTCCATCTCCTCGGCGGTGAAGCCACCCACCGCCTCGCCGTCGAGCGCATAGCGGTAGAGCGCCACGCCGAAGATCCCGCTGAGCGCGCTGCTGATCAGGACCGAGATCGCGAAGCCGATCACGCCGATCACGACCAGGAGCGCGCCGACGAAGCCGGCGCTCGCCCAGACCAGGACCCCCGCGACGATCAGCAGCGCGCTCGGCAGGATGCCGAACAGGGCAACCGCGCCGCCGATCGCGATGTTGCCGGTTATCTGCTGCCCCCAGCGCGATTTGAACAGGCTCGAGGAGCGCTTCAGGGTCTCGAACGGTCCGGTGCCCTCGAAGGCGATCACAGGCGCCGCCAGGAAGGTGATCAGCGACCAGCCGACCGCCAGCAGACGGCTGAAGATCTGCCCGAGCACGCCCTGATTCTCCAGCGCGCTCAGCACCAGGCCGACCACGGTCGAGACGGCTGCCCAGCCGGCGATCTGCGAGAAGCGCTCGCGCGACACAGCGAGGCCGTCGCCGACCGTCGCCTCGCGGCCGTGGAAGATCATGTCGGCGCAGGCGGCGAGGCCGACGCTGAAGTAGAGGCCGACCAGGGCCAGCAGGTAGAAGCCGATCACGGCCAGCGGGCCGCCGAACCAGACCTTGCCGTCGTCGATCAGGTAGAGCCCCGGGCCGACGACGATCACAGCGCAGACGATCGTCGCCGCCGCCCCGTAGAGCGGGAAGCGGACCAGCTCGCGGTGCTCGCGCAGCACTCCCCAGCTTTTTTTCGTCAACCTCCAGCCGCGCCGGATCCTGCTCATTGCGCCTCTCCTTCCAGTGACCGCTCGACGATCGGGGTTTGCATGACGCCTCTTCCCTCGAAGTACTCCCACTCCTGCTCGCCGAGCTCGGTCGCCGGCGGATCTGCATAGATCCACTCGCGCATGATCCGGTGCCAGTTGCGCTTGGCGCGCAGCTGGCCGAGCACGGCGACGACGCCGATTTCCATCCGCCGCCCCATCAGCTCATCCGCCGGCATCGACTCGCGCCGCATCAGGTCGTAGTACTCCGAGCGCGGGTCGTTGGTCGACTCGATGATCTTCATCACCCGCTGCGGGCTGATCTCTATCTCGCGGTCCTCGACGAACCAGCCGCTGACCGCCATCATGTGCTCCATCAGCCGTTCGGCGTCGAGCTTCGACGGGTTCTTGATGAAGCCGAGCTCATGCAACGCGCTGCGGAAGCGCTCCGGGTCGTTGTGGAAGGCGGCGTCGACCACCCGCTGCTCGAGCACGATCTGCTCGTGCTCGAGCTTCTTGGTCATGCCGAAGTCGAGGAAGGCGACGCGGCCGTCCTCCATCAGCTTGTAGTTGCCCGGGTGGGGGTCGGCGTTGAAGTGCCGCAGGTGGTAGATCGAGCCGAAGCTGCCGCGGAAGACGATCTCGCCAAAGCGGCTGCGCTGCTCGTGCGGCAGCTCCTAGATCTGCTCGAAGTCCATCCCTTCGACGAACTCGGTGACGAGCACACGGCGGCGCGAGAGTCGGGTGACGACTTCGGGCACGTAGATGAACGGGTGGTCGCGGTAGGCGCGGGCGAAGGAGCGCTGGTTCTGCGCCTCGTACTCGTAGTCGAGCTCCTCCATGACGCGCTCGCGGATCTCATGCGCGATCGCCTTGGCGTCGAGCCCGGGGGCGAGGGCACGGGCGAGGCGGACGATCGTGCCCGCGTTGCGCAGGTCGGCGTCGAGCGCCTCGGCGATCCCCGGGTACTGGATCTTCACCGCGACACGGCGGCCGTCGAGCAGCTCGGCACGGTGGACCTGGCCAATCGAGGCGGCCGCGAAGGCCTCGTGCTCGAACTCGGCGAAGAGCTCGGAGACGGGTTCCCCGTCGTACTCCTCGAGCAGCACCTTCTCGACCTTCTCCCAGGGCATCGGCGGCGCCGAGGTGCGCAGCTTGGCGAGCTGCTCCTGGTAGATCTCGCTGTACTCCTCGGGGAGGAATTCGGTGTCGATGAAGGAGGCGAACTGGCCCAGCTTCATCGCCGCGCCCTTCATCTGGCCGAGCGCGCCGACCATCTTCATCGCCGTCTCCAGGTGGCGCTGCTCGAGCTTCTCCTTGCTCTCCTCCTCGGAGCGAGCGACGTTGGTCGCCTTGGTGCCTGCGTAGCGGGCGCCCTGCACGCCGACGATCGAGCCCAGCTTCGCCGAGCGGCGAATCCGCCCTTTGGGGATCTTCGAGTCGTCGGCCACCGACCGGAAGGTTGGCACAGGCTCCCAAACCGTCCTCTTTCTCTATCCTCTCCCGTCCCGATGGCTCGTACCCGCGAAAAGCTCAAGGCCGCCGTACGCACCGATTTCGGCTCGCGCAGCGCGCGTCGCATGCGCCGCGAGGAACTCGTCCCCGGCGTCGTCTACGCCGGCGGCGAGGAGGCGCGGTCCTTTCAGGCAGGCGAACGCGAGATCCGCGCTGTGCTCGCGGGCGGTCAGGCGCTCTTCGACCTCGAGGTCGAGGGCTCGAAAGCGGTGCCGGTCGTCGTCAAGGAGCAGCAGCTGCACCCGGTGCGCGGCAGCCTCCAGCACATCGACCTGCAGGAAGTGAAGCTCGACGAGGAGATCCAAGCCGAGGTCGCGATCGAGCTCGAGGGCACCGAGGTCGCCCCCGGCGTCAAAGAGGGCGGCGTGCTCGAGCACGTCACCCGTGAGATCACGGTCGAAGCGCTGCCGACCGAGATCCCCGAGCACCTCACGGCAGACGTCTCCGAGATGCAGATCAACGACACCGTGACGCTCTCCTCGATCGCTGCACCCGAGGGCGTCAAGTTCGTCGCCGACGACCTCGACGAGATCACGATCGCCACCCTCTCGCCGCCGCGCGTCGAGGAAGAGCCCGAGACGACGGTCGAGGAGGAGGCCGAGCTGGTCGGCGAGGAGGGCGAGGCCCCGGCCGCCGAGGAGGGCGGCGAGGAGGCCGAGGGCGGCGATTCGGGCGACTCCGGCGGGGAGTAGCCCCGCCGCACCATGTCGATCTTTCGCCGCCGCGTCGACCGGGGCGAGGTCGAGCAAGGCGACCGCATCCTGATCGTCGGCTTGGGCAATCCGGGCAAGGAGCACGCCGGCAGCCGTCACAACATCGGCTTCGAGGTCGGCGCCGAGCTCTCGCGCCGCTGGGACCTGTCGCGGGGGAAGAAGAAGTTCGGCGGCCTGATCGCCGAGGGGCGCACCCGCCCCGGCGGTCCGCGCGTCGCGATCCTCTTGCCGCAGACCTATATGAACGCCTCCGGCGACTCGGCCGGCCCGGCGCGCGGCTCGCTGAAGGCGCCGCTCGACCGCGTCGTCGTCCTCCACGACGAGATCGACCTGCCCTTCGGCGAGGTGCAGAGCCGCCTCGGCGGCGGCCTGGCGGGCCACAACGGCCTCAAGAGCCTCAAGCGGGGCCTGGGCAGCCCTGACTTCTGGCGGGTGCGGGCGGGAGTCGGCCGCCCGGACTCGACCGACCCGGAGATCGTCTCCGCCTACGTGCTCGGCCGCTTCCGCGAGCCCACCGCCGAGGTCCAGGCGCTTGTAGCCGGCGCCGCCGACGAGGCCGAGCGCCTCGTCGAGCAAATAGGCTCCGCCGCCGATGACGGCTGAGAGCAACGCCACGCGCACCACCTTCGCGGTCGACGAGCAAGGGGTCGCCCTGCTGCGGCTCGACCGGCCCAAGGCCCGCAACGCCATCGACACGCGGATGCTGGAGGAGCTGCTCGCCCATCTGGCGGCGGCCCGCGACGACGAGGCGGTGCGCGTCCTCGTCGTCTCCTCCTCCGACCAGATGGGCCTCTCCGCCGGCGCCGACGTCAAGGAGAAGCTCGACGAGGAGGGCAAGGTCCGCCGCATGCAGCTCTTCGCCGACCTCTACGACGCGATCGTCGCCTTCCCCAAGCCGACCGTGGCCGCCTGCCACGGCGACGTCGTCGGTGGCGGCGCCGAGATCGCCGTCGCCTGCGACATGCGGGTCGGCGGCGCCAATCTGCGCATGCGCTTCCCGGGGGCGGCGCTGGGCGTCCCGGTCGGCCCGGCCCGCCTCGTCACCCTCTGCGGCCTCGCCGCCGCCAAGTACCTGCTGCTCACCTCGCGCACCGTCGGCGCCGACGAGGCCCTCCGCCTCGGCCTCGTCAACCGCGTCGCCCCCGCCGCCGGCACCGAGGAAGCCGCGATCGAGCTCGCCACAGCGATCGCCGCCCACCCGCCCGAGGCCGTCGCCCGCCTCAAGCGCATGCTGCACGAATGGGACGACGTCGAGGGCCGCTCCCGCGCCGAGGGCGAGGGCCAGGTCGAGTGGCAGCGGACCGGGCCCGGCCTGCCGTATTCGAGCTAGGCGGTTCGGCCAGAGTCTTGCCGTAGACCAGCGGTCGAGGTAAGGTCGCCGTTCGTCCACGCCGTTACACAGGAGGGTTCCTTGAAGCTTCTCGCGTCGGTTCTGCTCGTCCTCGGCTGCCTCCTCGTCATGCCCGCTGCCGCCATGGCGGTGACCTACACGGTCGACGACACGGGCGACCAACCCGACGTGCTCCCCGGCACCGGTGGCTGCCTGACCGCTGGCGCCAAATGCACCCTGCGGGCGGCGATCGAAGAGTCGAACTTCTCGAACGGAACTCGCGACGAAATCAAATTCTCCGCCGCCTTCGACGGCCAGCTCGTGGACACGATCACGCTCGGCAGCTCGTTGCCGGCGATCAAAGACCCGGTCACCGTCCAGGGCGGGGATTGCTTCGGCGAAGACGGGCCGGATAAACCGTGCGCTGGGGTGGATGGGCCATCGGGGGCGAACGCCCTCACGGTGGAAAACACGAACGAAGTCACGATCGACGGCCTCTCGATCACCGGTGCACAGACGGCGATAAACGTGATCGACAGCTCCAGTGAATTCGTCGCTCGCCTCGACTGGGTCGGCGTCAAGCTCGACGGCAGCGTCGGGGGCAACAGCAAGGGGATCTTCCTCGACCCCGATTCCGACAAAGCCACGATCGGCGGCGTCAACGCCGCGGACCGCAACGTCATCGCCAACAACAGCTTCGAGGGCCTCGATATCGAGGGAGCCGACGAAGCGGACATCCTCGGCAACTACTTTGGCGTCGACCCCGACGGCGCCACGCGGGCGGCCAACGGCAAGAACATCGAGATCACCGACACGATCACCTTCGAAGCCAACGGCGACGAAGTCGGCACGACGGTCGAAGGCGCAGCCGTGACGACGCAGGCCTGCGATGGGGGCTGCAATGTGATCTCCGGCTCGAACGGCTCCGGGGTCGACCTGGTCGGTGACGGCGAAGGCCAGAACGAGCTGCCGGCGGACGGGCCGACGGCGGTGCGGGGCAACTACGTCGGGCTGAACGCCGGCGGTGTCACGACCGTCACCACCGGCGCCCTCTTCGACATCCTCGCCGGCGCCGCCGACGATGTCACGGTCGGCGGCGCGGCGGTTGGTGCCGCCAACTACATAGCGGGCGGCGGCTACGGCATCTACCAGGAAAACAGCAACGGGTTCCAGGCTCTCGGCAACGTGATTGGGCGTCGTCCGGGGGACAGCTCTGGGGTCGCCGCCCCCGGCTCGGCGGGGATCTTCCTCTACTCGCTCAACAGCACCGAACGGGAGACGGTCGAAGGGAACACCATTCGTCTCGACGGAGGGGCCGGGATAGAGCAGCGGTTCGGCGGCGCCGACATCGCCGGCAACCTGATCGAAGAAGGCCAGTACGGCATCCTGACTTTCGGGGCGGCGGCCGCGCCGGGCAGCAACGTGATCGAAGAAAACACGATCGTGAACTCCGAACTCAACGCGGTCCTGATCAAAAACGAAAACAACCTGCTCGTCGGCAACCTGATCGAAGGGGCGGGCCAGGCGGCGATCAGGATCGAGGGGGCAACCGGGACCGGCACTCTGATCGGTGGCGACATCGAATCCGAAGAAAACGAGATCTCCGGCAGCGGCGGCGACGCGATCGAGGTCGCCGGCGACGAAGACGACGACACTCAGATCAAGCGCAACTTCGGCGACAGCAACTCCGGGCTCTTCATCGACCTCGCTGCAAATGGCCCCGGCAACAGCGTCTCCGGGCCCAACAACGGCATCCAGCCGCCGACGATCTCGGGCGCGACCGAAAAAGGCGCGAGCGGCACGGCCCTTCCCAAAGCGACGGTGCGTGTCTTCCGCAAGGCGACCGCCTCGCCCGGCGAGCTGCAGTCCTTCCTCGGCGAAGCGATCGCCGACAGCGAAGGCAAATGGTCGCTTACCTATGGCGCGGCGATCCCCGGCGGCACCAACATCGGCGCCACCCAGTCCGAACTCGAAGGGACCTCGGAGCTGGCTTTCGCCAAAACGGTGACCCTCATCGTGGACGGCGGTTGCGCGTTCATCGGCGGCCCGGGTTGCGAAGGCGATAAGAAGGAAAAAGACAAGAAGGAAAAAGACAAGAAAGCCGCCAAGGACAAGACCGCGCCTCAGACGACGATCGTCAAAAAGAAGATCAAAGGCCGCACCGCGAAGTTCAAGTTCGTCTCAAGCGAGGCCGGTTCGACCTTCCAGTGCAGGCTCGACAAGAAGAAGTTCAACCCCTGTCGCTCGCCGAAGAAATACAAACGGCTGAAGCCGGGCAAACACGTCTTCGAGGTGCGCGCGATCGACGCTGTCGGGAACAAGGACAAAACCCCGGCGACGCGGAAATTCCGCGTTTTGCCGCGACGCTGACCGGCGCGATTTGCGGTCGGCCTAGCCTGCCCAGCTCGTCGTGTCGAGCTTCGCCTTGCCGAGGAACTCGCTCGGACTGGCGAGGACATGACCTGCGACTTCAGCGCAGGGTGCGAGCCAGAGATCGCCGTTTCGGCCTGACTCGGTGAGCCGACCGAGCAGGGCATCGAGGCGGTCATCCCCCAGCCAGTCGAGCAGCGGCAGGTGGAGGACGATCGAGAGGAAGCCGCCTTCTCTTTCGAGGCGCCCTATCTCCCCCTCCAGGTAGGCGAGGAAGGCAGCGGGCTCCAGCGGGTCGGGAGAGCCGTGCATTTGCTCGCGCACCGGGGCGAGCGGCGGTAGTAGGCAGGTTGCGTCCACGTGACGCCACTGGAAGGGCAGTAGAGCGATGCCGTCCTCGACGCCGGCACCCTCGCCGGCGGGTGACGCGTAGCGCAGGCCCGCCTCGCGCAGTAACCCGACTCCGTCTTGCCCAAGCTGACCGCCAGGTGGGCGCAGGCCGGCGGTCTCGAGCCCCAGCGTCGCGAACGCGTCGATTCCGTGGGCGAGGTTCTCCCTCCGCGCAGCCGCCGTCATCTCGCCCCAGGTCTCGTGACGCCAGGCGTGGTACGCGACCTCGTGGCCCGCCGCGCCAATCCCCCGTAGCGCCCCGGGGTCGAGCTCCGCGTTGACGCCCTCGGCGAAGAAGGTCGCCTTCAGATCGTGCTCGCCGAGCCGCTTCAGCAGACCCGGAAGCGCACGAGCCGCGCTCGAAGCCTCGTCGACGCCGAGGTTGTCGAAGCTGAGGCAGAGGGCGCTGCGGGCGCCGCCCGGCCACTCCACCGGCTCAGTCCTCCAGCAGCGCCGCGCTCCAGCGCTCGGGTTCGCGCTTGGCTTGCTCGCGCGCCCAGCGGAAGTGGTGGTCGGCGGAGGCGAGCAGGATCGGGAAGTTGAGCAGGCCGGCGACCGCGAAGCCACGCGAGCCCGGCCGGGTCTCGCGCAGCAGGCTGAGCGCGCTTGCGATCCCCCAGGCCCAGAGCACGGCGTTGTAAGCGGGGAGCTGGTCCTCGCGCAGGCCCTCGGCCTCGTCGAGCATCGGCACGCCGCCGTGCAGCGACCAGGGCCAGGCCTTGAAGTGGACGGCGACGCCGGCGACGCCGATCCCGGCGTTGAAGGCCGAGATCCGCTCGGCCCACCTCCCGCCGCGCGCCGCGGCCAGCATGCCGAGCGGGATCAGCGCGGCCCAGAAGGCGCGCGAGCCGCGCCGCCCGAGCTGCGGCTCGAAGACGAGCCCGACCCCGGCGCGCGTCTCGAAGGCGTTGTGGGCGAAGAGGCCGAGCGTGGAGGCGGCGGCAAATGGGCGACGGATACGCATCGAGCTCAGCGTAACCGGGATCTAGAATCGGACGACGTTTGGCGGTTTGTCCCCCCTATAGGGTGGGCAACTCGCCAATCGTCGTCCGAACCCATGCCTGGATCGAGCGATCCGGGCCTTTTGCATGCTGTGAGCCTTAGACCTCTACTTGATCTTGCCGCGGAGAACGAGCGCCTGCACGCGCTCGCCGGCGAGGTGCGCGCCGCGCGCGGTGGCGAGCCCGTCGCGCTTGCCGCCTCCGCCACCCTGCGTCCGCTGCTGCTTGCCGCCCTGCTCGCCGACGATCGCGGCCTCGCCGGCCGCCCCGCCCTGCTGGTCAGCGCCGACGACCGCTCGGCCCGCGACCTCGCCGCCGACCTGCGCGCCTACCTGGCGCCGCGCCGCGTCCGCTTCTACCCCTCGCGCGGCACCGGCTACGCCTCGCACGTCACCCCGCCGCCGCACCTCGTCGGCCTGCGCATCGACGCGCTCGACTCGCTTTCGGGCGCGCGGAGTGAGCGTCGCAATCTGATGAATTCGCGAACGGAGCGCGACCGAGTCGGTATGTCCGAGGAGGACGACGCGATCGTCGTCGCCGGCGCGACCGCGCTTGCCGAGGCCGTCCCCGATGCCTCGCTGCGCCCGGCCGGGTTCACGCTCTCCCAGGGCGGCGAGGTCGATCTCGACGGCGCCGCCGGCGACCTCGTCGCTGCCGGCTACGAGCGGGTCGAGCAGGTGGAGGAGCGCGGCCAGTTCGCCGTTCGCGGCGGCATCCTCGACGTCTTCCCGGCGACCGAGGAGCGCGCCGTGCGGGTCGAGCTGTTCGGCGACGAGATCGAGTCGATGCGCTGGTTCTCGACCTTCACTCAGCGCTCGCTCGGCGACGCCGAGCGGGTTGAGCTGGCGCCCGCCGCCGAGCTCGACGCCGAGCACCGCGAGCTCGCTGAGCTTGCGGCGATGGAGGCCGAGGAGGAGGGGAGGGAGGTGCCGAGCGCGGCCGAGGCGCTGCCGCTGGAGCACTTCGGCGCGCCACTCGACCTCGTCCCCGGCGAGGCCGCCGTGATCCTCGCCGCCTCCGAGGAGATCGAGCCCGCCCTGCGCGACCACTGGGAGGACGCGACCGCGGCGATGCACGCCGACGACGCCCGCCGCCTCTACGTCGATGTCGCCGCCCCGCTCGCTGCCCGCGCCGTGCTCAGCGTCGGCGGTGCCGGCGAGGAGGACGAGGCCGCCTTCCGCGCCTCCCGCGCCGAGTCGCCGGCGCGCAGCATCAAAGAGGCCGAGGGCGAGCTGGAGAAGCTGGTCCGCTCCGGCTACCGCACCGTCGTCGCCTTCGACAACCGCGGTGAGGCCGAGCGCTCGCGCTACGGCCTCGACCGGATCGACGCGACCCTGCTCGACGGCGGCCGGCTCTCGCCCGAGCCCGGCCTCGCCTTCGCCGAGGCGCGTCTGCGCGAGGGCTTCGTCAGCCCCGAGCTGCGCCTCGCCGTCTACCCCTTCCGTCGCCTCGTCCACCGCCGCAAGCGCGCCGCGGAGCGCGTCCCCGGCGCCGGCCGCGGCCGGCTC
>Ga0193697_1000615_pt1 | contig 12451 bp, 9 predicted proteins | sample L3m2metaG_FD_145073 | JGI IMG/M metagenome (GOLD analysis project Ga0193697, IMG submission 145073) | Soil microbial communities from a riparian zone of the East river system, Colorado, United States - L3m2 | ecosystem: Environmental > Terrestrial > Soil > Riparian zone | place: USA: East River... | reverse complement strand
TAGGCACCGTCACCGACCCCCCCGACGGGAGCTCGATCTCGACAACCTCCAGCGGTCGCTTGCGGATCATCTGCCTGACGCCTGCTTCGATCCCGTCGAGGTTCCCCAGGATTACCTTGCCCGGGGAGACCCGATTGGTCGCCCAACCTTCGTCCTCCTCGATCGCTTCGAGCACCATCTCGAAGCGATCGGCAAGGTCGGCGACGACATGATCGTGGTCGCGCGATTCGCGATGGTCGGCATAGAAGATCGCTGCGGCGCCGCCAACCAGCACTGCCCCCGGCACAAGGCGCTGCAGGTGCGCTGCCGACTCGAGGAGTGCGACGAACTCAGGATCGCGACTCCCGAGATCGAGCTGCGCTTCCTCGCTGTCATCTCGCTTAGGCATATGGCGAGATTATCAAATCTGATAATTGCAGGTATGCCTGATAAGGCATCAAACGTGTGGGAGCGCGTCGCCCGATAGCCTGCGCGGCCCGTGGACTTCTCCCTGACCGACGAGCAGAACGACTTCGTCGCCGCGATCCGCGACTTCTGCGCGCGCGAGTGCGGCACCCAGGAGCAGCGCGAGAAGCTCACCGAGGGCCACCGCACCCACCACAACTTCGACCTCTACAAGCAGATGGCCGAGCTCGGTTGGCTCGGCATCACGATCCCCGAGCAGTACGGCGGCTCGGACGGATCGATGCTCGACGCCTGTCTCTTCATGGAGGAGTCCGCCCGCGGCCTCGCCCCGATCGGCGGCTACGCGACGACGCTGATCGTCGCCGGCGCCACCCAGCGCTTCGGCACCGAGGAGCAGAAGGGGAAGATCCTCGGCGGCATCGCCGCCGGCGCGGTCGAGGCGATCGCGATGACCGAGCCCGAGGCCGGCTCCGACGTCGGCTCGCTGACCACCAGCGCCGAACAGGTCGACGGCGGCTTCGTCCTCAACGGCCAGAAGGTCTTCATCTCCAACGCCCACATCGCCGACCACATCCTCGTCGTCTGCCGCACCACCAAGGGCGAGAACAAGCACGAGGGCCTCTCGATGATCTGGCTGCCGCGCGAGACGAAGGGCCTGGAGATCGTCCCGATCAAGACGATGGGCGGCGAAGAGACCAACACGCTCTACCTGAGCGACGTCGAGGCGCCCGCCGACGCCCTGCTCGGCGAGGTCGACCAGGCCTGGACGCAGCTGATGGCGGGGCTCAACGTCGAGCGGCTGATCCTCGCCGCGACGATGCTCGGCATCGCCCAGCGCGCCTTCGACGACGCGCTCGCCTATGTAAAGGAGCGCAAGCAGTTCGGCCGCCCGATCGGCTCCTTCCAGGCGCTCCAGCACCGCCTCGCCGACATGGCGACGGAAATCGAGTCGGCCCGCCTGATGACGTACTGGGTCGCCTCCCTTACCGACGAGGACCCCGCCCGGATGCTGCCGCGCGAGGCCTCGATGGTGAAGTTGCACGTCACCGAGGTCGCCAAACGCGTCGCCGTCGAGGGCATGCAGCTGATGGGCGGCTACGGCTACTCCTCCGAGTACGACATGGAGCGCCTGGTCCGCGCGACGATGGTCTCCACCATCTACGGCGGCACCTCGGAGATCCAGCGCACGATAATCGCTGAGCGCCCGGGGGCGCCGCCCCCGATGCTCGCTTGGCGCTATTCTTCCGTTCAGCCTCGTGCTTCGGCCCGGGGTTTTCTCTTGTAACGGCGTCCGTTCGGCAACGAGGAGAACATGGCTCGCGGAGATGTCCGCATTGCGGTGACGCTGGCTTGCGAAGACTGCAAGCGGCGCAATTACCAGACCAACAAGTCACGGCGAAACTCGCCGGACCGTGTCGAGCTGCGCAAGTACTGCCGCTGGTGCGGCAAGCACACGGCGCACAAGGAGACGCGTTAGTGGCGAAGACGCGCGCGCAGCGCAAGGCGGAGAAACGCGCCCGCGAAGCCGAAGCGCAGAAGCGCGGCGGCGACGGCGCAGCGCAGCGCAAGTCCGAGGCGCACGCCCAGCACGACACGCAGGTGCCGGTCTCCGGCGACGTCGCCGAGGTCGAGGCGATCGAGGCCGGGATGGCTGTCGGGGCGGCGGAAGCCGACCTCGAGACGCCCGACGCGCCGAAGCCGCGCACCGTTCGACGCGCCGAGGCGAAAGCCGCCAAGGAAGCGGAGAAGCGTAAGCGCGAGGAGCAGAAGCGCCGCGAGAGCGAGCAGATCGCCAAGCGCCAGAAGCAGGCGCAGGCGGGCCCCCGTCAGCGCGGCGGCGTGATCGGCTTCCTCGTCTCCTGCTGGGCCGAGCTGCGCAAAGTCCAGTGGCCGGACCGCGAAACGCTCGTGCAGGCGACCGCCGTGACGATCATCTTCGTCGCCGTCGCCGCCACCTACCTCGGCGCTCTCGACAGCGCCTTCAGCTTCCTCATCAAGCAGATCCTCTAGCGGGATCCCCAGAAAGGCACAGGCAACCTCCAGATGTATCGCTGGTACGTGATCAACACCTACTCCGGGCACGAGAACAAGGTCAAGCACAACCTCGAGCACCGGGTTCAGACGATGGCCCAGAACCGCAACGTGCGGCAGGTCGTCGTGCCGACCGAGCAGGTGATGGAGCTCAACAAAGAAGGCCAGAAAGAATCGAAAGAGAAACGCACGATGCCCGGTTACGTCCTGGTCAACATGGAGATGACCGACGACGCCTGGGGCCTGGTCAAGAACACGCCGGGCGTGACCGGCTTCGTCGGCTCCCGCAACAAGCCGGTGCCGCTCTCCAAACCGGAGGTCGATCGCCTGCTCCACCGCGAGACCGCCGAGCGGCCCCGCACCCAGGCGCAGTTCTCGATCGGCGAGTCGGTCAAGGTCATCTCCGGCCCGCTCTCCGACTTCTCCGGCGAGACCGCCGAGCGGCCCCGCACCCAGGCGCAGTTCTCGATCGGCGAGTCGGTCAAGGTCATCTCCGGCCCGCTCTCCGACTTCTCCGGCGAGATCGCCGAGATCAACGAGGACGCCGCCAAACTCAAGGTGCTGGTCTCGATCTTCGGCCGCGAGACGCCGGTCGAGGTCGGATATGACCAAGTGAAGAAGATCTAGCCAGGCCCGCTACCCTCCCCGATCCGATGGCCAAAAAAGTCCTCACCCTCATCAAGCTGCAGATCCAGGCGGGCAACGCCAACCCGGCGCCGCCGGTCGGCCCCGCGCTGGGCCAGCACGGCGTCAACATCATGGAGTTCTGCAAAGCCTTCAACGCGCAGACGCAGAGCGAGGGCGGCACGATCATCCCGGTCGAGATCACCGTCTACGAGGACCGCTCGTTCAGCTTCATCACCAAGACCCCGCCCGCCGCGGTGCTGATCCGCGAGGCGATCGGGATCAAGAAGGGCTCGGGCGAGCCGCACGTCAACAAAGTCGGCACGATCTCGCCGGAGCAGATCCGCCAGATCGCCGAGCGCAAGATGCCCGACCTCAACGCCAACGACCTCGACGCCGCCTCGAAGATCATCGCCGGCACCGCCCGCTCGATGGGCGTCGACGTCAAATAGGGGAGACCGCGATGGCCCACGGCAAACGTTTCCGCAAAGAGATCGGCAAGGTGCAGCGCGAGCGCGAGTACCCGCCCGCCGAGGCGATCGCGCTGATCAAGGAGACCGCCAGCGCCGGCTTCGACGAGACGGTCGAGCTGCACATGCGGCTCGGCGTCAACGTCCGCCACGCCGAGGAGCAGCTGCGCGGCACCCTCGCCCTGCCGCACGGGCTGGGCAAAGACGTGACCGTCGCCGTCTTCGCCGAAGGCCGGCAGGCGCGCGATGCCGAGGCCGCGGGCGCGGACTTCGTCGGCGGCCAGGACCTGGTCGAGAAAGTCCAGGAGGGCTGGACCGGGTTCGATGTCGCGATCTCGACTCCCGACATGATGAAATCGGTCGGCCAGCTCGGCCGCGTGCTCGGCCCCCAGGGCCTGATGCCCAACCCCAAGGTCGGCACCGTCACCGAGGACATCGAGAAGGCGGTGGGCGAGTCGAAGGCGGGAAAGATCGAGTACCGCACCGACCGCCAGGCGATCGTCCACCTCGCGATCGGCAAGGCGAGCTTCGACGAGCAGAAACTTCTGGATAACTGCCTCGCCGTTATCGACGAGATCGTCCGCGCCAAACCGTCCTCCTCGAAGGGCAAGTACATCCTCTCGGCGACCGTGGCGACCTCGATGGGCCCGGGGATCCGCATCGACGCCGGCAAGACCGGCGAGCGAGAGGCGAGCGGCGCGTCCAAAGCGGCCGCCGAGGACAGCGAGCCCGCACCGGAGCCCGCGACCGCCTAAACTCCCCCGCCGCGCGACCCGAAGACCACCGGCAGGGCCGATGCCCGCAAGCCCGGTGCAGGCGAACGATGAACAGAGACGAAAAGGCACAAGCAATCGAGGAGATCGCCGCCCAGATCGAGGGCGCCGACGCGATCTTCGCGGTCGACTACCGGGGGATCAGCGTCCCCCAGGCGGCAGAACTGCGCGGCAAGCTGCGCGAAGCCGACGCCTCCTTCCGCATCGTCAAGAACCGGCTGACCAAACGCGCCGCCGAGCAGGTCGGCGAGGAGCGCCTCGGCGACCTGCTGCAGGGCCCGACCGCGCTGACCTTCGTCCGCGGCGACACCGCCCAGGCGGCAAAGGCGATCGCGACCTTCAACAAAGAGCACGAGGTGCTCACCTTCAAGGGCGGCTTCATGGCAGACATGGCTCTGGACGAAGAGAAGTTCAAGTCGATCGCCCTCCTGCCCGCCCGCGAAGTGCTCGACGGCCAGCTCGCCGGCGTCGTCGCCAGTCCGCTCACCGGCCTGGTCCGGGGGCTCGGCTCGATGGTCTCGGGCCTGGCAAATCAACTTCAGCAGCTTCAAGAACAAAAGGAGAAAGAGGCCTGATGGCAACCAAAGTGAAAACCGAGGACTGGATCGAGGAGCTGAAAGGCATCTCGGTGCTCGAGCTCTCCGAGCGGATCAAAGCGCTCGAGGAGGAGTTCGGCGTCTCCGCCACGGCGGTCGCCGCCGCCGCGCCGGCCGCTGCCGGCGCCCCCGCCGGAGACGGCGACGGAGGCGGCGAAGAAGCCTCCACGGTCGATGTCGTCCTGACCGAGGTCGGCGGCCAGAAGGTGCCGGTGATCAAGGTCGTCCGCGCCGCGACCGGTCTCGGCCTCAAAGAGGCCAAGGCGATCGTCGACGAGGCCCCGAAAGCGATCAAAGAGGGCATCGAGCGCGACGAAGCCGAGAAGATCAAGGGCGAACTGGAGGAGGCAGGGGCCACGGTCGAGCTCAAATAAAGCCCGATCTTGCGCGGTTGGATCCCGGGCAGGGAGCCGACCGCGCGGCCGAGCGTGGCCGTGTGTTATTTTTCGTGGTCGCGCGCCCGTTGTCATCCCCTGCCCATATCTGCGCTGTATCCACGTCCCTCTGACCTTCTGAGGAGTCGCCGACTTTGGCACGTTCCAACGCTGCCCCCGTAACCCGTAGGAGTTTCTCCCGACTGCAGAACCCCCTCGAAGTCCCCCATCTGATCGATATTCAACGTCGCTCCTTCGAAGAGCTGACTGATCCGAAGGCGGGCGGGCTGCGAGAGACGATCGACGACATATCCCCGATCGAGGACTACACGGGGAACCTCGCCATCGTCTTCAGCGAGTGCAAGCTCGATGACCCGCCGAACACGATCGACGAGTGTCGCGAGAAGGACATGACCTACTCGCGGCCGCTGACCGCGACGGTCGCCTTCCAAAACAAGGAGACCGGTGAGATCCGCGAGCAGGCCGTCTTCATGGGCGACTTCCCGTGGATGACCGAGCGCGGCACCTTCATCATCAACGGCACCGAGCGGGTCGTCGTCACCCAGCTCGTCCGTTCGCCGGGCGCCTACGTGATGGCGCCGAAGGACCCCGAAAAACAGGTCTTCATCGCCAACCTGATGCCGGCCCGCGGCTCCTGGCTGGAGCTCGAAGTCGACAAAAAAGGCAAAGTCTTCGTCCGCATCGACCGCAAGCGCAAACTGCCGGTCACGGTGCTGCTGCGCGCGATGGGCTACGTCGAGGACGAGCAGATCCTCAAGATGTTCGACAACTCGGTCTACCTGCGGCACACGATCGAGGCCGACACCGAGGCGACCCAGACCGAAGAGGGCGCCCTGATCGAGCTGTTCAAAAAGCAGCGCCCCGGCGAGCCGCCCTCGGTCGACGCCGCCAAAGCGCTGCTCGAGCAGCTCTTCTTCGATCCCAAGCGCTACGACCTCACCCGGGTCGGCCGCTACAAGCTGAACGCCCGGCTCGACCTCGACATCGACCTCGACAACCGGGTCCTCACCCACGACGACATCATCGCCCTGATCAAGGAGCTCGTCAGTCTGCCGAAGCTGCTCGGCATCCCCGAGGAGATCGACGAGGAGAACCCGATCAAGGACTACGCCGCCGAGGCGATCACCTATCCGCGCGAGCCCGTCGCCGAGCACCTCGACGAGTACGAGCACTTCGGCAACCGCCGCCTGCGCACGGTCGGCGAGCTGATCCAGGAGGCCTTCCGGATCGGCCTCTACCGGATGGAGCGCGTCGTCCGCGAGCGGCTCACCACCGAAGACGCCGACGCGATCACCCCGCAGACGATCATCAACATCCGCCCGGTCGTCGCGGCGCTGAAGGAGTTCTTCGGCTCCTCGCAGCTATCGCAGTTCATGGACCAGACCAACTCGCTGGCCGGGCTGACCCACCGCCGCCGCCTCTCGGCGCTCGGCGCCGGCGGCCTGACCCGTGAGCGGGCCCCGATCGAGGTCCGCGACGTGCACCCGACCCACTACGGCCGCATGTGCCCGATCGAGACGCCGGAGGGCCCGAACATCGGCCTGATCGGCTCGCTGTCCTCCTACGCGCAGGTCTCCGAGCACGGCTTCGTCACCACGCCCTACCTGCTGGTCTCCGACGGCGTCGTCAGCGAGAAGATCGTCCACCTCGACGCGACCCAGGAGGAAGACAAGGTGATCGCCCAGGCGAACGCCGAGGTCGACCCCAAGACCAAGAAGCTGAAAGGCCCGCAGGTCCTCGTCCGCGCGGGCGAGCAGGAGTACGCGACCGCGCTGCCCAAGGAAGTCGAGCTGATGGACGTCTCGCCGACCCAGATCTGGTCGGTCGCGACGGCGCTGATCCCCTTCCTCGAGCACGACGACGCCAACCGCGCCCTGATGGGCTCCAACATGCAGCGCCAGGCAGTGCCGCTGCTCAAACCGGAGCCGCCGCTGATCGGCACCGGGATGGAGCGCCGCGCCGCGGTCGACACCGGCGACGTCACGCTCGCCAAGAACGACGGCGAGGTGACCCACGTCGACTCGGAGTCGATCGTCGTCACCGCGAGCTCGAAGAAAGACGAGTATCCGCTGCACAAGTTCATGCGCTCCAACCAGGGGACGATCATCCACCAGCGGCCGATCGTCTCGACCGGCCAGAAGGTCAAGCAGGGCGACGTGCTCGCCGACGGCTCCTCGACTGCCGGTGGGGAGATCGCCCTCGGCAAGAACTGCCTGGTCGCCTTCATGTCCTGGGAGGGCTACAACTTCGAGGACGCGATCATCCTCTCCGAGCGCCTCGTCAAGGACGACGAGATGACCTCGATCCACATCGAGGAGTACGAGATCGACGCCCGCACGACCAAGCTCGGCGACGAGGAGATCACCCGCGACATCCCCAACCGCTCCGAGGAGAGCCTGCGCAACCTCGACGAGCGCGGCATCGTCCGCGTCGGCGCCGAGGTGATCTCGGGCGATCTGCTGGTCGGCAAGGTGACGCCGAAGGGCGAGACCGAGCTGACCGCCGAGGAGAAGCTGATTCGCGCGATCTTCAAGGAGAAGGCGCGCGAGGTTCGCGACACCTCGCTGAAAGTGCCGCACGGCGAGGGCGGCGTCGTGATCGACGTGCTGACCTTCAGCCGCGACGACGGCGACGACCTGCCGCCCGGCGTCAACGACCTGGTCCGCGTCTACGTCGCGACCAAGCGCAAGATCGCCGAGGGCGACAAGCTCGCCGGCCGCCACGGGAACAAGGGTGTGATCTCCAAGATCGTGCCCGAAGAGGACATGCCCCACCTCGCCGACGGCACCCCCGTCGACGTGATCCTCAACCCGCTCGGCGTGCCGAGCCGGATGAACATCGGCCAGGTGCTGGAGACGCACCTCGGCTGGGTCGCCGGCAACGGCTGGTACGACGACGGCTCCGAGGCCTACAAGCAGGCGCACTCCGAGGAGGGCGACGGCCGCGTCTACGTGGCGACCTCGGTCTTCGACGGCGCCAGCGTCGAGGACGTCGACGAGGCGCTGGTCAAGTGGTCCGAGCAGAACGAAGCGCGCGGCATCGACATCGGCATCGACATGAGCGAGCGCCCGGGCGCCCAGGCAGCCGGCGCGGTGCAGCTCTACAACGGCCGCACCGGCGAGCCCTACGAGGGCAAGGTCACCGTCGGCTACATGTACATCCTCAAGCTCTTGCACCTGGTCGACGACAAGATCCACGCCCGCTCGACCGGCCCCTACTCGCTCGTCACCCAGCAACCGCTGGGCGGCAAGGCGCAGTTCGGCGGCCAGCGCTTCGGCGAGATGGAGGTCTGGGCCCTGGAGGCCTACGGCGCCGCCTACACGCTGCAGGAGATGCTCACAGTCAAGTCCGACGACACGGTCGGCCGGGTCAAGGCCTACGAGGCGATCGTCAAGGGCGAGAACATCCCCGAGCCCTCGATCCCCGAGTCCTTCAAAGTCCTGCTGAAGGAGATCCAGAGCCTCTCGCTCGACGCCAACGTCGTCTCCGAAGGGGGAGACGTGGAGATCTCCGAGGAGGACGACGACCTGCTGAAAGCGGCCGAGGAGCTGGGCATGGACCTGACCGGGGTTCGCGCCGAGGGCTCCAACGGCGCCGCGGACGAGCAGGAGGAGCAGGTGGTTGCCGAGGGCGAAGCCGGCACCGGCGGCGATGAGAACGGAAGCGACGGAGCCGAGGCGGAGCCCGCCGCGGCCGAGGCCAAGGAAGAGACGAAGGTGGAGGACTGATGATCGACATCAACAACTTCGACGCGATCGAGATCGGCCTCGCTTCCTCGAAGAAGATCCGCTCCTGGAGTTGGGGCGAGGTCACCAAGCCGGAGACGATCAACTACCGCACGCTGAAGCCGGAGAAAGACGGCCTCTTCTGCGAGCGCATCTTCGGTCCGACCAAGGACTGGGAGTGCTACTGCGGCAAGTACAAGCGGGTCCGCTACAAGGGCATCGTCTGCGAGCGCTGCGGCGTCGAGGTGACCCGCTCGAAGGTCCGTCGCGAGCGCATGGGCCACGTCGACCTCGCTTCGCCGGTCTCCCACATCTGGTTCTTCAAGGGCGTTCCGAGCCGGATCGGCTACCTGATCGACATGGCCCCCAAAGAGCTGGAGAAGGTCCTCTACTTCGCCGCCTCGATGGTGACCTGGGTCGACACGGAGGCGCGCGACAAAGACCTCGGCAAACTGGAGAAAGAGGTCAAAAAGGTCACCGACGGCTACGCCGCCGAACAGCAGAAACGCACCCAGGAGCTGAGCGAGTCGCTCGAACGACGGGTCAAGTACCTCGAAGAGGGCGGCCAGGAGAAGTTCGACGACGACGACCACATCTGGGCCGACTCGCTGAAGCTGACCGCAGCGCAGCTGCGCAAGCTGAAGGACGACGAGCGCGCCAAACTGATCAAAGAGCTGCGCAAAACCTTCGAGGCGGAGATCTCCGACACCGAGGCCTACATCGAAGAGGCGATCGAGCGGATGGACGAAGTCTGGAAGATCTTCACGGAGATGAAGCCGAAGGACGTCGTCAACGACGAGACGGTCTTCCGCGAGCTCAAGGACCGTTTCGGCTCGCCGTTCGGCTGGGGCGAGTACTTCCGCGGCGGCATGGGCGCCGAGGCGGTGCGCGACCTGCTCGAGCAGGTCGACCTCGCTGCCGAATGCGAGGAGATGGAGCAGGTCATCAACAGCTCGAAAGGCCAGAAACAGGCCCGCGCAGTGAAGCGGCTGAAAGTCGCCTCCGCCTTCCTCAATTCCGACAACCAGCCGGATTGGATGATCCTCGACTGCGTGCCGGTGATCCCGCCGGAGCTGCGCCCGATGGTCCAGCTCGACGGCGGCCGCTTCGCGACGTCGGACCTCAACGACCTCTACCGGCGCGTGATCAACCGCAACAACCGGCTGAAAAGGCTGCTCGACCTCGGCGCGCCCGAGATCATCGTCAACAACGAGAAGCGGATGCTGCAGGAGGCGGTCGACGCGCTGTTCGACAACGGCCGCCGCGGTCGCCCGGTCACGGGCCCCGGCAACCGCCCGCTGAAGTCGCTCTCCGACATGCTCAAGGGCAAGCAGGGCCGCTTCCGCCAGAACCTGCTCGGCAAGCGCGTCGACTACTCCGGCCGCTCGGTGATCGTCTCCGGGCCGAGCCTGCAGCTGCAGCAGTGCGGCCTGCCCAAGCTCATGGCGCTGGAGCTCTTCAAGCCGTTCATCATGGCCCAGCTGGTCGAGCGCAAAGCGGTGCAGAACATCAAGGCGGCCAAGAAGATGGTCGAGTCGATGGTGCCCGAGGTCTGGGACGTGCTCGAGGAAGTCATCCACGAGCACCCGGTGCTGCTCAACCGCGCGCCGACCCTGCACCGCCTCGGCATCCAGGCCTTCGAACCGATCCTGGTAGAGGGCAAGGCGATCCAGGTCCACCCGCTGGTCTGCCACGCCTTCAACGCCGACTTCGACGGCGACCAGATGGCGGTCCACGTGCCGCTCTCCGCCGAGGCCCAGGCCGAGGCGCGGATCCTGATGCTCTCAGCGAACAACATCCTCTCGCCGGCCCACGGCGCGCCGCTGGCGACGCCGACCCAGGACATGGTGCTGGGGATCTACTACCTCACCTACGGCCCGCCGGCCGAGGAGCTGGCCAAGCGCGACGAAGAGCTGAAGAAGGGCAAGAGCCCCAATGGCTCTGCGCCGAAGGTCTTCCGCTCCTCCCAGGAGGCCGAGCTGGTCTACGAGAACGGCGGCTGCAAGCTGCACGACCTGGCCGAGTACCGCCGGGCCGGACACGAGCACTTCCTGACCACGGTCGGGCGGATCATCTTCAACGAGAAGATCGAGCGCGCCCTCGCCGTCGCGCTCGACGACGAGTTCGACCCGGACGGCTTCGTCTTCGCCAACCAGGCGCTGAAGAAGCGCGACGTCAACGAGATGGTCTCCGACCTGGTCGAGGCCTACGGCGCGCCGGCGGTCTCACGCGTGCTCGACGCCTTCAAGGACCTCGGCTTCCACTACGCCAGCCAGGCGGGCATCACGGTCGCCAAGAACAACGTCGTCTCGCCGCCCGAGAAGGCGGAGATCCTCGATCGCTACGAGAAGCTGACCTCGGAGATCCAGGGTCAGTACGACGATGGCTACATCACCGCCGAGGAGCGCCACGAGGCGATCACCGCGCAGTGGAACAAAGCCACCGACGAGGTCGCCCAGGCGATGGAGGACAACCTCGACGAGTTGAACCCGATCTTCATGATGGCCAACTCGGGCGCCCGCGGCTCGTTCAAACAGATTCGCCAGCTGGCCGGCATGCGCGGCCTGATGGCCAATCCGAAAGGCGAAATCATCGAGCGGCCGATCAAGGCCAACTTCATGGAGGGCCTCTCGGTGCTGGAGTACTTCATCTCCACCCACGGCGCCCGAAAGGGACTCGCCGACACGGCGCTGCGCACGGCGGACTCGGGCTACCTGACCCGCCGCCTGGTCGACGTCGCCCAGGACGTGATCGTCCGCGACGAGGACTGCAAGACCAAAGAACACATCGAGATGGTGTTGCGCAAGGACGACGGCTCGCTAAACGACAACCTCTTGGGCCGCCTGGCAGCGAAAAAGCTCGAGACCAAACGCGGCCGCGAGTTGCTCAAGCGCAACCAGGAGATCACCCTGCCCGACGTCGAGGCGATCGCCGAGGCCTTCGGCGACGAGGAGATCGTCGTGCCGGTGCGCTCGACGCTCAAGTGCGAGGCCGAGTCCGGCGTTTGCCGCGCTTGCTATGGGATCGCCCCGGCGACCGGCTCGACGGTCAACATCGGCGATGCGGTGGGGATCATCGCCGCCCAGTCGATCGGCGAGCCCGGCACCCAGCTGACCATGCGGACCTTCCACACCGGCGGCGTCGCCGGCCAGGACATCACCCAGGGCCTGCCGCGCATCGTCGAGCTCTTCGAGGCGCGCAAACCGAAGGGTCTGGCGCAGATGGCCGAGGAGGCCGGCAAGGTCTCGGTCGAGGAGACCGACAAAGCGCTGAAAGCGATCATCACCGCCTCCGACGGCGAGGAGCACGCCTACAGCTTCCCGCCCCGCACCCGCCTGCACGTCGCCGACGGCGAGAAAGTCGAGGTCGGTCAGCAGCTCAACGAGGGCTCGCTCTACCCGGCCGACCTGCTGGCGATCCGCGGCCGCACGG
>Ga0193697_1000614_pt1 | contig 12452 bp, 14 predicted proteins | sample L3m2metaG_FD_145073 | JGI IMG/M metagenome (GOLD analysis project Ga0193697, IMG submission 145073) | Soil microbial communities from a riparian zone of the East river system, Colorado, United States - L3m2 | ecosystem: Environmental > Terrestrial > Soil > Riparian zone | place: USA: East River... | reverse complement strand
TTTCTACGTCCTCGAGGGCGGCGAGGTCGAGTTCCTTGTTGGCGACGAGCCGCGCGTCGTCGGGCCCGGGACCTTCGTCGCGGCGCCGCCGAACACGGTTCACGGCTTCCGACCTGCAGGGCTCGAGCCGATCCGCTGTCTCAACCTGCACGCGCCGCCCGCCGGCTTCCTCGACCGCCTGCGCGCCTAAACGAGGGCCTCACGTCCCTCGCTGGCTGAACCAGCGGCCCACCTCCTCGTCGTGGAACACGACCGCGCGCTCGCCGTCCGCGAGCACGACGTCGAAGTAGCGGCGGCTGACCGGGTCCTCGGTCCACCAGCGGTCGACCACGCGCCACTCCTCCCGCACCACCGCGACCTGCACCCGGTTCACGCACCGAGGCGAGCCGTCGACGTGCGCCTCGACACGCACAACGATGGGCGCGTTCAGTCGTCGCGCGGAACCAGCAGGGCTCGCTGCTCGGGCAGGCGCGACCACGGTGCCACCTCGACGACGGTGCAGACAGATCCCGAGCCGGTGCCCGCGCGGACCTGGCGCAGCCCCTCGCTCAGATGGGCGCGCAGCTCGTCGCCCTCGGGCCGGACGAGCTCGAGCTGGTTCCCGACCGACTCCGCGAGCACGAGCGCCTCCAGCCGCAGCATCACGGCGGGCGCAGGCAGCTCGGACAGCTTGGGCCCCAAGGCAGAACGCAGGCGGGCGGGATCGGCGGTGGCGTCGCGAAGCGTCACCGTTCGCCGCCACGAGCCGCCGCCGACCAGGCGCCCGACAAGCGCGAGCTTGCGCAGGGCCCGCCCACCGCGTTCCTGCCGGGCGAGCAGCCGGTCGACGAGCACGCCGAGCGAGCGCCGCAGCGTCAGCTCGTTGCCGACCGCCTCCGGAAACTCGAGCGACTCGACCAGCTCCGCCGGGGGCCTGCGCCCGCGCACGCGTCGCTTCGAGCCGCCTCTCGCCAGGCCCCAGGCGCGCCGGCCGTCCGGCCCCAGTCGTTCGGCCACGGCGCCACCCGGAAGCCCGGCAAGCTCGCCAAGCCTCTTGACCCCCAGCTCCTTCAGCTCCTCCTGGCGTTGCGCTCCGAGAGCGAGCAGGTCGATCGGCAGCGGCGCGAGGAACTCCTGCGTTCGCTCGTCGGAGACGACCAGCGCCTGCCCCGAGCGCGCGACGTTCGCCGCGGCCAGCGCGGTGAACTTCCGGGACGCGGCCCCCACTCGCGCGTCCCAGCCGGCTCCGGCCGCCTGCAGCGCCCGCTTGAGCGCCGGCTCGAGCCCGCCGTAGAGCCGCTCGACCCCGCGAGTCTCGAAGTACGCGCACCCCGGCGCAGCCGAGTCGACCGAGAAGCCCGCGTCCTCGAGCGCGCGGACGATTCCCTCCCACGCCTCCTCGGCGGCCGCTGGATCGGGATCGACGAGCTGCAGCGACGGGCACGTCGCGAGCGCCTCTCCCAGCCGCATCCCGGGCTTCACGCCTGCCGTCTCGGCCACGGCGGTCACCGGCCCGAGCAGCGCTTCGACCCCTGGCTCCGGCGCGAGCGCGGCCGGCGCGAGCTGCAGCCGAGGCCGCTCCCGCAGCGCGACACGCAGCTCGAACCCGGGGATGACGAGGCAGGCGATCATGGGAACGTATGTTCTACACGAACACACGTTCCCCTGTCAAGTCGGCGGTAGAATGCGAAGCGTGAAGCAGATCTGGACCGGCCGCGTGGCGCAAGCCGCCGCGAAGTACGGCGAGAACGCGCCGACGGCCGCCGTCTGCTGCAACGCCTGCCGAACCTGCCTGACCACGAACCTGATCGGGGTCGCGACGGCAGGACTCGCGGCTGCGGGCTACCGAATCGCCCGCATCGCGCGCCGAACGAGCTAGTCGACCGCCGGCGCCGCGGCGTACTCCTCGTCGCTGACGTGGTTGCCCCAGCTCACCGTGGTGCCGTCCTCATCGGCCTGGTGGATCGCGACGTGGACCATGAAGCGCGTCGGTCCCGCCCCGTGCCAGTGCTCCTCGCCCGGCTCGAAGAAGACGCGGTCGCCGGGCCGGATCACCTCGACCGGGCCGCCGCGCCGCTGGCAGAGGCCGATGCCTTCCGTCACCCAGATCGTCTGACCGTTCGGGTGCGAGTGCCACGCAGTGTGCGCGCCAGGGGTGAAGTGCACGTTGGCCGCCGCGACGCGAGAGTCGCCGGACGGCTCGGCCACGGTGTCGATGAAGACCGCGCCCGTGAACCAGTCGCCCGGGCCGGGCGTCGTCTCGAGGCTGTTCCTCGTGATGTGCATGGTGCCTCCTTGGTGCTCCAGTGTTGCTGGAGCAGAGCGACCCATTTGACATCCGTACTCAGGTACGGGTCCACAATGCGGTTGTGATGCGGATCGGAGAGGTCGCCAGACGCGCCGGAGTGAACGTCGAGACCCTGCGCTACTACGAACGGCGGGGCCTGCTCGACGAGCCCCCGCGCGGGATCAACGGTCACCGCGACTACGACGAGGAGACGGTCCGGTTCGTGAAGGCCGTGAAGGAGGCGCAGCGGCTCGGCTTCACGCTCGAGGAGATCGCCGAGCACGCGCGGCTGACCGGCGCCGTGCGCACGCACGAATCGGTGCGGACGCGAGTCGCACAGAAGCTGGACGAGATCGACGAGCGGATCGCGAGCCTGCGGCGGGTGCGCGAGGAGCTCGAGCGTGTCGTCGGGTGCGCCTGCGACTCGCTCGACCATTGCACCTGCGGCGCGGCCTTCCTCGCGCGCGGCGGCCGCGATCCGCGGGTCGGGGCGCTGCTCCACGTGACGAACGGCGAGAGCGCCGGCAACACGCTGCGGCAGACGACGCTCGGCGGCGCGGTGCTCTCGTGGCAGGACGTGCTCCACGAGGGGCCGGTGCCGGCGGTGCCGACGGGTGAGCTACGGGCGGTGCGCGCGCGTTTCCTGAGCGACTGCGGCTGGGGCTCGGAGCGCGCGCTGCTGGAGTCGTTCGAGCGACGCGACCGGCTCTTCCAGCACGCGCTGGAAGCGGACACGAGCGTGGTGCTCTGGTTCGAGCACGACCTCTACGACCAGCTCCAGCTGCTGCAGGCGCTGACGCTCGCCGGCGACTCGCCGCTCGAGCTGATCCAGGCGGACTCGGACCTCGGGCCGCTCCAGCCGGAGGCACTGGAGGCGCTCTGGCCGCAGCGACGGCCCGTCACGCTCCACACGCGAGCGCTCGCACGCGAGGCGTGGGGCGCGTTCCGGGCCCCCGAGCCGACCGGCCTCGCCGCCCTGCTCGAGCGCGACACGTCTTCACTGCCGCACCTCCGCAACGCGTTGCGCCGGTTGCTCGAAGAATTGCCGGACACAAAGAGCGGGCTCTCGCGCACCGAACGGCAGCTGCTCGAGCCGCTGCTCGACGGCCCGCGGCGACCCGGCGAGCTCTACCTCGCAAGCCAGGCGCGCGAGGAGGCGATCTTCCTCGGCGACGCGTGGGCGTGGAAGCGGCTGGCGGAGCTCGTGCCGCTGGTCGAGGAGCTGCCGGTGCCACCGCCGCTGGGCGACCCCCGCGAATTCATGTCGGCACGCGTGACGCTGACGCCGCTCGGCCGCGACGTGCTCGCCGGCAAGGCCGACCGCTTCGAGGCCGCGCCGGTCGAGCGCCGGCTCGGCGGGACGCTCGTCGACGGGGCCTGGCGCTGGGACGCGGCTAGGCGACGACTTCGGCCGCCGGGCCGACCATCCGGCTGAAACGCGGCACCACGTCGAGCACGCTCACCTGGGCGCAGAAGGCGATGTCTTCCTCGAGCCCCGGCGGCCCGTAGGTGCGCGCGTTGATCGCGTCGATCGCGTTCGTGAACCGCTCGGCCAGGAGCTCGCAGACGACCGCCGCGTCGGTGCGCTCGCCGCCGGCCAGGCGGACGATCCGGCCGGCGCAGTAGGCGTCGTCGATCGCGAACGCGCCCTTGTAGCCGGCGCAGTCGACCGTGTAGTCCACCCCGCTCTCGCGCGCGTGCGCGGACACCGCGTCGAGGTTCAGGAGCGCGCCGAGCACGACCTGCTCGCACGCCTCTGCCGCCGCCACGATCGAGCGCGTGCCGTTCGTGGTCGAGAGGATCAGCGTCTCCGCCCGCGGCTCGCGGAACTCGCGCGGCGAAGCGCCCGCGTCGAAGCCTTCGACGCGCTTGGCATCGCGCTCGCCGCCCGTGATCGCCTCGTCGCCGAGCTCGGCCTTCAGCGCCAGCGCATCCTCGACCTCGGCGGCGCAAAGCACGCGCTGGTAGCCGGCCGCGAGCGCCTGCGCGATCGTCGACGTAGCACGCATCACGTCGACGACGATCCCGAGCGGCGCCGAGGCCGCCTCGCCGGGGGTGAGAGCGACGTGACAGCGCATCGCCGCACTACCCTACTTCCAGGTTTTCCCCAGTGGCCTACTGCTATCGACATCCGAACCGCGAGACGTTCGTCTCCTGCTCCGAGTGCGGCCGCCCGATCTGCGCCGAGTGCATGACGCCCGCGCCGGTCGGCCAGCGCTGCCCCGAGCATTCGGGCAAGCCGCAGGGCGCGAGCCGGATCAGCTCCGGCATGCGGCGCGGCGCGTTCGAGGGCACCGGCGCGCTCGTGACGAAGGCGCTCGTGGGAATCAACGTCTTCATCTACGTGGTCACCGCGGCGCAGGGCGGCGGGCTCAACTCGCCGGGCGGAAAGCTCTTCAACGACTGGCTCCTGTTCGGGCCGGCGGTTGCGAACGGCGACTGGTGGCGCCTGTTCACGAGCGCGTTCCTGCACGCGAACCTGATCCACATCGCCTTCAACATGTACTTCCTCTGGTTCGTCGGCTCGGCGGTCGAGCAGGCGCTCGGGCGTGGGCGCTTCGTGCTGCTCTACATCGTCTCGGCGCTCGCCGGCTCGGCAGGTGCCCTCGTCTGGACGCCGATTTCGCCGACGGTCGGCGCGTCGGGCGCGCTCTTCGGGCTGCTCGGCGCGGCGCTGATCCTGGAGCGACAGCGGAACTACGTGCTCGGCGGCTCGGCGATGGGCCTGATCCTGATCAACCTGATTCTCAGCTTCGCGATCTCCGGCATCTCGATCGGCGGGCATGTGGGCGGCCTGATCGGTGGGATCCTCTGCACGCTCGTCTTCTCGCAGTTCGGCCGCGGCCACGCCGCCTACAGCCGCGTTGGGCTGTGGGGCATCGCCGGGGTGCTCGCGATCGGCCTCGCCAGCGTCGCCGTCGCGTACCTGAAGGTCCGCGGCTACGCGACCTAGCCGGAGCGCTCGACCGCGTACACGTGGTCGAGCTTGTCCTTGAAGGCCGTGTCGGTGCCGAGGCCGCCGTCCAGCAGGTCGGCGAAGCCGTCCCACGCGAAGAACGTGTCGTTCCCCGCGCCGCCGTAGATGCGGTCACGGCCGTGGTCGCCCTGGAGCTTGTCGTTGCCCGCGCCGCCGAAGAGGACGTCGTTGCCGTCACCGCCGTTCAGCAGGTCACGGCCCGCGCCGCCCTTGAGGACGTCGTTGCCGCTGTTCCCGTCGAGCACGTCGTTGCCGCCGAGCCCGCAGATGACGTCATGGCGAGGCGTCCCGAAGAGCAGGTCCGCCCCGGGGGTGCCGACGATCGTGCATGCACCGGCCGGCGGGGTCGCGTGCGCGCCGCGGACGAGGAAGAGCGAGACGGTCAGGAACATCACGGCGGTGGCCTTGAGGCGGGACTCTCGAGGATTCACGGGCACGGCACCTCCTGAAGCGAGTGGCGTGCCGCACCGCCGTGGTCGTGAGGTAGATCGGAACAAACAGCACGAGCCGCGATCCCTCGACAGGGGAGTCGCGGCTCGCGCAAGTAGTGGTGGCCTAGGCCGGGCGGTTCGTGATGTGCACGTAGATCTTGTCCCCGCCGCAGTCGTCCCGGAGCGCGACCTGGCCCGTTCGGCCCTCGCCCTGCCAGGAGACCTCCGAGTCGTGATCCTCCAGCTCCTCGAACAGCACCTTGTAGCCGGCGGCCTGGAACTCCTTCACGTATTCGTCGTGGGCTTCCTTCAGGTCGCCCGTCCAGTAGCCCTCGACGACCTCGCTCGGGCCCTGGGTCGACTGCTTGGTCAGCGTCGTGTTCTCGACCATCGGGAAGCCTGCCGGCAGGTTCGGAGTGCCGGAGAGCGGCGAGCCGTCGCAGGCAGCCTGCGCCTGCGGGTTCGCGGCCTCTTCGGAGTCCTTCTCGTCGCCGCCGCCGCAACCGGCGACGCCGAACGCGAGTGCCGCGAGCAGGCAAACACAAGCGGCTCGCTTCATGTGACCTACCTTTCCCGGATCCCCCGCGCGGGAGCCTAACCGGCTCACCCGCCGGCTGCGACCGCCTCGATCCCGGCCTCGGCCAGCGCCGCCTGGGCGGCGGCGAGGCGCGCCAGCGGCACGCGGTAGGGCGAGCAGCTGACGTAGTCGAGCCCGAGCCGGTGGCAGAACGCGACCGATTCCGGCTCGCCGCCGTGCTCGCCGCAGATGCCGAGCTTCAGGTTGTCCTTCGTGCCGCGCCCGCGCTCCACGGCGATCCGCATCAGGTCGCCGACGCCCTCCTGGTCGAGGAACTCGAACGGGTTGCGCTCGAGCACGCCGTCCTCGAGGTAGCGCGTCAGGAACTTGCCCTCCGCGTCGTCGCGCGAGAAGCCGAGCGCCGTCTGCGTGAGGTCGTTGGTACCGAAGGAGAAGAAGTCGGCGTACTCGGCGATCTCGTCCGCCCGGATGCACGCGCGGGGGAGCTCGATCATCGTGCCGACGAGGTACTCGACCGTCTCGCTCTCCTCGCTCGCCGTCGCGACCGTGATCACGCGCAGGCGATGGAGCTCCTCGGCGAAGCCCACGAGCGGGTGCATGATCTCGACGAGCGGCGCCTTGCCGGTGCGCTCCTCGACCGCGGCGGCGGCGCGGATGATCGCGCGCACCTGCATCTCGTAGATCTCTGGCCAGAGCAGGCCGAGGCGGCAGCCGCGCGTGCCGAGCATCGGGTTCGACTCGTGCAGCGCCTTGATCCGCTCGCGCATCCGCTCGTCCTTGGCCTCCTCGAGCGGCGGCAGGAACTCGTGCAGCGGCGGGTCGAGCAGGCGGATCGTCACCGGCAGCCCGGCCATCGCCTCGAAGATCCCCTCGAAGTCGCTCTGCTGGTGCGGCAGCAGCTTGTCGAGCGCGGCGCGGCGCTCGTCCTCGCCCGAGGCCATGATCATCTCGCGCACGACCGGAAGCCGGTCGTCGGCCATGAACATGTGCTCGGTGCGGCAGAGGCCGATTCCCTGCGCGCCGAAGTCGCGGGCCTTGGCGGCATCTTCGGGCGTATCGGCGTTGGCACGCACCTTCATCCGGCGCAGCTCGTCGGCCCAGCCGAGGATCGTCTCGAAGTCCTCGTTGATCTGCGGCGGCACGAGCGGTACCTCGCCGATCACGACCCGGCCCGTGCCGCCGTCGATCGTGATCGTGTCGCCCTCGGCCAGCCCCTGGCCCCCGATCGTCAGCGTGCGCTTGTCGAGGTCGATCGTCAGCCCCTCGCAGCCGGCCACGCAGGGCTTGCCCATCCCGCGCGCGACCACGGCCGCGTGCGAGGTCATCCCACCGTGCGCGGTCAGGATCCCAGCCGCCTGGATCAGGCCGTGGATGTCGTCCGGGGTCGTCTCCCAGCGGACGAGGATCACGCTCTCCCCTGCCTTTCCTCGCTCCTCGGCCGTGTCGGCGTCGAGCACGACGGCACCGCAGGCCGCACCGGGCGAGGCGTTCAGCCCGCGGGCGGCGACCTCGAGTTGCGCGGACGGGTCGATCATCGGGTGGAGCAGCTGGTCGAGCTGCGCGGGGTCGATCCGCGCAACCGCCTCCTCCCGCGAGATCAGGCCCTCGTCCACCATCGAGACGGCCGCCTTCAGCGCCGCGGCGGCGGTGCGCTTGGCCGAGCGCGTCTGCAGCAGGTAGAGCCGGCCCTCCTCCACCGTGAACTCGATGTCCTGCATGTCCTTGTAGTGCGCCTCGAGCCGGCGCATCGTGTCGGTGAGCTCGCCGAAGGCCTGCGGCAGCTGCTCCTCCATCGAGGCCAGCGGCTTGGGCGTGCGGATCCCGGCGACCACGTCCTCGCCCTGCGCGTCAGCGAGGAACTCGCCGTAGAGCCCCCGCTCGCCGGTGGACGGGTCGCGCGTGAACGCAACGCCGGTGCCGGAGCCCTCGCCCTTGTTGCCGAACACCATCTCGACGACGTTCACGGCCGTGCCGAGGTCGTCCGGGATCCGATGCGCCCGGCGGTAGACCTGCGCACGAGGCGTGTCCCACGAATCGAACACGGCGCGGACGGCTCTACCGAGCTGGTCGCGCGCGTCCTGCGGGAACGGAGTGCCGGTCTCGTCCTGGTAGATCTGCTTGTACGTGCCGACCAGCTCGCGCAGGTCGTTCGCGTCGAGCTCGATGTCCTGCTGCACGCCGCGCTCGGCCTTCAGGTCGCTCAGCGCCTGCTCGAAGCGGTGGGCGTCGACGCCCTCGACGACCTCGCCGTACATCTGGATCAGCCGGCGGTACGAGTCGTAGGCGAACCGCGGGTTGTCCGTGCTCGAAGCGAGCCCCTCGACCGCGTCGTCGTTCAGGCCGAGGTTGAGGATCGTGTCCATCATCCCGGGCATCGAGACCGCGGCGCCCGAGCGGACGGAGACGAGCAGCGGGTCCTGCGGGTCGCCGAAGCGCTTGCCGGTCTGCCGCTCGAGCGTGTCGATGTGCCGCTCGATCTCTTCGCGCAGCCCGTCCGGGAGCTGCTGGCCGTTCGCCATGTAGGCGCGGCAGGCGTCGGTCGTGATCGTGAAGCCGGAGGGCACCGGGACGCCGAGCTGGGTCATCTCGGCGAGGCCCACGCCCTTGCCGCCGAGGAGCTCGCGACCTCCCTCGGAGGACTCGTCGAAGCCGTAGACATAGCGCCCGCCCGCTGCCATCGGGAGAAATCTTCCCACAGGTGGTTCAGCGTAAGCTCGGGTGGTGAAGCGTTTGCTGCTCGCGGTCCTCGCCGGCGTCCTCGTGAGCGCGCCTGCCGGCGCGACCGGCACGGCCCCTTCGACCCGGATCGCCTTCGGCCGCGACCTGGGCGGGCTGAGCGGCGACCTGACGAGCCTCTACACCATTCGCCCGGACGGCAGCGGCCTGCGGCGCCTGACCGTGCCTCCGACGAGGCAGGCGCTCGGCGGCGACTCCGGGCCGGTCTGGGCGCCCGGCGGGAAGAGCCTCGTCTTCGAACGGAACCTGCCCTACTGGGGCACCGACCGGATGCGCCTGATGGCGGTCTCGGCGCGTGGCGGGGCAGCGCGGCAGCTGACGACCGGCCCGTTCGACGCGATGCCCTCGTTCTCGCCGGACGGCCGACGGATCGCCTTTACGCGCGTCGTGCAGTCGGTCGTCGCGCCGACGGCCTCGCTCTTCACGATGGACGGCGTTGGCCGGCACCTCCAGCCGCTGCTCGCCGACGGGATCGACCTCTCCGCCGCCTGGTCGCCTGACGGGAGGACGATCGCGTTCTCGCGGCTCGAGTCGACGAGCCGTCCGCTCCGCGAGGCGACGCTCTTTCTCGCCGACGCGGACGGCTCGCACCTGCGCAGCCTCGGCGTGCACGGCCTCTCCGCGGCTTGGTCGCCCGACGGCACGCGGCTCGCCTTCGTCTCCTTCGACGACGCGAACGCACCGCCGTGCCCGGCCGCCTCGTGCCCGCCGAGCGGTGAGCTCTACGTCGTCCGCGCCGACGGCAGCGGCCTCAAGCGCCTGACCAGCAGTAAGGCCGACGACGAGCATCCGAGCTGGTCGCCCGACGGCTCGAGGATCGCGTTCGCGAGCGGCTTCGACGTGCGCAGCCAGGGCCACGCGCCGTGGCTGATGGTGATCCGCGCGTCCGGTGGCAAGGCGCTGCGGATCGGCCACATGAGCGGTGTGATCGACCCGTCGTGGAGCCCCGCAGGGGTTCGCTAGGCTGGCCGCATGAAGCTCGAGGGCGTGCACCACGTCACCGCGATCACCGGCGATGCCCCGCAGAACGTCGACTTCTACGCCCGCGTCCTCGGCCTACGCCTGGTCAAGAAGAGCGTCAACCAGGACGACCCGACCGTCTACCACCTCTTCTACGGCGACGAGGAGGGCAAGCCGGGTAACGACGTCACCTTCTTCGAGTACCCCGGCGCGCGGCAGGGCAAGGCCGGCGCCGGCATGGTGCACACGATCGGCTGGCGCGTGGCCTCGCCCGAGGCGGTCGACTTCTGGGAGAGCCGCCTGGCGGACGAGGGCATCGCCGGCGAGCGGTATCCCGACCGCAGCTTCGCCTTTCGCGATCCCGAGGGCCTGCGGCACGCGCTGATCCCCGGCGAGAGCCCGGACGAGCCGCTGATCGCCGACCATCCCGAGGTGCCGAAGGAGTTCGCCCTGCAGGGTTTCCACGGCGTTCGCGCCTACGCCCACGACCCGGAGCAGAGCCGGCGCTTCCTCGAGGAGACGCTCGAGTTCGAGCCGCACGGCGAGACGGGCTGGGAGGCGCGCGGCGCCCGCCGCGGCGGCCTCTACCTCTTCGACCAGAGCGAGGAGGTCGGCGTCCCCGGCGCGGGCACCGTCCACCACGTCGCCTGGGCCTCACCCACGGAGGAGCACGAGGCCTGGCAGCATCGCGTCGCCGAGAGCGGCGCGCACCCTACGCCCGTGATCGACCGCTACTACTTCAAGTCGGTCTACTTCCGCGAGCCGAGCGGCGTGCTTTTCGAGATCGCGACCATCGGCCCCGGCTTCACGGCCGACGAGCCGCTCGAGACGCTCGGCGAGCACCTCTCGCTGCCGCCGAACTACGAGCAACTGCGCGACCGGCTCGAGGGCGTGCTGACGCCGCTGCCGGTCCCGGCGCGCGCGCTTCGCTCCGGCAAGTGACGATTTCGTACCTGGAGCGGCCCGCCGAGGGAGAGCCGGCGGGACTGCTCGTCCTCTTCCACGGCCGCGGCGTCGACGAGCGTGACCTGTTTCCGCTGCTCGACGAGCTCGACCCGCAGAGGCGCTTGCTCGGCGTGACCCCGCGCGCGCCGCTCTCCCTGCCGCCCGGCGGCAACCACTGGTACGCGTTCCAGGAGGTCGGCTATCCCGATCCGGCGACGTTCCTTGAGACGTACGCCGCGGTGGCGGAGTGGCTCGACGGCCTCGGCTTCCCGCCCGAGCGGACCGTGCTTGGCGGCTTCTCGCAGGGCGCGGTGATGACCTACGCGCTCGGCCTCGGCGAAGGGCGGCCGCGGCCGCCGGGGCTCGTGGCGCTGAGCGGCTTCATGCCGACCGTGCCCGGCTTCGAGCTCTCGCTGGAACCGCCCTTGCCGTCGGCCGCGATCGGCCACGGCACCTACGACCCGGTGATCTCGGTCGAGTTCAGCCGCCAGGCGCGCGAGCTGCTCGAGGCGGCCGGCGGCGAGGTGCTCTATCGGGAGTACCCGCTCCCCCACGCCGTCGACCCGGGCTTCCTGGCCGAGCTCGCGCCCTGGGTCGCTTCGAAGCTCCCTACTTGACCGGCGGCACGTACCCGGGCCGCCGCCGGGCGCGAAAGTCCGCGAGCCAGGCGAGCGCTCGCAGGCCCATCCAGACCGGGGTCAACAGCACGTAGAAGACGACCACGGCGAAGCCGAGGATCACCCACCACATCGCCCAGCGCCAGAGCGGTACCGGCGGCTTCGGCCTCACGGGACGGGAGCGCGCTCCCGCGTCCCGGCCTCGGCCCGCCGCCGCTCGATCAGCCGGATCGCCCGCGCGGCCGTCTCCTCGATCGAGAGGTCCGAGATCTCGATCACCGGGCAGCCGAGGCGTCGATGCAACGTCTCGGCCTCCTCCAGCTCGGCGTAGATCTCGAGCAGCTCGGCGTAGGCGCGCTCGCCGCCACCCAGGCGTCGCGCACGCTGCTTCCGGATCTCGCGCAGGCGCTCGGCGTCGATCGTCAGGCCGACGATCTTGGTCGGGTCGATCGTGAACAGCGCCGACGGCGGCTCGATCCCCTTCACCACCGGCACGTTCGCCGTCTTGTAGCCGAGGTAGCCGAGGTACATCGAGAGCGGCGTTTTCGAGGTTCGCGAGACGCCCACCAGCACGATGTCGGCGTCGTGCAGGCCCGCGCCGACGCCGTCGTCGTACTTGACCGCGAACTCGATCGCCGCGATCCGCTTGAAGTAGGCCGTGTCGAGCGGCGGGCGTGCGCCCGGCGTCATCTTGGCGGCGACGCCCGCGACCCGCGCGACGGCCTCGATCGGATGGCCGAGCAGATCGCAGTAGTGGAGCTTGTAGCGCCGGCAGATCGTGCGGGCGGATTCGCGCAGTTGCGGGTGGACGAGCGTGTAGATGATCACGGCCGGCCGGCCCTTGGCGCGGTTGAGCGCGAGGTGCAGGTCGTCGACCGTCTCCACGCGCGGGTGCCGGATCTCCTCGAACTCCTGGTCCGGGAACTGGGCCTCGAGCGCGTGCACGAGCCGGGTGGCGGTCTCGCCCGTGGAGTCCGAGATC
>Ga0193697_1000613_pt1 | contig 12475 bp, 10 predicted proteins | sample L3m2metaG_FD_145073 | JGI IMG/M metagenome (GOLD analysis project Ga0193697, IMG submission 145073) | Soil microbial communities from a riparian zone of the East river system, Colorado, United States - L3m2 | ecosystem: Environmental > Terrestrial > Soil > Riparian zone | place: USA: East River... | reverse complement strand
ACGAACTTTGCCACCAATGGTTGGGCCAAGTTCGGCACCAATTTCGTCCGGACCCGCACGAATATCAACGGCGGCACCGTAGGGATCGCTATCGACAATGCCATGCCTCCGACCATCACGGCTACTGGTTGGCTACGCGCCCCACTGTTATCTGTTTCCATGAAACGGATCGTCCGTGTTAAAACCAAAATAAACATCCAGTTTCCCGACGGGATTCTTTCCAAGGGCCTGGTTGTCACGGGCGGCGGCGGAGTAATGAATAGCTACAATTCGACTAACTCATTGGAGAGCAGCAATGGCTTGTACGTTGCGTCGAGGGCCACGGACCACATAACCCTCGCGACCACGGCGAAGACCGCCGGAGCTATCGACATCGGCAACACGGTCATCTTTGGCAACGTCGGCACCGGAGCGGGCGGGACTTACAACATTGGTAATAATGGCAATGTCGGGACTACGGCCTGGAACAACGATCCGGCACATGACGGACAAGTCGAGGGTGGCCATTCCACCGACGATGTCAATGTCTACATCCCGGACGCCGTCCTGCCGACGGATTTCGGAACCGCGGGTTTGACTACACCTGGCCCTGGAATCGTGAACCTGACAGTCTACGATTATCTTTTAACGAACAGCGGAGACTATCGGCTTACCCTCCCGATGCCCAATTCCAGCAAAGTACTCGTCACAGGTAAGGTGCGGTTTTATACGACACAACCAGTTACAATTACCAGTGGGTTCGTTCTTATCGGCACAAATTCCAGCATCGAATGGTACTCGCTGCAAGATATCAAGCTTGGGGGAGGTGGCGTGATCAATACCCCGGGCGTGCCGAAGAACCTCTCGATTATCGGGCTGAGCCTTTGCACCGCGGTGGAGTACACGGGTGGTTCGGCCTTTTGCGGAAGTATTTACGCGCCGAGGGCCAATATCAAGATGGGCGGAAATTCCGAGGCCTATGGCGCCTTTGTCGGCAATAGCATTACGCTGCAGGGTAATATGAGCTTTCATTACGACGAGGCGCTCGCAGGTGACCCGAGAAAGAGTCGGTTTGTGGCCGCATCCTGGCAGGAACTTTAAAGCACGAGCTCCACGCGACAGCGCGAAAAACATAAATTTATGAAGATACGCGCCGGCAACCGAAGGCACGGGGGAATACTCGTCACTACCCTCATCGTCTGCATGCTCGTAGGCATCATGCTGACTGCGTACCTCGCCATGGTATCGCAGCAGCAAACATTTACCCAACGCTCGCAGATCTGGAACCATTGTATCCCGATGTGTGAAGGCGGCATGGAGGAAGCCCTGGCCCATATCAATCACCCCAGCGCCAAAACCAGCTTCGCAGTCAACGGCTTCAACTTCCAGGACGGATTCTACCGCAAGGAACGCCCGATAAATCTCGGGTGGGCCAGGATGGCGATCGACACAAGCATGCCGCCCGTTATCACAGTCGTCGGCGACCTGCGCGCGCCCTTGAAGACAAACTGGGTTTCGCGCGCTGTGCGTGTGCGCACACAATACAAGGAGCAGGCTATAAATGGCATGCTGGCCCGGAGCACGATTAGCATGAACGGCCACCCTAGCATCGACAGCTTCAATTCGACAAATATGGCGCAAAGCAACAATGGCCAGTATGACTCCGGGAGAGCCACCGATCACGCGTTCGTCGGCACGATTTCACAATCTCCCGGCAATCTCAGTATCGGTAACGCCACGGTTTACGGATCTGTCGCCACAGGCGCGGAAGGAACCGTCAGCGTGGGACCCAACGGCAGCGTGGGAAGCACGGCCTTCAACAACGACCCGAGTTCCAGCGGGGTCGAAGATGGACACGCGACCGACGACCTGAATATCGTGATCGACGATAACGTCCTGCCCGCTGATTTTGGCCCACTTCTGGCGCCGGGGAAGGGCGTTGATGTAATGGGCACCAACTACGGCTGGGTTTTCGGCCGGGGCGATTATCAGATTAACGGAGACTTTACCCTGAGCGGTCAACAGGGGAAAGTAATAGTCACCAATAAAGCCCGGTTGTATGTGATGGGCATGACAAAAATCTCCGGGCAGGCCTTCGTCCTCATCGGTAACAACGCCAGCCTGGAGTTATACGCAGGTGGCACCGTCGACATTGGCGGCAACGGCATTGTCAATTTCCCGGGCGGCTACGCGAAGAACTTCTCCGTCATTGGTTTGAAGGACTGCCAGAAGGTCACAATCGCCGGCAATGCCCCGTATGTCGGCACGATCAACGCGCCGAACGCGGACGTTTCCCTACAGGGGACCTCCGACGTGTTCGGCGCCGTAGTTGGAAAAACGATCAAGGTCGGGGGCAACGTGAACTTCCACTACGACGAAGCCTTGCCCGCAATTACCAAACGCGGGCGATATATCCCCTACCGGTGGGAAGAGTTGAAGCCCGAAGACTTTGCTGGACTGTTTAAGAAGTAATCAGTAATCGGTTTTGGAAAGAGCAATCAGTTACTAATTACTGGCTTGGACTGATCACCGATTACTCACCTTGACTGAGGACGGATTCCCTTCCTGCCGTCGAGCTCCACGAGCGTCAAAAGAAAAGCGAAAATGAAGAATTACTTCTTCGCTTTCTTGTCCTTCTCGGTTTCGACTTTAGTGATCTGGCTGAAGATCGGCTGCCATGCGCCTTTGCGTCGCTCAATCACGTCGACGAAACGGTAATCCCCGCTGATGTCCTCTTTCTTCTGTTTGCCTTTGACTGCGGCTCGGCCAGTCACAACCGCGCCGCCGACAAAAACGGTCACGTTTCTGTCACTCGTCGCGAACGAGCTGAATCTCACCTCGCCGCTTTGATAGCGCGCGATTTCCTGCGCTTTGGTGAGAGTGGCGCCGTTCGCATCGACAAAGACATACTCACTCGCCAGTAGTTTCTCCAGGGTGGCGGTATCTCCAGTCTGGATCGCCCGGGACCACTGTTCCTCAACCTGGAGAATGTCCGCCTCGTCCTTTTGGGTGTAAATGTTCTTGTACTCCGCGGCTTGCAGCGTGAAAAAGCCTGCGGCGACCGCGGCCAGCATAACAAATCGGGTGCATTTTCTCATAGATCTCCTGCTCGTGCTGAGCAATGGTTAGGCCAAAGAACAGAGATCGTCAACTCGATTCCACGCCAACTTTGCCTCCACGTTGAAAGGTGTAAGTCCCCAGTAATACGCGATTTAGAACCATTGTGAAGAATACACTACTTTGTTGGTTGACATACTTATCTTTTGCCGCAAGAGTAGGCTCATGTACGCGAACCAGGGCAAACCGGCATGGATGGCGGTCGTGCGCCAGCAGGTTGAAAAGACCGAGTTTGGCGTCATCCAGATCGTTATCCATGATTCGCGCGTCGTGCGGATCGAGCGCACCGAAAAGCTGCTCGTGCCGCCCGAAAACCAAACCGACCAAACAAACGGAGGAGAATCTTGATTGTGGAGCTTACCGCATTAACGGCAGCCTCCACCAAAGTGAAGTTGGAATGAAAATAATCGGTTTAGTTTTAGCACTGACTGCGTCGCTGAGCGCGTGGGCAAAAGACGTGACGATTCTGAATGTCTCGTACGACCCCACGCGCGAGCTCTACGACGAAGTCAACGCGGCGTTTACGAAATACTGGCAGCAGAAGACCGGCGACAAAGTAACAGTGAAACAGTCGCACGGCGGCTCCGGCAAACAGGCGCGGGCTGTGGTCGACGGTTTGCAGGCGGACGTGGTCACGCTCGCCCTCGCCTACGATGTCGATGCGCTGCACCAGAACGGGAAGTTGATTCCAGCCGATTGGCAGAAACGCTTGCCGAACAACAGTTCTCCGTACACCTCGACGATCATCTTCCTCGTGCGGAAGGGGAATCCGAAGCAGATCAAAGATTGGGATGACCTCGTCAAACCCGGCGTCTCAATCGTCACGCCGAACCCAAAAACATCCGGCGGCGCGCGCTGGAATTATCTCGCCGCATGGGGATACGCATTGAAGAAGTACGGCTCGGACGCGAAGGCGCAGGAGTTCGTGCAAAGACTCTACAAGCAAGTGCCAGTGCTCGACACGGGCGCTCGCGGAGCGACGACGACTTTTCTGCACCGTGGAATCGGCGATGTGTTGATCGCGTGGGAAAACGAAGCGCTGCTTGGATTGAAGGAGAGCGACAAAGTCGAAACCGTGGCGCCGTCCGTCAGCATCCTGGCGGAGCCGCCGGTGACGGTCGTGGACAAGGTCGTGCGCAAGCGAAACACTGAGGCCGTGGCGAAGGGGTATTTGGAATTTCTTTACACCGGGCAGGGCCAGGAAATCGCCGCCAAAAATTTCTATCGGCCAAGGTTGGAGAGCGTCTCGAAGAAATTTGAAAATCGGTTTCCAAAGATTGAGCTCTTCACAATTGACGACCTCTTTGGCGGATGGACGAAAGCGCAAAAGACGCACTTCGCCGATGGCGGTGTGTTCGAGAGGATTTATGGAGGGAAGTGAGATGGAAACGATCACGCCCTTCTCCCCGGTAGACACGCTGTTGAGCCCGCTCGGCCAGACGGCGAGTCTGCTCGCGAAGCCGGCGGCGAGCTTCGAGATCAAGGGAGCTGAATTTCAGTTGCCGCGCTACGTGTTTATCGGGCCAAAGGGCGGAGATGACCCGATCCGCATCGGCATTTTCGCCGGCATTCACGGCGATGAGCCCGCGGGCTCTTATGCGGTGGTCAAGCTGCTCCAACTGCTCGAGCAACAACCCGAGATCGCGAAGGGCTATTGGTTGTATGTGTATCCCGTGTGCAATCCTACCGGTTTTGAGCAGCAGACGCGCTGTTCGGCGCGGGGGCACGATTTGAATCGCGAGTTTTGGAACAATTCCAACGAACCGGAAGTCCAGTGTCTCGAAACCGAACTCTGGGCGCACGCATTTCACGGAATCATTTCCGTGCATTCAGACGACACGAGTTCGGGCATGTACGGGTTCGTGCGCGGGGCGACGCTAAGCAAACACTTGCTGGAGCCGGCGTTGCGCGCCGCCGAGGAAGTGCTGCCGAGAAATCGCGAGAATTTCATCGATGGCTTTCAGGCGGTCGAAGGCGTGATCAAGCAATGCTACAAAGGCGTGTTGTCTTCGCCACCGAAGGTTGACCCGAAACCATTTGAACTCATTTTGGAGACGCCCGGTTTGGCGCCGCGGCTGCATCAGGAGCAAGCCCTGGTCCTCGCACTGAGCACGATATTGACTGAGTATCGCGAGCTCATGGGCTACGCCCCCAATCTCTAACGCTCTGTCAATACCGGGGACTGACGCCTCATGAGGATTTCAAGGCGTGCATGAGGAGATTCTGAACAAACAGAGAAAGCCCCGGAGCTTCCGATTCGCGCGGCCCGGCAACATTGAGAACCTCAACTCCGTGCCGTTTGAGAAAGGCGCGCAGGGCAGCAGCGCATTGGGCCACGTCGCTTGACTCAACAATTGCGAGGAAAGGCCTGGAATGTTTTCCCGCGCATTGTGTCGTGAGTAGCGTTCCGCCGAAGAGATCGCGATCGCGAGTAATGATTAGGGTCGCATGAGAGTCGAGGACATTGCGTTCGGTACGTTCGAAAGAATCGTTCGATTCGGTTTCCTGTAGTTTGTAAGCTGCAGGAATGACGCCATCTTCCGCCAGACGTCCGCGCGGGCACCAGCCGCCGTGCCCCAGTCCGTGAGCGATCGCGAAATCGAGCGCCGCGCGATCCACGCCTGTTTGGCCGCCCGACACGATCTTCACGGCGGCAACTTTAAAGCAAAGTGCCGGCAACGCACACTTTTGCTTTGACAGGATCGCGGGGGAAAGGTGCTAATGCGCGAACACAATCTATGAAAACTCTAATCTCCACTCTTTCCTTTGTTGCTCTGCTCGGCGCTTCCGCAATTGCCGGCCAGAAAATCCCAGACAGCCACAAGATCTCCGGTTTCGCCATCGGCGCGCAGGCCTACACGTTCAATCGATTCACTGTCTTCGAGGCGATCGAAAAGACGGACCAGGCCGGTGGCAAAGTGATCGAATTTTTTCCGGGCCAGGCGCTGAGTCCGGAAGAACGCACCGTGAAGTGGGGCCATAATTCACCCGACGACGTGGTCGAGAAGGTCAAGGCCAAGCTGGAGAAGCATAAAATCCTGCCGGTGAATTACGGCGTCGTGGGTGGGAAAGACGAAGCGGAGTGGCGGAAGATTTTTGAGTTTGCGAAGAAGCTCAATCTTTATGGCATCACGACCGAAGACGTCACGAAGTTGGACATCATCGAAAAGCTGGTGAAGGAATTCGACATCAAGGTCGGCATTCACGAGCACGGCAAACGCGCGAACGATGCGAGCTACAAAATCTGGGACCCGAATTACGTTTTGTCCCTGGTAAAGGACCGCGATCCACGGATGGGCGCGTGCGCGGACACGGGACATTGGGCCACGTCGGGCGTGAAGCCGTTGGATGGTATCAAGATTCTCAAGGGACGGATCGTCAGCGCTCATTTGAAAGAACGAACAGAGATTGGCAAGGGATTGCCGGACCAGGTTTATGGCACGGGTGTGTCTGACATTGCGGGAATTCTCAACGAACTGAAGTCGCAGGGATTCGAGGGAAATATTTCAATCGAGTACGAAAACAATTGGGACCACTCCGTGCCGGACGTGGCGCAATGCATCGGATTCGTTCGCGGCTGGGGAGCGGCTTCAGGGAGCGGACGTGCAGCAGCCGTCGCGTCATCGAAGTAAGTCTTGTTCGTAGTGCAGGCTTTAAAGCCTGTTGCGAGAACATTTCAGAGTCGGGCAGATCTGTGGCCGGCTAAAGCCGGGACTACAAACTTACCAATTCAACACGTCATGTTTGCCGACGCGCACGGAGTCTGAGATCGAACGCGTGATGTAGTCTTTGGCCAGGCGGACAGCCTGGACCAGCGACTTGCCGCGCGCGCGATGCGCCGCAATCGCGGCGGAATAGGTGCAGCCCGTGCCGTGGGTTGAAACGCCTCGAACGAAAGGCGCACTGAGCAGCAACTCCTCTTTACCGTCGTAAAAAATGTCGATGGCCTCGTTTACTCTCGCGAGGTGGCCACCTTTGAGGAGCACGGCACAGCCAAACTCTTTGTGAAGTCTTCGAGCGGATCGGCGCAATTCTTCAGGCTCCTTGATTGAATCGCCGGTCAAGGCTTCGGCTTCGGGGACATTCGGAGTGATCAGTTCTGCGAGCGGGAGCAATTTCGTTCGCAGCGCCTCAATCGCATCTGCTCGCAATAGCGCCGCTCCACTGGTTGAGACCATCACCGGATCGACAATCAATGGTTTCCTGCTGTCGGGGCGCGCCAGGAATGCAGCGATGGTTGAAATAATTTCTGCCGAAAAGAGCATTCCGGTTTTGATCGCGCCCGGCGGCAATTCGGCGAACAACGCTTCGAGTTGGGCCTGGATGACGCGGGCTGACGCCGGTTCAACCGCGAGCACCTGCTTCGGATTCTGCGCGGTCAGGCACGTAATCACGGACGTGCCGTGCACCCCGAGCGTGGCGAACGTTTTCAGGTCCGCCTGAATGCCCGCGCCACCGCCGCTATCCGAGCCTGCGACGGTGAGGGCGCAGGGAATACTCCGCCGATTTGCCACGGCTGACGGTAGCGCGCGGGACGCTACCTGTCAGTACGAAGCGGTTATCAGCGAATCACTTCGATGCCGCTGATCTTGGGTTGATCGATCGATCCGACCAGGAATTGAACGGTGATCTGGCCGCTGCCGTTCGACGTCGCCGTGAACTGGCGCACGTGCGCTTTATTTTTCGCGCCCGCGGCCGCGTAGATGTCGAAGTCGGTCAGCACGCGCGTGCCGTTGATGTTGACGTGGAATTTGCGCTGATTCGCGCCACTCCAATAAATCTCCGCCAGGTGAAGCCGCACGGTATGGCTGGCGTTCGCGGTCAGGCCACCGATGGTGTAAGTGCAAGCGCCCCAACGCTCGGTCTGATACACCGCCCCGGGAGCAGGATCGCTCACGCCGCTGGTGCTGATTGCGGCCGTAGTCGAAGCGGTATTCCCCCCGCTAAAGCTGCCATCCGCAGCGAACCAGCCTGTCGCACTTCCACCAGAATTCAGCCGCACCGCCTGATTCACAACGGCGACCGTCCCCGCGTTATCGTTCCAATGCAAGAGGCTCGCCCAGCCGGAAGTGAATACAGCGCCTTTGATGTAGTAGGTGCCGGTGGTCGTCGGGGCGGTCCATGTGTAGGTGTAAGCGCGGTTCTGGCCGCTCGTGAAATTCTGCGCGGTCCAGGACTGCTGGCTCACCTTTGCTCCGCCCGCGTTGTAAATTTCCAGGTCCACGATTCCATCTGTGAGTGAGCCGCTGGTGCAGGTCACGCTGAGAGTGATTGTCGTAGCGGCGCCCTTAACGACGTTCGCTGGCGCGGGAGTGGCCGTGGTGGTGAAGGTTGGCGGCGCGCCACCGCTGTTGATGAAATTGAGCACGGTGACGGAGATCGCCGGAACAGATCGATTGAACGTGCTGCCCGAACTCGTCGTGCTGGTATCGGCAGGCAAATCACCCGTGGCCGGAGTAGGATTGAAAACGCCATTGTAGTAAATGTCCCAACTCGTCCCGCTGCCGTTGCTGGAACGAAGTTCGGTGATTTTGACGGTTTTCCCCGCGGCGTTAAAACCGGTGAAGCTGATGTCCACGCTCTTCGCGGTCGTCGCTTTGTTGATGATCATCACCTGCACGTCGCCGTTGGATTTTTTATGTGACCAGGTGCTGACGATCGTGGATGGGTTGGAGTTGTTGGAAACGTTGAGGACGCGATCGCCCATTTTGGACCAGAGCGGCAGCGTATAATAATTCGGGCTCGCGGAATCGGCGGCGCGATAATCGCCCGAACCGGCGAGGATACCCCAATTGTGGTGCACGCCGTGAATGCAGCCGAACATCGTGTGCCCGGCGACGCCGCTCTTTGCGTAGACGCCAATGACGTCGGTATTGGCGATACAGAGGCCGGCCCATTTATTCACGTCGCTGTTGTCGTTGAACCCCATCGCGTTCCACTCGGTGATGTAGAGCGGCTTCGTGGTCGCGCTGCGGATGTAATCCATGTTGGGCTGCCAGTTTTGCGCCGCGACTTTGATCTGGTCGTAGGTCGGATCACCGCCCGTGTAATACCAATGCAGTGAAATCGCGTCGGCGTTGTTGCCGCAGCGTTGCAAAAACATTTCGAGTGAGTGGCGGCCCCACCAGAACCAGGCGTTCGCCCCGACGGGCCCGAGGACTTTGATGCTGGCATTGCGCGCGCGCATCGCCGGAGCCTGCTCGTTGAACTTGTCGAAATACCATTGCATGGCGGCGAAATCCCAGTCGTTGACGAGATTGAGATCGGGTTCATTGCCGACTTCCCACAGCGGCGCGTTGATGCCGTTGTTCACGCAATACGTCACCCAATCGGCCGCGTGAGTGCCGGAGGGATTGTTGTTGTGATTGCTCGTGGGATTGGTTTGGAAAATGACCTTTGCGCCCGCGGCGTTCGCATAATCCCAAAGCGCGAGTGGCGTGGTGGAAGACCAGGCGTCCGCCAGCGGATTTGCCCAATCATACCAGTCGGCAGGAGCACCGCCCGGAAACCGAACGAAGTCAACGGCACCGCCGGCGCGCCGCAGCGCTTCGCGACTGCCGGTGCTTCCCTGGATGCTGTCCCAATACGCGACGTAATTGACGCCGTGAAAATCGGCGGCGATCGTGCGCACGACCGTGTTGTAATCGACGGTGAGAGTTACATCAGCGGCAGAAACAACACCGCTCGTTGCGATTGCGTGAATGGCGAGAAGCCATAGGATTTTTTTCATGGTTTCTTTGAGGGTTGGGCGTGTGACAACGGGAGCACGCGTGCGGACGCGTCGATCCCTTTTGCCACGACGCACTGAGTTCATTTGAAATACGTTGTTGAAACGAGGAATCGTTTCTCAACGCCTTGCTGAATCGAATGGAGCTTTACGCTGAACCTGTGTTCGCGTCAAGCCACAGCAATTACACTTAACTCGCGAAAATGCGGTCCATGCGCTCGGAAAGATCTTTGAGGCCTTCGGGCGTATTGCCGCCGCGCTGCTCGGCAATGCCCCAGCCATCGTAACCGATCTCGTCGAGCGCCTTCATGATCGCCGGCCAATCGTTATCGCCTTCGAGGAAATCGACTCCAAATCCAGCGCCCGGTCCTTCCTTGTCGCGCTTTTTGCGGCTGTATTCTTTGATGTGCAACTTTTGAATGCGCTTTCCGAGAATGCGAATCCACTGCTCGGGCCAGCCATAGTTAATCACGTTGCCGATGTCGAAGTGCCAGCCGACCCATTTGCTGTTGAACTCGTCGACGTAACGGGCGGCTTCGAGCGGGCTGAGAAGGAATTGGTTCCAGACATTTTCAATCGCAATCACGACCCCGCATTCCTCTGCGACCGGGATCGCTTTGCGAATTTCCTCCTGCGAACGCTTGTAAGCATCAGCGTAGGAGATCTGCTTGTTCACGACCGCGGGCACGAAAAGAACGGAAGTCGCGCCGTAGCGCTTCGCATCTCGCAATGAAGTCTTGAGGCCTTCCACTCCAACTTTGCGCACTTCAGGGTTCGGATCCGACGTGGGTTTTGCCCAGTGTGTGTGGCAACAGACGCTGGGAATCTTCAGGCCGTTCTCTTTCGCGGCAGCGAGCACTTCGTCATTATCCATGCCGCCCATCGCTTCCACGCCCTGGAAGCCCGCCTCCTTCACTGCGCGAAATTTTTCTGCGACCGAACCTTTTACTGCGATCGTGGAATACATGATCCCCTTTTTGATCGCGCGCTTTTTCGCGGATGATTCCTCAGCGGCGTGGGCGAGCGCGGGCGTGATCAGGCTCGCTGCCGTGGCAATCCCAGTGGTGTGAATGAAATTGCGGCGATTCATAGTTAGACAAATTTCGTTTTGCCGGGCATCGCGATGGGCGGAACTTTGATCGGTGCGTCCCAGGAAAAGTGTTCGGGCACGATGCTTTCCTGCGAATTCGTTGCCGCTTCCCAGGAGATCACCTGGCCGGTGTAGGCAGCCATACGGCCGGCAATCGCGAGCATGGTGCTTTGGGCCATCCAGGTACCGTGATTGATCGGTTTGCCGTCGCGAATCGATTTGAATAATTCGTCGTGCTCGGTCTGGTACATCTCGTTCTTCTTGCCGTCGTATTTCCACTCTTTCGCCCCGGTTATCTCATGACGGTCGCGTGAGCAATCCACGATGCATTTGCCTTTTGTGCCGGCCATGTGCACGGCGTAATCGCTGGCGCAGCCGGGAATCTGACGGCAGACGTGAAAGCCGCGCGCCCCATTGGCGTATTCGTAGACGATTGAGAAATGATCGTAGATGTTGCCCCAGGATGTGCGCACCTGGCGGCCACCATTACCCGAAACGCGCACGGGTGGCACGTCGCCCATCGCCCAGGACATCATGTCGATGCTGTGCACGGCCTGCTCGACGATGTGATCGCCCGAAAGCCACGTAAACTGATACCAGTTGCGAACCTGCTTTTGCATGTCGGTCCACTCAGGATTCTCCAGCGTCGAATCCTTGACCGGGCCGGTGTTGTAGGTGGAATAAACCGTGTCGATCTCGCCAATGCCGCCACCGAGCACTTCACCGAACGTCGCCCGTTTGGGCAGGTGCGCGCGCCAGCAGAAACCGGACACGATCGAAAGGTTCTTCTTCTTCGCCTCCGCAGCGGCGGCGAGGACGGTGCGGACGCCGGGTGCGTCGGTCGCCATCGGTTTTTCGCAAAACACGTGCTTGCCGGCGTCAATCGCTGCTTTGAGGTGCGTCGGGCGAAAGCCGGGCGGCGTAGCGAGCACGACGACGTCGACACCACTGTCGATCACTTTTTGGTAGGCGTCCGGCCCGACAAAGCAGTGGTCGGGTTCGACGCGCACTTTCTCGCCCTGTGTTTTCCTGATCGCGTTGAGGCCTCGTTTGAGATTGTCTTCAAAGGCGTCGCCGACTGCGGTCAGCGCGATATTCGCATCTGCGGACAACGCCTGATTGGCCGCACCGGTGCCGCGGCCGCCGCAGCCGATCAGACCGACTTTGAGGGTTTCTCCCGGGGAAACTGCGGCACGGCCCTTAGAAGAGAGAATGAATGGGGCTGCAACACCGATAGCGGCGGCAGCACTGGAATTTTTCAGGAAATCACGACGAGAGGTGAGGGATATATCTTTCATGGTTAAGCTCTGTTTAAGCGGCACGCCGCACACAGTCAAGCCGCAGCGAGCACGTATTTGGACTTTGTCAGGGGCGTCTAAATTCGATGTAGTTCCAACGCGTTCTAACGATCGCGGTCGAGGGTTTTGTTGAGGCCGACGCCGCTGGCGCGCTTGGCGATTTTGCGGCTTGTTAAAACCTTCGTCACGGTGCCCAACTTGAGATACTTTGAGCGCACGTTGTCGAGCAGTTCGTCCCGGCGATCGTAAAGACGCTTCAGTTTG
>Ga0193697_1000612_pt1 | contig 12476 bp, 9 predicted proteins | sample L3m2metaG_FD_145073 | JGI IMG/M metagenome (GOLD analysis project Ga0193697, IMG submission 145073) | Soil microbial communities from a riparian zone of the East river system, Colorado, United States - L3m2 | ecosystem: Environmental > Terrestrial > Soil > Riparian zone | place: USA: East River... | reverse complement strand
CGTTCGACTTCCCGGTGTTAGGCGTGGCGGCGTGGATCAAATGGGACGGAAAGAGGGTCGGCGACGCGAGAGTCGTGTTGGGCGGCGTGGCGAGTTACCCGCAGGAGATTCCGGAGGCCGCGGCAATCCTGCGCGGGCCCACGCTATCCGATGAGGTGATCGCGGCTGCCGCTGATGCAGCCTATCGGCCCTCGAAACCGATGGACAACACGGATTTCGACTTGTCGTGGCGTAAGCAAATGACGCGCGTGTACGTGACCCGGGCCTTGGAGGAGCTCAGGGCCGCGGGAAAGGGGCGGGGTTAGTCTCGGCGGCTGGGCCGCTAATAGTTTCGCAGGATAGCCAACGATCACGTAGGCGCGCCAACATCGCTGTTCAGTCAGTACGCTTCAGGTCTCCGGTCTGGTCGCAAGTTCCCCAACGCTGCATAATCCAACTCCGTTTCACACACCGGGGTTTAGAGAGGTGTCAATGAAGAAGCGCTACGACCCATTCTATACCCCCTTTCCAATCTCCTTGCGCCTCAGCACCTATGCCGGGCAGCCGACGCCTGCTCGTGTCCTCGACCTCGCATGCGGCGACGGTTCGCTCTTGCTCGCGGCTTCCCAACGATGGCCGAGAGCCTCGCTAGTGGGCAATGATGTGTCACCCAAAGCACTCAACACAGCTCGAAAGCGGTGCAACCTATCCTCAGTTTCCTCGTTCGATGTACTCCGCGTCGCCGCGGACCCTGGTCTCTTGCGTCGTCTGCGAGCACAGTGGCGCCCCGATCTAGTACTGCTGAACCCACCATTCTCAGCTCGGTCGAGACATCGGTTCGCGGTGTACGTGGGCACAGAACTCTGCGCGATGGTAAGTCGAGCTGCCGCCTTTCTGTTGACGTCAGCGCAATTGCTGCACTCAGACGCGAAGATGGTAGCTGTCATGCCGGCATCCTTCCTGTCTTCCGCCAGGGACGAGGTCGCTCGCCGGCTTCTCCGGCAATTGGGGCGGGTGACAGTAGTCGAGCGCCTTCCTCGGAAGGCGTTCCCCGGCTGCCGCGCAGCAACGATCATTTTGGTTTTCTCCAAGGGGGTATCGGCGGTGCATCGTTTCCCTGCGCCGCTCCCGAGCCCCGCAGGGTCCGAGGGGGTTGTCCAGTTTGTGAGTGACGTTGTCCGTGGGAATGTCCGCATGCACGAGGTAAGCACCGGCGATTGGGGACGCCGGCGGTTCCTTCATACTACGAACATCCGGGAAGGACTCGCCTGTCCGGTACTAAGAGTCGTCCCCTCCGATCGTCGGACCGTTTGGGGACACGTCGTTCTGGTTCCTCGGGTCGGCATGACCAAACCCGGCAAGATCGTCGCGGCTCACTTCCGACGGCGGGTAGTCCTGTCTGATTGCCTTTTCGCCCTCGTGACAGCGAGTGCAGTAGAGGCCGCCCGGATTCGGGGGGCAATCGTCGAGAATTGGGAGCTGCTGCTACGAGAGTACGAGGGGACGGGAGCCCCGCATCTCAAGGTCGGTGCGCTACTGGCCATGCTCCGCGCATGCCCCATCGGAGCGCCGGCACGCGCTCGACAGTTGACCACATAAGGCCGCTCCGACCTTGCAAGGCCTGTTTGCGCAGTCTCCGGAAGCTCTTGAAGAGCGCTGTACAACGTTCGTCGGCCTTCATGTGTGGCCACTTAAGGACAGGCTCAACTGGACCGCGTGGTTGTTGAATTTTCCGGACTCACAGGAACTGTTTTACGCACGATGCCTCCTCGAATCGTTTCTCTACTTCAGCGAGGATCATGCGGACGCCCTTCTGAGATCTGCCTTCCATGCGCTTAGCAGAGACGTCTGCGGCGGTCTGACTCTACAAGACGAGCGGCGCGCAAGCTGGCGGGGTTTTTTAGGGAGGGTCCTGATAACGTATGTGGAGGGAGAACACCCATCGCCGACCGACAGCGGGCTATCGTTCGCACGGCGGGCTCGCAAGGTCCTCGGAATACCTGAAGAGCGCATTGTAAGGCCCGAGCGAGCCGTACAACTGCTTCAACGGGACGAGACGATTCCAGTTGTGTTCTTGGACGACTTCCTCGGCAGCGGCCGACAGTTCGAGGCAACGTGGTCACGCGCGTACGCGCCGGTCGGGGCTTCATTCGCGTCACTCGCAGCCTCACATCAATTGACCGTTACGTATGTGCCCCTCCTGGCGTCTACGTACGGTTTGGACCGCGTAACGCCTCTCACACGAGGCGCGACGATCCACCCGGGTCATGCTCTTTCGGCTCGTTACTCGGCCAAGGGCCCCGACTCAGCCGTGTGGCCGGATGGCAAACAGGCGGAAGGCGTGGCCTTTGTTGAGGCCGTATCCAAGCGTGCGGGCTACCAGCCCAGCGATTGCTGGGGTTTCCACGGTCTCGGGCTCTGCGTTGCAATCCTAGATACGATCCCTGACTCGTCCCTGCCGTTATTCTATTCCAACAGGAATAACTGGCGTCCGCTGATGGTTCGCCGTTAGGATGAAGCGCTAGCACGGTGATCACCGAATGACCAATCCGCCTTCAACTGGACCTACCGAGCAAGAGATCCTTGATCTTGTGGGAGCCTTGCGCGCTGAGTCCTTAGGGGACCAAGTCTTCAAGTACTTTGCAGAACCCGCGTTCTTTCCCAATCTACAGTCTCGACAGTCGTGTCTCCTCAAGGGCGGCCGGGGTACAGGGAAGACAACCCTCCTAAGATGCCTTTCATACCAGGGTCAGGCCGTCCTCCGCGCCGCAGAGGCCGGCGGCGTTGCAGAATGGCCGTTCTATGGATTCTTCTGGCGAATCAACACCAATCGCGTTGCGGCCTTCGCAGGTCCCGAAATCCCCGACACGCGCTGGTCCAAGCTCTTCGGCCATTACGTCAATCTCGAACTGACGGACTTGGTCCTGGAGTTCCTCGAATGGGCTGTCGCTCACGGCTGCAGCGTTGAGCTAGGGGAGAGTTTCTACGAGGAGTTGTCTGTCAGTCTCAATATCGACACCTCTAGAACTCTGACAGAAGTACGACAACACTTGCGTCGCAGCCGAACGCAATTCCAGGCAAGGATCAACAACATTGCTGACTCAAACAGCAACCTCGGACTGTCCATGCCCGGCCATCCTGTCGACCTGTTGGTAACACAGTTAAGGCAACATGAGATGTTTAGGAAGAAGAAGCTGTTCTTCTTGATTGACGAATACGAGAGCCTTCTCGATTACCAACAGGAACTGTTCAACACGTTCATCAAGCAATCATCCGACCTGTACGTGTTCAAGATCGGCGTGAAGGAGATGGGGTTCCGTCGCCACGCCACTATCAATCCCCATGAACATCTATCGAGCCCGGCCGATTATGATGTCATCAACATCGCCGAGCAACTCGCGCCGCGCTTCGAGCGGTTCGCTGAGGATTTGGTCGCTAGCCGCCTCCGCTCATTGTCTGCGACTCATGTACAGTCGATACCTTCGGTTCGACTCCTCTTCGAGTCGCCAACGCTGGACGAAGAGGCTGTTCGCCTTGGGGTTTCACCGTTAAATGAAGAATACCGCAGGGTCATCTGTGCTGAAGGATTGAGTGGCGGCGATGCGTCCCTGTTCGACGCTCTCACGCCGTTACAAAAGTTCTTCGTGCGAACGTGGTCGAAGTCGACACGTACTCACCCGACTGGGATCATTCGCGGCCTCACGAAGAGGCAACCCAGTTGGATAAGACGCTACGGCAACTACTCGTTCGCCCTACTCTTCTCCATACGCGCTGGAAAACCCGGCAGGCACAAGCTCTACGCTGGTTGGCGAACGATCTGCCGACTGGCAAACGCAAATGTTCGGTACCTCCTGGAGCTCGTGGCGGGCATGCTTCAAGAGCAAATCAAGAACGGCCGGCAGATCGGCTCCGAGATACCAGCTGAGGTTCAAACGGACCGGGCATATGAGGTTGGGCGTAAGAATCTTCAGGAATTGGAGCGACAGTCAGACCAAGCCGCTAGTCTGACAAAGGTTGTGTTGTCCCTTGGACGTGTTTTTGAAGTGTTGGCGACATCGCCAACGGGACACACGCCTGAGGTCACACAGTTCGTGTTACCCAGCGCCACCGAGGTCGGGGGCACCCCTGGAGACATTGAGCGACGTGTTGCTGATCTGCTAAACGAGGCCGTGAACGTTTCAGCACTCGTGCGGTACCCAGGGAGCAAACTACAAGAGCCGTCCAGCGTTCGCTCGTACGACTACTCACTTCACCCGATTTTTGCCGCCTTGTTTGGCTTCAGCTATCGCCGCAAGCGGAAGATTGAGATAACGGAGGAAGAGTTTCTTGCTCTCGTGTCAGAACCGAAGTGGGCGATCAACCGGATTCTGATGCGTCAGAATCGCGATCCGTCTACAGCTGAGATTCCGGACCAACTGCGCCTGTTCTCAAGTTTCTATGCCTGAACGCCTCGCCGACCCCATTCCGAGCCGTCTGTTCGAGAACTCGCGCAGCTTAGTCCTATCGGATGGGGCAGCATACCTGTTCGCATCCTCGGTGGAAGAACGAAGCAGGCTCTCTCCCGATTGGATTCAGAAGCATCAAGGAACACTGTTCGTGGAAATCATACCGGAGGACGAGACCAGATCCCGTTTCAACTGGCAGGTAGGAGGCGAGATCGGTTCCGTCAGGCTCCGTAGCGAGATGGAGCTCGACGGGTTCCTTGCGGCCTTGAAGCGCTCAACCATCTACGTGGATATCACCGGACTCCCTCATTTTGTATGGCTTCCGGTTCTGCGCGCTGCACTCCGGCTCGACCTCCAACTAGAGGTGGTCTACGCCGAACCCCAATACTATGTACCGCGTCGCAATTCGCCCGCTGCGGAGTTGTATCAACTGTCTGACCAGATCTCCAACGCTGAGCCGCTGCCCGGATTCGCCAGCCTCGGCCGAGATACAAGTCCCCCAATCCTGATTTCGTTGCTTGGTTTTGAAGGCGGACGCTTCGCTCGAGTGCAGGAAATAGTGCAGACAACGGGAGACCGTACTTTCCCCATTATCGGAGTACCCGGTTTTGAACCTGAGTACCCGTTTATCGCGTACTTTGCAAATCGACTACCCCTGCATGAGGGAGACTGCTGGATGAACCTAGGGTTTGCCAACGCTAGCTGTCCCTTCTCCCTTCTAGCGCAACTCGAGCACCTGACCGAGCATAGAATCACCAAAGACCAGACCATCAAAGTAGCCATGATCGGGACCAAGCCTCACGCACTGGGAGCGCTCCTGTTTTTCTTGCGATCAGAGCGTGATGTCGAATTGGTCTATGACCATCCGGTTCGCAGTGCCGGTCGTACAAAGGGAAGCACGAGGTGTTGGGTTCACAGTGTCTCCAACTTGACGTACCGCAAGGAGAGGTTGTCTTCTCTGCCGCCCGCTTGAAGCGAGACTGAACCTGAAGACCGAGCCGTATCGACCCTCTGCACCGATGGACAACGCCGACTTCGACTTGGCGTGGCGGATGCCGGTGACGCGTGTGTACGTGCCTGGGCCATGGAAACTGCGTCGGCAGCGAGTAGTGGGTCTGGCGCGCTTGAGAGTGAGGCGCAGATGAAACCACCACAGCAAGGTGGTGAGTGGGTATCGCGCGATCTCTCCGAACCTCTCCGACAGGGTGATGTCTTCCGATGGATCGGAGCAACAGACGCCACGCACCCGTGGAAGCGGTATGGTATCGTCGTCACTGCGGACTGTGACGTAGCCCTCGATAAGCACCGCGGCGCCTTGTCCTACTGCCCCGTACTAATACTTGAGGACTTTCTCCGGCTTTTTTGGCTGCCCGACGAACTGTCAAGGCAGTTAGAGTACCTGTACGGCCTTGTTGTGATTGACCTTGTAGGCCTAAAGCAAAAGTATGCTTCCCAGTATGATCAGCCGATCGACGGCGATGTGATAAAGGGATGGCTCGAGCGAAGACGTCCCGAAGGCATTGCGACTGACCTGCAGGTCCCGAAAGGAATCGAACGCGAAGCTTTGGTCTCTCGTCTCACGATCTGTGACCGTTTGGAACGCGCCCCGTCCCTAACCACACTAGCAGACCAAGTCTCGGTGTTGGCAATTGTCAAGGTCGCCGGTATCAACCCGTCGCCGGACAAGGTGTCAGCCCAGCAAGACAAAGTCTGGCGCGACATTGCGGCCAGGATTAGGCGGATTGCTGGCGACCTGTTCTTCCTCAACGAACTCGGGCATGGTACGACGGGGGGCTTCGTCGTCTATCTTAGGCGGATCGGCGAGGTTTCGGAGAAGGCGATTGCCATTGATCCGCTTACCGAAAAGCACGGTACCTCAATCGAGGCTGTGCGGATCAGCCGCATCGCGCCGCCGTTTCGGTACCGTTTAACCCAGAAGCTCGCCGCAGTCTTCGCAGACATAGGCCTTCCCGACAACTACGACGTCCAATGTGAGGAAACTGTGCATGAACTTGGGATTACGCTGGGTGTGACCAAGGCGGTGTCAGGGGGTCAATCGAATGTCTAAGGCGCCTCTGAAGACGCTCACGTTCAGTGTGGAGTCCTTACAGCACTGCTTGAGCCAACCGCCCCCAAAAGGCTGGTTCGAGGACTTTCCTGTGCCTGACGACGGTAGCTGGGAAGTTCTGAGGCAAGAAGTGCGCGGTCATTGCTTCATTCTTGATGAGAACGCCGTCCGCGCCACCGGACGAGTTGTTGTGTCGCTCGGTAAGTCGGGATTCTTTGGGCGCCTCAGCGAGGCTGGGTTGGTACCGGCTCTTCAAAGAATCCACCGCCTCGCAATTCAGTTTGGCAAGCGGCAACGCACCTTACCTGTAAGCTGGAGTCAATACTCAACTCACGACCTTGTAACTGTGTTCGCATATCCCTCGGGGTACGGCTCCGAGCGCATCATTGCTCAGGTTAGTGGCGCGGACGTGTTCCTCTGCGCCGTCACCACAGACAAAGACCGGGTGGATCTCGAGGTATTCGAGCCCGAGTCGGGTCTCTTTCGCGAAGCCACTGCTCTCTACTCAGAGACCGCTGCAGAGGTCTCGTCGAAGCTTCGCAACAGGACTCGAAAACCGACCTTCCAAGGCGTGATCGATCTCGAGGCAATTGGGGCAGGCGCCGTTACCGGAGGACGCACCTATGGTGGGTGGTTGCCGCTTTTGTCCGGCGACCAGAAGCGCTTTATCGAGGCTCCGACGAACAAGTCGCTGAAGCTGCGGGGTCCCGCAGGATCTGGGAAAACCCTGGCCATGGAACTAAAGGTGCTTCGCGAGTGCTACCTCGCTGCCGACAAACACGCGGACCTTCGTGTGCTGTACGTAACTCACAGTTGGAGTGTGGCAGAGCAGGTGCAGAGCGCACTCGATCAACTGGATGAACGGCAGGTTCTCGATCGCGTGGATGTTTTCCCCCTCATTACCCTGGCTCAACAAGAGGTCGAACGCACCGGCAAACTCAGAGTGCTCGGCGACGACAGTTACACCGGTAAGGAGGCGCAGCTCCGGACCCTTGCTGAACTCCTCTCCACCGCTCTTAGGAGTGATTGGCTCGCGTTTCGGTCGTCGTGCAGTGATTCCTTCATTGATCGAGTGGAGTCTGCTCCGGGTTCGTCTGAGGCGAACCGCCTCCTGTGGGACCTCATGTTGGAGTCTGCTTGCGTCATCGGCGCCAACGGAATCCTACCGGGCATCAATGCTGAGCGGCGGTACAAGCAGATTGAGCGACGCCCGTGGATGATGCCTCTGGCTACGGAAGGCGAGAAATCATTCGTGTTGCTCATCTACTCTCGGATGGTCGGGGACCTCCTCGGCAAGGACGAGATGACAACGGATCAGGTTATCAACGACTACTTGAATCTCCTCTCGACCTACCGATGGCATTCTGAGCGACGCCGGCGGGGCTACGATCTGATATTCGTAGACGAGTTCCACCTGTTCAATGAACAAGAACGAATGGTTTTTCACCATCTCTCGCGAGACCCAGAAAACAACCCGGTGCTGTTCATGGCGATGGATCCACGTCAGTCGCCTACCGAGACGTATGCAGAATTCGCCGTCGCGGAGACGACAATTCGTGAGAGCGGGGTGGCCGACAAGACCCTTGGCGACTACAGCAGCATCGACCTCGGGGTTGTCTACCGGTATACGCCCGAGATACTCAGGTTCTTGCAGTTCCTCGATAAATACTTCCCTGCACTAGACTTGGGTGCCGATTGGGGCGTCAGTGTGTCGACCGCTACAAGCGCTAGATACAGCGGCGAGCCTCCCCAATTCATTAGTCACAAGGATGCCGCAATGGAGTGCCAGGCAGCTCTGGATGACGCTGTCGAGTTGAACGTGGAAGGGAAGACCGTCGCAGTCTTGTGTCTCGATAGTGACGCGTTCGCTCGGTACCGGAGCGCATCCACCGTGCGCGATGATGCGAAATTCAAGGTCGTCGAATCACGAGACGATGCCGACGGTCTTCGCTATACCAAGAGAAGCATAGTGATTAGCCAACCTCACTACGTCGCGGGTCTTCAGTTTGATGCCGTTGTTGTGGGGGGTTGTCGACCTGAGTTCTCTCAGTACGACCCATACCAGGCATATGGACTGCGACGTTTCTTGTCCGACCTCTACCTAGCCTCAAGCAGAGCGCGAGACACGTTGCACATCCACGCGAGCGGGGTCGCCGGAGAATTCCCTCCTGTAATAAAGTCTTCACTCGAAGATGGGGCGCTGGTAGCCGGATCGTAAACAGCGACCGAGACGAGGGCGCAACGACGTATGGCTCGGACCCAGCGTCTTTTTCGGAGGTGCTGATGAGATCACGTTCCCTTATCGTCGTGGCAGCGGTCTCCGCAGCGGTCGGATCCTTGCACGCTCAGCGTCCCGCCACCGCTCTCCCCCGTGACTTCGACGCCTACGTCGCCCGCGTGATGAGCACATTCGAGGTCCCCGGGATCGCGATCGCAATCGTCAAGGACGGCCGCGTGCTCCTCGCCAAGGGCTACGGTGTGCGGAAGCTCGGCGACCCCACGCCGATCGACGACCGCACACTCTTCGGGATCGCATCGAACACCAAGGCCTTCACCGCGACGGCCATCGGCATCCTGGTCGAGGAGGGCAAGCTCGAGTGGGACGCCCCCGTGATCAACTACCTGCCGTGGTTCCAGATGTACGACCCGTTCGTGACGCGCGAACTCACGATCCGGGATCTGCTGGTCCACCGCAGCGGCCTGGGACTCGGCGCCGGCGACCTGTTGTGGTGGCCGACGTCGACATACGACCGCAAGGAAATCGCCCGGCGCCTTCGCTACATCAAGCCCGAAACGAGCTTCCGCAGTGCGTACGCGTACGACAACGTGCTCTACAGCGTCGCCGGCGAAGTCATCGAGGCGGTCTCGGGACAGACCTGGGAGGATTTTGTCTCGTCGCGGATCCTGGCGCGCGTCGGGATGACGGGCAGCAGCGTGCGACACTCAGCCGCGGCGGGCGGGGGGAACATCGCCACGCCGCACGCGGAGATCGACGGGCGCGTGCGCCCCATCTCGCCTTTCGGCAGCGACAACGTGAATCCGGCGGGGGGGATCAACGCGAGCGCCACCGACATCGCCAAGTGGCTCATGGTGCAGCTCGACTCGGGCAAACTGGCCGACGGCTCACGCCTCTTCAAACCGCAAACGACGTTCGAGCTGTGGTCGATCGTCACGCCGTACCGTGTGGGAAGAGTGCCGCCCGACCTCGCGCCGACACAGGCCAACCTGGCCGGGTACGCCCTGGGATTCGAGGTGCGTGACCTGCGGGGCCATAAGGTCGTGACGCACACCGGCGGACTGCCGGGCTTCGTGTCGCGCATCACGCTCGTGCCCGACGAGCGCCTCGGCATCGCGGTGTTCACGAATCAGGAGATCGGGCAGGCGTTTCAGGCCATCACCTGGCGGCTACTCGACCACTTCACCGGCGCCGCACCGACCGACTGGGTGGCCGTGTATCAGGCGCGCAAGCAACGTGGTGACTCGATGGTCGCTGCCCAGGAGCATGCCGCCGCCGCGAGCCGCGACACGGCATCCCGCCCGTCGCTGCCGCTCGAGAAGTACGCGGGGACCTACCGCGATGCGTGGTACGGCGACATCTCGATCGCCATGGAGAATGGCAAACTCGTGATGCGGTTCTCTCACTCGCCATCCCTCACGGGGGACCTGGAGCACTTCCAGTACAACACGTTCATCGCCCGGTGGCGCGACCGCGAGATGCGCGCCGACGCCTACGTCACGTTCGCGCTGAACCCCGACGGGAGCATCGAGCACGCGAAGATGGCGGCGGTGTCGCCGGCGACCGATTTCAGCTTCGACTTCCAGGACCTCGTGCTCGTCCCCGACAAGCGACCCTAGGACTGCATCAGGGCGTCGATCTCTGCGGCGGCTTTCTTCAGGATGTGGCTGATCTTCTGTCGGATCGAGTCATCGCGGGACCGCCACCCGCCCCGGTACGCGCTGCGCATCAGGTTGCCCATCGCGCGGTTCAGGTCACCCATCCCGCCGCCGAGCACTTCGTCGATGGCGTCCTTCACACGGTCGAAGATGTCCTCGATGACGTCGCGATGCTCATCGAGGAACTTGAGACCCGCGTCGGTGATCTCGTAGACCTTCTTGCCCTCAGCATCCTTGGCGCGAACCAGACCCTCGTCTTCGAGCCACTGGAGCGTGGGGTACACCGTGCCGGGTGAGGCAGAGTAGCATCCGTGCATCTGCTCCTCGAGGTCCTTCATGACTTCATAGCCGTGGCGCGGCTTGTCCTTGAGGAGCTTGAGAATCACGTACTTCATGTCGCCGGGTCCGAACCACTGGCGCCGCCGGCCCCGGTGACCGAAACCGAATCCCACGAACCCCGGGCTGAATCCTGGCCATCCCCATCCGCGTCGCATACTTCCTCCCCTGAGCAGTCGCTGCGTCGTCACGATACTACGTTACGATACGTCGGCACGATATATCTCACGATGTATCGAGTCAAGGTCCATCAAAGGTCACTCGTCACAAGTCGTCATGACACTTGAGCTTGCACGATTTGTCCAAGGCCGTACATTCTACGTCCCCTACGGTCCCAGCGCCCTTGGAGAGGAGTCTCAGATGTCAGTTCAGGTGACCCCGCACCCCGGCTGGGTAGCAGAGCTCGATGCCACACTCGAGCCGAGCCGGCAGGCGATTCTCGACACGCCCGTCATCGTTGACGCGTCGGAGAACCAGCTCGTAAACGGGCAGATCCAGAACTTCCTGGTCGGCTTCTACCCGATCATCCGTGACTTCCCCCAATGGCTGCAGATGCTGCTCGACCGCTCGCCGGCCATGGGCAAGGACTTCTTCACGGACAACATCCGGGTGGAGCGCCGGCACGACGCCATGTGGCGGGCGATGGGCGACGGTTTTACCGTTCCCAAGAAGCGCTTCCAGGCGCCCGAGCCGATGTGTCCGGAGGTCAAAGTGTTCCACGCGTACCTGACCGACATGTGCCGCACGGCAGAGTTCGGCGCCGCCGTCTCGGCGACGAACTACGCCGTGGAGGGCGTGGCGCAGAAGATCTCGGAGAAAGCCCTCCGCGGCCTCGCCAAGAACGAGAAGATCGGCCCCCGCGGGCGCTGGTGGCTCGAAGAGCACGCCAAGTACGACGATGAGCACCCCATTCACGCCCTCGAGATCATCAAGGACTGCGTGAAACGGGGACCCGATAACCCCAAAGCCGTGACCGACTCCGCGTTGAAGAGCCTCGACATGATGCGGGCCGCGATGGAAGCCACCTACATCGCGTGACCAAGGGTCGGACGCGGCCTCCCAGTACGGCGGTGAAGCGCCCGCGGATCGACCTCCTCCAGGCCGCCGCCGACATCGTCAGCGCCCTGCCGGACGCGGTGGTGGTCACGGGGCTCGACCGGCGGGTCCTCGCGGTAAACCAGGCGGCGGCGGACCTGTTCGGGTGGCCGTCGGCCGACCTCGTCGGCCAGCCCATCGCCGATCAGGTCCACATGGGCGAGCGGGCCCACGTGGCGGAGCAGGAAGACAAGGTCTTCGGCGGCGAGGCGCAGCGCTACGAAACCAGAGTCCTGAACCACGAGACCGGCGAGGAGCGCGACGTCGCGGTCGCGAGCGGGCCTTTCCGCGTGGACGGCGAGCTGATCGGCACCGTCGCCACCCTCCGCGACATCACAGAGCCCAAGCGAGCCCAGGACACGCTGTCGCGCTCCGAGGCCCGGTACCGGAACCTGGTGGAGTCGGCCTCCGACGCGATTGTCACCCTCGACGCCAACGGCCGGTTCACTACCGTCAACCACGCCGCTGAGATCATCTCGGGCTACCGGCGCGAAGAATTGGTCGGTCAGTGGTTCGCCCCGATGCTCTCCGATGACGAGCTCCCCAAGGCCCTCGCGCACTTCCAGAAGGCGTTGGCCGGTGAGACGGGGCTCTTCGAGACCCAGTTCTACCGCAAGGACGGCGAGGGGCGCACGATCTCGGTGACCTACTCGACGCCG
>Ga0193697_1000611_pt1 | contig 12491 bp, 14 predicted proteins | sample L3m2metaG_FD_145073 | JGI IMG/M metagenome (GOLD analysis project Ga0193697, IMG submission 145073) | Soil microbial communities from a riparian zone of the East river system, Colorado, United States - L3m2 | ecosystem: Environmental > Terrestrial > Soil > Riparian zone | place: USA: East River... | reverse complement strand
GGTTGACTGGATTGGCGGACGGAGAGGGATTCCGCCCCCGGTGCCGTTCCGGGTACAGCTGGATGTTTGGCTGGGCAAGCCCGCCTTCAGACGCACCGCTTGGAAGTCAATCGTGTATCAGGACGCCGCCAACATGCCGAAAAGAATCGCCATCGCGATCACGAAATGCAGTCGTTGGAGGCGGCGCCTCGATTATTCCGGGCCGGAAAGACGCGCCAATCCGCGCACGCATCTTGTAGCGCTCTCAGTCTTGTTTGGAGATCACTGCCCGCCTCGTGATGATTGGTGGTCTTGCCATCTTCGGATCGGCAAGGCCGGTTGTTGCGGAACCCGAACCGCCGCCTGGCTCGTTTCTGGTCTACGTTACCCAGGCTTCTCAGAGCGTCAATCTGGGTCCATCGGAACACCTCCTGGTCTTCCCCATCGCCGTGCAGATTCCAGGGGCCAGCCTTCCACCGGGGCCGTACATCTTCAGGCTGCTCACACCTACGCTCGTGCAGGTCATGAGCTCAACGCGTTCGAAGGTCTACGCGACATTTTTTTCGCTGCCCGATTCGGGTGATGGAGACTCCAATCGGGAACGGATCAAGTTCGCGCAGAATCCTGAGGACGACCTGCCAAGGATCGTCGGCTGGTACTTTGCCGGGGGAACCGGACACGAGTTCGTCTATCCCAAGCCAAAGCGACCCCCGGAGCGCGTCAGAGAGCGGTGACAGACGTCGAGCCCGCCTTCGCACGCTCCGCTTGGTGCTTCGGCGAGGCAGGCTCCGCCAAGCCGCAGGAGGCTGCGACTAATCGGCCCGTAATGCAATCACGGGATCGATTCTCGTCGCACGCCTGGCCGGGAACCACGACGCGCCTCGGTGACGAGCAGCAGAAAGACCGACAGCGCGAGGTAGATCAGCGGGTTGGTCGCGTCGACCTCGAAGAGCGTCTGCTGCAGGAGTCTCGACACCGCGAGCGCACCGGCGATGCCGGCGACGATTCCAATGAGCGTCAGCCGCCGTCCATGACCGAGGACCATTCGCATCACCACGCCGGGTGACGCGCCGAGCGCCATGCGAAGACCGATCTCGCTGGTGCGAAACGTCACCAGATGCGCCATCATGCTGTACACGCCGAGGCTCGCGAGCACCAGCGCCAGCACCGCGAATCCTGCCAGCAGCATCAGCGCGAGTTTGCGATCGGCGACCGTCCGCGCGACGCGCGCGGAGAGCGGCTGCGGCTGCAGCAGCGGGAGATCCGGGTCTACCGATCGCAGCGCCTCGCGCACCACCGGCGCCATCGCCGCAGCGCCGACGTTGGTCCGCACGAGGATGTTCGTGAAGGCTTCCGGCCGCTGCAGCGCCGGCAGGAAGTAGTCCGCTTCCGGCGGCGCGTTCAAACTGGTGCTGCGCACGTCGGCGACCAGGCCGACAATCTGCGACGGCAGTTGCCCCATGCCGGTGACCAGCGTGCGCCCGATCGGGTTCTCGCCGGGAAAGTGCTTCTTCGCAAACGTCTCGTTGACGATGACGACGTGCGGCACACGAGAACTGTCGCGCTCGTCGAAATCGCGCCCGGCGAGCATCGGGATACCGAGCGTGGCGAAGTACCGCGGCGAGACGAGATGTCGGTTCGCCTGCGCGCGTTCACTCAGTGGCGGGACCGGCCGGCCGCCGATCGCCACCGGCGCCGGCGTCTGTCCGCCGGTCAGCGGCACGCGGTCGGTCAGTGCGGCCGACGTGCTGCCTGGCAGCGTCGACAGGCGTCAGGTTCTGCGCCTCGTTCGTCGAGCTCAATCTGACGAGCCGGTCCGGTTCGCGATACGGCAGCGGACGCAGAAAGACCGAGTTGACGACGCTGAAGAACGCGACGTTCGCGCCGATTCCGAGCGCGAGGCCGAGGATGGCGACCAGCGTGAAGCCGGGCGCCTTGAGCAGTTGGCGGATCGCATAACGGACCTCGGACACGCGGCCTCCGTTACGCGAGTATATAAGCGGTCAGACGTGCCTGGTCGCGATCGACGTCAGATGACGCGCGCGAGGTAAGGACGGCGAAGGCTCCGGTCGACGACGCGGTTACGTGGACTGGAGCGGAGCTAGCCGCAGGAGGCTGCAACCCGCTGCACTGAGTGCGCCCGCATCTCGCGGTTGACGAGCGTGCCGGTGGCAGCGACCCGCTGCCCGACGTAGTTGGGCAGCTTGAGCGCGTGCGTCGCATCGAGGAGCGCGATCGGCGCCGGGCGCTTCTTCAGAAAACCCGATTTCCAGTTCCGCGACTTCGGCGCATCCGCACCGGACGTATCCTTCAACCAGAAGGTCGCCTCGTCGTTCGCGACACACCCTGTAATCGTGACGGACGTCGCGGTCTGACTCCCAGCGTTCGACGTCGATTCCACAGCCGCCGCGTGCGTCGTCGTCGCGTCCGCCTTCGGTGCATTGGCCGCGGGTTCACCCGCCATGGCTTTCACAGATTCGGCTGCTGCCGTTTTCTCTGTCGAGGCATCTGCTGCAGACGGACGGGCCACGGCGACTGGCTTGGGGGGCACGGTCTTCTTCGTTTCAAGTCGCGCCGCCGGAGCCGCGGACTCCGTAGACGCCATTGCTGCCGACGGCGCGATCACAGCGGGCGGCGCGGGCGGTTTCGGCAGCGCGATTTCTTCCGCCAGCGGTATGGTCGTCGTTGGCGCGCTGATGCTCGCGCCATCGCTCTGTTGAAATGGCTGGCGCGCCGCGATCAGCACAGCGGCAGCCATGACGCAAATCGCTCCAACGAACACCGCGCGCGGAGTGAGTGGACTCCTGGTGTTCGACGTCAGGCGCGTCGGCACGGCCCGGACGCCCCCGGATTCACTCATCGGGACTGGGGTCTTTGGACGAATCGATCGCGTCGTCGACTTCCTGGCTTTCCTCGTTTTTTTCGCCGGCACCGATATCCTCCTGAGCGAAAGCCTTTGGAGCTTTCGATCTGCGTGGAGCACATATCGAATCGATCGCGGCGGCTTCGGCCTGTTCACGCGCACCGATGTCCTCCTCGGGGAGACCCGTTGGAACTCTTGGTCTCTAAAGAGCAAATGGGGTGCCCGTGTCAGATAAGGGATCGCCCGTCTGTAACCCAAAGGCGAAATGCGGGTTGCCCGAGCAACCGCTGAGCTCCGCCATCGCGGCGCAGACTGGAACCCCCAATCTCGTCATCGCGCGGCCAAAGCTGCCACGCGGATCGAGCAGGAATGCGCAGATCGGCAGGGCGCCGACTGGTGGCCTAGTGGGCCACGGCCTTGATGTAGCCCCACCCGTCCTTCTGTCTCGCCACGATTTCGCCGATGCCGTCTGGAACGATCGCGACATTCGGCAGCAACTGGCTCTTCTCCAGTTTCTGATTGCGCATCGCGATCTCGCACACCTTGAACGACACGTGCGGACGGCCGATCGCTTGTTTGACCTCGTCGCCCAGCGTCGAGCGGCCGGAGACGACGAGCGAGAGGCCGCGCCCGTACATGACAACTTCCATCTCGTTCTGCGGGTTCATCGACGCGACTTCGCGCAGCCAGCGGAGTACCGCGGTCTGGTCCTGCGGATCGTCGGTCGTCAGATCGAACACGACCTTGTAAGGCTTCGGCGACGACGACGATTGCGCCCGCACCATCACGGCAGCCAGCAGACCACACGCCACAATCGCAAGCATCCGTTTCATCGTGACCTCCATCACTTCTCCCGGGGTTTGAGCGCGCCCCGGAGTTTCTCGGCAAGCGATCCGAACCCCTCCGCCGGCGCGGCGTCCGGGCGTTCGGCGTACTCGCGCACTTCATCGGCCTCGCGCGCGTCGAGGACCGCCTTGCGGCTGACGCGAATGCGACGGCCCGACGAATCGGCCTCGAGGACGACGACCTCGACGTCCGAGCCGACAGGAAACGCCTTCGCGACGTCGGTTTCCCTGGCCAGGCCGGTCTCGCTCAACGGCATCAGGGCCGTGCGGCCCGGCGCGAGGAACACGAACACTCCGAACTTCTCGTGACGCTCGACCTTGCCGCTGACCCGCGCGCCAGGCGCGATCTCGGATTTCGGCGGCATCGCGCCGGCTTCACGCGTTGAACCCTCTTCGACGAGCGCCACGCCGATGCGCTTCTTCTCGAGGTCGATGCTCAGGATCTCGAACGCCGCCGTCATGCCGACGGCGACCGATCGGGACCATCCCTTCGAGTGACCTGTCGGAGCGAAGGTGGAGGCGTGCGCCAATCCTTCGATACCCGGCTCGAGCTCGACGAACGCCCCGAACTCGGTGAGGCGCGTCACGCGGCCGGTGCGCACCTGGCCCACCTCGTACGTCGACTGCACCGCTGTCCAGGGATCGGCAGTCAGCTGCTTCAATCCGAGGGCGATCTTCTGCGTGCTGTCGTCGACGCGAAGCACCTTGACGGTGATCTCCTGGCCGGGCGTCACCACTTGCGACGCGTCCGACACGCGGGACCATCCCATTTCCGAGACGTGGAGCAGTCCCTGCACGCCGGCGCCGAGGTCGACGAAGGCGCCGAACTCGCGCACCGAGGCGACGCGGCCCGTCAAGACGGCGCCGGCCACGATCGATCGACGGACTCCGGCAGCGCCCGCTCGCTGCTGCTCCTCGAGCAGCGCGCGCCGCGAGACGACCATGTTCCTGCCGCCTTCCTTGTATTCGACGATCCGGAATTCGTAGACACGGCCCACGTGCTGCGCGGGATCCGCCGTGCGGACGGTATCGATTTGCGAAAACGGGCAGAACGCGCGTTGGCCGCCGATGCGCACCTCGTATCCGCCCTTGACGTCGCGTTCGATCCGGCCTTCGACCGGGAGCCGGCTATGGAACGCGTCTTCGAGCTGCTTGTTGGTCGCGGCCCCGCGCGCCAGCCTGCGGGACAGCGTCAGCCCACCCTCGGTCGATGTCACCACCGCCTGGATGCGGTCGCCGACGGCGACCTCGAGCGCGCCGTCGTCGTTCTTCAGCTCGGCAATTTCGATCAGGGCCTCGCCTTTCCCGCCGACATCGACGAACGCGACCTCCGCGCCGATCGCGACGATGGTGCCTTCGATGGCCTGGCCTCTCCCGACATGTTTCGCTTGAAGCGACGCCTCGAACATCGAGGCGAAGTCTTCATCGGATTCGCTCACGGCGCTCTCCTGGTAGTGGGCGGTGATTATACGGGCCGATCGGCTACGGGAGTAATCTTGAACGATGGTCGACCCGTACGATTTGCAGCGCTTCGTGCGAGCTCAGGAGCATGACTACGAAGAGGCCCTGTCCGAGATCAGAAACGGCCGGAAGCGGTCGCACTGGATGTGGTACATCTTCCCGCAATTCGACGGTCTCGGGGTCAGCCCGACCTCGAAGCAATACGCGGTGAAGAGTGTGGCGGAAGCGAGGGCGTTCCTGGCGCATCCACTGCTCGGGCCGCGTTTGCGGGAGTGCGCCGCGGCCGCCGTCCGCATCGAAGGCCTTTCCGCCGCGGACATCTTTGGCTTTCCGGACGACGTGAAGCTGCGATCCTGCGCGACGCTGTTCGCCTCGGTGTCTCCCGCCGGTTCTGTCTTTCAGCGCGTCATCGACAGGTTTTTTGACGGCGAGCCAGACGCCGAGACGCTCCGTCTCATCGACGAGGCGCGCGAACACCCTTAGTCACCGTCGGCCGCGTGCGGGCCTCCCGCCAGCGCGCGATGTCGCCCAGCACCAGGCCACCGAGGACACTCGCAATGTCGGTCCACGGCATCGGCCGGCTCTCGACACGGAGGCGGCCGGCCGCGATCGCGGCGCAGATGGCGGCGGGGTCCGGCTCGGCGTCAACCAGCGAATACGTCATGCCGAGCTGACGCAACCGGTGGATGTCGCCGTTGCCGACGAGCGGCTTGCCATGCCGATCGGCCCAACGCTTCGCGGGGCGGTTGAAGTCCACCATGGCCGTGAACATCGCGTTGACTTCGGCGGCGTCGAAGAGCGCCGGGTGGCGGTCCATGCACCCGCGAAGGCAGCTTCCCAGCGGAAAGAACGGGTGCGGCGCCACGACGAGCCCCGCCTCGCGCTGCCGCAGCCGCGCGAGATCGTCGAACGTGTTGACGTCTTCAGCGCCGCGGCGAAAGTTCAAAAGCAGGACATGACGACCCTCGATCGTCCGCTCGACGCCGGGAATCAGCGTCAGTCCGCGTTCGGCCGCATACGGCGCCAGCGGAGCCACATCGAGCTGACGCTCGTGGAGCGTAATCGCCAGCGCGCCATAGCCCAGTTGCGCCGCACGATCGATCAGCTGGACCGCCGTATGGGGAATGCGATCGACCGGATCGTCCGCAGTATGGGCGTGAAGCTCGACTTTGAGCATGGGATCGAACACTCGCGGGCGTGACGGCTCGCGCGACGTCACACTATCGGGCGGGCCCTATCGTGTGATCGTCGCTCGGCCGTCCATGTATGGGCGCAGCGCGTCCGGGATCGTCACCGAACCGTCCTTCTGCTGATAGTTCTCCAGAATCGCAATCAGCGTGCGGCCGACGGCGAGGCCCGAGCCGTTCAAAGCGTGCACGAATTCCGCTTTGCCGGAGCCGCCGGCGCGGTACTTGATGTTCGCGCGGCGCGCCTGGAACGCTTCGGTGTTGCTGCAGGACGAGATCTCGCGATACACCTGCTGGCTTGGCAGCCACACCTCGATGTCGTAGGTCTTCGCGGAGGCGAAGCCCATGTCGCCGGTGCACAACAGCATCGTGCGGTACGGCAGCTCGAGACGCTTGAGCACTTCCTCGGCGTTGAGCGTCAGCGTTTCGAGCTCCGCATAGGACTGATCTGGCGTGGTGAGCTTGACCAGCTCCACCTTGTCGAACTGGTGCTGCCGGATCAACCCGCGCACGTCCTGGCCGTACGATCCCGCCTCGCTCCTGAAACACGGCGTGTGCGCGGTATAGCGGATGGGCAGTTCGCGTCCGTCGAGGATTTCGCCGCGATGCAGATTGGTCAACGGCACTTCGGCGGTCGGCACGAGATACAGGTCCCAGTCGCCGGCGATCTTGAACAAGTCCTGCTCGAACTTCGGGAGTTGCCCGGTGCCGAGCAGCGCCGCGGCGTTGGCCAGATACGGCGGCACGATTTCGCGATACCCGTGCTCGCGGGTATGCAAATCGAGCATGAAGTTGATCAGCGCGCGCGACAAGCGTGCCCCAGGGCCGCTCAACACCGAAAAGCGCGCCGCCGCAACCTTCGTCCCGCGCTCGAAGTCGATGATGCCGAGCGCCGGCCCGAGATCCCAGTGCGCGACAGGCGTGAAATCAAAGGCGCGCGGATCGCCGTGCCGCCGGACCTCCACGTTGTCGGCCGCAGTCTTTCCGACGGGCACCGACTCGTGCGGCAGATTCGGCAGGACGATGACCGCCGTCTCGCGCTGGTGCTCGATGGAGTCCAGCTGCAGCCCCATCTGCTTGATCTGCTGCGAGCGCGCGCGGTTCGCCTCCTGCACGGGCGCGGTGTCCTTCCCCTGGCGCTTCGCCCGTGCGATCTCGTCGCCCGACGTGTTCTGCTGGCGCTTCAGCCCCTCGAGCTCGGGGATGATCCGCCGCCGCGCCGTCTCGAGCGTCGCGATCTCTTCGAGCGCCTTGTCGGGATCGAGGCCGCGGTTGCGGAGATTCCTGGGTACTGTCCCCCGTGACTTCACAATCATGGGGACTGTCCCCATTACGAGAAATGTATCCCGACCCCAGGAGGATGCGCGCGTGTCGTTGATTCGAAAGGCCGTTTTTCCCGCCGCGGGACTGGGCACCCGGTTCCTGCCGGCCACCAAGGCGCAGCCGAAGGAGATGCTGCCGCTGGTGGACAAGCCCATCATCCAGTACGGCGTGGAGGAGGCGCTGGCCTCGGGCGTCGACAACATCCTGCTGGTCACGGGCCGCGGCAAGAACGCCATCGAGGATCACTTCGACGTCTCGGTGGAGCTCGAGACGTTTCTCGAGGCGCGCGGTAAGCGCGATCAGCTCGCCGAAGTCCGCAAGATCTCCAACCTGATCAACTTCGCGTATGTCCGCCAGGGCGAGCCGCTCGGCCTCGGCCACGCCGTGCTCGTGACGCGCGAGCTCGTCGGCAACGAGCCGTTTGCGGTCATCCTCGGCGACGACGTGATCGACGCGGATCCGCCGGCGATCAAGCAGCTGATCGACGTCTTCGAGCGCCTCGACGGTCCCGTGCTGGCAGTGGAACGCGTGCCGCGCGAAGACATCTCGAGCTACGGCGTCATCGCGATCGAGCCGGGCGCGAATCTCGGCGACGGGATTCACCGCGTGCGCGATCTCGTGGAGAAACCGCCGCGCGAAGAAGCGCCGTCAGATCTCGCGATCATCGGCCGCTACGTGTTGACGCCGGACATCTTCCCGGCCCTGGCGGCGACCAAGAGCGATCGGACGGGAGAAATCCAGCTGACCAACGGTCTGCGCGAGCTGCTGAAGACGCGCCCCATCTACGCCTGCGAAGTCAAAGGCGTGCGCCACGACACCGGCAACAAGCTGGGGTTCCTGAAAGCGGTGGTCTACTTCGCGCTGAGGCGGCCGGATCTCGCCGGCAAGTTCTCGGAGTATCTCGTGTCGCTCGACCTGCAGGCGCCGGCCGGCAAACGGTAGATCCCGGGTCCGGCTAAAGCCGGACCCTACGTACCCTTCGAAGAATCTTTCGCTGCCGACGTGGATGGTGTCGTGGTTGACGACGACGTGTCCGAAGTTTTCGCGGCGGGCGTTTCTTTCGTGCTCGTGTCCTTCGAGTCCTTGCTTTCTTTCCCTGAGCTTCCCTTCGACTCTCCGCTCTCCTTCGTCTCCTTCGTCTCCTTCGTGTCCTTCCCTTCCTTTGTGTCCTTGGTCTCCGTGGTGTCCTTGTCTTTCTTCGCGTAGTCAGTGATGTACCAGCCGGTGCCTTTGAGATGAAACGCGGGCGACGACACCAGCTTGTGGACCGGCTTGCCGCAGGTCGGGCATGTCTCGAGTGGCGGATCCGAGAACTTCAGAATCTTCTCGAAATGATGGCCCGCTTCGCACTCGTATTCGTACAGGGGCATTACTGGTCGTCCTTCGTCCGTTGGTCCAGGGGCCTCAATCGAGCAGGTCGCCCTCGTCGCCGAGCATCAGCTGACGATGCAGCCAGAAGGGCGCGGTGCCCTGGGCGAGCAGCGTGTCGTGGAACGACCGCAGCGAAAACGACTTGCCCTGCTGCTGCTTGCAGTCCTGGCGGAGCTTGAGCAGCATCAGCTTGCCGACGCTGTAGACCAGATAGGTCGGATCGAAGGTCCCGCGTTCGGCCTCGCGCCGCGCGCTGGCTTCCTCCATGAACGCTTCGTCGCGGAAAAATCGCACGCCCTGCTCAACCGACATATCCTCGGCGTGCAGCTTGATGCAAACGACGAAGCGGGCCAGACGGATGAGCGATTCGGCGAGTTGTCCGAGCTTGATGCCCTGTTCCTGCCGCCCGAACCCGGCCTCCATCATCATCTGCTCGCAGTAATGCGCCCACCCTTCCACGAATGACGCCGCGGCGAACATGATCGACTTGCGCGCCTTCGATTCCACCCGTCGCAGGTGCTGATAGTGGAGGAAGTGTCCCGGGTACACCTCGTGAATCGAGATCGACCAGAGCGTCGGGTAGTTGTAGTCGCGGAGGTGTTCGTCCTGCTTCTCCGGCGGCCAGGAGCGGTCGACGTCGGTCAGGTAGTAGTAGGCCCGCGTCGGCTTGGTTTCGAACGGCCCGGGCGTCCACATGCTGGCAAACGACCACCTATAGAAATCGGGCGTCGGGGCGACGGTGATGTTTTCGCCAGGCGGCAGCGTGACGATCGACTGGCGTTCGAGAAACGTCGCCAGCTCGTCGAGCTGCTCCCGCCCCTTGGCGACGAGCTCGCCGGGGGCCGGGTGCTCCGCCTTCGTGCGCGCCCACGTCTCGAGCGGATCGCCGCCGTTCATCCGCCCGGCGACTGTCTTGAAGGCTTCCTGGGTCGCTTTCAACTCCCGCGTCGCGATGGCGAGCAGCCGGTCGACCGGCATCGACAGCCCCTCTTCCAGACGGAGCTTCTGCTCGAAGCGCTCTTTTCCCAGCCGGAAGGAGGCGCGCGCCTTCGGCGCGACTTCGTCCTCGAGGTACTGGACGTACAAGCCGACCGCCTGCGCGGCCTCGGTCTGCGCGTCGGCGAGGTCGCCGAGCAGGTGGAGATCGTCCACGTCCTTGAACGCACGCGGCAGCTCGTCCTCGATGAACTTCAACGCGCCGCGCATCGTCTCGATGCCGACCTTGACGTAGATGCCCGGCGGATCCTTGATGTTGTCGCGGGCCGCCTGGATCAGACGCGGCGTCTGCCGCAGCTTCGACAGCACGCGGCGGGCACGCTCGGATGCCGGCGCGTGGGAGAACAGCGTCTGGCCGGCCAGACTCGACGCCAGGAGGTCCGAGTAGAACTGGGGATTCTTATCCCACGTGCGCACGGCCTCGAGCTCGAACATGCGCGACTGCAGATTCGCCGTCAGCATGCGATGCTCGAGGCGCTCGAGCGGCGTCAGCGCGTCTTTGTTGATTTCATCCAGCCGGCGAAGGTAACCAGCCAGGGCATGGGTTTCGGTGTCGATCGCCTGCCGGCTCACGTCCTCCAGGAGGTCGTCGTGCGCATGCACACCATCCAGGGTGGCGTGGGTGGGATGCGTCTCGTGGAGGTAACCGAGCAGGTCGTCGACGAAATGAGGCAGGGGCTCGGAAGCAATCATCTTTTCAGAACCGAACGGCCGGGGACCAACGCCATAGATCCGCCAATGGTACAATAAACACGTCGTTTCCCACCCCACATGTCGGGCACGCTGTTCGTGGTCGCCACACCGATCGGCAACCTCGAGGACATCACTATTCGGGCGCTGCGCGTGCTGCGCGAGGTGTCCGTCATCGCCGCCGAAGACACGCGCCACACGGCTAAGCTGCTCGCCCGACACGCCATCACCACGTCGACGACGAGCCTTCACGAACACAACGAAGCCTCGAAGTCGCTTTCGCTGATTGCCCGACTCGAGCGAGGAGAGAACGTGGCGCTGGTCTCCGATGCCGGGACCCCGACGATTTCGGACCCGGGCGGCCGGCTGATCCGTGATGCGATCGCGGCGGGGATTCGCGTCGAACCGATTCCTGGAGCCTCGGCCGTGATGGCGGCCATGGCGGTGGCTGGCTTGCGAACCGAGGGGTTCTCATTTCACGGCTTCCCGCCGGTTCGGGCTAAAGACAGAAATGACTGGTTCGACCGGCTGATTTCGATGGGAGGAACGGCTGTATTCTTCGAAGCACCCCATCGAATCCATCGGACACTCTCGTTTCTGCGGGACAAGGCCGGCGACTGCCAGGTCATGATCGCCCGTGAAATGACCAAGATTCACGAAGAATTGGTTAGAGGCCCAATTTCAACAGTGCTTCCACGCCTCGAGCATCCGCGTGGCGAGCTGACGGTCATCGTTGAACTAGGGGTTATACCAGAAAAAACGCCTGTTGAACCCGTCGGTATCGCCTCAACAAAGCGCGAAACCATCGCGGCTCTGGCCAAAACCTATGGCGTTTCGACCAATGAGGTCTACGCAGCGCTTGAAGGTCTCCGAAGTTCTGGCGATTAACCAATGACGGGCTCTCTTGACCGATCTCTGGCGTTCTGTTAATTTACCCGCCGCTTTTCGGCGCGATTTTCCCCCGCATCGCGCGCTCTTATGGCCAAGCAGCCCAGGCCGCTACCCCGACCGACGAAGGCCCCAGCGGAGTCGTCATCCGCCCGGTCGGGGCGTAAACACGGGCCGGAAACGGCCCAGCCAGCTGGCAGCGCCGGCGCGCCAGGCCCGCAAAGACGATCGACCTACTTTGAAGCGGTGGCGTTGTACGAACGCGGCGTCGAGGCGCTCCAGCGACACGATTACCGTCAAGCTTCCGCCATTCTGGAATCGGTGCTGCGGCAGTATCCGGAAGAGAAGGAACTGCACGAACGGGTTCGCCTCTACCTGAATGTCTGTCAGCGGCAGGCGACCCCTCGAGTCCCGGATCCGCAGACCATCGACGAGCGCCTGTACGCGGCTACGCTCGCCATCAATGGCGGGCAGTACGACCAGGCGATTGCCCATCTTCGCCTCGTGCGCGACGAAGACCCTGACAACGACCACGCCATTTACATGCTCGCCGTCGCGCACGCTCAGCGGGACGAACACGCCGAGGCGCTCGCGCATCTCGAGCGCGCCATCGCTCTCAACCCGGAGAACCGCGCTCTCGCGCGGAACGATCCGGATCTGGAGCCGCTGCACGACGACGAGTCGTTCCGTGCGACGATCGAAGCGCCGTCGATGCCCCGTTCGTCGGTCCGGCGCCCGCTGAAAACGCGAACAGCGCGATAATCAGTTGTCCCGGGTCCTTCGGGGTCCCGGGTCAACCATGTCCGACACCCACATCGTCGTCCTGGCCGCCGGCAAGGGGACCCGGATGAACTCGGCGCGGCCAAAAGTCCTCCACCACGTGGCCGG
>Ga0193697_1000610_pt1 | contig 12493 bp, 9 predicted proteins | sample L3m2metaG_FD_145073 | JGI IMG/M metagenome (GOLD analysis project Ga0193697, IMG submission 145073) | Soil microbial communities from a riparian zone of the East river system, Colorado, United States - L3m2 | ecosystem: Environmental > Terrestrial > Soil > Riparian zone | place: USA: East River... | reverse complement strand
ACGGGACAGCAGTACGACGACTTCATCCGCATCATGGCCTCGAGCACCGAGCCGGTGAAGATTCCTCTGCCCGCGGGCTCGTTCAGGATCACGGTCGGCGCCGAGAATTACGCGCAGCGCACGTTCAACATGAATTCGCCCGGGACGCAGACCATCGGCCTCACGCCGGGCGGCACGATCGTCGTGTCATCGACGAACCACAGCGGCATCCGCGGACGCCTCCTCGATTCGACCGGCGCCGGGTACGGCCGCGGACGCGGCGGCAACCCGAGCAACTTCCCCGTCGAGCTCGATCCGCTGCAGTCGACGCTGGAGAACATCGCGCCCGGCGTCTACACGCTCCAGCTCCTCGACGACAAGAACAACGTGCTGCAGTCGTCGCAGGTGACGGTGGTGGAGGGGGGGACGGTGACGGTGAGGATGTAGTTGGCAGTTCGTAGTTGGCAGTGGGCAGGAGCTACGGCCAACGGCCAACTACCCGCTGCCCACTACTCTTCGTCGTGCTCGTCGATCTGCGGCGGCTCCGGAATCTCGGCAACCGCCTCGAGCGTGACGCGCTCAGGGCGGGCGGGACCTCCCATGAAGAAGTTCTTGCGGTACTTCTCCAGCCGCTTGAACAGATGATGCAGGTCGTACGTCAGGCGCATCACCGTTCGGCGGAGCTTGTACTTCGCGCGCTTGAACGCCTCGAGGTCGTCGCCGCGCAGCGTCGGGAGGAATGACTCGATCTCGGCGATCCGCTTGCGCACTTTCTCCAGGTCTTTGTCCTGGATGTTGACGAACACTTCCTCGCCGTCGATGAGCATCGGCTCGACCGCCGACATCTCGTTGTCGAACCACTTCCAGAGCTGAATGATGTCGATGCGCCGGCCCTTGGAGAGGAAGCGCGTCTCCAGCAGATCCTGGCGGAAGTAGCCGAAGAGCTTGCGGTCGTCGGTGCGGTTGAATTCTTCGTCGGAGAGGTTCCGGATGTTCCAGACGCCGAAGCGGATGATGTCGTTGCGGGTCGAGCGGAGCTGCCGGATGACCTCCTCGAGGACCTTCTGCGGAACCTGGGAGAGCGACTGAGGCTCCGGGAGGACAAGGGCGGACATGGCCGCGAAGGATACCATCCGTGACGGCACAGTTATTGGCCCGAAATGAAGGTCGGATCGCCGGTCCGGTTATCGACCAACGACCCGTACGCCAGCACCGGCGCGCTCGCCTCGACGTGCACCCGTCCGTTCACCACCACGGCCGTGAGCGGGAGCTGGACGAGCTGCAGCGGCGCGAGCGAAAAGTCGTATCGCGCGATGACCAGGCCGGCGGCATCGAGCTGCGTCACGGTCACGCTCGCCGCATTCGGAGACATCACGCCGATGTTCGTGCGGAATCGCGGCGAGACTTCCACCTGCACGATGTCCTGCGCCGTCTTCGCGTCGCTCTCGTCGCGGAACGGGATGAACTGACCGTAGGAACCCGTCCATGTCCGGGTCGTCGCGATCGCGCCGGCGGGGAGGCTGGCCTTCACTACGCCGCTCGTGTTGGGGGCATGGAAGAACGTACCGAGGACGTCGGGGATGATCGTCGAATCGACCACGCGTTCGCTCGTGCCGAAGCGGAGAATGGTCTGCGGTGACGTCGTGCGTGCATCGGTGTGCCACACCGGCGAGTTGATCGCGGGCGCGAATGCGACGCGCGCATTCGCCGGCGGCGGCACGCCCGGAATGTAGATCGGATCGCCGGAGCTGTTGTCGACGACGCTCGCGTAGCCGAGGATTTGCGCGTTGCTGGTCATCACGAGCACGAAATCGCCACGTGCCAGCAGCGGAAACTGCCCATGCGAGAACGGCGCGACGTCGTGATCGAACGCGCCGACCGTCGCGCCGCTGCGTGCGTCGAGCACCGTCACGTGCACCGTCCCTCCCGAACCGCCGACTTCCGCGAATCCGTAGTTCGTGCGGAAGGCATCGTCGACCTCGGCGTGATTGATGATGAGCGGCATCGAGGTCGCCTCGCCCGCCGGTACGAATTGTCCGAATGTACCAATCGACGTCGTCGTGTAGGTGCGCGACGTGATCACGAGTTGTGCGACGTCGCCCTGGATCGCGAGCTGGCCGACGCCGACGCTCTGCAGCTCGTTCGCCACGATGTCGTCGAATGCCACGACATGCCCGGCGTCGATCACCGCGTTGAACGCGGCGAACGCACTGTTGCCGTTCGCGCCGCTCGGCGTGTAGATCAGCGTGATGTGCGCCGGCGCATTGCCGCGGTTGTAGAGCCGCACGTCGCTGACGAATCGCGTCCCGTTCGCGCCGTTCACGTGTCCGACGACCGGAATGGTCTTCGACAGTGCAACCGGCCGCGACGTCGCGGGCGCATCGCCGACGAATTCGATGCCGAGCTCCCACGACAAAAACGTTCCCACGTCGGTCGGCAGCACATCGGCGACACGCAACTGCCACGTCCCCGCGGCCGATCGTCCGCGCAGGACGTCGAGCGACTGGAACGGCTGCGCGTCGACGCCGTACGTGACGTCGAGATCGGGCGTGATGTCGAGCGTCTCCTGCTTCAGCACGATCGACGTGCCGTCCGGCGCGGTGAGCGTGATGCGCAGGTTGCCGCGCGCCGGATGCGTCGCGCGCACGTGCACGAAGAGCCGGCTGATCGAGCGCGCGTCGTTGATCGTCAGGCTGGAGACGATGCCGTTGGCGTCGTTCTCCGGGATGGCGATCCCCTGCTGCGGACTCTGAAAGTACGTGACCTCGCCGCGCGGCGCACGATCGCAATCCGATGCGCTCAGCAGTCCGCGCAGCGTCATCGCCGAGCAGATCGTCGCCGCGTTCGCGCCGCCGTTGAGCTGGCGGTCGGCGTCGAGGAGCTTCTGCGCCATCACCCGGAACGTCGGCGACGGCGGCGTGTCGAAGTACGACTCGATGACCAGCGTGTCGGTGACCTGCTTGCCCGCCTTCAGAAAAATCTCGCGCAGCGCGGACGACCAGATCTCGCCGTTCCTGTGCTCCGTGCCGCTCTGGTTGCTGTCGATGTAGTCCGCGATCGTCTTCGTGCTGTCGACGCGGCGGAGACAATCCGATCCGGCGGGATAGCCGCAGCCCTGCGACGAATCGTCGGTCCAGCAGCGCGCGTCCCAGTCGCCGATGCAGACCGGATCGCGGCCGCTCTTCAGCGTCTCCGCGTACGTCGACGAGAACGACCAGTAGTCGGCGTAGCCCTCGCCCATCGCGCGCGACTGCTCGCGCGATTCGCCGCCGAATGCTCCCGGCGCGATCCAGTCCTGCACGACGTGCATGAACTCGTGCAGCATGATGTCGGAGTCCTCGGCGTCGTCGGTTCCGCCGTCACCGAAATAGAGCCCGCCGTGGCCCGGCGTGGAGCTCGGGATGTAGTACGAGTTGTCGGTGCCGTTCGCGGCATGCGGATCGACCGGCAGCAGATAGTCGACGAGCCGCCGCGACCCGGTGTAGCCGAGCGATTGCAGGTAGCGCTGCGCGCGATCGATCTGAAAGTACGCGTTGACCTGCTCGAACTGCCGCTGGTCGCGATCGAAGAGGAGCGGCTGCGACGGATCGATCGGCGCGTTCGTCGGTTGTTCGAGATCGACGATCGCGCAGTTCGCGCCGCTCAGTTCCGCATCGACGTCGACCTCCTTGTACGCCGCTTCCGGCACCGCCGCTTTCTGATCGTCCCGATCGAGCAGCGAGGGATCGTTGAGCTGCGCGACCGGATTCACGTCGAAGACGCGCGCCTTCGCCGTCCAGAAGAGCGGGACGCGGCGCAGCAGCTCGTTCGTCGTGACGTCGCGGAGCTCCGCGTAGCGCTCCAGCAGACGTTCCTGCACGATCGTCTTGCGCACGAAACGCAGCTCGCCGTTCACGTGCAACGCCGCGCGCTCGTGCGGTACCGCCGTGCCGTCGCCGTCGAGTAGCGGCACGCCGTTCACGAACTGCTGATAGTGGTAGTGCAGTCCGGTGAGCGACTCCTGCACGCGGTCGAGGCGGAAATCGGGAGTGGCGGTGAGCAGTGCGGCCGCCGTGAGGAGAGCGAGCATTCCGAAGAGATGTTACGAGGCTGCGCCGGCGGCCGCTTGTGCCGGAGCGGTGACCTGCGTCGACGGCAGCGAGAAGTAGAACGTCGTTCCCTGCCCTTCGCGGCTCTCCACCCAGATCTGTCCGCCGTGGCGCTCGACGATCTGCTTGGTGATGTAGAGCCCGAGCCCGAGCCCGCCGTAGTTGGTCGAGGAGACGTGGCGCCCGCGATGGAAGCGCTCGAAGACCTGGCCCAGCTCGTCGGCCGGGATGCCCATGCCGCGATCGCTCACCGCGGTGACGACGTGATCGCCGCGATCATCGACGTCGACGCTGATGTCGCTTCCCTCCGGCGAGTACTTCACCGCGTTCTCCAGCAGATTGCCGAGGACCTGCTCCAGGCGGTCGCGGTCACCGTTGACCACGCGCTCGTCGCCGTCGACGTCTACTTTGAAGTGACGATCGCTGAACGCGGTGTGATGCCGATGCACGACGTCGCGCACGAAGTTCGACCAGGGGATCGACTCGCGTCTGATCTGCAGGCGTCCGGTCTCGATGCGTGACACGTCGAGGAGCTCGAGGATGAGCCGCGACATGCGGTCGATCTGGTCGAGCGCGATGTCGAGATACTCCTCGGAGGTCGCGAGATCGTTCTCGCGGATGAGCGTCTTCGCCAGCTGCGTGTAGCCCTTGATCGAGGTGACCGGCGTCCGCAGCTCGTGCGACGCGATGGAGAGGAACTCGTCCTTGAGCCGCGAAAGATCTTCGACCTTGCGCCGCGCTTCGACCTGGTCGGTGTAGAGCTTCGCATTTTCGATCGCCAGAGCCGCGCGCTCCGCGAGCACTTCCGCGAGCGGGAGCTTCTCGTCAGTCATCACGCGAGCGGGATCGTTTGCTGCGATGACGATCGCGCCGAGCATCTCGCGCCGCGTGCGCAGCGGGAGGATGAGCAGCGACGCCAGCTTCATCGGATTGGCGTGCTGCGACGTGCCGACGCGATAGCCGGTGTCCTCGCTCGGGACGCCGGCGATGTTCGTGGTCAGCGACGGAAATCCGGTCGCCACGACCTGTCCGATGATCCCTTCGCCGACGATCAGCGGCTGGCGATAGATGTACGACCACGCCAGTCCGAGCGAAGCCATGTCGCGGTGATAGATCGACGCGACGCGCAGCTCGTGCGAGTCGGCCGACTTCATGATCACCGCCGCCCAGTCGCCGAGGACTTCGGCCACGCGCTCGGCGATCGCCTGCGTGACCCAGACCGGATCGATGTTCGAGGAGAAGAAGGCGCCGGCGTCGGCGAGCGTCTGCGCACGGTCGGCCTGCAACTGCATCTCGTCTTCGAGGCGGCGGCGTTCCGTGATGTCGCGGAAGGTGACGATCGCGCCGGTCGTGAGGCGCTCCTCGTGCAGCGGCGTCGCCGACATCGAGATGGCGAGGCTGCGCCCTTCGCGCTCGATGAGCATCGTCTTGTCGTGCACGGGCCGGCCGGTGGCGAGCGCCTGCGCGGCGGGCAGGTCGTCAGGGTTGATCCGCTCGCCGTTGTCGTTGCGCAGGTGATAGACGTCGGGCTGCTTGAAGATCGGGATGCCGATCTCCGTGCGTCCCAGCAATTTTTCGCCGGCGGGATTGATGAAGACCGTGCGGCCCTCGGCATCGACGAGCATGACGCCGTCGGCCATCCCGGCGATCATCGCCTCGGTGCGCTTCACCTGGCCTTCGATCGAGCCGACGATGGAGCGCTCGATGCGCAGGATGGCGATGGACGCGCTGGCGATGATGGCGACGCCGATCAGCACCATCAGCAACATCACCCACTGGCGCTGCATGGTCATGGCATCGATCTGCGCGTTCTGCTGCCGGCGAAGCCGATCGGTGAGCTTGCCTGCGAAGTCGGGCGCGGCGCGGCGGATTCGTGCGACTTCGAGCATCGCCTCGGTGTCGTCCTCGTGGGTGGAATCGACCTGCTTGTCCATCGGCCCACGGATCTGGTCGAAGTGCTTCTTGAAGTCGTTGACGTTCTTGATGTCGCGAGGATCGATGGCGAGCTGGTTCGCGGCGTCGTAGTTCTTCTCGAAATCGCGGACGGCGTCAGCGTACGACTGTGTGAATTCGGTCCGCTGGTTGATGACGTAGCCGCGCGCTGACGCGACGGCCTGAATGACCGCGCTGTCCATCGCCTGGACGGCGTCGATGAGCGGCTCGGACCCGCGCACGATGCTCGTTTCCTCGCGCCGCTCACTCTGCAGAACGAGGAGCATGAGGGAGACGCCCGCGATGACGAGAATCGTCAGCGCCGCGAACGCGCCCCAAAGCATTTTATGGATGGAAGAGGCCATACCCCAGAAAGACCAGCTCGGCCAGATGCAAGAACGGGGCCGTGCCGTCCCGATTGTAGGCGCCCAAATCACGGAAAACAAGGCACTTCCGGTCCGATTTTCGTGGAACGCGCAATGCACTACAGGACCTCGGAGGCTCTATGGCACTCAGGGCTTTACGCAACGCCACGATCACATTCGGACTGGTTTCGATCCCCGTCCGCTTCTACACGGCGACGAAATCGGAAGACATCCATTTCAACCTGCTGCACGAGAGCTGCGGCTCCCGCGTGAACCGCAAATGGTGGTGTCCGAAGCACGAGAAGATCGTCGATTCGGATGAGCTGATCCGCGGTTACGCGCTTTCGAAAGGGAAATTCGTCACCTTCACCGACGACGAGATCGAGACGCTCGAAACGGACGACAACCGCGCGCTCGACATCGTCGAGTTCCTCACCCTCGACCAGATCGACCCGGTCTTCTTCGAGAAGGCCTACTTCCTCGGGCCTGCCCCCGGCGGCGGCAAGACGTACAAGCTGCTGTCGACGGCGATGAAGAAGGAAGGAAAGGTCGCGCTGGCGCGCTGGGTGGCCGCGGGACGCGAGCACCTGGTGGTGATCCGTCCGTACGAGGACGGCATCATCCTGCATACGATGTTCTACGCTGACGAGGTGCGCGACTTCGACGCGATCGAGCGGGAGGGGGCGGGCGAAGTGCGCGACAAGGAGATGAAGCTCGCCGAGATGCTGATCAACGAATTGAGCGAGAAGAAGTTCAATCCGGTGCAGTTCAAGGACGAGTATCGCGAGCGCCTGCTCGACCGCATCCGCGCGAAATCGCACGGCAAGACGATCGTCGCCGAGGAGAAGGAAGAGGAGAAAGGCGGCGAGGTCATCGACATCATGGAAGCGCTGCGTCGCAGTCTGGGAGGCGGAAGCGCGAAGTCGAAACCCGCTGCACGGCGCGCGGCACCACGGCGCGCGGCATCATCGAAGAAGCCGTCGAGGGCGCGCGCGCGGACGACATCGAAGAAGAGGAAGGCGTCGTAGCGCATGGCCGGCAACCTTCTCAACAAGTACCAGAAGATGCGGGACTTCGGCGTCACGCCGGAGCCCGCCGGGAAGATCAAGCCGGTCAAGGGAAAAAAACCGATCTTCGTCATCCAGAAGCACCACGCGTCGCACCTGCACTACGACTTCCGCCTGGAGATGGAAGGCGTGCTCAAGTCGTGGGCGGTGCCGAAGGGGCCGTCATATGACCCGACCGTGAAGCGGCTGGCGATGATGACGGAGGACCATCCGTACGATTACGCGAAGTTCGAGGGCGTGATCCCCGAGGGCAATTACGGCGCGGGGAACGTGATCATCTGGGACCAGGGGACGTGGGACTTCGTCGAGCCGGGCGACGACGCGGTGAAGGCTCTGAGCTCCGGCAAGCTGACGTTCCGGCTGAACGGGAAAAAGATGTTCGGCGAGTGGGCGCTGGTGCGCATCAGCGGTCGAGGCCGCACCGGCGACAAAGGGAACGAGTGGCTGCTGCTCAAGCACAAGGACGAGTTCGCGAACGACAAGATCGACATCACCGAGTTCGCGCCGCGGTCGGTGGTGTCGAACAAGACCGTCGACGAGGTGTCGCCGAAGAAGGTGTGGATCAGCAACCGGACGTCGACGCGCGCGGCGCCGACGATCGCCTCGAAACTCGCCGCGAAGGCGGCTACGAAGAAGCGAGCGCGATCGAAGCCATCTCCAGCAGCTTCTTCTCGGAGTCGAAGCTCGCGCGCTGAATCGCCTGCGAAAGCTCGACCCACTCGACGTCGCGCTTGCGGATGAGCGTGTCACCGACGCGGAAGTAATACTCGATGGTGTCAAGCGGCTTGAGGATCTTCGCTTCGAGCCCCGTTTCCTCGAGCACCTCGCGCAGCGCGGCCTGCTCGGAAGTCTCCCCCTCGGAGACCGCGCCCTTCGGCAAACCCCAGCGCGTGCGTCCGCGGGTGGCGATCAGCGCGACATACGGTTGGCCGTCGCGCAGGGCAATGACCGCACCCCCCGACGAGTGCTCGTTGCGCACTTTCCGCTTCCCCCCAGGCATCGAGCAGGCATTTTATCCGTCTATCTCTTTTCTCAGAAAAGGCGTACATTTTGGGAAATTGCAGCGACATAAAGAGGGAGGCACTCTGTGACTTCGCTTGGCACCATCACCGTCGTCGGACTCGTGGTTCTCGCCGGCCTGATCGTCCTCTTCATGCGCACTCGCGCGAAGGATCTGATCGAGGAGATCCTGAACAAACGCCGCCCGACTTCGAAGCTGGTCAGTCGCGCCGATTACGTCGAAGGCCTGGAGCGGATGCCTGTCGCCCTCGCCCTGACGGAAGACAAGTTCTATTACGAGAACCCCGACTTCGAGGCGATGTTCGAGCTGCGGACGATCGACGAGGTCGAATACGACGACGAGCTGGCCACCGGCCGTCAGGTCGATCAGGGATGCCGCGCCCTCCGCCTCCGCTCGCACGGCACGACCTTCGAGTTCATCCTCGCCCCCGACGTCTGCCCGAAGTGGATGGCAGCGCTCCCGCCGCACCGCATGAACGACGAAAGAGCCAAAGCCGTCTGACGGAATCGGTCTCCGTACTCTCCTGTTGGCTGTAACCGCGTCGGGGTGTAGCGCAGTCTGGTAGCGCACCTGCTTTGGGAGCAGGGGGTCGGAGGTTCGAATCCTCTCGCCCCGACCACTTACCGCCTCCCTCCGTCCCCGTAGCTCAGCTGGACAGAGCAACAGCCTTCTAAGCTGTGGGTCGCAGGTTCGAGCCCTGCCGGGGACGCCAATTCACCCGCAGGGTAGGGATTGACTGCCCCCCATCACTCCTACTTCAGGAGGTTCATCCCATGCGCAAGATCTGGTGTCTGGGGATCTCGCTCGCTTTCGTCGCTTCGGTCGGGTTTGCGGCAGAGAACCCGAAACCGAAACGCGCGGCGGCGACCGTCACGCCGACGAATATCACCGTCACGAACAACGCGTCATCGTCCGTCTACGCCACCCTGGTTCTCGGGCAACCGCCCACCACGAATCCGCCGAACTGCACGAACCTCGGTCAGCAGATCCAGTCGATCGCCGACTCGCGTCTTGTCTTCACCTCGAGTGTCGCCGGAAAGAAGGTCAAGTTCACGCCGCAGGCGACCGGCATCACCACGAAGGGCTACTACCAGATGGACGCGAACGAGGGGGGGACGGGGGGGGGGAAGACGTTCACCTGCGGATCGAGCACGTGCAGCCCTGCCGTCACGTTCAACTTCTTCTTCACGCCGGAGGCCTACAACGGCAATCCGAACAACGGCTGCGGCGGATCGACGATGTTCCCCAATGCGACGAACCTGGCAGAGGCGTCGATCAACTTCGGGATCAACGGCTCGTCCGGCACCGGCTGCGCCAACGCGGACGCAACCGACATCAGCTGCGTCAACGGGATCAACGCCGCGCTCGCGCTGTCGCTCAGCGGAACGGCGTGGCCCTTCACCTCCGCCGACAACGGCAACTTCGGCTCGAACGCCAATGCGCAGGGGGTCTACGGATGGGCGGCGACGAATTGCGTGAACAGCGCCGGCTATCCGAATCCGGCGGCCAACTGCGCGCCGCCGGCGAATGCTCCGCGCGCGATGAACGGCAAGTGCACCACGCCGGGCGGAACGTCGTACGCGCCGATCACCGATCCGAGCACCAACATCCAGTACTGCTCCGAGATCAGCGACGGCTCGACGACGAATCCTCAGGGGCTCTGCGTCAGCCAGCGTCCCGGCGGCGTGACCGGCGGGACGATCGCCATCTCGTTCAACGGCTTCCTCTGATCGGCGGTTTTCTCAGATCGTCACGGACGCCTGCAATGCGCCGGCGTTCGTGACGAACACCGTCGATCCCTTGATGTCGATGTATTTGCGGCGGCGGAAGTCGCTGAGCAGGCGCGTCACGGTCTCGCGCGTGCTGCCGATCATCTGGCCGATCTCTTCATGCGTGAGGAGCACTTTCAGGCGGATGCCCTTCGGCGTTTCGTCGCCGGTCTCGGTCCAGTCGAGGATGAGCTTCGCCAGCTTCTCGGTCGTCGACTGCGACAGGCCGAGCGAGCGGACGCCGCGCTGCGCGGAGTGATGCTCGGCGCTCAGTTGCTGCGCGGCATTCATGCAGGCGTCTGAATTCGTGGCCAGGAACTTGAGGAAGTCTTCGCGGCGGATGAAGTTCACCTGCGACGGTTCGACCGTCTCGGCTGTGACCTGGTAGGGAGTGCCGAGGATCGAGGCGCTGACGCCGATGATCTCGCCCGGCTCGGCGATCTTCGCGATCAGCCGCTTGCCTTCCGATGACGACATCGTCAGCTTCGCCCGACCGCTGCAGAGCACGAAGACGCCGCGCGGCTGTTCGCCTTCGACGAAGAGGAGCGAGCCCTTGGGATAAACGCTCGTGTACTTGATGTGGTCCAGGGTCTCAAGCGACGCGTGCGGCAGCTTGCAGAACGCGCCTTTGTTCAGCGTGCAGGTCGTGCAGTGGTCCTGAATGTCGATGTTGTACGGGCTGGGCATCATTCACTCCTTCTTGCTGATCACAAGATGCGCCCTGCCCGTCCCCCGCGCGCCACCCTGCCGGGTAGTTGTCCGCACATCGACGGGTGATGCAGCGCACAACCCGATGTGCGGAGTCACACAGCCGGAACGGAGCTTCTCTCTCGGGAAACCCACCCCGCCGGGTGGGACGACCCCGCCCCGTCACGCTCGACCGCACCGCCCGATCGGACATGGCAGCCTCTCCGCCGCGAACGAACAATGTGAACATCCCATGCGGACCGAGACACTTCCGGCATACTCTCCCGAAGAAGAGCTGCTGGTGACAGTCAAACATCTTCGTTGGGTGGCGGTGGCTGCACCGATCGTGCTGGTGACGGCGCTCGAGCTGAGCCGGCAATCACTGATTGGTGTGATGTCTCTTCCCCGCCGCATCGCACTCGATGCCATCGCCGCCGCGGTTCTGATCGCCGTTTCTTTCCTGATGGTGCGCGCGATCGGACGGATGCAGTCGCGGCTCGAACGCCACAACGAGGAGCTCCTCGCGCTGCACGGTGCGGGTCTCGACGTCAGCGCCGAGCTCTCGCTCGATGCAGTGCTCAACAAAGTCGTCAGCAAGGCGTGCGCTCTCGTCGGTGCGCACTACGGCGCGCTGTCGGTGGTCCGCGACGACGGATCGATCGAGGCGTTCATCACGTCGGGCGTTTCATCGGAGGTGCGCGCGAAGATCGGGCCTCCTCCCGTCGGTCACGGGCTCCTCGGCGTGGTGCTGCGCGAAGGGGAACACCTGCGTCTCACCAACATCGGCGGCGATCCTCGCTCGCACGGCTTCCCTCCCAATCATCCCGCGATGCGATCGCTGCTTGCCGTGCCGATCGTCTGCAAAGGGCCGTTCAAGGGAAATCTCTATCTGAGCGAGAAGCCGGGCGGCGCCGAGTTCACGACGAGCGATGAAGAAACGCTGGAACGTTTCGCGGTGCAGGCGGCGATCGCCATCGACAATGCGCACCTGCATCGCCAGGTCGCCGACCTCGCGGTCGCGCAGGAGCGCCTGCGCATCGCGCACGAGATGCACGACGGCATCGCCCAGGTCCTCGGCTACGTGAACACGAAAGTGCAGGCGGCGACCGAGTACATCCTGCAGGGCAAAACGGACGACGGTCTCGGGCAGTTGCGCGAGCTCGGCAGCGCCGCGCGCGAGGCGTACGGCGACGTGCGCGAGGCGATCGTCGATCTGCGCACGCTTCCCGGACCTTCGCAGTCGTTCGAGGAAGTGCTTCGCGAGTATGCCGATCGCTGGATGGACCAGACCGGCATCGCCACGCAGCTCCTCGTCTACAGCACGCTGAAGCTTTCGGCCGGGATGGAGCTGCAGCTCGTGCGCATCATTCAGGAAGCGCTCGCCAACATCCGCAAACACGCGAAGGCGACGACGGCGAAGATCGATCTACGACAGCGCGACGGAATCCTCTTCGTCACCGTGACCGACGACGGGATCGGCCTGCAGCAGACCGCGCGCACGCCGGCGGTTTTCCCGCGCTTCGGCATGGCCACCATGCGCGAGAGGACCGAATCGATCGGCGGACGATTCGTCATCGAGAGCACG
>Ga0193697_1000609_pt1 | contig 12496 bp, 12 predicted proteins | sample L3m2metaG_FD_145073 | JGI IMG/M metagenome (GOLD analysis project Ga0193697, IMG submission 145073) | Soil microbial communities from a riparian zone of the East river system, Colorado, United States - L3m2 | ecosystem: Environmental > Terrestrial > Soil > Riparian zone | place: USA: East River... | reverse complement strand
GGGCGGCGGCGGAAGCGGTCGCGCGAACACGCTACGATGTCGTGCTGATGGACATCCAGATGCCCGAGATGGACGGGTTGGAAGCCACGCGGCACATCCGGACCACACCCGCCGGCCGCGATCTGCGGATCGTCGCTCTGACCGCCCACGCATTGAGTGGTGAGCGGGAGAAGTGCCTGGCCGCCGGCATGAACGACTACCTCACGAAGCCCTTCAAGGGACACGATCTCTTTGCCGTGGTCGAACGGGGGGCCGACGCGGGGGGGGGGGCGCACGCTGTGCCCGCACCGCCACCGGTCGTCAGAACGGACGCGCCCGTGGACCTGGATGGGTTCCGGCGCGAGATGCGCGACGCAGGCGTCGAAGAGGCGGTCGATGCGATCCTGGACACGTTCGTGCAGTCGGCCGACGAGCGAATCGCGGCGCTCACGGCGGCACTTGGGTCGGGTGAGGCCGAGGCGATCAAGCGAGCGGCGCACGCGTTCAAGTCGTCTGCCGGAACGATCGGCGCAAAGGGGCTTGCCGCGCTGCTCCAGGAGCTCGAGGCGGTGGCCGAGGCCGGCGACGTGGCCAAGGCGCGCGCGCTCGGTGCGCGGTTTACGGAGGAGAGCGCCGCCGTGACGGCCTACGTGCGGCGCGCGCGGGGCGGCTAGGCGGCGACGCGCGATCCGCAGCGATTGCAGTAGCGCGCGTCGGTTTCGAGCGCGCTGCCGCAGCGGGCGCAGTATCCGGGCGCGGTGCCGAGACGGCGACCGCAGGCGGAACAGAAGGCCGCATCGGGCTCGGGGCGGGGACCGTCGGTAGGGCAGACGGCGCGGGGGGCGGGCTTGGCGATCCCCGGGCTTGCGCCCGGGGTCAGCCGAGGGTCCTCGACGCCACGGAGGGCGGCGAGTGCTTCCCCTTGGTACTTGGCGTGCAGCTCGTCGTAGTCCGCATCGGACAACTTCCCCATCGCGCGGTCGAACTCGATCTCCTTGAGCGCGCGCAGCGCGACGGCCTGAGGGCTGAGGTCGTCGTTCGGATCGTCGCCTTCGTCCCCCGGGGGGATATCGAGTTCCGCTTGTGGCCACAGGATGGGACGCAGCACGAAGTACGTCGCGCCTGTGGCGAGCAGGATCCCGACCATCAACTCCAGCATCGTGCGGTCAGCCGGGGTGCCGCTCGAGCTCGCGGCGCAGCCGCTCGAGCTCGGCAGGCGAAGCGTCGGGGGAGCCGGTCGAGGCCGGCGCCGCCACGGCCGCTTGGGCGGCAGCGGCCCGGGTCCACCGGTGCAGCGCCCGGATCAAGAATCCAGCGGCGACGAGGACGACGAGCGACGGGACGAAATACCCGGCGAGGTTGAAGCCGCGCTTCGGCGGCGCCATCAACGCCTGTTGCCCGTATTGCGCGACGAATGCGTCGATGATCTCCTGCGCGGTCTTCCCCTGCTCCGCGAGGGCCACCACCTGGCGGTGGAGGTTGGGGCTGTAGGTGCAATTGAAGTCCGTGGTGCGGCAGGTGTAGATGTCGAGGCCGCAGCCGCAGGTGCACTTGAGCTTCTTCTCGATCGCCTGGTACCCGGCGTCGATGTCGGCGGCCGTGAGGGCGGTCATCGGCCGGCCGGCGCTCGCCGGATCGGCCACCCGGCCCGCCGGACCGGAGCCCGCGAGACTGTCTTGCAGCGCCGCGCCGAGCGTCGCGGTGACTGCTACCAGAAATCCTCGGCGATCGATGCTCACGTGCGAGCCTCCAGCTTCACGGCGTACCCCGCCTGCGTGCGCCGCACCGCCGGCGGCCCGCCTCCCGGCCACAGCACGATCAAACCGCCGAACACGAGCACGTAGCCGCCGGCCCACACCCACCACACGAGCGGGTTGATCGTGAAGCGGTACACCGCCTGCTCCGTCCCATTCACGAGACCCCCGAGCACGACGTACAGGTCCTCGCGCAGGCCGCTCCTGATCCCGACTTCGGTCGAAGGCTCGAAGGTGTTACGGCCGAGGGCATCGACGTGCTGGCGTTTTTCAGTCTTCAGCCGGCCCATGTGCTTGCCGTCGCGGCTCACCTCGACGAGCGCGGCCGTGACGCGGCGGTTCAAGGCATCGTACTGCGAGACGCTCACGTGGGTGAACGTGTAGACGTGCCCGTAGGGGCTGCGCAGCGTGACCGACTCGCCGGGCCGCAGCGTCGCCTGGGTCTCGGTCTTGAACGCCATGCCCGCGAACGCCACGAAGAGCAGCACCATCCCGGTGTGCACGATGTATCCACCGTAGCGGCGCCGGTTGCGCCCGACGAGTCGCAGCGCCGCGAGCGCCAGCGGCTCCCCGTACTGCCGGTGCCGCGCGCTTGTCCCACGGGCGAACTCCTGTGTCACCGTTCCCATGACGAAGCCGCCCAAAGCGATGGCCATGAGCGCGCCGAAGTCACGCATGCCGGCCACGAGCAGAATCAACAGGACGAAGACGCCGGACGTCGCCGGCACCGCGAATTGGCGCCGCAGATTCGGGATCGACGCTCGGCGCCAGGCGATCAGCGGACCGATGCCGGTGAGCGCGAGCAGCGCGAGGCCCAGCGGGATGTTCACCTGGTTGAAGAACGGGGGGCCGACCGTGACCTTGGTGCCCTTCACCCACTCGGAGAGAATCGGGAACATCGTCCCCCAGAGCACCGAGAAGGCGATGCCGAGGAACAACAGATTATTGAAGAGGAAGCTCGCCTCGCGGCTCACCATTGACTCGAGCGTGGACTCGGCTTCGAGCAACGGCAGGCGCTTCGCGTACAGCACGAAGGTCGCCGGCACCGCGAGCAGCAGGAAGCCGAGGAAGAAATAGCCGACGTTCGACTGCGTGAACGAATGCACGCTCGCGATCACGCCCGAGCGCGTGATGAACGTTCCGAAGATCGACAGCAGCCACGAGCTGAGGATCAACGCCAGGTTCCACTTCTTCAGCATCCCCCGCTTCTCCTGGATCATCACGGAGTGGAGGAACGCCGTCATCGTGAGCCACGGCAGCAAGGCCACGTTTTCGACGGGGTCCCACGCCCAGTACCCGCCCCAGCCGAGCTCCACGTAGGCCCACCACATCCCGATCAGCAGCCCGATCGACAGGAAGAGCCACGACAGGAGCGTCCATTTGCGGATCGCGACGAGCCAGTCCACGTCGAGCTTCTTCGACATGAGCGCCGCGATCGCGAACGCGAAGGGAATCGTGATCGAGATGTAGCCGAGGTAGAGCATCGGCGGATGGAAGACCATCCCCGGGTTTTGCAGCTGCGGGTTCATCCCCGCGCCGTCCACGGGCGTGTACGGCAGGCGCGCAAACGGATTCGCGGGGGCGAACAGCATCACCGAGATGAAAAACGCCGCGACGACACACGTCACCGCGGCGACGAACGGCAGGTAGGCCCGGTGCCGAGCGCTCGTGAGCACCTGCGCCAGCGTGGCGAAGAGGCTGAGGACGGTCGCCCAAAACAGCAGGCTCCCCTCCTGACCCGAATACAGCGCCGACCAGAGATAGAATGTGGGAAGGTTGCGACTGGTGCGCCCGGCGACGTACGCCACGTTGAAGTCGTGCTGGAAGATCGCAACCTCGAGACAAATCACGGCGACGACGAGGGCCGCGAACATGGCGAAGACCGCCTGCCGCGCGCTCCGCTGGAGATCGGTCCGGCCCTGGAGACCACCAGCGAACCCGGTGACCGCGCCCCACAAGCCCATGAGAAACGCGAGCCAGAGGGCGAGGTTGCCGAGCAACGTCATTTAGGCTTTGGGAACCGCTTCGTATCGCGACCCGCACTTGGCCAGCACGTCGGTCGCGTGGATCACGCCGTCTCGCTGCAGGCGGCCCTCGACCACCACCTCCACCGAGTCGGTGAACGTGTCCGGCGGGAGCCCCCGGAATACCACGGGATAGCTGACGGTGCCGTCGGTGATATGGAAGCGAAGGGTTTGGGTCGCGGTTTCCTTCTCGACCGTGCCCGGGACGACGCGCGCTCCCACCTTCATGCCGAGGTCGTAGAAGGACGGGTCCGCGGACACCTTCTGGGCGAGCTCGCTGGGCGTGAGGAAGTACTGTCCGGTTTCCTTGATCCCCGACGCCATGAGGTAGCCGACGGAGCCGACGATCAGCACCGCGCCTATGGCGAACTTCGTCCCTGCCTTCATGCTCTATATATACCACCCTGTCCCGGGCACGCTCCAGCCACGGATTATGAAGGCGGGTCGGCCGTGAAGGGGGGCTGCACCAATCCCCGGTCCGTGACATACGCCGTGACGTACCGGGCGGGGGTCACGTCGAACGCATAGTTCAAAGCCGGAACGCCGGGAGGCGCGATCGGGCGCCCCGCGATAGTCGTGACTTCGTCGGCGGCGCGCTGCTCGATGGGGATCACCTCGCCGTCGGCGAGCGAGGGATCGACGCTCGACCACGGTCCGGCGGCGTAGAACGGCACGCCATGGTGGCGGGCCAGCACGGCGAGCCCGTAGGTGCCGATCTTGTTCGCGAAGTCGCCATTGGCGCAGATCCGGTCCACCCCCACGATCACGACGTCGACCTTCGCCTGCCGCATCAGCACCCCCGCCGCGCTGTCAGGGATCAGGGTGCACGGAATCCCGGCATGTTTCAACTCCCAGGCGGTGAGCCGCGCGCCCTGCAGGACGGGTCGGGTCTCATCCACGTAGACGTGCACCTTCCGTCCCTGCTCGTGTGCGAGGTAGATCGGCGCGAGCGCGGTGCCGATGCCGCCGGTCGCGAGCGCGCCGGCGTTGCAGTGCGTGAGGACATTGGCGCCGTCGGGAACGAGCGGGAGCCCATGCTCGCCGATGCGCCGGCACATCGCGCGGTCTTCTTCCCAGATCGCCGTCGCTTCGGCGTGGAGACGCTCCCAGATCGCGGACCCATCGCCAGGCGTGGCCGTCGCGACGCGCGCCATCCGGTCGAGGGCCCACCGCAGGTTCACCGCCGTGGGTCGCGTGGCGCCGAGGACGTCGACGAGATGCGCGAGGCGCGCCAGGTAGGCTTCGCGCGCGGCGCCGCGCAGCTCGCGCGTGCCGGCCACAAGCCCCATCGCGGCGGCGATCCCGATCAACGGCGCACCGCGCACCTCGAGGTGGCGGATCGCGTCGGCGACCGCCTCTGCGCTCTCCAGGTCGCGCTCGATCTGCATGTCGGGGAGGGCTCGCTGATCGAGCACGCGCACCGCACCCGACGCGGTCCACGAGATGGCTTGTACGCTCACGCTACCAAAGGTAGCATTTCCCCATGACCTACCAGACCCTGCTCTTCGAGATCCGGGACCGCGTCGCGTTCGTGACGGTCAACCGCCCCGATAAGCTCAACGCGTTGAACGATCAGGTCATGGCCGAGCTGGGGGACGTGGCGGAGCGCATCGCGTCGGACGACGCGATCGGCGGCGCGATCCTCACGGGGGCCGGCCCCAAGGCCTTCGTGGCCGGGGCGGACATCGCCGACCTTGCGAAGCAGGGACCCTTCGACGGCAAGGCGCGCGCGATGCGGGGACAGGCCGTGCTGCGCCGCCTCGAAACGTGCGGCAAGCCCGTCATCGCCGCGGTGAACGGATTCGCCTTGGGAGGCGGCTGCGAGCTGGCAATGGCGTGCCACATTCGCATCGCCAGCGAGACCGCCAAGTTCGGGCAGCCCGAGGTCAAGCTGGGGATCGCGCCCGGGTACGGCGGGACCCAACGCCTCCCCCGCCTCGTCGGCAAGGGCGTGGCCCTGCAGCTGATTCTGACGGCCGAGATGATCGACGCGCAGGAGGCCTACCGTATTGGTCTGGTCAACAAGGTCGTCCCCGCCGCCGAGCTCCTCGCCGCATCCGAGCAGATGCTCCGGGGTATCCTGAGCATGGGGCCCCTGGCGGTGCGGCTGGCCCTCGAGGCCGTCGATCAGGGGCTCGAGATGACCTTGGACGAAGGCCTGCTGCTCGAGGCGAACCACTTCGGTTTACTGGCGGCGACGCAGGACACGAAGGAAGGACTGACCGCATTCCTCGAAAAGCGATCCGCCAAGTTTCAGGGGCGCTGAGCCTCCTCCTGATCTCCACGTCGTGTCTCGAGGAGCGGCCGCGGCCCGGTCCTCCTCTGCTCACGTTCACGCTCGAGAAGACCACGGTGCAATCGAACAATCCGCCCACGCCGCCGGACACCCTGTCGGGCACCGTGCGGGCGGAGGATACCGACGGGCTCGACTCGGTGTGGGTTACGGTGGACTCCGCCGTGGCCGGCGAGGACGGGGGGTTCGATCGCGTCTTCAGCGCCCCGTTTCGCTTCCTGATCGGCGCCGGGAAGACGCCGGGAACGGTGCTCTCGGTGCAGCTCCGGGCGCGGGACATCGCCGGATTTCAGGTGATTCGGGACACCAGCGTGACGGTCGTGCCGTAGCCCCATAGACTTAGTAAGTGTTGACCTGACAATGACTTCGGGGTATCTTTCAGTCCTTCCCATGAGTGATCGCAGTGATCGAAAAGATCGCCCCAAACGCGGCCCCGTCGCGGTCGGCGAGGCGCTGAGCGGCTACCTGACGCGTGCCGGGCTGTCAAAACGGATCGCGCAGGCGCAGGTGATCCCCGATTGGCCAGGTCTCGTGGGGCCGCAGATCGCCGCCGTGGCGACGCCCGAAAGCGTCACCCCCGACGGCGTGATGTTCGTGCGAGTCACGACGAGCGCCTGGATGAATGAACTGCAGCTGATGACGCCCGAGATCATGGCCCGGGTAAACGCGGGGCGCGGCTCAGGGCGCATTACGACGATACGCTGGCTCCTCACACGCTAGGAACGCATGGCGAAGAATAAACCGGCCCCCGCTTCCAAGGATAAGGGCAACGGCGACTACCAGGCCGATTCGATTCAGGTTCTGAAGGGCCTCGAAGCGGTGCGGCGGCGGCCCGCCATGTACATCGGGTCGATCTCCGCGCGCGGCCTGCACCATCTCGTGTACGAGGTGGTCGACAACTCGGTCGACGAAGCGCTCGCCGGTTACTGCACCGAGATCGCCGTCACCCTGCATGCCGACAACGCCGTCACGGTCGTCGACAATGGCCGCGGCATTCCGGTCGACATCCACAAGACCGAGAAGAAACCCGGCGTCGAAGTGGCGCTGACGGTGCTGCACGCCGGCGGCAAGTTCGACAAGAGCAGTTACAAGGTGTCGGGCGGTCTCCACGGCGTCGGCGTGTCGGTCGTGAACGCCTTGTCGGAGAAGCTCGAGGTGTGGGTCGACCGCGACGGCAAACGGCACCACATGGCGTTCGAGCGGGGCGACACCACGAAGAAGCTCGAGGTGGTGGGCAAGGCGAAGGCGACGGGCACCACGGTGTGGTTCAAGCCCGACACGAAGATCTTCACCGAGACCCGCTTCGACTACGCCACGATCGCCAATCGGCTGCGAGAGCTCGCGTTCCTGAACAAGGGCCTGACGATCACGCTCAAGGACGAGCGTAAGGGCCAAACGCGCGAGGAAGTCTTCCACTATAAGGGCGGCCTCGCCGAGTTCGTGAAGTGGGTCGTCGGCAACCGGCGGGCGTTGCATCCGAAGCCCATCGTCTTCGAGGCCACGCGCGAGGGCGTGGAGGTCGAAGGCGCCGTGCAGTACGACGATCAGTACAGCGAAAACACGTTCACCTTCGTCAACAACATCAACACGCACGAAGGCGGGACGCACCTCACCGGCTTCAAGTCGGCGCTGACGCGCACGATCAACGAGTGGGCCAAGAAGGATGGCCTCCTCAAGAAGGAAGAATTCACGCTTTCGGGCGACGACGTGCGCGAGGGCTTGAACTGCGTGCTGCACGCCAAGGTGAAGAACCCGCAGTTCGAGGGGCAGACCAAGACCAAACTCGGCAATTCCGAAGTCGAAGGCGTCGTGAAGAGCGTGGTGAACGAGGCGCTCGGCGATTTCTTCGACAAGACGCCGAGCGTGGCGCGCGCCATCATCGCGAAAGCGATCAGCGCGGCGCGGGCGCGCGAAGCGGCGCGCAAGGCGCGCGAGCTGGTGCGCAAGAAGAGCGGGCTCGACGCCGGTATCCTGCCGGGCAAGCTCGCCGACTGCTCGCTCACCGATCCGAAGTTGTGCGAGGTCTATCTCGTCGAGGGCGATTCGGCGGGTGGATCGGCCAAGATGGGGCGCGACCGCAGCTACCAGGCAATCCTGCCGCTGCGCGGCAAGATCCTCAACGTCCAGAAGGCGCGGATCGACAAGATCCTCTCGAACGAGGAAATCCGCACCATCATCACGGCCATCGGCACCGGCGTGGGCGAAGACTTCAAGGTCGAGGAAGCCCGGTACCACAAGATCATCATCATGACCGACGCCGACGTGGACGGCGCCCACATCCGCACCCTGCTGCTCACCTTCTTCTACAAGGAGATGAAGCAGCTGATCGACGCGGGCTACATCTATATCGCCCAGCCACCCCTCTTCCGGGTCGCCAAAGGCAAGGAAGAGTTCTACGCCTACGACGAGAAAGAGCGCGACGCCTACGTGAAGCGCCTCTCGACCAACGGCGGCGAGGCGGCCGGTGCGGCGCGCGGCAGCGTGGGCATCCAGCGCTACAAAGGCCTCGGCGAGATGAATCCGGACCAGCTGCGCGACACGACGATGGATCCGGCGAAGCGCACCCTGCTCAAAGTGACGATGGAGGATGCCATCGAGGCCTCGCACCTGTTCGAAACGCTGATGGGTGACGAAGTCGAGCCGCGCCGCCGCTTCATCGAAGAGAACGCGAAGTTCGTGCGCAACCTGGACATCTAGCGATGGGCATCGTCGTCGCACTGGCGGCTGTGCTCGCCCTGCTCGCCTGGTTCCTCTGGCCGTCGACCGACCCGCGACCCCCAGTGAGACGCACCGAGGTCGACGACCAGGCCGAGCTCGAGCAGGCTGAACGCGAAGTGCAGGAAGCCCCAGACGCCGAGACCGTGCGTGACTGGGGGCCCGGAGCCTCGAAGCCGCCAATCTAGAAACGTGATGGCCGTCACCTGTCGCGTGGGCGCGACGGTTGACAGTGGAACCCCGCCCTTCCCATCCTGTACACCAGAAAACAAGTCGCACGACAACTCGAGCAGCCTGGCCCCGTTGCGCCCGCGATCGGCCGACGGGGCTTTGTGTCTCTTGGAGACTGGTGGTGGTATGGAAACACGCGTGTTGCTGGACAACCTCGATATCGGCGTGGTGGCGATCGCCCCGGACTGGACGATCGTCGAGTGGAGCGCGCCCGCCGCCCGCATCGCCGGGATGCCCGCCGACCAGGTGCTCGGCAAGGGGTTCTGGGTCGCGTTCCCGACGGCGAAAGGGACCCACGTCGAGCAGATCCTTCAGGACGTGATGTTCGACGGCAAGGCGCGCGCCTACCTCACGCCGTCGCGGGCGCCTGAGTTCAAAGGGAAGGTGTTCGAGACGCAGGTGACGCGTGGACCGCGCAATCACCTGTTCCTCGCCTTCCGGGAGATGCGCGCCGAGCTGAGCCCGGAATCGCAAGCGGGCCACATCCTCACGGCGTTCGAGCACGAGAAGCGTTTTTATCGCCAGCTGTTCGACGCGCTCCCGACCCCGGCGGTCGTGTTGAGCCTCGACGGCCAGATCCTCGAAGCCAACCCGCAGGCGACCGAGCTGTTGGGCGCCGTCCGGAGCGACACGCTGCGCGGCCGCCAGCTCGCCGACTGGACACCGGCGGCGGAGCGGTCGGCGTTCGCGACGGCGCTACGCGAAGCCATGCGCCAGCGGCAACGGATCCGTTTGACGATCGAGTCCAGTAGCGAAGGAACCCGCGAGGTCGAGGCGGTGCTCGAGAACGTCGAGCTGGCGGATCCCAAGGAGATTCCGCGGCTCCTGTTTCTCGCGGTCGACGTCTCGCGGGAGGTCCTCCTGCAGCGCAAGCTCGTGCAGGCCGACCGCCTGTCGCAGCTCGGGGCCCTCGTGTCCGGTGTGGCGCACGAGTTGAACAACCCGCTGGCGGCGATCGCCGCGTTCGCCGAGCTGCTCACCGTGGACGCCAAGGACAGTCACCTGCGCGAGAGCACCGACATCATCCACGCGGAGGCGATGCGCGCCGGGCGCGTGGTGCAGACCCTGCTCGACTTCGCGCGCCAGCGTCCGAGGGTACATGAGCCCGTCGACCTGCAGGACATCGTGGAGCGGGTGCTCGCCCTGCAGCGGAGCGCCCTGAAGCGCGCCCGCGCGAAGGCCGTGGTGACGATGGCCGACGACCTGCCGGCCGTGATCGGCGACCCGCAAGAACTCCAGCAGATCGTCCTGAACGCGGTCGTGAACGCCATCGACGCCATCGAGGCGAGCGCACGCCCAGGCACCATCACGATCGAGGCGCGGCGCACCGACGGGCACGTCAGCTTCACCGTCGACGACACCGGTCCCGGCCTGTCGCCCGAGGCGCTCGACCGCGTCTTCGAGCCGTTCTTCACAACCAAGGGCGATAAAGGCACGGGTCTCGGCCTGACGATCAGCCTCGGTCTGGTGAAGGCGCTCGGCGGACGGCTCTGGCTGCAAAACCTCGAAGGGGGCGGCGCCCGCCTGACCGCGGAGCTTCCGGCCGAAGCGGTCGCGAGAGAGCGCGAACCACGCAGCGGCTTCCGGCCCGCCGGCCGACCGCTGTCGGTGCTCATCGTGGACGACGAAGCGAGCGTGCGGCGCGGCATGACGCTGATGGCCGAACGCCTTGGCCACGAGGTGCGGACGGTGAGCGATCTGGAGAGCGCGCTCGCGAGCCTGCGCGAGCCGGATTCCCGCTACGACGCGCTGCTGGTGGACGTGCACCTCGACGACGCGCACACCGGCTTCGATTTGTTCGAGGAGCTGCTGCAGGAGGGGCGTGGCCGCGAGCGCCACGTCGTGTTCACCACCGGCGATTCCGTCTCTGCCAAGACCCGCGACCGGCTGCAACGCTCCGAGCGGCCCGTGTTGAAGAAGCCCTTCAACCTCGAGGAGCTGCGCGAGATGCTGGAGCGAGTGGCGGACTGAGCTCCTCGACGCCCGCGCGCGTCACTCGGTGTGACACGAGCGGCAGCGGCTTCTCCGTCAGCTTGTCTCCGATCACGATGGCCGCGGCGAGGGCATCGAAGCCGGTGCGGATGCCGTCGGCGTCCTTCGCGAACACCGACGCGATGGGTTCCCCCTCCAGCACCTTGTCGCCCGGCTTCACCGTGATCACGAACCCCACGGTCGGATCGATCGGATCGTCCACCGTCCGACGGCCCCCGCCCAACGCGATGATGGCGCGTCCGATCGTGCGCGGCTCGACGCGCTGCACGACGCCGGTGCGCGCCGCCGAATAGACCTCCACTGCAAGCGCCTGCGGCAGGACAGCGGGATCCTCGACGGCCTTGGGATTCCCACCCTGCGCCTCGATGATCTGCTCGAACTTTTCCGCCGCGAGCCCCGACGCAATCGCGGTCTCCAGCTTCTTGCGGGCCTTCTTCGTGCTCGTCTCGATGCCGGCCGCGAGCAGCATCTCGACGCCCAGCGCGTAGGTCACTTCCAGCAGGTCCGCGGGTCCCTCGCCGCGCAGCGCGAGAATCGCCTCTTCCGTCTCCAGCACGTTGCCACACGCCCGGCCAAGCGGGCGATCCATCGCCGTGAGCAGGGCGACAGTCGGGCAACCGCGGTCTTCCCCCAGGGCGATCATCGTCTTCGCCAGCTCGAGACCCTGCTCGACCTTCGGGAGGAACGCGCCGCTGCCACGCTTCACGTCGAGCACGAGGCCGGTGAGTCCCTCGGCGAGTTTTTTAGACATGATGCTCGCCGCGATCAACGGGATCGACTCAACGGTCGCCGTCACATCGCGCAGTGCATAGATCTTGCCGTCGGCGGGGGCGATCTCCTTCGTCTGGCCGATCATGACGCAGCCGGTTTTCTGAACCTGGGCCTTCGCTTCGGCGAGCGAGAGGTTGGTGCGGAATCCCGGAATCGATTCGAGTTTGTCGAGGGTGCCCCCGGTGTGACCGAGCCCGCGACCCGACATCATCGGAACCGCGACGCCGCACGCGGCGACGAGGGGCGCGAGCACGAGCGACACCTTGTCGCCCACGCCGCCGGTGGAGTGCTTGTCGATGCGCGGCGTGGCCCAGCCGTCGAAGTTGAGGCGCTGGCCCGAAGCGAGCATCGCGTCCGTGAGGGCGGCGAGCTCGGTGCGCTCGAGGCCTTTCAGGTACGACGCCATGAGGAGCGCCGCCATCTGATAATCCGGAATGCGGCCAGCGGTGTATTCAGCAACGATCGCCGACCACTCTTCCGGCGTGAGCGTGCCGCCGTCGCGCTTGCGCTCAATCAGGGGTACAACGATCATTCAGCCCCCACCTCCACTCGGGAGTTGTCCATGCGTCTCCGCGCCCCGCTCATCGCGCTCGCGCTCGCGGCCGCTGCTGCACCGCTGGCCGCGCAGACCGCCGGCGCGCACATCGCGCTGGGCGACAGCGCCACCAACGCGATCCAGCCCGCCGTGGCGCTGCGGCACTTCCAGGCCGCGCTGGCCCTCGACTCTCTGAACTACG
>Ga0193697_1000607_pt1 | contig 12521 bp, 27 predicted proteins | sample L3m2metaG_FD_145073 | JGI IMG/M metagenome (GOLD analysis project Ga0193697, IMG submission 145073) | Soil microbial communities from a riparian zone of the East river system, Colorado, United States - L3m2 | ecosystem: Environmental > Terrestrial > Soil > Riparian zone | place: USA: East River... | reverse complement strand
TTGCCAGCACTGCGGGCTGCCGACGATCTTCGTTGACGACTCCGACACCACGCTGCTCGACCGGATGGGCTGCGTGTACGCGTGGGACCCCGAGCTGGCGACGTTCCGGCGCGGCTGCGAGGGCGACCAGCCGTGAGCGAGACCCGTGAACTGTTCGACCGGCAGAACGCCAAGCGGTGCCCGTGGGCGATCAAGTTCGGGGTGATGCTGACGACGCGCTGCCAATGGGACGCCGGTCACGACGGCACACACATGGGCCTCGGGCTGGCCGAGTTCCCCTACCAGAAGATCGAGTGGTTCGCCGGCGACCGCCGCGAGTTCCATACCGAGCGCCGTGACCACTTCGCGTGGGAGGACGGTGACCGATGAAGCGCATCGCGGCCGGGGTCTACGACGACGGCGATGGCGCGATGCACCTCGTGCTTCCCGAACTGCTCGACGCCCACGGCTACGCCGACACGCCCGACAACCGGGCCACGCTCATCGAGGCCGCCCGCGAGGTGTTCGGTGACTCGCTGGAGGTTGACGACTGATGCCGTTGCTCAACTACACCACGAGCGTCGCGGCCACTCGCACCGCCGCCGAGATGACGCATGTGCTGGCGGTCAAGGGCGCCAGCCAGATCATGATGACGTACGACGCCGGCCGCCCGACCGGGCTCGCCTTCGCCATGCCGACCGCCCACGGGCTACGCCGCTTCACGCTGCCGGTCAACGTCGAGCGCGTCGCCAAGGTGCTGCGCAACGACCGCCAGGTGCCGCCGCGCTACAAGTCACCCGAGCAGGCCGAGCGGGTGGCGTGGCGGATCATCAAGGACTGGCTGGAGGCGCAGCTCGCGATCACCGAGACCGAGATGGTGACGCTCGACCAGGTGATGCTGCCGTACATGCACAGCGACGACGGCCGCACGGTCTGGGAGTTGTACCTCGACCAGCAGCTCGCCATCGGCGCCGGCGACCGATGAGCTTTCGCCCGGGCCCGCCGTCGCTCGCGCCCGGCCTCGCGCCCGGCGGGCTGATCGTCCACGTGTACGACCGGCGCGGCGTGCTACTGATGGCGCGCCCGCTGGCGAGCATGGCCGAGGCCCAGGCCTTCGCCGAGAGTGACGCCGACGCCGTGGTGGCGCTGGCCGGCAAGGGCGCCGACATCTGCATGGTGATCTACGACGGCGACACCGGGGCCCGCCAGGGCGCGGACGTGCTGGAGGGCCCCGAGCGGTGGCGATTCTGATGAACACGGCCCAGCAGATCGCGCTCCGTCACGCGTGCCATCTCGGCGGCGAGACCATTCACCCTCGGTTCCGCTCGCAGACGGGCGCCTGGTCACTCGTGCTCACCGTGAACACCGGCTATGAGTGAATCGAGGAAGGCTACGGCGGGCCCGTGTGGCACGCATCAATCGCCCACCACGGTCAGCGCCCGCGCCCGCCCGGGCCCGAGCACCTCGACCGCGCCCGTCGAGCGCTGCGAAGCGTGGGCGATCCGGCACACGAGTGGGAGGACCTCGGACTGCGCGCCGTCCACGTACGACGCCGACTCAACCCCGACGAGATCGCCCGCACCGGGCTGACCGTGCGCGACGTGCGCGGTACGCCCGAGGCCGAGCGACTGCTTGACGCCGTGCGCCGCTGGCTGCCATCGGGGTACACCGAGTGACCTGCGTGCGGTGCGGGCTGCCGCTCGACCGGCCGATCCCCGGGCGGGCCAAGCGCTACCTGGAGATGCGCCCGCCGCTGCTCAACGGCGGTCACTGCTTCGTTCCGCTCGGGCCCGACGCCGAAGTGTGGTGGTGCGTCGGGTGCTACCGCGCCGTGCCGGCGTGGGCGCTCACCGAAGGCTTCGTCACCACACTGATCGGGCGCTGGTGCCCGGCGCTATTCCGCCAGTTGCCGCCCGTGTAGCATCCGATCACTTGGCGAGTGTGGGGGCGCCCGAAGCACCCTAGCGGAAGTACCTGGGCGCCCCCACGCGGCCGGTCATAGCGGGGCGAGCCCACGTCCGACCGCAAGCTGTAACAGTAATACCGATCTGTTAGCGCGTTTACAGTGCGGCTGCAAACGCTGCAACAATCGTTTGCGTAGCCATGCGACGCCGCCGGAAGGCTGTGGCAGGGGACCGGCCGGCGACGCCGCTGGGCAGCCACGACGAGCGGTTGATGACACACAACAGCCCGCTCGCCGGGCCACCCGGGCGCCGAGGCTACCGGCGCGCCGCTGTCGAATTGGGGATCGCCCGCTGTGTGTCACGCGCTAACAGATGCACCGTTTCCAGTAGCGCTCAAACATCGTCACCCACCTACCCCGGGGGTCACCGACCCGTCACGCTGGTCCAACCGGGCGGCGGAGTGCGTCCGGGCTGTCTCTCTCCCCGCTTGGCCGTTGACGCTTGGCGATCACGGCGGCGCCCTACGCTGACCAGCGGTCGGTCCTCGACCTGGCGTCGCCACGAGGTAGCGCTGCTGACTGGCGTCAAGGGCCCGGTGAAGCCGGATGGACCGACCGTCACCGCCCTACGCTTGACGGCGTGCCCCGCCATGGCTCGCCGTACGGGCCGCGCTACGAGCGAGAGCGCCGAGCGATGTTGGCCCGTGGTGGGGCGTGCTGGCTGCGGCTGGTGTGCGACGGTGCGCCGGGCACGTCGCCCGACCACGACCCGCCGCTGGCGTTGCACCATCACGTCGAGGGCTCGGGCTGCTGCGTGTTGCGCCTGGCGTGCGCGCCGTGTCAGCGCCGCCAGGGCTTACTCATCCGCCGGCGTCGCTACGAAGCTCGCCGGCCGCCGGTGCCGTCTCGTCAGTGGTGAACGTCCAGTCGTCGGGCGGCGGCGGCACAACGAACGTGATCGTCATGCCGGGCTCGAGGTCCACGACCAAGCGGTCGGTGAAGTTGCCGGCGTCGTCGGCCACCGGGTGCGCCGGCACGCCGTTGCGCATGGCGAGCCCGAGCACCCACCCGACGTACAGCGCGTGGCGGTCGTCCACGAACCGATACCCGCCGCCGATCCGCCGGCGCGTCTTGTGCTCGGCCAGCAGCCTGACGACGTTGCGGTCTTGCGGCTGGTCGCCGTAGTGCATGTCGCCCCACCCGTGGCGGGCAAGCTCGGCGGCCAGGCGGTCAGCGAAGTCGCGCTCGGCGGCCAGCTCGGTGCGCAGCGCGTTGTCACTCACTCGTTGCCTCGATGTGGTCGGCCAGTAGCGCGGCGATCAGCGCCACGTCGGCGGCCAGGGCGCGGTCAACCACGTCGGGCACCGGCGCCTCACTGCTGAGGACGTAGCCCTCCAGCTCGCCAGCCTTGGCGCGCAGCAGGCGCGCCGCCCGCTCGGGTGACAGTCGCTCGTGTGTCATGGCGCGCACCGTAGCGTGACGGCGTGAGCGACGAGTGGGACGAGCTGACCGCCGTCGAGCTTGCCCTGCCGGCGCCGCAGGGCGTGCGCATCGTGTTCGGTAACGGCACGAAGCTGCCCGTCGAGGTGCGCTACAGCGGCGACGAGGACGGCCGCCGCGTCTGGGTCGCCACGGTGTCGGTGCGGCTGCGCACGATGGTCGTCGGCATCGAGATCGAGCACCTGCCCGCGATGACCGCCGTCGCCGTCGAGGCTGCCGAGGTATAGCTGCACGCGCAGGTCAGCACCGAGCCCGAGTGGGCCTACTGCGCCGGCTGCGGCCGACCGATCTGGCACCACCCCGAGGTCGCCGGCGACGACCGCTGGTTCGGGCTCGACTGTCGGGCGTCGTGCGACGGGCTCGTTGCGCCGGCGCCCGGCCGCGAGCACCGACCGAGCGGTCGGTGTCCACCGGCGCGCTAGCTCGCGGCGGGGAGAGAGACAGCCCGGACGCACTCCGCCGCCCGGTTGGACCAGCGTGACGGGTCGGTGACCCCCGGGGTAGGTGGGTGACAAGAGGGGCCACCAGTGAGCGGCTGCGTTCTACTGTGAGCGCGAGTGAGCACGAGCGCCGCGACGACCGACGAGCCGGCTCCGTGGGAGCGCCAGCCCGGCGAGTGGGCGAGGGCGCACGCTGCGTTTCGGATCTTCCGTGACCTGTCGCCGGCCGAGCGGCGTGTCGAGGCCCTAGCCGAGCAGACCCAGATGTCGGTGCGCCAGCTGTACGCGTGGGCGGCGCGCTGGGACTGGCGGGCCCGGGCCGAGGCGTGGGACGACGAGTGCCACCGGGTCGAGGATCAGGAGCGGCTCGACGCCATCAGGTCGATGCACGCCAACCACCGGCGCGCCGGTCGGGCCGCGATGCTCAAGGCGCTCCAAGCGCTCAACGTGTTGGAGCCCGGCGCGATGCCCGCCAGCGCGGTCGCCCGGCTGCTGGAGCTCGGCGCCCGGCTAGAGCGCAACACCCTGCTGGTGTCGGTCGAAGAGCTACAAGGCGTGGACGGCGACGGCGAAGCCGAGGACCCGTGGGAGCGGATCGCTCGTGAGCTTGACCCTGACGCCGGCTGAGCTAGCGACCCCGCGCTGGGGAACACCACGCCGGCCCGAGCGCCCGACCCGTGGCGGTGTGGATGCCCGGGTGGCCGAGATGCTCGGCTGGTCCTACTTCGGGTGGCAGACCGACGCCGCCGACATCGCCGGCGAGTACGACGTGGTGACCCGGCTGCCGTACTACCGCACGGTCGGGATCGGCGTCGCCCGCCAGAACGGCAAGACGACCCTCGTGTGCGTGCGGATCGCCCGCCAGCTGATCGTGCGCCGCCAGACCGTCGCCTACACCGCGCAGGACCGCACCGTCGCCCGCACCAAGTGGGCCGAGCACGTCGATGTGCTGATGGACACGCCCTTCGCCCAGCACGTGTCGCACATCGACCACACGAACCACCGCGAGATGCTCGTGATGCTCAACGGCTCGCGGTACATGCCGGTTACGCCGACGGGCAAGAAGGCCGCCCGCTCGATGAGCGTGGACCTGGCCGTCATTGACGAGGCGCACGCGCATCCGACCATGGCCATCGTGGGCGCGCTGCAGCCGACGATGGTGGCCCGGCCCCACGCGCAGCTGTGGGTGCTGAGCAACGCCGGCGACATGGACTCGGTGCTGTGGCGCCACTACACCGACATCGGCCGGGTCGAGGTGGACAACCCCGCCTCGACGGTCTGCTGGATCGAGTACGCCGGCGACACCGCCGCCGAGGTGACCGACCGCCAGGCGTGGCGCGAGGCCAACCCGAGCCTGGACCTACCGGGCGGCGTGACCTCGGCCGCGCTGGCCGACGCCGCGCTGACGATGGACGCCGACACCTTCCGGCGCGAGCACCTCAACGTGTGGGTCGATCTAAGCCAGATCACCGGTATCGACGCCGTGACGTGGGCGCAGTGCGCCGACGACGAGGCCGTGCCCGGCGAGACCGTCGCCCTCGGGCTGAGCTTCACGCCCGAGCGCGACCGAGGCGGCATCGTGGCCGCCGGCAACCTTGACGGCGTGACGCCGCTGGAGGTGATCGAGCACGGCGCCGACCTGGCCGCGCTGATCAAGCGCACCGGCGACCTCGCCAACAGCTGGGGTGCCACCATCGTGATCGGCCGAGGTGACCCGGCCGCCTCGGCGGTGCCTGCCCTCGAGCGGGCCACCGCCTACGGGCCGCCGACGCCGGTGCACAACCGCTTCGGGCGCGTCACCGGCGGCGAGCGCCAGCACCGGGTGCGAGTCATCAACCTGCCCGACGAGGTTCGGGCCTGCGGCGAGTTCCACGACGCCGCCGTGCACCGGCGCCTGACCCATCGCGACGACTACCGCCTGAACGATGCCGTGGCCGGCGCAGCGAAGCGGCGGGTCGGGGATGCGTGGATGTGGCGCCGGCGGGGCAAGGCCGACCTCAGCCTGCTGGTCGCCGCGACGCTGGCGCGCTGGGGCGTGATCACCTCGCCCGAGCCGCCGCCGCCGGCCCGGGCCACCGTCCACAGCCCGGCCACCCGGCGCGTGCCAGACTCGCCGCCGCGATGAAATGCGACATCGGTCGTAGAACTTCCACAACGGATGAAGCATTCACGTGCCCGCGCTGCGGGCGCACCTCGCACCATCCCGACGACGTGCGCGAGGGCTACTGCGGCGCCTGCCACGACTGGACCGGCGAGGGCCAGCCGTGAGGGTCTGCTTCGATGTCCACGGCACCAGCGAGGACGAGCTACTCGCCGCGGTGCACAAGGTGCTGGACAACTTCTCCACCGGCAAGCGATGGAACATCGACATCACCGCCCACGCCGAGCTGATGGACCACAACGACTCCGTGCTCAACTGGCGTGGCGAGGTCGAGGCCTACCACGAGGACCCCGAGTGACTGAGCCGCTGCTCAATGCCCCGTGCCCGTACTGCGGCGCGGCGGCGGGCGAGCCATGCCACGCCGTCGTGCACCCGCGGGCCTGGGGCAAGGCGACCCATTACCGACGGATCACCGAGGCGCTCACCACCGAGCACGAGGACCCCGAGTGAGCGCGCCGTGCGATTGGGACCACGAGAGCTACTGCGTAGAGCCGGGCTGCCGCCGGCCCGCCGCCCACCGGCGCCTGAGCGGCATGGTGGGCGACACGCCCGTGGTCGAGCTGGTGTGCTGCGGGCACGCTGCTGAGGGCGACGACGACTGGACGAACCCCGTCACCGGTCACGGCGCCGACTGCGGCTGCATCTCGTGCCACATGAGCCAGGTCCAATGAGCCCGGCGCCGGCGTGGCTCGTGGCCGTGCTCGCCGTCGTGGCCGTGTACCGGCTGAGCCGGCTGGTGACCGGCGACTACATCACCCGGCCGATGCGGACGTGGGTGAACGAGCACTACGGCGAGAACCGACTGAGCTACTTCGTGACGTGCGACTGGTGCGTGTCGTTCTGGGTCGGAGCTCTCGTGGCGCCCGTGGTCGTGTGGTGGGGCGACAACCGGGCGGTGCTCGCCGGCCTGCTGGCCCTGACCGCCTCGGCGGTCGCCGGCCTGCTCGCCAGCGTCGTTGAATAATCCCCGGCGAGTATGTTGCCATTCGCATAACCGCCGGTGGATACTGCTGGCATGACGAACAACGAGGCGCTGAACCGCCTGCCCCACCTCACGTGGGACCAGCTTGCGGTCCTCTACACCATCTTCAACCGGCGCACCATCCAGGCCGCGCCGGCCAGCCGCTCGGCGGCCATCTGGATGAACCGCCGTGAGCGGGTCGTCGGTGAGATCGACCGGCGAGGCGTCGTCATCCGGCGCCTGTTCGACGGCACCTACGCCGTCGGCCCGGCGGCTCACTTCGAGCCCATCGAGGTCGTGCGATGAGCACGGCCAAGGTCTTCACCGACTGGAACGGCATCGACCTGCTGACCAGCCTGCCCACCGTCGAGGTCAAGGGCTCGCAGCTGCGGGCCGGCATGGTGCTCGTTGACGACCTCGACACGCCCGTCGCCGGCCTTGACCACCGGGTCAAGGGCCTGCGCAACTCGGGCTGCGTCGCCTTCCTCGTTCATGACCTGGTGCACGGCGGCTGGCACCGCCACGACTTCCACGCCAACAAGCCCTTCAAGGTCGTGGCCCGATGAGATTCCCACCGGCGAGTATGTTGCCATTCAATACCCGCCTGGGGATAATGAAGCCATGAACGCAGAGATCAACAACAGCGTCGGCTGGAGCCACGGGCGCCACCTTCACCTTGCCGAGACCAGCATCTTCACCGCCCGCCGCAACGGCGGCCCGGTCTGGACCTTCGTGGGCACCGCCCACGCCGAGAGCGTGATCATCACGCCCGCCGGCCAGCACATCGACTTCGACACCGTGGAGAGCCTGCCTCAGCCGCTGCGCCGCTACGCCCAGACCTTCGAGCAGTACGCCATCGAGACCGCGTGATGACCGCCAAGCTCACCACCACCGGCGCCTACGTAACCGTCCTGCGCGGCGGTCACAACCGCTGGCGCGTCGCCTACCGCGCCGGCTCGACCATCGCTCACCACGCCCTCGCCAACGGCACCGCCGACGAGGCCCGCGCCGAGGCCGAGGCCCTGCTCGGGCCCGAGGTCGCCGTGTGGGTGCCATCGAGCGGCGAGCCGATGCCGACGGCGCTGCGCCTCGTCGGCTGAAATATTCGCCGGCGAGTATGTTGCCATTCAATAAGCGCCGGGGGATACTGAACTCATGAACGCAACCAGCTACGACGACTCCAAGCCCCACGTGTGGAACGTCCTGCGGGGCCGCTGCGATCAGGCGTGGTATCAGCGCCAGGTCGAGCGGGGCCTGCTGAGCCGGCGTGAGCTTCGGCTCATCGCCGCCGAGCGCGGGTGGGTGGTCCGATGACCGCCGCCCGAGACCCGTACGGGTCGCCCATCGTCATCGGCCGCAAGGCCGACCTTCCCGACGGCGGCACGGTCACCGTCACTGCTGTCACCGAGGGCATCGAGTACGGCGCGCCGGTGTGGTACGTGACCGGGCTCACCAGCCTCGGCACCCAGATCACCCGATGGATCGTCAAGTGAAAGGCACACCGATGACCAACGACCAAATCCACGCCGAGGCCCTCGGGCTGTACGAGGCGCACGGCGCCGGCGAGACCTACAGCCGGCCGGTGCGTGAGTACGCCGGCGACGCGCTGCGCTTCGCCCGCGACGACCAAGGCACGAGCCGCAGCGCACTGGCGCTGGCGAAGGCCCGCATCGCCGCCGACCGGGCGCGCTACGCCACGGCAACGTGGGACGACGTGGCCGCCGAGGCCGCGCTGATCGAGGCGGTGGCCGCATGAGCGCCGCAGCCGCCACCGAGCCCAAGCGAGGCCGAGGCCGGCCGGCCATCGGCCAGGTGGTCGAGCTTCGGCTGGCGCCCGAGGCGCTGACCAAGATCGACAAGCTGGCCGCCAAGCACAAGCTGCCCCGGGCCGAGGTCATCCGCGCCCTCGTCGGCATCGGGCTCGAGCACTCGCCCCGCAAGATCGCCGGCCTCTAGGGCCGCACGCCGAAGCGCTCGGCCGCGGTGGCCATGAAGCGGTCGAGGCCATCGAACTCGGCGCCGGCGAGCTTGTCGCCCGGGTGCGAGGGCAGCCGGCCCACCACGTCGGCCACGGCGAGCAGGTCGTCGGCGCTCAGGTAGCCGAGCGGGTCACCCCACAGCGTGGTCTCACGTTCATCAAACAGCCACGAGCGGCCCTCGGCGCTGTCGAGGGCGGCCCGCATGCCGGGCGAGCCCGACTCGCGCAGCACGTCGGCAAGGTCAGGCGTCATCAGCGGCGGCAGCGTGATCGGCTCAGGGCACATCACCCCGACCTCGACCGTCGCCGGCGCCTCGATGAACGGCTGGTTCTCGGTCTCGCGCCAGCCCGGGATGACGCCGTGGTAGTCGTGGTTGCTGCTGTAGGTGCAGCCGCCCCAGATCACCGAAAGGGCCCATCGGTTCTCGAACTTCACGCCGGCGGCACGGGTCTTGATCGACACGTCGTAGTGCTCCCACCAGGCCGCCGGCCACCGGCGCTCGACTGCCGAGCCGGTGACGACAAGCTGCGGGCCGCGCTCGTCGTCGGCTTCGTAGCGGATCACCGCAGGTTGAGCCGGGCCTCGGCCACGGCGGTGGAGAGCGACTGGCAGATGAGCCCGCGCCGGTCGCACTCGGCCACGATCTCGGCGCTGGCCGCGAGGGCCCGCGCCTCGGCCAGCCCGTTCATGCGCAGCGCGATGGCGATGCGCAGCTCATCAAGTTCCTCGTCGTTGAGCGCGGGCAGGTTTGCCAGGCCGCTCACAACGCGCCGCTAGCTCGCGTCATGGCCGCGACCCTAGCGACCCCGAGGTCTACGCTGCCGCTCGTGGCCCTTCGCCGGCGCCCGACGACCCCGTTCCGAGCATCGATGGTGGCGTCGGCGGCCGTGATGACCCATCGCCCCGAGGGGCTGCGCCGCCAGGCGCCGACCGAGGACTGGCAAGCCCGGGCGTGGGAGTTCTTCGACACCGTGGGCGAGCTTCGCTTCGGCGTGCAGTGGAAGGCCAACGGCATGAGCCGGGTCAACTTGATCGCCGCCCGGGTGCCCGAGCATCTTGGCGATGAACCCGACGAGATTCTGCCGCCGCCCGCCGGCGAGGCGCTGCCGCCGGCCGAGGCCGCCGCGCTCGATCTCGTGGCCGCCATGGCCGGCGGGCCCTCGGGTCAGGGCCAGATGCTCGCCCACCTCGCCACCCTGCTCAGCGTGCCCGGCATCGGCTACATCTTGATGGAGCCGGCGATGGTCGCGACCGGCGCGGTCATCGACATCACGCCGCCGCCGCTCAACGGCGACGAGGCCGAGGCCGAGCGCGGGCCCGAGCCCGACGAAACGTGGATCTGGCAAGTGCTGTCGCCCGACGAGCTGCGCGCCGAGCGCGGCGTGTACGAGGTCCAGTGCGGGATTGGCGAGTGGCGCGAGCTTCACGAGGACTTCGTGCTCGTCAAGGTCTGGAACCCTCACCCGCGCTACTCGTGGCAGCCCGACAGCCCGTGCCGGGCGGTCACCACGGTGCTCACCCAGATCAGCCTGCTCGACGCCCACGTGTCAGCGACCGCGCAGAGCCGCCTCGCCGGCGCCGGGCTACTGGTGCTGCCGGCGGAGGCCGAGTTCGTGCCGCTGCCGAGCACAGCGCCGGCCGACGCCGACGAGAGCGAGCCGACCGAGGACGACTTCGTGGACATCCTCGTGACCGCGATGACCGTGCCCATCGGTGACCGGGCCTCGGCCGCCGCGGTCGTGCCGCTGACCGTGCGCATCCCCGGTGAGTACGCCGACAAGGTGCAGCACATCAAGTTCTGGAGCGACTTCTCCGAGGCGCTGCTGCCGCTGCGGGAGGCCGCCGTCGAGCGGCTCGCCCTCGGCCTCGACATGCCGCCCGAGGCGCTGACCGGCGTGGCCGACGTCAACCACTGGACCGCCTGGCAGGTTCAGGAGTCGGCGGTCACGCTCCACATCGAGCCGATGGCCGAGACCATCGTGCACGCCAGCACGATGGGCTACCTACGGCCGGCGCTGCGGGCGATGGGCTTCGGCGCCGAGGCCGACCGCCTGCTCGTGTGGTACGACACCACCGACCTGACCACGCGGCCCGACCGCAGCGACGACACGATGGCCGCCTACGACCGGGTAGAGGCCAGCGGTGCGGCGCTACGCCGGGAGGCCGGGCTGAGCGAGGCCGACGCGCCCGACGACGCCGAGGTGCGCCGGCGCATCCTGGTCGAGATTGCCAAGGCGCAGCCGTTGCTGACGACCCAGCTGCTTCGGGCGGTCGGCATCGACATCGTGACGCCGCCGGGCGAGGCCGGCGAGGGCGCCTGGCCGATCCCGCCGCCGGGCGCGCCCGACCAGCCCGCCGACGGGCCACCCGAGCAGCCGGCCAACGGCGAGGCCAGCGCGGTGATGCTGGAGGCCTGCGACGCCCTGGTGCACCGGGCGCTCGAGCGGGCCGGCACCCGGCTACGTAGCTCGGCCGCCCGCAAGCTCGCCGGCGGCACGACCGCCATCGTGTGCGACGATCCGGCGCGGTTGCACGTGGAGCTCCAAGGCGTGACTGGCTTCGCTTCCATCGACCACCTGCTCGCCAACGCGTGGACCCGCGTGCCCGACGTGGCCGTGCGCCTCGGTCTGGACCCCGAAGCGCTGACCGTCACGCTCGACACGTACACCCGGGCCCTGCTGGCGACCGGGCACGCTCACGACACCGACCGCCTGGCCGACGCCCTCGGGCTGTCGGTTCACGCGTGAGGTCTAGGGTTTAGAGCCGATGAGCGTTGACGTCGAACCGGTGGTCGAAGCCGACGACGAGGCCGAGCCGGAGCACCACACCGTCTGCGTCGCGCTATTGCCCGCTGACGCCGAGGCCATCGCCGCCTCACTGCCCGAGGGCGGTCAGCCCGCCGACGAGCTGCACTGCACGCTCAAGTTCTCAGGCGAGGCCGACGAGTGGAGCGACGAAGAGGTGGCCGCGCTGCGAACCGCGGTCCAGGAGCTGGCCGCCGAGACCGAGGTGTGGACCACCACCGTCACCGGGGTCGAGGGCCTCGGCGACGACGAGCCCCAGGCGGTCGTGGCGATGCTGGACCCGAGCGGCGGGACCGAACTGCGCGAGCGCTTCGCCTCGGCCGCCGACGCCGTGCATGAGGTGCCCGACACCCATGACACCTGGCTGCCGCACGTGACCATCGGCTTCCCCGAGGACGCCGCCGCCTTCATCGCCGCGCTACCCGAGGACCTCGTCGGTAGCGAGGTCAGCTTTGATCGTGTCGCGGTGTGGGTCGGTGACGACCGCACCGACTATCCACTCGCCCGAACCGCGACACCGCAGGAGGGGACGATGAGCGTGACGTTGCAGCCCGAGACGCCCGCCGCCGCGGCCGTGGACACCGAGGACGGCGACAGCTTCCACACGCTGATCGTCACCGAAGGCGTGATGACCTGTGACGACCGCCTGTTCACCGAGAACTCGCTCACCTGGCGCCAGCCGCCGCTGCCGTTCATGGCGACCGACGAGTCGCCGCACGGCGACGGCACCATCGCCAAGGGCGCCAAGCTCGTGGGCAACATCGAGCGGGTAGAGCGCCGAGGCGCAGAGCTAC
>Ga0193697_1000606_pt1 | contig 12529 bp, 10 predicted proteins | sample L3m2metaG_FD_145073 | JGI IMG/M metagenome (GOLD analysis project Ga0193697, IMG submission 145073) | Soil microbial communities from a riparian zone of the East river system, Colorado, United States - L3m2 | ecosystem: Environmental > Terrestrial > Soil > Riparian zone | place: USA: East River... | reverse complement strand
AGAAGCATGGATTGCTGAAGCAGCAAGGACCCCGGTGGGGAAACACGGGGGCTCGCTGGCGAGCGTCCGGGCCGACGACCTCGCCGCAGTGTCGATCCGGGCCGTGGTCGAGCGTTCCGGCGTCGATCCCGCGTCAATCGACGACGTCATCTTCGGGTGCACCAATCAGGCGGGTGAGGACAACCGCAATGTGGCGCGGATGGCGTTGCTCCTGGCCGGCCTGCCCGTCGAGGTCCCCGGTCAGACGGTGAACCGGCTGTGCGGGTCTGGTCTGCAGGCGGCGGCGAGTGCGGCGCAAGCCATCAAGGCGGGTGAGGGCGAGACATTCATCGCCGGAGGCGTCGAGAACATGACGCGCGCGCCCTACGTGACGCTCAAGTCCGGTGAGCCGTGGAGCCGCAAGGCCCCTGAGACCGCCGACACGACGGTCGGGTGGCGTTTCATCAACCCGCTCCTCAAGAAGGAATGGACGATCGCGCTGGGCGAGACCGCCGAGGTCGTGGCGCAGCAGTACAAGATCTCGCGCGCCGAGCAAGACGCGTTTGCTGTAGAGAGTCAACGACGTGCAAGTGAGGCGTTGCACAACTGCGTATTCAGCAATGAAATCGTAGCAGTGAGTCTGCCGGACGGAACGAGCTTCGAAAAAGACGAGTATCCGCGTGCCGGCACGACGCTCGAGGCTGTCGGGAAGCTCAAGCCGGCATTCAAGAAGGACGGGACAGTCACCGCGGCTACGTCGAGTGGCATCAATGACGGGGCCGCCGCCCTGCTCGTGAGTGCGAACCCCAAGAAACCGCTGGCGCGAATCGTCGCGACGGCGGTGGCGGGCGTGGATCCCAGTTGCATGGGACTCGGTCCGATCCCCGCCACGCAGAAGGCGCTCAAGCGCGCGGGCCTCAAGATCGACCAGATCGATCTCATCGAGCTCAACGAGGCATTCGCCGCCCAGGCCATTGCGTGTATTCGTGAGCTGAAACTCGATCCCGCCAAGGTGAACATCTACGGCGGCGGCATCGCCCTCGGCCATCCGCTCGGCTGCACCGGCGCGAAGATCCTCACCACGCTTGTTCACGCCTTACAGCGCCGTCAGTTACGCTTTGGCTTAGTGACGATGTGCATCGGCGTCGGTCAGGGGATCGCCATGATCGTGGAGCGCGTCTGATGGCCGCCTACGAGCGCGTCCTCGTCGAGATCGCAGGCGGGATCGGGACGATCACGATGAACCGCCCTGAAAAGCTCAACGCGTTCGACTTGCATGGCTGCACCGACCTGATCGAGGCGCTGCAGATGCTGGCGGGCGCGGACGCGGTGCGCGTGATCGTGCTGACGGGGGCGGGGCGCGCGTTCTGCGCCGGCGCCGACCTGTCGGTGCTCGCGCAGGACGGTCCGAAACTCGTCGCCGCGGGCAAGGACATCGCGTTGATCATTCGCTCCGCGCCCAAGCCCGTGCTCGCTGCGGTCAACGGACCGGCAGCCGGCGGCGGAGCGAATCTCGCGCTCGCCTGCGACTACCGCCTGGCATCGGATCAAGCGTCGATCGGGCAGGTATTCCACAAGCTCGGCCTCGTGCCCGACTGGGGGGGGAGTTTCTTCCTTCCCCGGCTGATCGGCATTTCGAAGGCGGCGGAGCTGGTATGGAGCGCCCGTATGGTCCCGGCCGCGGAAGCCGCACAGCTCGGTCTCTTCGATCGCGTCGTTCCACAGGCCGAACTCGCGGCGGCAACGAAACACCTCGCCGAGACGTGGGCGGGAATGGCGCCCCTCGCCGTGCGCAAAGCCAAGGAAGCGCTCTATCGCTCGGAACGGAGCACGCTGACCGAAATGCTCGACCTCGAAATCGCCGATCAGACCGCGCTGTTCCAAACCGCGGAAGCCAAGAACCTCATTAGGAGCCGCTGAATGGTTCGCAAGCTGGGCAACTTCGACGACTGGATCGACTACTTCCGTTACTGGCAGGACTCGATCGGCTTGCCGCAGGGTGAGCTCCGCACCTTCACGTTCGATGCGAAGTTCGGCGATCCGGAGGTGCCCCACATCGAGTTCGGGCATTACAAGGGCCAACGCAAGTGGCCGACGGTGATGCACATCCCCGACCAACGCATCCGTGACGCGCTGCTCAACCTGATCGTCTATCAGGGCGATACGGAGTTCGCGTCGGTGGAGCAGCAGCGCAACCTGCTGCACCATGCGCCCTCGGACTACGACCTGCTTTCCCTGCAGCGCGTGATGACCGAAGAGATGCGGCATGGGTGGCAGATGTCGTACCTGCTGTGTACGCACTTCGGCGATGAGGGCAAGCGCGAAGCCGCGAAACTGCTCGACCGCCGCGCCGACGAAGGTGAACGGCTGCTCGGCTCGTTCAACGAGATCGTCGACAACTGGCTCGATTTCTTCACCTACACGCAGTTCATCGACCGCGACGGCAAGTTCCAGCTCAAGATGCTGTCGGTGTCGGCGTTCGACCCGCTGGCGCGCTCGATGGGCCCGATGCTGAAGGAGGAGTCGTTCCACCTGGGCACCGGCAACAACGGCCTGCTGCGCATTGTGAAGGCCGGCAAGATGCCGCCCGAAGTGATCCAGCGGTTCTTCTATAAGTGGATCCCGACGGCGTTCGATCTGTTCGGCACCGACAATTCCTCGTCGGCGCACTGGGCATACGTGTGGGGGCTCAAGGGCCGCTACGATGAGCGCGAGCAAGCGCAGGAGCCCGACAAGGCGAAGCTCAACGAGTACGCGCGCGGCCTCTATCGCCAGGAAATCGTGAAGCTCGTCGAGCGCCTCAACATGTTTATCCCGGAACGCGAGCGGCAGCTCAAGGTGCCGGACCTGAAGTTCAACCGCCGCATCGGCCTGTACGCGCACAAACACTTCAACGTGGACGGCGAGGCGTTGGACGCGGCGAAGCACCCGGCCTACCTCACGTCGGTGCTGCCCCGCCCCGAAGACATCGCGGTCGTGCACGGTATTGAGAAGGAGCCCGACTGGATCGAGGCGAAGAAGGCGGACAGTCTCGGGTGAGGTCCGGCGTCTCCCCGCTCGTCATCGCGCACCGCGGCGCCTCGAGTATCGAGCTCGAGAACTCGCTGGCGGCGTTCCGGGCCGCGGCCCCGCAGGGCGCCGACGGCGTCGAGCTCGACATCCACTCGACCGCCGACGGCGAGCTGATCGTCCACCACGACGAAGCGATCGACGGGACGCACATCGCTCAGTCGAGCGCCCGCACGATCGCGGCGCTGCGGCTCAAGAACGGTGAGGCCGTCCCAACTCTGGCGCAGGCGCTGGCCGCCATCGCGCCGCGCCTCCAGGTGTTCATCGAAGTGAAGACGCTCGACCCACGGTGGGACGCGCGCCTGTTCGAAGCCATGGATCGTGGCCCCAACCCCGCGGGCTACGCCATCCACGGCTTCGACCATCGCATCGTCCGGCGGCTCCGTGACAAACGCCGGGAGCTGCGGTGCGGCGTGCTGTCGAGCTCGTATCCGGTCCGGCCCCTCGCCGCGTTGGAGGATGCCGGCGCGTCGATCCTGTGGCAGGAGCGCACGGTCACCGACGATATGCTGGTGCGCGCACTCCACGATGCCCGTCGCAGCGTGTTTGTGTGGACGGTGGATGAACCGGCGGACCTGAAGCGGTTCGTCGCGTTGGGCGTCGACGGCCTCTGCACCAACGTACCCGCCCGCGCGCGCCAGGCGGTCGACGCGTCGCGCGCGGCATGACGTCGCTCCTGCCCCGAGTTGCGGTGGTTGGCGCTGGGACCATGGGCCACGGTATCGCCTACGTCGCGGCCCTCGCCGGGTGCGAGGTGGCGCTCACGGACAGCCGGGCCGACGCCCTCCCGCACGCCACCGCGCGGATCGATGAGCTCATCGCCGGGGCCGTCACGCGTGGGAAGCTCGACGGACAACAGGGGACGGCGCTCGCCCGGCGCGTGCGCATCGAGCGCAGTCTGGACGACGCCGTTCACGGGGCCACCGTGATCATCGAGGCCGTGGTTGAAGATCTCCAGGTGAAGCAGCGGTTGTTGGCCAACGTGGAGCGCGCGGCGCCGGGGGACGCGCTGCTGGCGTCGAACACGTCTTCGCTGTCCATCGGGCATCTCGCGGGGGCGCTCAGCACGCCGGGCCGGCTCGTGGGGATGCACTTCTTCAATCCTGTCCACCTGATGAAGCTGGTCGAGATCGTCACCCACGATCGGGCGGCGCCGGGGGTCAGCGACCGCGCCGTCACCTTCGCGCGGCAGCTGGGTAAGGAGCCGATCGTCGTGAAGGACTCCCCCGGCTTCGCGTCGAGCCGGCTGGGCGTGGTCCTCGGCCTCGAGGCCATGCGGATGCTCGAGCAAGGCGTCGCGAGCGCGGAGGACATCGACAAGGCGATGGAGCTGGGCTACAACCATCCGATGGGCCCCCTCAAGCTCACCGACGTGGTGGGGCTCGACGTACGCCTCGCGATCGCCGAGTACTTGTACGCCACGCTCAAAGTGCCGCACTTCGAGCCTCCGGCGATTCTGCGGGACAAGGTGAAGAAGGGCGAGCTGGGGAAGAAAACGGGAAAGGGGTTCTACTCCTGGAGCACCTGACCCGCGTCACCGACGTCCACGTCCACATTCAGCCGTGGCGGGACCTGAAACCGCCGGTCCAAGAGGCCATGCGGAAAGGCAAGGAAGCCCACTGGGACTTCCTCCTGTCGCTCATGGACGACCCCAAGGCCCTGCTCGAGGTCATGGATCGATCGCACGTGTGGCGTGTGGGTCTCGTGAACTACCCGAGTCCCGACGTGATGGGCTTCGACGACTCGACGAACACATTCGCCGCGACGTATGCCCGCGCCAACCCCGAGCGCCTGATGCCCTACGGTGGCGTGCACGCGCGTTTCACGAAGGACCCGAAGGGCGACGTGGACCGCCTCATCGACCTCGGCATCCGCCTGCTCAAGATTCACCCGCCCCACCAGTGTTTCGCCGCCAACGCCTATACGGAGGGCCTCGACGCGCTCGGGAAGATCTATCGGCGCTGCGAGGAGCGAGGCCTGCCGGTGATGATCCACACCGGTACGTCGATCTTTCCCGGTGCGCGCTCGAAGTACGGGAATCCGATGGAGCTCGACGACATCGCCGTCGACTTCCCCGACCTGCCGCTCGTGATGGCGCACGGGGGCCGGCCGCTGTACATGGAAGAGGCGTTTTTCATTCTGCGACGTCACGGAAAGGTCAGGCTCGACGTGTCGGGCATTCCGCCCGCCAAGCTGCTGGAGTACTTTCCCCGCCTTGCCGAGATCGCGGACCGGGTGCTGTGGGGGACCGATTGGCCCAGCCCGGGTGTGAAGGATCTGCGGCAGAACATCGACCAGTTTTTGGCGCTGCCGCTCTCCGACGGACACCGGAAGGCGATCCTCGAGACTAATGCCCTGGCTCTGTTTCCTGCTCGTTAGTTCGTCGCTCCAGACCGCGAAGCCGCTTCGCTTCGACCTCACCGCGCTGACCGCCACGCGCGATTCGTTCGTCTTCTACCTAAATGACGAGGAACGGGGCCAAGCGGTATGGCAGTACGAGATTCAGGGTGCCCAGCTGATCTTCACGGCGACGTCCGAGCTGCGCCCCGCGGATGCCGAGAGCCTGCGCGTGGTGATGAACCGCACGACCGGCGCCCCGGTGTCGACGTTTCATCGGATCGCCGTTTTTAACCCCCAATCCGACACGGTGCTCATGGAGCACGACCTCACCGTGCGGCAGGGCCGCGTCGAGGGCACGCGGCGCGTGGGGTTGCGCGATGGGCGTCTCGCGACGCACCCGGTGCGGACGACGCTGCCCGCAGGCGCGGTGTGGTCGGACTACGCGCTGCTCGCCGCCGCCGCGGTGGTCGCCGGGCCCGGCGACGTGCTGCGCGGGCGCGCGTACAGCGAGTTCGGTGACACGCTCACCACCTTGACGCTCGTGGCCGAGCCGCCGGTGACGATAACCGTTCCGGCCGGCACATTCGAAACGATCCCGCTGCGCAGCGCCGTGGTGCGTCTGTACGTGACGCGAACGGCGCCGCGTCGCGTCGTGAAAGGTGAATCGCTCGACGGCGCCTTTCGATTTGAGTTGGTCACGCACTGACATGGAGTCGCACATGCGAATGCTGCTGTTGTTGGCCTTGCTTCCTACCGCCGTAGCCGCGCAGGGAGGTCAGATATCCTACGAGCAGTTCACGCTGCCGAATGGGCTGCGCGTGATCTACTCGGAAGACCGCTCGACCCCGGTCGTGTCGGTCGACGTGTGGTACAGCGTCGGCTCTCGGAACGAGCGCGTGGGGCGGTCCGGCTTCGCTCACCTGTTCGAGCACATGATGTTCCAGGGCTCGGCAAACGTCAAAAAAGCTGAGCACTTCCAGCTGGTGCAGCGGGCGGGCGGCACGCTCAACGGCAGCACCCAGGAGGACCGCACCAACTACTTCGAGACGATCCCGTCGAACCGCCTGAATCTCGCGTTATGGCTCGAGGCCGATCGGATGCGGTCGCTCGCCATCACGCAGGAGAACTTCGAGAACCAGCGTGAGACCGTGAAGGAAGAGCGGCGCCTCGGCGTCGACAACCGGCCGTACGCCGCGGCGTTCACCGACGGCCTCGCCTGGCCCTACGACAGCACGGGCTGCTTCGCCTACGCCCACACCGTCATCGGCTCGATGGACGACCTGAACGGCGCGCGGCTCCCCGACGTGCAGGCGTTCTTCGACACCTACTACGCCCCCAACAACGCGACGCTGGTCGTGGTCGGCGACTTCAATCCCGCCGAGCTGCGCCGGCTCGTCAACGCCTACTTCGCGGGCATCCCGTCGCATCCCGCGCCTGAAGCGGTGCGCTGTGCCTGGAAGGTCGGGGGTGGCGCGCGGCGGCGCGAAGTGCGCGACGCGCAAGCAAACCTGGACGCGGCGCTGCGGTTCTATAGGGTCCCCGAGCACCGCAACGCGGACACGCCGGCGCTGGAGCTGCTGAACCTGATCCTGGGTTCGGGCGAAAGCTCGCGACTCAACGTCGCCATCGTGCGGCGCGAAAAGGCGGCCCTCGGCACCGGCACGTTCGTGAGCCCCGGCGGCTCGCGCAACGGCCCGGGCGTGTGGGTCGCCTTCGGCATCGTGAACCAGGGCGTCAGCGTCGACCACCTGGACAGCCTCATCGGCCAACAGCTCGACAGCATTCGCGCCAACGGGGTCACGGCGGAGGAGCTCGAGAAGGCGAAAAACATTCTGCGGGCCGGATTCATCGACAACCGCGAGACGACGCTCGGCAAGGCCGAGGAGCTGCACCACTATCTGTTGTTTCACGACTCGCTCGACGACATCAACACCGACCTGGCCCGCATCCTGGCGGTGACCTCCGACGATCTGAAACGGGTGGCGAATACGTATCTCGATCCCGCAAACCTTCTGCTCGTGATCGTGCGGGCAGGACCAACGCCCGCGGCCGGGGGTGGACAATGAAAGCGGCGCTGACGCTGACCCTGCTGGCGGCGAGCACCGTCGCCGCGCAAACACCGTTCCCCAGCCGTCCGCCGGCGCCCACGCCGCTGCGCGCCTCACAGTTCCCGCCGTTCCAGGAAGCGCCGCTGCCGAACGGGATGACGCTGCTGCTGATCGAGAACCACGAGCAGCCGTCGCTCTCGGTGACGCTGAGCTTCCGCGCCGGCACCGCGTACGACCCCGCGGGCAAGGAAGGCCTCGCGGCTATCGTCGCCGAGCTGCTCACCAAGGGCACGCCGACGCGCAGCGCCGAACAAATCGCCGCGACCATTGAAGGCGTCGGCGGCAGCCTCAGCGCCGGCGGGGGCGAGGATTTCTTCACGGTTGCTACGGATGTGTTGAGTGATCACGCCGATCTGGCGTTCGAGCTGATGGGCGATGTCACGCGCCACGCCACCTTCCCCGCCGAGGAGCTCGACCTTGCACGCACGCGCTACCTGTCGGCGCTCGAGGTCGAGATGTCGCAGCCCGAGAACGTGGCGGCCCGAGTCTTCGCGAAGGAGCTCTACGGCCGCCACCCCTATGGCCGGAGTGCGTCGCCGGCATCGTACAAGGCCATCACGCGCGATGACGTGGTGAGCTTCGCCGGCCGGCGCATCCGCCCTGCCGGCGCGCTGCTCGTGGTCGCCGGCGACATGACACTGGCGCGCGCGCGGGCGCTCGCCGTGAAGACGTTCGGCACCTGGCGCGGCACGCCCCCCCCCACGCCGCTGCCGCCGGCGGTGCCGGTCAAGCGCGGCACGGATATCGTGCTGGTGCATCGGCCGGGGTCGGTGCAGTCGAACATCGTGATGGGCAATACCACGTTCCTGCCCACCGACACGGGTTACTACGCATCGCGCATCGCCGCGCAGGTACTCGGTGGCGGCGCCGATGCGCGTCTCTTCCTCATTCTGCGCGAGCAGAAGAGCTGGACGTACGGTTCGTACGCGAGTCTCGACCGCAACCGCGGCCTGGGACACTGGGAGGCGACGTTCGAGGGGCGCACGGCGGTCACCGACAGCGCACTCGGGGAAATGCTCCACCAGATCGACCGCATGCGGACCGAAGTGATTCCCGATACGGAACTCGCATCGGCCAAGGGGTTCCTCGTCGGCTCATTCCCGCTCACGATCGAGACGCCGCGCCAGATCGCGCGCTCGGTGACGACGGCCCGCCTGCTCGGGCTCGGCCCGGACTACCTGCGCCTCTACCGTCAGCGGCTCGATGGTGTGGGCGCGCTGCGCGCCCGCGCCGCCGCGCGCCGCATCTTCCGGCGCGACGCGCTGACGATCGTGGTCGTGGGTGACGCGAAGGAGATCTACGACAGGCTCAAGGCGATCGCGCCCGTCCGGCTCGTCGACATCGACGGGAATCCGATGGCTCCCGCCGATCTGAATCCCACCGGCGGTCCGGTGGCGTTCGATCGCAGCCAGATCGTGGCGCGGCGCGACAGTTTTGAGGCCGTGTACCAGGGGAATCCGTTCGGCGCACGGGTCACGAACGTGCAGGTCGCCGGCGACTCGATCGTATTCACCGAGTCGATGGCGATCGGCCCTGGACCCGCGGTCGAGCAGCGCACGACAGCGGTGTTGGCGGCGGCGGACCTCTCGATGCGTCGCACGGATCAAACGGGTCACGCAGGCCCGCAGCAGTCCGAGATTCATCTCGTGTATTCGGGCGGCCGCGTCAAAGGCAACGCGGTCGTACCGCAGGGAGGCGGCACGGCGAAGACCATCGCCGTCGATACCACGGTTCCGGCCGGCGCCATCGACGACAATGTGATCAGCTTCATCGTCAACACCCTGCCCCTCGCGGAGGGCAAGAGTTTCAGCCTCAACGTATTCTCGTCGGGTGAGGGCGTGACCAAGGTCGCGACCTTCAAGGTGGCGGGTGTGGAGAATGTCACGGTCCCTGCCGGCACGTTCTCGGCGTACAAGCTCGAAATCTCGGGGATGCAGCTCCCGGTCGTGATGCACGTGAGCGTGGACTCGCCGCGGCGGCTGCTCAGGGTCGCGCCGGTGGGGGCGCCGCTCGTGTTCCAACTCGTGAAATAATCACAAAGGCGGCGGTCAAGATGAAAAAGCGGCGGTCAAGAAGCAACGGCGGCGGTCGAGACACACATACGGCGGTCAGGTTGATGCTCGCAGCGTTGTCCGCTGTCATTCTCGCGGCGGGTTGCGCGTCCGCGCGCGCGGCGCAAGCACCTGCGTCCTCTCCTGCCCCCGCGTCCCGAGGGCAGGACTCGAGCAGCGTGGATCGGCCGCAGTATCCCTCGACCTACAAGCGTCATCCGAACCCTCCTGTGGTGATCCGGAACGCGACGATCATGACGGCGACGGGCCAGGAGATCCAGGGCGGGTCGATTCTGTTTCGCGATGGTCGCATCGTGTCCGTGGGTACGACCGTCGACGCGCCCGCCGACGCAGTGGTCGTCGACGGCACCGGCAAATGGGTGACGCCGGGCGTCATCGACACGCACTCCCACATCGGCGTGTACCCGGCGCCAGGCACCTGGGCCGAGTCGGACGGCAACGAGGCGACGAACCCGGTGACCGCCGAGGTCTGGGCGGAGCATTCGGTGTGGCCACAGGACCCACAGATTCCGCTCGCCATCGCGGGCGGTGTCACGACCATCCAGGCGCTCCCCGGGTCCGCGAACCTGATCGGCGGGCGCAGCGCCATTCTCAAGCTCGTTCCCGCGCGCTCGGTGCAGGAGATGAAGTTTCCGGGCGCCCACTACGGGCTGAAGATGGCCTGCGGTGAGAATCCCAAGCGGGTCTACCAGAACCGCGGGCCGTCCACGCGCATGGGCAACATGGCCGGGTACCGCGCCGCGTTCATCCAGGCGGAGCAATACCGGCGGCGCTGGGACAAATGGAACAAGGATCATTCCGGTGACGCGCCGACGCGCGACCTGAAGCTCGAGTCGCTGGCCGAGGTCCTGCGGGGCAACATCTTCGTGCAGAACCACTGCTACCGCGCCGACGAGATGATGCAGATGCTCGACCTGGCGCACGAGTTCGGCTTCAAGATCCGCTCCTTCCATCACGCCGTGGAGGCGTACAAGATCGCCGACGTCCTGGCGCGGGAAGGCACCGCCGTTTCGGTCTGGGCCGACTGGTGGGGGTTCAAGGAAGAAGCGATGGATGGCATCTACGAGAACGCGGCCCTGGTGCAGCAGGCCGGCGGCATCCCGGTGATTCACTCCGATGATGCGAGTGGGATCCAGCGCCTGAACCAGGAGGCCGCGAAGGCGATGTACCATGGCCGGCGCGCCGGCATCCAGGTCACGCGTGACCAGGCGCTGCGCTGGTTTACCGCCAATCCCGCGTGGGTGCTCGGCCTCGATTCGATCGTCGGCACGCTCGAGCCGGGCAAGATGGCCGACATCGTCGTGTGGTCGGCCGATCCGCTCTCCGTGTACGCCCGCGCGATGCAGGTCTACAACGATGGCTGGCTCGTGTATGACCGCAACGATCCGGCGCACCAGCCCAAGATGGACTTTACGATTGGACGGGAACCATGATCGCCTTTCTGCTGGCACAGACCATCGCCATCACGGGCGGCACGGTCTATCCCGTGTCTGGCCCGAAAATCGACAACGCGACCGTGTTGATCCGCGATGGGCGAATCGCCGCGGTAGGCACGAACGTCGCGATCCCCACGGGGGCAACGCGTATCGATGCGACGGGCAAGTGGGTCACGCCCGGGCTGATCGACGGCGCGGGCAACATGGGCCTGCGCGAGATCAGTGCCGTTCAAAACACGAACGAAGGGACGTTGCGGGGCAACGAAGTCGCCGCGGCGTTCAATGTCACCGAGGGCCTCAATCCGGCTTCCACGCTCATCCCCGTCACGCGCGTCGAAGGGGTCACGACCACACTGGCCGTGCCAGGTGGAGATCTAATCTGGGGTCAGGCGGTGCTGATCGACCTGGACGGCACGACGATCGAGGCGATGGTGGCGAAGTCCCCCGTCGGCGTAGTCGCCGATCTCAGTGAAAACGCCAAGGGTGCCGGGGGGGGCTCCCGCGCCGGCGTGGCGCAGAGGCTGCGGCGCATCTTCAACGATGCGCTCGAGTACGAGCGGCGGCGCACCGATTACTCACGGGCGCAGATGCAGGACCTGTCAGCCAGCGCTGCGGATCTCGACGCGCTGCTCCCCGTGCTCCATGGGCGGCTGCCGCTCATGGTGGTGGCCAACCGCCGCAGCGACATCGAAACGGCCCTGCGGATCGCGCGCGAGTTCAAGTTGCGCCTGATCCTGGCCGGTGCCGCCGAGGGTTGGGAGATCGCCGACAAGATCGTCGCCGCCGGCGTGCCGGTGCTGGTCCAGCCGATGGACAACATCCCGGGCTACGACGCGCTCGGCATCCGCTACGAGAACGCGGCGCTGCTCGCCAAGGCCGGCGTGAAGGTTTCGCTCATGGAGACGCAGACCGAGAACTCCCGCAACCTGCGCCAGCAGGCTGGGAACGCCGTGGCGTACGGGATGACGTGGGACCAGGCCCTGCGGGCCGTGACCCTGACGCCCGCCGAGGCGTTCGGTGTCGCCGACCGGTACGGCTCCCTCGAAGTCGGCAAGGTCGCCAACGTGGTCGTCTGGACCGGTGACCCGTTCGAATTCTCGACCGGGGTCGAGCATGTCATCATTCGTGGCAAGGAGATCTCGCTGCGGAGCCGGCAGACGGAGCTGTTGGAGAGGTATAGGACGCTGCCCCCGAAATACTGACGGCAGGTGAAACGGCGGACGATAAGGCGGCGGTAAGGAAACGGCGGTCGAGGATGATTCCCCGACCGCCGTTTTCTCTACCGCCGTCTCATCGACCGTCCTAGTTTTTCGGATACACACTCACCTTCTGCCGTTTCTTGTCTTTATGCTCGAACTTCACGTGGCCATCGACCACGGAGAAGAGCGAGTCATTCGATGCGCGCCGCACGTTGGTGCCCGGATGGAACTTGGTGCCGCGCTGGATGACGATGATGCTCCCCGCCGTCACGAACTCGCCGCCGTACCGCTTGACGCCGAGGTACTTGGGGTTCGAGTCGCGACCG
>Ga0193697_1000605_pt1 | contig 12535 bp, 6 predicted proteins | sample L3m2metaG_FD_145073 | JGI IMG/M metagenome (GOLD analysis project Ga0193697, IMG submission 145073) | Soil microbial communities from a riparian zone of the East river system, Colorado, United States - L3m2 | ecosystem: Environmental > Terrestrial > Soil > Riparian zone | place: USA: East River... | reverse complement strand
TCCCGCGCGTCGTCCGCCCACTCGCCGCGGCGCATCAGCGGCTCGGCGCCGCCGCCCGCCCCGATGCCGTCGACGTCGAGGTCGCCCGATCCGATCATGAAGTCGACGTGGATGGCGCTGCGGTTGCCGCCCGCCTCCTCGAACTGCTCGTCGGTCATGACGTCGGAGCCGGTGAGCGTGAACTTGTACGCCGTCCCCAGCGCGACGTGGCTGGCGGCGTTCTCGTCGAAGAGCGTGTTGTAAAAGAGGCGGCCCGACTGGGCGATCGGCGAACCGTGCGGGACCAGCGCGACCTCGCCGAGACGTCCTGCCGCGGGATCGGTGTCGACCAGTTGCCGCAGCACCGATTCGCCGCGCGCGGCTTTGACGTCGACGACGCGGCCGTCCGCAAAGCTCAAGCTGAAGTCCTCGATCAGCGTGCCGCTGTAGCTGAGAGGTTTGGTGGCGCGGACGGTGCCGCTGACGCGATGCCGATCGGCGATCGTGAACACTTCCTCGGTCGGCAGGTTGGCGACGAACCGGATGTTGTTGCGGCTCGTCGACGCCCCGCTCACCCACAGGTGCGCCGCCGGCAACCCAACGGTCAGGTCGGTCCCGGGTCCGGTGAAACGCAGCGCGGTGTACCGCTTGCGGTTCAGAAAGTCGCTGCGCGCCGCCAGCGCGTCGATGTGCTGCTGCCAGGCGGACACCGGATCGGGCCGATCGAGCGGCACAGACCTTCGATGCTGCTGCGCAGCAGCTCGAACCGCTGATCCGCGGGGTCGTTCGGAAACACTTTCGCCGCCCACGCCTCGCCGGCCGTCGCGATCACCGACCAGTTGGTGTGGTTGCGGGAGATGAGCTCGCGAAACGGGATCATGCTCCGGGAAGTCGCCTGCTGGAGCGCGCCGGCCAGATCGGTGGACTCGTGCTGCAGGAGATCGGGGTCGTTGGCGTAGATCGACAGGACCGCGTGACCGGCCTGCGCATGCTCGGCGAGCGCCTTGGGCAACCAGGCGGAGAACTGACCGAACGAGTCGCGCCGGGCGTGGCCGAACCGCGCGAGCTGCAGCGACTCGTCGCCCCAGATCGCCTCGACCAGTTCGGCGCCGGCACGATAGGCACTGGCCGCGATGTGGCGAACGAGCGGCGCCGCCTCGAGCGACACGCCGCCATTCATGAGCGGCCCGATGATCAGCAGCCGCTGACCGGGCTGCAGGTTGAGGGCGACCCGGACCGCGAGCTCGCCGTACCGTTCAAGCTTCTGGTCGGGAGCGACCGGAATCGACACCGGCATAAACACATGAGGATAACTGAATTCCTTCCCGCATCAAATCCTGGCCTGCTCAGGTAGGTACGATTCATAAGCCCGGGAACGGCGTTGTGCGCACCTGCGTATAGTTCTACTATGCAGAGCATATATGGCTGCACGCGAAAATCTCGGTGAATTCGAGCACATCGTCCTCGTCGCCGTGCTCCGGCTCGGCGAGGGTGCGTACGGCGTGCCCATCCGGCGCGAGATCGAAACCCGGACGGGACGATCGATCACCGTCGGCGCGTTGTATCGGACCCTCGACCGGCTCGAAGCCAAGGGCTATGTCACGTCGTGGTTCGGCGAGTCCACGCCCGAACGTGGTGGCCGTTCGAAGCGGCATTTTCGCATCCGGTCCGCCGGGCTGCGGCGGCTGCGCGCGAGTCGCGAGGCATTGACCGCGATGTGGGACGGACTCGAGCCGCAGGTGACCAGTGGATCCTGACGTGTCGACCCTGGTTCGCTGGCTGTTCCGCATCGGTCGCCTCGTCGCATCCGACGAAGCGCTCGGCGATCTGGCCGAGGAACATGCGAGCGGCAGACGCGGCACCTGGTGGTTGTGCCGAAACATTCTGAGCACGATCGGCACGCGGCGCGCACAGGCCGCGACCGGCGCGCGAAGGCCCGAGATGATGTCCAACCTGTTGCAGGATATTCGTTACGCGCTGCGGACCCTCCGCCGCAATCCCGGATTCGCCGTCGCCGCCATCGCACCGATCGCGCTCGGCATCGGCATCAACACCGGCATCTTTTCGCTTCTCGATGCCGTCGCCCTGCAGCCGCTTCCGAGCCCACGCGCGAGCGAACTCGTCAGCGTCTACCAGCGATTCCGCGGTGTGCGCCAGCGCTCGGTCCATGGAGCGCGCAGCATGTTCTCGTTTGCGGAGTACGAACGGTATCGCGATCGGACGCAGACCCTCTCTGACGTCATGGCCTACTCCGTGACGCAGAAGGTCACACTCGGCGGCGAGGCGCCGCGCGAGATCGAAGGTGTGCTGGTCACATGCAACTACTTCGACGTGCTGAAGCGGCCCGTCATCGGCACCGGGTTCACCAGCGCGAACTGCGACGCGTCGAACACGCCGCCGGCGGTGGTCGTCAGCCACGAGTTGTGGATGCGAGTCCTGGCCTCCGACCGCGAGATCGTCGGACAGACGATCACGATCAACGGCCAGCGCGTCGCGATCGTCGGCGTCGCGCCGGAAGGGTTCGATGGGATCGACATCACCAAGGCGGCGTTCTTCGCGCCAGTCACGATGCAGGCCCTGTTTAGGGCAGGCGCGAACTACCGCGATCCGCACACCAGCTGGCTGACGATCATTGCGCGCCGGAAGCCGGGCGTCACGCTCGATCAGGCGCACGCCGAGCTCGCGGTGATCGCGCAGCAGATCGATCAGGATCAGCCCGGCCGCACGACCGAGCTCAACGTCTCGCAAGCCAGGTCGTTGTCGCTGCCCGAAGCACGCAACGATCTGTTCAGCGCGGCGAGCGTCGTGCTGGCGGCCTTCGCGTTCGTGCTCCTGATCGCCTGCGCCAACGTCGCCAACCTGCTGCTGGCGCGTGCGGCCGGACGCAGCCGGGAAATCGCCGTCCGTCTGTCGGTCGGCGCCGGCCGCGGCAGGCTGATCCAGCAGCTGGTGACGGAAAGTCTCGTCATCGCCCTGATCGGTGGCGCGGCTGGTTCGATCCTGGCGTGGTGGTCGTTCCAGGAGCTCCTGGAACTGACGATTGCCTCGCTCCCCGGAACGATTCCGGCCCTCAGAATCGAGGCGCATCCGAACCTGACGGTGCTGTCATTTGCCACGGCGCTGACGACCGCGACCGGACTGCTGTTCGGACTTGTCCCGGCGCTGCAAGCCTCACGGCTCGACCTGCAGACGCTGCTGAATCGCGACAGTGCCGGCGCAGGGCGTCGCACTGGCGGATGGCTGCGCGGATCGCTCGTCGGGCTCCAGACCGCTGTGTGCATGATTCTCCTGATTTCCGCCGGTCTGTTGCTGCGCGCGCTATATGCGGCCGAAACCGTGGAACCCGGGTTCGAATATCGCAACGTCGCGGTCGTCGCCTTCGATCTGCGAGGGCCCGGCGACGATCAGCAGCGAGCTGCCTCCTTTCAGCAGGAACTGATCGACCGCCTCGGGGCGCTTCCCGGCGTCGATGCGGTCGCGCAGGTGTCGAAGACCCCGTTGAGCCCCGGGCGAACGGGGACGATGTTCAGGTTGCCCAACAGCGAGCAGTGGAACGAAGTCGACGTCAACACCGTCTCACCGGGTTTCTTTTCTCTGGTTGGCATCCCGATCGTCCGCGGCCGGACGTTTACATCCGCTGACCTTTCCGGCCCCGCTCACACGGTCATCGTGACCGAGGCGACGGCGCGTCGGTACTGGCCCACGGAGGATCCGGTCGGCCGGACGCTCGTGACAGGTCCGAAAAGTGGTGTCCCGCTGGAAATCATCGGTGTCGTCAAAGACGCGCAGGTCTCGCGCATCGCGCAGACAGAATCGAGCTACCTGTACCTTCCGGCCGGTCCCTCGTCGCAGAAGGGACTCAGCCTCCTCGTTCGAAGCCCGAGCGATTTCGCCACGCTGGCGCCGGCGATCCGCGATATCGCGCGCGAGCTGGCGCCGGACCTCGTGGTTCGCGTGAATCGGCTGGAGGAAAACGTCAGCTTCTGGCGGACGCTCGCGCGCGTCGTCGCGGGTCTGTCGGGATCGCTCGGCGCGCTTGCGCTGATGCTCGCCTCGATCGGCGTCTACGGCGTCGTCGCGTATGTGGTGAGCCGCCGCCGGCGCGAAGTGATGATTCGCATGGCGCTTGGAGCGAACGCGCGCGACGTGCAGGTCCTGATCCTTCGACAGACGCTGCGGCCGGTCGGCCTCGGCATCGCGATCGGCGTCGCGGCAGCGGCCGCCGCCGCGAAAGTGCTGACGAGCGTGCTGTTCGGGATCAGCCCGTTCGATCCGATCGCGTTCGTCGGCGCGCCGCTCTTCCTGGTCGCCGTCGCGGTGGCGGCGAGCCTGCTGCCGACGCGGCAGGCGCTGACCGGCGACGCGATGTCGGCGCTGCGCGCCGAGTAGGTCATTCAGTCTTCAGCGACACGAGCGGGTCGACCTTGACCGCCTGTCGCGCCGGAAGATAACAGGCCACTGCAGCGATAACGGCAAGGAAAGCAGCAACGCCCGCAAGAGTCAGTGGATCCGAGGGCACCACTCCCACGAGCAATGCCGCGATCACGCGTGATGCGGCCAACGCCGCCGCCAGCCCGATCGCGAGTCCCGCCATGACGGCGATCGCCGCCTGCCCCAGCACGAGCCGGAGCAGGTTCCCAGAGTGGGCACCCAGCGCTGCGCGGATGCCGATCTCCCGCGTCCTCTGAACAACGCCGAACGCGATGACCCCGTAGATGCCCATTGCCGTCAGCACCGAGGCAATGGCCGCAAAGGCCGTAAGGAGGATCGAACGCAGCCGGTCTGGAGCCACATCCTCCGTCTCGCGTTGCTCGATCGTCTTCATGTCTGCCACCGCCTGGTCGCGATTGACCTCGGCAATGCTCCTGCGGATCGGCTCTTCCAACGCCGTCGCCGCCAGAGTCGTCCTGACCACGAGATCGAGGTTGCGTCTCGGATGCTGTTCTCGAGTCGCGTAGGCCGCGGCCTGCGTCGTACGCTCGAACGGCGAGATGCCTTCGTCCGCAATCACACCGACGATGGTAAACACGTCGTCGGGCACCGAGGAAACGGCCTGCAGCGGCGCGCGCTTGAGAAGAATCTGCTGGCCCATCGGATTGGTTCCTTCGAAGAACGTCCGCGCCATCGTCTGGTTGATGACGACGACGAACGGTGCGCCCTCGCGATCGTCCGCGCTCAAGACCCGGCCGTCGATCAGGCGAAGGCCGACGGCACGAAAGTACGACGGGCTGACCACCTTGAAGCCGCAGTTCAACCGGCTCGCATATGGAACGACCGGCCGCCCGACGATCTGAATCAGCTTGCCGTAGGGAAATCCCGTCGGCGGGACCGCGTCGGCGAACGCCACGTCGCGGACGCCCGGAAGCGCCTCGACACGGGCCGCAATCTCGTCGAGGTAGCGGTTGAGTGCCGCACCGGTCTCGAAGCGGGACGGCGGCATCGGCAGCGAGGCCGCCAGCACCCCGGTGCGATCGAATCCTGCATCGATGCGCTGCGTGAGGGTGAAGAAACTCTGGATCAGCAGCCCGGCACCGGTGAGCAGCACGAACGCGAGCGCCACTTCCGCCACGACGAGCAGATGGCGCAGGTTCTTCTGTGCGCGGCCGGCGCTGAGGCCAGGTGTGCCATCGCGGATAGTTTCGACCAGCGGCCGCCGTGCAGCGCCGGCGGCGGGCGCCAGTCCGAACGCGATCCCGCTGAGCACCGACAGCGTCATCGCGAACAGCCACACAGTGCGATCGATCACGATCGCTGTTCCTTCCGGATATGCCGCACGCAAGCCGGTCGTCGGAATCGACGTCGTCATCACGCGAAGGATGGCGTAGCCAATGAGGATTCCTGCGACTCCACCACTGACCGCGATCACGAGATGCTCCGTAAGGAACTGCCGCACGATCCGAGTGCGGCTCGCCCCGAGCGCGGCCCGAATCGCCACCTCTCGCGCTCTCGCCGCACCTCGGACGATCGCGAGGTTGGCCAGGTTGACGCACGCGATCAAAAGCACGATCCCGACGGCGCCAAACAGCAGATAGAGCGACGGTTCGACGTCGAGCCCAACCGGGTGCGGAAACGGCTCGATGATGACGCCGTACCCCTGGTTGGCGTCGGGATACTGGCGCGCCAGGCGGTCAGCGATCGCGTTCAACTGGGCGCGCGCTTGCGTAACGGTGACGCCGGGCTTCAGTCTGGCCTCGACGGTCTGCAGGTCACGGACGGCGCGCACCGTTCCCCGGTTGCGCGGCAGCGGACGCCACAGCGGAGTGTCATAGAAGTGCAAGTTGATCCCTGCCGGCAGCACACCGATCACGGCGTACACATCGCCGTCCAGGCGAATCTTCGCGCCGACGATGGCGCGATCGCCGCCGAACTTCGAGACCCACAGCCGATGGCTGAGGACGACGACGTGATCGTGGCCCGGCTCATCGTCACCCGGCGCGAACGTACGCCCGATCACGGCGTGCAGGCCGAAGACGTCGAAGTACGAGGGCGACACCAGCGAGCCCTCGACCCAGAACGGCTGATCGCCAGTGCCGATCGTCGCACTGCCCCACGAGAGCGCGGCGCTGCGCTCGAACACGTCGCTTTGCGCAATCCAATCGGCGTAGTTCAGGCTGGAGACAGGCCGAGCACCGGGCCGTGATGGCCAACTCTCGCTGATCTGAACGAGGCGGCCCGCGTCTGCATAAGGGAGCGGTTTGAGGAGCACAGCGCGAATGATGCTGAAGATCGCGGTGTTGGCGCCGACACCAATCGCCACCGTCAAGATGGCGATGATTGACGCGATCGGGGTGTTTCGGATCAGCCGGAGTGCGTACCGGAGATCGTGGAGCACTATCGTGTTTCGATCAGCTCAGATCAGCACGACACGCACTTGTGGTTGTTCTTCGCGCCCAGCTTCTCGAGCAGCGCCACCGCCTCGGGCCAGGGCTGGATGCGCTGCACCGGACCATTCGCCATGTCCGCGGTCGTCTTGCCCTCGCGGTTGACGGCCTTGACGTCGGCGCCCTTCGACACGAGATACTGAATCATCTCGAGGTCGCCGCGCGCCGCGGCGTTGTGCAGCGCGGTGTTGCCTTCGTGATCCTTCGCGTTGACGTCGGCGTGCAGCTCTTCGACGAGGTATTTGACCGCGGCGAGCATCCCGCCGGGCGCGAAGCGGTGCGAGTTGGCGGCGAACCCTTCGCCATATCCTGATCCGGCGGCCGCGACCAGGGGCGGCACGCCCGGGCCACCCACCGGCACCGGCGGCGTCGTCCCGACATCGCGCACGTCGCGTTCGACATCCGCGGTGCGCGGCCGTCCTGCGCCTTTCATCGAGGGGATGAATGGATCGGCGCCGCGGGCGACCAGCAACTTCATGGCGTCGACATCACTCGCATAGGCGGCGCGCCAGAAGGCGGTCGCGCCAATCTCGTCGACACCAGACAGGTCGAAGCTGTAGCCGGAGTACCAGACCTTCTTCTTCAGCCGTGCATTGGGATCGGCGCCCTTGTCGAGCAGCGCCGTCATCAGATCGAGATAGCCGACCTTCTGATTGAGGTAGGCGCGCGGCTGCGGATAGAGCGACTTCGGCGCCCACTCGCAGTTGACGATGGCGTAGAGAGGCGTCGCGCCGTTGTCCTCGGCCAGGTTCGGGTCCGCGCCGTGGTCGAGCAGGTACTTCGCGAGATCGAAGTGGCCGTTGAGCGCCGCGACCAGCAGCGGGCTGGACTTGTCGCCGGCGCTCACCTGATTGACGTCCACACCGGCGGAAATCAGCGCCTGCGCCGATTCCATGTACCCCTGGCGCGCGGCCAACAGCAGCGGTGTCATGCCGCCCTGCGTCGACACCAGCTCGTTCAACTGATACTGGCGATCGATGCCGGCCTTACCCATGCCGCGGCCGCCGGGGAAATTGCGTCCAGCCTGCGGATTCGGCTGGCTCTGACCGAGACCCGCGGCCGCCTGCGCCGCCGCCTGCCCTGAGCCTGTCGAAGGGGTCTGGCCGGGCGCGGGTGGCGGCGCCGGATTGCCGAAGAGGATGCCGCCAAACGAGCTGCGATCGATGGCGTTGAGGTCGACGATTTTCGTCGTCGCCTTCAGATCGGCGCCCTGCTTCGCCAGGAAGCCGATGACGTCCGCGCGGTTGGAGGCGGCGGCGAACATCGCGGCGTTCAGGCCGCGCACCGGCTCGACGGCCATGATGTCGGCGCCGTGATTGACGAGCGCGTGCACCGCTTCGACGGAACCGGACGCCGCGGCGAGCATCAGCGCCGTCGTCCCGTTCGACGTCTTGCTGTTCACGTCAGCGCCGGCCTTGATGAGCGGTTCCAGGACCGCCGCATTGCCGCTCCTGGCCGCGAGAATCAGCGGTGTGTAGTCACCGAGGCGCGTTTTCGCGCGGATGTTGGCGCCGGCATAGAGCAGCGTCGTGGCCAGCTCGGCGTCGTTCTTCATGGCCGCCCAATGCAGCGCGGTCATGCCGTCGCCCTGGGCGCCGTTGACGTCGGCCGCCTGCTTCAGCAGCGTCTTCACCGCATCGCGATCGCCCTGCATCGCCGCATCGGCGACCGGCGCCGCGGCGGCGGCATACAGCCACGCGGACATTGCCAGCGCGCCACCGACCACAGCCAGGAATCCATTGCGCATTATGAGCCTCTGAAAAATCACTCGTAGCGCAGGCCTTCAGGCCTGCTTTCGTCGCGGGTAGCCCGCCCAGGCAGCCCTAAAGGGCTGCGCTACGTACGTAGTCCCCTAGCCCCCAGCCCCTACTTCGCCGCGACCTCGTTCGTGGTCGCCGGAGCGGCGGCGTTGAGATCCATCGGCGCTGTGCTGTCGCCGAAACTCCCCACGTCGTCGAACCCGACCTTCTGCAGAACGCTGAGCATCGCGTTGGCGAGCGGCGTTCCGTCGGCGGCCCGGACGTGCACGCCACCCTTCAGCGCGCCGCCGGCATGTCCGGCGAGGAAGAACGGCACGCGCTTGTGGTTGTGCAGGTTCGAATCGCCCATCGGCGAGCCGTACATCACCAGCGTGTTCTCGAGCAGGTTGCTGTCGCCTTCCGGCGTGTTCTTCAGCTTCTCGAGGAAATACGGAATCATGCTGACGTGGTAGGTGTTGATGGTCTGGAAATCGACAATCCGCTCCTCGCGCTCGCCGTGGTGCGACGAGGAGTGGAACGCACCTTTGAATCCGCTTTCCGGATACGTCCGGTTCGACGCGTCGCGTCCCAGCTTGAATGAGAACACGCGCGTCAGATCGGACGCGAACGCCAGCGCCTGCAGATCGAACATCAGCTTGACGTGCTCGGAAAACGAATCGGGCACGCCGATGGGGGCGCCCGGAAGATCGCGCGGCTCGCCGCTGCTGTTGTACTTCTCGACCTTCTGGATTCTGCGTTCGATCTCGCGGACGTTCTCGAGGTAGTCGTTCAACCGGGCGCGGTCTCCGGCGCCGAGGTCTTTCTGCAGCCGGGCGACCGATCCGGTCAGCCAGTCGAGCAGGCTGCGATCCTCGACGCGCCGCTCACGGCGCTCGCCCGGCGTCGCCCCGACGCCGAACAGCTGATCGAAGATGACGCGCGGATCGCGCACCATCGGCAGCGGCTGTTTCGGCGACGCCCAGCTGATCGAGTCGGTGTAGGTGCACGAGTAGCCGTACGAGCAGCCGCCCGCCTGGTCAACGTTCTCGACGCACAGCTGCATGGACGGAATCGGCGTGTCCTGCCCGAACCGCTGTGCGTACATCTGATCGAGCGACGTGCCGACGTAGACGTCCGAGCCCTGCGTCTGCTTCGGATGCATCTGCGTCAGGAACACCGCGCTCGACCGGAAGTGGTCGCCGCCAATCTCCGGGGCCGTAAAGGCCTCGGCGTTGCGGACGTCGGTGTTGCTGACGATCGTCAGGTGATCGCGAAACGGCTCGAGCGACTTGAGGCTGGTTCCGCTCAGGTCGAAGTCGCGTCCGACACCGGCCGGCGCCCACAGGTTTTTCTTGATGCCATACGCGGCGCTGCCGGCGGCGCCGTGGACCATCTCGACGCAGACCAGCCGGATCTTCTTTCCGGTCGTCGCACCGAAGGCCTTGCTGACCGGCACCATCGCCTCGAGCAGCGGCAACCCCATCGTCACGCCGATCCCCTTAAGGACGGTGCGGCGCGACAGGTGTTTCTGCGTCATGAACATCGTGTGATCTCCTCTAGCTATGTACCTGGCCCCTCGCTCAGGATCGCCACGAAGTCACGAAGTCACGAAGTCACGAAACAAGACCATTTGGTCTTCGTGTTTTCGTGTCTTCGTGGCAACCGACCGCCACGGTGACCTTCTACTAGCGCCCATCGACATCCGTATTCAACGGCTTGGGCGCTTCCGGTTTCGCCATCCGGAACGCCGCGCTGTTGACGATGCCAAGAACGAACGACGAGAACCGGTTGTCGTTCTTCGCGGCGCCGTTGACGATGGCGCGCACCGCCGGCATGTCGGCGTATTCGACGCGGCGGCCGACGGCATACGTCAGCAGATTCTCCGCGAAACTGCGCAGCACCATGTCCTGGTGCCGCAGCAGCGCCTCGCGCAGGCCCGCCGGACCGTCAATCTTCGTCCCGTCGTAGAGATCGCCGACGACGTCGACCGGCACCTCGTTGTCCTTGATGCGCCAGGCGCCGGTCACGTCGAAGTTGTCCAGCGCGAGACCCAACGGGTCGATGAAGCGGTGACACCCGGCGCAGGTCGGATTCTTCCGGTGCTCTTCCATGCGCTGGCGCGTGCTGAGCATCTTGCCGCCTTCGGTCGCCTTGACCGAGTCGTCGAGCGCTGGGACGTTCGGCGGCGGCGCGGGCGGCGGCGTGCCGAAGAGGACGTCCATCACCCACTTGCCCCGCAGCACCGGCGACGTGCGATCCGCGACCGACGTCGACGTGAGTATGCTGCCCTGGCCGAGCAGGCCGCGGCGATAGTCGGGCATCTGCACGCGCCGGAACGCGTTGCCGGTGACGTTCGGAAGGCCGTAGTGCTTGGCGAGCCGCTCGTTGACGAACGAGTAATCGGCGTTGATCAGGTCGAGCACGCTGCGATCCTCGCGCACGATGCTGTCGAAGAACAGCGTCGTCTCCTTGATCATCGCCTGCGCGAGTGTGTCGTCGTACTGCGGATACAGGAGATAGTCCGGAAAGATCTTCTCGAGGTCCTGGAGCCGGAGCCATTGGCTGGCAAAGCGCGTCGACAGCGATTCAGACCGCTTGTCGGCAAGCATCCGCCGGACCTGCTTTTCGACGCCGAGCGGCTGCCGCAGTGTGCCAGCGCCGGCGGCTTTGATCAGCTCCGCGTCAGGACCGCTGCCCCACAGGAAGAACGACAGCCGCGTCGCCAGATCCTGGTCGCTGATGCGGTATGCGCCCGCGGTCTTCACCAGGGCGGGCGACGTCGCGGGCCGCTCGAGCCTGAACAGGAAGTGCGGACTGACCAGAATCGACTGGAGCGCCAGCCGGATGCCGCTCTCGAAATCGCCGGTCTTGCGGCCGCGCTGAAAGAACTCGATGGCGTCCTGGATGTCCTCCGCGCCGGCTTCGCCGCGATACGCCTTAGCGGTGAGGTTCTTGACGATCTGCGCGGCGCACGTCTCTTCGTCGGTCGCTGCGACGGGGCGGCAGGTAAAGATCCGGCGCCGGCTCGGTGTCTCCGACACACCGGTCACTACCGACGGTCCGACGATGGTCACGTCGCGCATGTGCGGGAGCGCGGTCACGCCGTAGCTGATGTTCACGTCGGCCAGCGTGTTCTCGAGCGGGGCGACCAGATCGTCCACCGGCCCATCGAGCCGCTGGACGAAGGCGACCGAGATCCGTTTCGGTCCCGCCTTGATGTGGATCGGCGGTGTGCGGATTTCGAGGCCGTTCTGCCCTTTGTTCTGGCCGAAGTCCGTCTCGCTCATGGCGGGACTGACCTCGAGCAGCGCGACGCGCTCGCCGTCCACCGACACGTCCACCTGCTCGGTAATGCCCATCGTCAGCATCGAGTAGCGGCCGTAGATACCGCCGAGCGGTTCGTTGTGCATCGACGCGCGGATCACGTACTCGCCGTCGGCCGGGAAGACGTGCACGGTGGACATGCCGCCGCGCGTGCCCATCGGCGCGCCGTCCACATGCCGCATCTGCGACTGCGTGCGCCCGATCTTGAAGGTGACCGACGTCGGGCTGGCGTTGCGATCGCCGACGGCGAGACGGCTGATCTGGCTCGCGGCGCGGAGGTAGCCTTCCATCAGCGTCGGCGAAAAGTTCTGCACGTCGGAAATGTTGTCGAAGCCGCTGCTGAGCGTGTCGGGCGGCAGGAACGAGGTCACGTCGACGTCGATGCCGAGCAGGTCGCGCACGGCGCGCGCGTACTCGGCGCGGTTCAAGCGCTGGAACGGCCGCCACCCCGGGTTCGGATTCAACGCCGCGGCCTTGTCGATCCGCGATTCGAACGAATCCACCAGCGCGCGCACCGCGGCGGCCTCGGGGTGCCGCGCGGTTGGCGGTGGCATCATCCCCGCCCGCAGCTTCCGGATCATCTTCTCAGCGGTTTCGGCGTTCGCCTCGACT
>Ga0193697_1000603_pt1 | contig 12569 bp, 11 predicted proteins | sample L3m2metaG_FD_145073 | JGI IMG/M metagenome (GOLD analysis project Ga0193697, IMG submission 145073) | Soil microbial communities from a riparian zone of the East river system, Colorado, United States - L3m2 | ecosystem: Environmental > Terrestrial > Soil > Riparian zone | place: USA: East River... | reverse complement strand
CTCGAACGCCACACCAAAGCCACCCATTGCAATTCCACGCCCGCGACCGACGGCCAGCGCATTGTTGCCATGTTCGGTTCCGAAGGCCTCTTCTGTTTCGGCATGGACGGCCAAAAGCTTTGGCACAAGGACCTCGGCAAACTTCACGCCGGCCCCTATAACGCGCCACAAATGCAGTGGGGCTTTGCCACTTCGCCCGTTTTGCACAATGGCAAGGTCATCGTGCAATGCGACACCTTGAGCGAACATTTCCTCGCTGTGTTCGATGTGAATGATGGCCGCGAACTCTGGCGCACCGCGCGCGACGAAGTCACTGCGTGGTCAACGCCCATTGTCGCGGAAAGTCCGGAGCGCGCGCAAATCATCGTCAACGGCTGGAAACACATCGGCGGCTACGATCTCGCCACTGGTCGTGAGCTTTGGAAACTCAAGGAAGGCGGCGATATCCCCGTCGCTTCGCCGATTCTCTGGCGTGACCGTGTCATCCTCACGAGCGGCCATGGCAAATATCGCCCGATGCGCGCCGTGCGCCTCGACGCCAGCGGCGACGTCACGCCGTCTGAAATGGGCGCAACCAACCAGGCCGTCGTCTGGTGTCACCCGCGCAAAGGCAACTACATCCAGACGCCGATTGCTGTCGGCAATCTCCTTTGGGGTTGCCTCGACAACGGCATCGTCACCTGCTTCGACGCGATGACGGGCAAAGTCCATTACGAAGAACGAATCGGCGGCGGTAACCAAGGCTTCACCTCCTCGCCTGTCTCCGACGGCAAACACCTCTACTTCACTGGCGAACAAGGCGATGTCTTCGCCGTTCCCGCCGTTGAAAAGTTCAGCGTCACGGCGACCAACAAGCTCGGCGGTTTGTGCCTGAGCACACCTGCAATCTCTGATGGCGTCCTCTTCTTCCGCACCACTGAAAATCTCCTTGCCATCGGCACCAAATCCCGAGGAGATTGAAATCGAGGATGGACGACACTCTCGATGCGCTATTCTGTCAGGCCGTGTCCGCCATCGACACGGGTGACGTGCCCGCGCTCGAACGCCTCTTGGCCGCGCACCCAAGGCTGGTGCGCGATCGGCTTGACTCGCCCGGCCCGTGGTTGCGTGACAAGGTCGGCGACGCTCTCGATGGGTTCTTCCGGCAGCCGTATCTGCTCTGGTTCGTCGCGGAAGATCCGGTGCGAAACGGTAAGTTACCTGGGAACATCGCGCACGTCGCCCGCACGATCATACAGGCCGCCGAGCGCGGGCACGTGACCAGCCTGCAAGAGCAGATCGACTACGCTCTGCGTCTCGTCTGCTGGTCCTGGATCGCACGGGAGTCTGGCGTGCAAATTCAACTCATCGATGTGCTGGTCGATGCCAGTGCTTCACCTGATGGTCAAACCGTTTACCGGGGCCGCTTCGGCACGCACTGCGATGCTGCGGTCTACAACTGAAACTTCGCGGCGGCCGAGCATCTCTTGAAACGAGGCGCCTCGTTGACTTTGTCCACAGCGCTCTGCCTGGGACGTTGGACCGATGTCGAGCGCCTTGCCCGCGCCGCGACCCTGGCGGAGAAACAGGACGCCTTCGTCCTCGGCGCACTGCGCGGCCAACCGGAGGCACTCCGCAGAATGCTGGCTCTCGGCGTCTCTCCAACCACGATCAGTGCTCAGAACCAATCGCACGGGACAGTCCTCCATCACGCGGTCTGGTCACGCTCTCTTGACGCAGTCAAAGTCCTGGTCGAAGCCGGCGCCAACCTCAACAGGCGCGATACGATCTATGACGCGACTCCCCTGGGTTGGGCCAACTATGCCGGGCAGGAACAAAAGGACGAGTCCCGCGCGAAACAATACAGAGACATCGCAGCGTACCTTCGCGAAAAAGGAGCTGACGCATGAAACCTTATTCTTTGGGTCAAGACTGTTCACGTTAGACTTGCAGCTTGCGTACTCAGCCCACAATTCGCACAGAGACGACCGAAGACATTCCTGAAATTCACGCTCTGGTTCACGCGGCCTTCGGACAGCCCGGCGAGGCCGATCTGGTTGACGCTCTGCAACGCTCGGGCGCCCTCACCTTGTCTGTGGTCGCCGTGATTGATGATCGCATCGTCGGTCATATCGCCTTCAGCCCGCTAATGATCGCAGGAAAACCGGTCGCGTTAGCCCTCGCGCCAATGGCCGTGGCGCCTGACTGCCAGCGACAGGGCATCGGATCGGCGCTGATTCACGGGCACCGGAGGAATGCCGGCAGCTTGGGCACAAAGTCATCATCGTTGTCGGCGAACCAGCCTATTATCGTCGCTTCGGTTTCGTTCCCGCTTCGCCATTTGGGATCGAGTGCCCCTTCGCCGTGTCTCGCCTGACGCGTTCATGGTCCTTGAACTTTCACCCGCAGCCGCGAGAACATCTCGCGGAATGGTTTGCTACCGCTCGGAATTCGACCTGGTCTGATAATCGCCCCACCAAACTTTTTCCTTACGCTTGTTGTGGGATTGATTATCGTTCGGCTATGAATCACCTGCACGTTCTGGTCGCATTTGGTCTCTCCTTTGCATGGTTCGCTTCAGCGTCGGAGCAGGGCAGACTGCCCGAGTCCGACACCCGCGCGCGCGAGGTCCGCACCCTGGATACCCGGCGCGAATTTCCCGAGATCGCGTCAAAAGCCACATGGGAAGCGCGCGCACGCGAAATTCGCGAACAGGCGCTTGTCTCCTGCGGACTGTGGCCGATGCCGGAGAAAACACCGTTGAATGCAAAAATTTTCGATCGAGCCGAACGCGACGGCTACTCGATCGAGAAAGTTTACATCCAAACGCTGCCGGGATTTTATCTCGCGGGCAATCTCTACCGTCCGCTCGGAAAAAAGGGACCTTTCCCGGGCGTGTTGAATCCGCACGGACATTGGAAGGAAGGCCGGATGGCAAACGCGCCGCTCGGCAGCATCGCGGCGCGCTGCATCAACTTCGCGCGCCAGGGCATGGTGGCGTTCTCTTATGATATGGTCGGTTACAACGACACCGCGCAGGTGAATCACAAATTTGCGAGCGACCCCACCAATCTACTTTGGAACATCAGCCTGATGGGACTGCAGACGTGGAACAGCATTCGCGCGCTCGACTTCCTCGAATCGCTTCCGGACGTCGATAAATCGCGGCTCGCGTGTACAGGTGAATCAGGCGGCGGCACGCAGACTTTCATGCTCGGTGCCGTCGACAGTCGATTGCACGTGCAAGCGCCAATCGTGATGGTCTCTCATTCGATGCAAGGCGGATGCTTGTGCGAGAACGCGCCCGGTTTGCGCGTCGATTATTCGAATATGGAAATTGCTGCAGTCCCAGCGCCGCGGCCACAGATTCTCGTCGCCGCCACCGGCGATTGGACGAAAATGACCATGACGGTTGAAGGCCCGGCGATCGAGCGCATCTACAAACTTTTCAACGCCGCCGACAAACTGCGCTACACAATTTTTGACTTCGATCACAATTACAACCAGACGAGTCGCGAGGCGGTGTATGGGTGGTTCGGCAAATGGCTGCTCAACAAGCCGGAAGCCGATGCGGTGAAGGAGACTGCCTACGAAATGGAACCGGTTGAATCGTTGCGTGTTTTTCCCGATGGAAAGCTGCCGGAAGATGCTCTCACCGAACCGCAACTGATCGCGTATTTGATCGACCGATCTCGCACTCAGTTCAATTCGTTGTGTCCTCGCGATTCGGCGGGTCTCGAGAAGTTCAAAGCGACTATGCTCCCGGCGTGGAAGCACACGTTGCAGGTTGAATTTCCCGAACGCAATTTAGTGGTCGAGCCCGGCGAGTCAAAGAAGGTTGGTGGCGTTACCAAATACTCGCTTGTGATTGGCCGGCGGGACCGTGGAGATCGCGTGCCAGTGAGCATGCTGACTCCGGCAAAAGACAATTTGCGTACGGTCACGATTCTCGTCAGTCCAGACGGTAAAAGTGCTTTTCTCGATAATGAAGGCTCGCCACGTGGCATTGCAAAGGAACTGCTCGCGCGAAACCAATCTGTGATTTTGCTCGATACGTTCCTGACAGGTGAGCTGGCGAGTCCAGAAGTGGCCCAGAAGCGCAAACAAACCACAACCCACTTCACAACCTACAATCGCACCGATCTCCAGGAGCGAGTCCAGGACCTGATTACCGCCTGCGCGTTCGCGCAAAGCCATGGCAAAGGCAGGCGAGTTGTGCTGTGCGGCAGCGGACGCGCCGGACTCTGGGCATTACTCGCAGCGCCCGCGGCGGATGCCGTGGTCGCTGATTGCGCCGGGTCCGATGCGCAAAGCGACAAAGAGTTGATGGAGAAGGACCTCTTCACGCCCGGGTTGCGCAAGATTGGCGGCTTCGAGGGCGCAGCTTTGCTGGCCGTGCCAAATGCCCTCCTTGTGCACAACGCGAAAGACGATTTCGCTTCGATCGATCAGGCCTACACCGGCTTCCGCAAGCCATCCGCCCTGCGACGCGAAACCAAACCGGTGGATGAAGCCGCGCAAGCCACATGGATCGCGCAGCTCAAATTTCAGTGACGCGCCTATCCTTTGGGGTGTAAGTGGTAATGCTGCAGTTTCTCGCGCAAGGTCAGCCGTGAAAGACCGAGCCAGCGCGCAGCCTTCGCCTGGTTGCCATTCGCCCGCTGAATCGCCTGCGCGATCAACTCGCGCTCTGCGATTTCGATCATCCGGCCATGACTGTCGTTGAGCTCCCCCTGCATGGCGGCGTCGAGCAATTTCGCCGCGATCTTTCGAATCGATGACTCAGGCTCGCTCGCCTCGGAGCTCAATTCCGCGATAACTTCGCGCACGTGCTCGACACTGATACGATAGCCGCGCGCCTGAAGGAGGAGTTTGCGCGCGACGTTCTCGAGTTCGCGCACATTGCCGGGCCACGAATATTCCTGGAGAACACGCAACGCTTCCGCATCGATCCCGGCATTCGTGACCTTCAACTCCTGGCCGTATTTGTTGAGGAAGAAATTGAGCAAATCAGGAATGTCCTCGGCCCGTTCGCGCAGCGCCGGCACGCGGATCGTCACGACGCTCAATCGGTAGAACAGATCGTCGCGGAACTGCCGCTCCTGCATCGCGATTTCGAGATTGCAATGCGTCGCCGCCAGCACACGCGCATCGACCGGGATCAATTCTTTGCCGCCGAGCCGTTGCAGCGTTTTCTCCTGCAAGACACGCAACAGCTTCGCCTGTGTGCCCGGCGTCATGTCCCCGATCTCATCGAGAAAAATTGTCCCCATGTGTGCTTGCTCGAATCTGCCAATGCGCCGATTCTCCGCGCCCGTGAACGCGCCCCGTTCATACCCGAAAAGCTCGCTTTCCAGCAGCGTCTCGGGAATCGCGGCACAATTCACCGCGATGAACGGCGCGGTGCTTCGCTCGCTGTGCTGATAAATCGCGCGCGCGATCAGTTCCTTGCCTGTGCCGGTCTCACCGCGGATTAGAATGTTGACCGGTTTTGCGGCGATGCGCCCGATCTCTTTGTAAATGGTCTGCATGGCCCGGCTTGTGCCCACAATCGAGTCTCCCTTTCCCTCGCCGATGCCGACCGGCTCGGACATCAGCCGGCTTGCTTTGCTAGCTTTTGAAATCAGGTCCAGCAATTCCGCCATTTCGAATGGCTTTACCAAATAGTCGTACGCGCCCGCCTTCATCGCGCGAATGGCGATCTCAGTCGTGCCGTGGGCGGTGATTAAAATGATGGGCAACCGAGGCTGTGCGGCGCGCAACTGCTGAACGAGCTCCATTCCTCCGAGTCCGGGTAACCGCAAATCGGTGATGACGACGTCGAATCGTTCCCGCGTCGCTCGCGCCAAGCCCTCATCACCGCGCCCCTCCCGAAAGAACTCGTAACCCTCATCGGCCATCACGCGCTCGAGCGTTGCGCTGATGCTCGCGTCATCTTCAACCAGCAACACTCTTGCGCGCCTGCTCATTTCGAACCCTCGGCAACACGATACCAAAGACCGTCCCGCGATTCACCTCTGTTTTGTATTCGAGGGCGCCGCCATGTTTTTCGACGATGCGCGCCGCGATTGAAAGACCCAGACCGGTTCCTGTTTCCCTGGTGGTGAAAAACGGATCAAAGAGGCGCTTTTGCACTTCGGGTGGAATGCCACTACCCGTGTCCGCCACCTCGAGAATCACCGCATCGGCTTGCCGATTGGCCCACCTTCTCGTCCCCTCGCGCACAGCAAGAGTGATTGTTCCGCCCTCTTTGATGCTGTCTGCCGAGTTCTGCACGAGATTGATGAGCACCTGTTTGATCTGCTGCCGGTCTACGTGAAGAAGCGTCCGGGGCGCGCTTTCCGCTTTGAGCTGAATGTTTTGTTTCTCAAGTTGCGGCCTGAGCAGCGTTTGGACATCGCGCAGGAGTTCCCCCGCCTCCACATCGGCAAATTCCGGTTCCGCAGGTCGCGCAAATTGCAGGAAATCCTTCACAATCTTTTCCAGGCGGCCGATTTCCAGGCCAACCAATTCAACGTCCGCGAATTCCGCCGTGCCGGGCTTGAATCGCTTTTGTTGCAGAAACAAACAGGCCTTGATCGCCGTCAGCGGATTGCGAATTTCGTGAGCAACGCCCGCCGCCAACATGCCAAGCGAGACGAGCTTTTCCTGCCGTTCCAGCAGGGCCTGGCTTTCCACCAACTTCAGCCGCAAGGGAGCAATCATCTCGCGATAAACCACCACGGCCAGTGCAGTGCCAAACGAAAGCAACAGGCAGAGCGATACCAGCAGCACGTTGCGAAGGCGCGCCAGGCCCGTTTTGGACTGCGCAAGGAAGAGGTCGAGCGATGCGCGATGCGCCTCCGCCAATTCGTATCCGAGGTTTAGGATTTTCTCAGAGTCCTTCTCGAGTTCGGAGAAACCTCTCAGTGCTTCGCTTCGTGACGTGCCCACGCCCGTCGACGGCTCGATCCGCTTCGCGAGCTTCACGTATTCGTCGAAGGCCATATTCAGTCGACTGAGCACTTCCTTCTCTTTCGCCGTTCGCAATTTTGGAATTTGAGCATCCAGCCACAAATCCAGTTCGTGAGTCCCTTTCTGAAACTGCTGCAGGTCCTGCGGATCGCCCTCCACCGTGTATTGGAGCAGATAATTGCTCAATTCCAGCACTTCACGCTGGATGTGATCGGCAATCCGAAAACTCTCCAACTGAACCGCCGTGAGCCGGCCACGCAATTCGGAGACGTCGTGCCAGGTCCTGACGGCGGTCTGGAAAATGAGGACCGCCGACAGCCCGATCACCACCACGAGGGTCACGATTCGAATCGTCACGCGACTTACAATCTTCTGTGGTAAGTCAATTATCACAATGGGTCAGCTCTTGACCATATTTCTTCGACTGCGCATCCCGCCGACCGCGGCATTCATGCGCGCCAAAGGGCTTCTTCCCGCTTCCGCACCCTTTGTGCCACCGCAAAACAGGGCTGGCACCGTTTATGCAAAATGGTTGTAGGTGCGTCGGAGTTTCGGCGCTGAAGAGATTAAAGATCGGATTATATGACTTTCGTAACCTTTCGCCTGGTCCTGATGGGCCTCTCCGTTGCAACACTCGCCTGTCTCCAGGCAATCTCCGTCCGCGCGGGTTCCCAACCTCGCCGGACAGGTGCCGCCGCCGTTGTTAATCGCAAGTCTCCGACCTCTCCAAACATGGGTCGCGGCGGCGGCACTCCTGTTGTCAAGGCGTCGGAAAAAAATCTTCCTGAAAAGCGTGTTCCTGAAAGGAATGTTCCAAGCCGGAAGCTCCCCGACGAAAAGCGACACCCCGAACATGAGCTCGATTTCTAAATTATCCAGGCAACATATGAAAAAGAAAATCCTGATTGCTGATGCTGATAAAGGGACCCGTGAAAGTTTGGCGCTGCTCCTTGAAACCCTGGACTACGTCACCATTGCCGCCAGAAGCCCGCGACAAGCTGTCCGCCTGTCTTTAATGTATCCGTTTGACCTCGTGTTGCTGGAAGTGGCTGCCGACGCGGAGGGATGGGAAGCCCTGGAATGGCTGGAGAGACTTCACCCATTTCTTCCCATCGTTCTATTAACAACGGATAAACATCTCTACGAGCGCGCGGAAGCGGCCCGCGCGGACGCATTGCTTGAGAAGCCGGTCAACAGCAAAGCTTTGCTCCACACGGTCCGAATGCTTCTGACCGAGTCACACCACGAGCGTATGGATCGCACAACCAATCCCGATGCCGAGCCGATGTTCGCGCCTCCGGCCAACTCGCCCGCGGCACGGTTGCTGACGCGCAACTGAAACGAGCAATGCCTGCCGAGATGTCTTCCGCTTATCCGCGCAAACCGCACATTCTCCTGGCGGAAGATGACTCGGCGGTGAGGACCTATTTGGGGCGCGTGCTCCACTCGGAGGGCTACGCGGTGGTGGAGGCTGAGAATGGCTACGAAGCCGTGACTGAATTCATCAGCGTTGCTCCCGACCTGATCCTGCTCGATTTGAACATGCCGGAAAAGGACGGCTGGGCGGCCTTCCAACTCATCCAGCAAATTCACCCTTTGGTGCCGATCATCGTTATTACGGCGCGCCCCAATCAGTACGAACGCGCTCGCTCGCTCGGGGTCGATGCGCTGATGGAAAAGCCGCTCGATTTTCCTCTGCTGTTGAAAACGATCGCCGAACTCCTTGCCGAGTCTGACGCCGATCACATCACTCGTGTCACGGATCGCAAATTCAAAACGGCGTTGCTCAAGGTTGCCGGCTCATGACAACGCCCTCACTACGGCAGTAAACGGACGCGATAGTAATGTTCCATGGCGTTGGCGACGAGGTTTGTTGCTGTTGCGCTGTTGCTTGTGGCCGTAACTCTGGAAGGTGCTGGTGACCACGATGAGCCGGCGCAGTGCGCGCTCTGCTCGACCTGGTAGGCCCCGCCTGCGAACGCAGTCCACCGGAGCACGTCGCGGCCTTCGAGGCGTTGAAGTCCAGTGATTTCGGGCTTCGGCGCGAGCCGAAAAACGGCAGCGGGTTCACCAACATTCCCACTGGTGCGCGCGCCGTAGAAGACGTTATCTGCCGTCTGAATGAAGCTCACCACGTCGTCGCCAGGCATCTCTTGCAGAGGAACCAGGACGGTCAGTTCGCCAGCCGGCGTGAGTTTAAAGATCGTGCCGGAGCCTGAAGACTTGAGATCGCCATCCTCGTCTGGAATCCAGCCTGCAAAGTCGCTTCCGCCGGCCACGGTCGTTCCGTAAAGGTTTCCATCGATGCCTTGAATGACTCGATCTGGTCCCCATCCGTTCGTGCCGTTGAAACGCGCGAGGATCGTCAGTGTCCCGGAAGGTGTAACTTTGATTATCGCGCCGAAACTGTTCGTGTCTCCTCCACCGCCATCCAACGCGTAGATATTTCCATCTGCGCCAATGATTGGCGACCAGGGACGCCGAATAAGCGAGCTGTGGGATGAAAGCAAAATCGTGAACTCACCGGAGGAAGTGAGTTTGAAAATGGTGTCGGGAGCATTGACGCCAATCCAGTCTGAGGTGGTGCCGTAGAGAGTGCCATCGCCGGCGCGGACGAGGCTGGTGGGATTAATACCGTTGGTCCGCGAGAAGGAAAAGAGGGTCGTGAAATCGCCTGCCGGGGTGAGCTTAAAAATTATGCCCCAATTAATGCTGCCTGCGGGGCCGCCGTAATCGGTGGCGCCATAGAGATTGCCATCGGCGCCGTAAATCAAAACTCTGGCAGCCCTGCCGTTGTTCGCGTTAAAGGAGAAAATCACGCTTAACTCACCGTTGGTCTTCAGATGGAAAATCCCTCCATAGTTTGTCTCGCGCCACCAGGTCGCGCCGTAAAGACTGCCATCCGAAGCCTGGATCAACGCACCTGGACAGCATCCATAAGGACCGTTCGGGTCGAAAGAGGCGAGGATCGTTAACTCGGCCGCGGGCGTCAGCTTGTAGACGAGGCCATTGGTGGCATGACCACCCCCTCCGAAGCTGCCGCTGGTCGTGCCATAGAAATTTCCATCGAAACCCTGAATGAGCGACGTCGGTTGCGTATCGTCGTCGGACGTGCTGAAAGTGATGAGCCGCTGAAGCGCGAAGTCTGCGGCGAGGGCATAGTTCGCAAAAGCGGCGACCATCACCACGGTGAGCGTTGAGGCTTTAAAGAACGAGTTGTTCATAACATCTTGTAATTTCCCGCCGCGCAGCCTCCACCGCGCGGCGGGGTGTGTTCCATCAGTTTAGTCTGCGAATTCAATTTCCGGCAACGGTGTTGTGATGATCTTCGGCATGTTCGGCGGGTCCATCAACTGCAGTTGGAAAGGCCACGTCGAGATATCAATGCCCAGAAGGTTGAAGTCGTTATCCGGGCAGATGACGATCTGACCCTTTGACACGCAAAGGCCTTCAACTTTGTCGAGCGCAGGATCAAACACAGTAATGGAGTCGAGAACGACACCCTTTTTCACCGGCTTGATGCCAAACTGCGAGAGATCGGATGGGGCAAGCTGCTCGATGGTTTTCGTTGGCTCGGCGAGCAATTTTCCGGCCGCGTTTTCAAGCGGAGTAATGTCTGTGGCCGGATGGACATTAATCGCAAAAAGTTTGTCGGTGCGGCGTTCAGTCACCAAAAAGACGCCCGCGCTTTTCGCGAAAATGTCGCTGGCATGGACGTTTTGCTGCGATGCGTTTGGCTCCGTGACGTAGATGTACTGTTGGATTGCGAAGGTGGCCGTGTCGATTGCGATAATGCGAATGTGCCGGCCGGAATTGGCCTGGCTGAGCGTGGGGTTGCCAAGCGGACGCTGCATGACGCCATAGACTTTGCCATTGGCATAAGTGATGCCTTCCATGCCGCGGTTGACGCGACGTTTGGCATAAACGGCCGGCAGCACTTCAAAGGTGTCGATCTGTTCGGTGCCGCACCGGGTACCGACCGGAACCAATCGAAAGAGAACGGTGCCGTCGGGCGCGACCTTGCAAATACTCGGGCGATATTCGTCGCTGACCCAGAAGTTGCCCTGGTCGTCCATGGTGAGGCCCTCGGTGTCGAGCCCGTCGAGGTCTTCGATGTGATTGAGAGCCATGTCGCGGCCGTCTTCCGAATTGGAGAAACAACTGTTTGGCCAACCGGTGACCGGAGAGCCGTTGGGTTTTCGCAGCGGAGTGATTTGCAATACGTCGGCGGTGTTGTTGGGATTGAGTCGAATCTTGAGAATGCTCGGCGAAAAGTTCGGCGCGGGGAAAATTTTGTGTGTCGCATTTGTTGGGTTATCACCATTCGGGCCGCGATCGGTAATGGCGTAGAACAAAGTCCCACTTTGATCGCCGGGCACGGGGAAAAGCCCGGAGAGACCGCCGAGCTTGATCTGATGCCCGGCGCCGTCATCGGCGAGCGTGAAAGCCGCGACATTCAGATCATATTTGGTGAACGCCGGCGCTGCGCGAAGGCTGAGCTGAGGCCCCAGTGCCATAGCAGCAGCGACCAGGAGCGCGAATTTATTTACATTCATATAAAAGAGTTGTTAGTTGCCTGTTCACTCTTTACATCAGGGAAAGCGTTGAAGTGTTACAAAGGCTTGCGCTATGAGAAAGTCAGGGGGCCCGGTATTCCAGCGCGAAAACAGATCAAAAGTCACCAGGCACGCCTCGTACGCTGTGCGCACTTCCATCCATGAGGCTGACGTTCGAAAACCTCCTGTGCCGCACAGCTACCCGGTTGGCCTTAATGGCGGGCTGCCCCAAATCGTTCGTTGCCATGCCCGAAACAAATTCGGGATCGGTCACGAGGCGCCCTTCGGCGAATAGAATCCTGCGTGGCTCGGCTGACGCTATCGAATTTAGTGAGACCGTCGGAGAATTAGTGCCTTTAATAAGCTGTGAATTCATTGCGATAGAGAGCAAAACATTCGGCGACGTAGCATCCGGTGGAAATCGAACGCTTGGGCAATGAAAGATCCTGGCATTATCGTAGAATTCCTCCGGAGCCGAAAAGTAACTGCTTACACCCGCCGTGTTGAGTTCCAAAGCCAGCGCGTTGTACCAGACGTCGGCAGAGGCCGGGCTGGCGGCATCAGCCCATGTATTCAGCATGGTTTCACCTGTTCCAGCCGATTCTCGAGGGCTCATTCCGTCATGATCATCCGCGTATGTGTGCATGGCGAATGCCCACTGCTTTAGACGGTTTTTGCAACTTTCCCGTTGGACCACTGCCTTTGCTCCTGAAAGAGCGGGCAGCAAGAGACTCGCAAGAATCGCAATCACGGCACTCACGACGAGCAATTCGATGAGGGTAAATGCGCGGGTGGCGCACCTCAGCAGTGCCCGGGAAGGGGCTGGGAAGTCCTCCTGGGCGGCCAGGCACACCATAAATGTATGGCGATAAAAGTCCATGCCTCTAGCCGGTTCTTACGAAAAGACTGCCGCTCGTTACAAGGAACCTGGCCGGCAGCGAGCGATCCAAATTGTTGTCCCTTTTCATTTGCGCTCCTTTTGAGCTCCGTCCGGGAGTCCTAAACTCGAGGGTGGTGGGAAATTCTTTTTCACGATTTCCGTCGCCCGCTCCAGTTCTTCCAACTCTTTTGTCGATACGG
>Ga0193697_1000602_pt1 | contig 12569 bp, 13 predicted proteins | sample L3m2metaG_FD_145073 | JGI IMG/M metagenome (GOLD analysis project Ga0193697, IMG submission 145073) | Soil microbial communities from a riparian zone of the East river system, Colorado, United States - L3m2 | ecosystem: Environmental > Terrestrial > Soil > Riparian zone | place: USA: East River... | reverse complement strand
CGCTTCCGTCCGTGTGCTCGCTGCGAATTCCGCCGCCGCTCGTACGATTGCTGCTACGCGCGAACGGCTCCGTGAAGAATGCGCGCAATGGGTGTATTTCGACCGTTCCCTGCGGCTGCACCGCGGCGAGACTACCTACCTTTTTAAGCCCATTCAACGGATGCACTGGACACGCTCTCGCGCGATGCTTGACGCGGCTGACATTATGATTGGCAGCACGCGGGACGAGCAGTCGTAGGATCATGACGAACAACCCGGCCTTCAATCTGTTCGTTGAAAGAGCCCATGAGCTTTTGCAAGCAGGATACGAGGCGCTGGATGCTAAGGCCTGTAATCTCTGGGCCGAACCAGAAATTTCGGGAGAACTCGCGTGGCAAATCGAGGAGTTACTTTGCACCCGTCGACGTCAGTGGATGCGCTATTGGACTGCGGTGGATAACTGGCCTGAAAACGAGCCAGAGAAGTCGGGTTCTAAGAAGCGACTTGGTAAGCGTCGGAGGCTGCCAGATATCAAACTCAAGTACGCCGGGCAGCGGGAAACCTTATATTTCCGGTTCGAAGCAAAAAGGCTTGCCGGGACAGGTGACTATAGTGACCTGCTCAGCCACATTGATGGACTGGGTCGCTTTCTGCACAAAGTTTACGGTCGCAAAGACAAAGCTGGAGGTCTTCTCGGATACGTCCAAACGGAATCTCCAGAAATCCACGCAGACCGTGTTCGCGTGGCACTGGCAAGCGATCACAAGAAGTATCAGGTCACTCCCGACGGGTCGTGGACGGCTGCAACTTGGAAACATGGTCCGAAATGCTGCTTCCGAGTGGTTCATTCCCGAGGGGCCGGCGCACTTATCGCGATGTTCTATTCCTTTCTTGGGTTCCGCGGCTGAAGACTTTGAAACGCCGGAGAAGGGGGTCGACTCCTGAACAAAGTACGCTTTCACACTGGCGGTGATTCGAGGCCGAAGTCATCCGGTCCGGAATTCGTGTTGATTGGTGTCGCTTCGTGGCCCTCCGTTAGCTCCGTTTCCTTCTGTTAAATAGAGACTAATTCTTTGACCGGTCGACCATCACGCCGTCCGGGCCCTTTTCGCCCGGAAAATATACTTTCACATGATAGTTCTTCCCGTCTGCGAATGACCTGGCCATCCAGGTCTCGACAAATTTCGCAACTTCCTCCCGGCCGGTTTGCCGCGCGAGCGTCAGATTGTCTTTGGCGCGCAAGGTTGTCAGCGACATGATCGAGCGCTTGAGATTTTCCTGCGCTTCGCTCGTTTTGAAATAGCCTTTCTTTACCTCGTAGCTGAGAGCAGAAACGTCTACCGATGGCTTGTTGATTTTCACGGGCGGCGTAAAAACGTAGATCACGCTGTCTTTCAGCACCAATTCCCATTTGTCGTTCAGGTCCAGATAATACGTATAAGTTACCGGCGCTTCGGCAGTGACAACGACATCCGGCAATGGCACATAGCCAAACCCGGTCGATTTTTGCTCCGAGCGTTCGAAGCGTTCCATCTGGGATATGGTGGCGAACTGCAGGTAAGTGTGATTGCTCACAGTCGTTCCAAAGCTCGTCATCGAAGTCTTGATTGTCCCTTGTTTGAAAGCGGCCGCCACGGTCGCGAGCGCGTTGCCGGCCTGTCCTATAGCCTTGCCGGTCTTCTCCGCGAGGTTCGCGGGCGCATTCAGGCATGTCTTGAGAACCAGCAGGCTGTTTACGGCGACGACCAGGGCAATGATCATCCACAACGTGGCCTTCGGCCAATTCATTGGAGCAGGCGGCGTTGCGGGAGCATCCGACGCCTCAGCGGAAGGTGTAGTCGAGTCCGCCGGCGGTCGCTCAACCTCGCGCTCGATGTCATCTGACATAGGTGAAAGTTAGCTCTTTGGATGCCAAACGAAAAGCCAGTTTAGTCTTTCCTCCCGTTTTGCCAAATTTACTCTCGAAGCGGATGAAAACTGTCGTAATAGGCAAATCTTCCCTTGTTTCCAGCCGTCTCGCGTTCGGCTGCTGGCGAATTGCCGGCACCTGGGATGCACAGGCGGTGACGCCCGATGCGATGAAGCAGGGCCGCCAGGCCGTGTTCGCGGCTTACGACGCGGGTTACACGCTCTTCGACCACGCTGACATTTATTGCGACGGAGTCGCTGAGACAATTTTCGGCCAGGCGCTCAAGGAAGCCCCGGAAATGCGCAAACAAATCATCATCGCCACCAAATGTGGCATCCGAAAGGCGGGAGACCCGCCGAAATCCACATTTCGTTACGATTTTTCGGCGGATCATATCGTGCGCTCCTGCGAGCAATCGTTGAAGCGCCTTGGGGTGGATCTCATTAATATTTATCAGCTCCACCGCCCCGATTATCTCATGGACCCGGAGGAAGTCGCGGGTGCGTTTTCCAGGTTGAAAAAAGAGGGCAAAGCTCGCGAGTTCGGCGTGAGCAATTTTCGACCGTCGCAACTCACCGCGCTGCAAAAGGCCTGCCCGATGCCCCTCGTCGTGCATCAGGTGGAAATCAGCCTGGCGAATCGTACGTGCTTCGACGATGGCACCCTTGACCAATGTCTCGCCGAAAAAATCACACCGCTCGCATGGAGTCCGCTCGCAGGCGGGTTGCTGGCTGACGGAGCCAAAGAACTCCTCCCATCGCAACAGGCCTACCGCACGAAACCGATTGTCGCTGAGCTCGACACAATTGCCAAAGAGCGCGGCGCAAGCCGGACGGTTATCGCGTTGGCGTGGTTGCTGAAACATCCTGCAAACATCATTCCGATCATTGGATCGACTCGCGCGCAAAATATCAAAGAAACGGCGCGAGCCGATTCGGTCGAGTTGACGCGCGAGGAGTGGTATCGCCTGCTCGAAGCCGCTCGCGGCGAACGCCTCCCGTAGTTGTGCCGCAATCTGTCGACAAACCCGCCGCACTCGGCTACCGCATGCCTGCCGAGTGGGAGCCGCACGCCGCTACGTGGCTCACGTGGCCCCGGCGCGAAGGCATCAGCTTTCCAGACAAGTACGACACCGTGCCTCCAGTTTATGCGGTGTTGATCCGCGAAATCTCTGAAGTTGAAGAGGTCAACATCAACGTTTGGAGTGCGGATATGGAACGCTCAGTGCGCGAGTTGTTGGAGAAGCTTAAGACTCCACTGGCCAACGTCCGCTTTCACCATTTTCCAGCCTACGAACCGTGGTGCCGTGATCACGGCCCGATTTTCCTCGTGCGCGAGGGCGCGGGCCGCCACGAACGTGCCGTCGTCGACTGGGGATACAACGCGTGGGGCAATAAATATCCGCCCTACGACCTCGACGATGCCATTCCGCAACACGTTGCCAAACTGCGCCAGTTGCCGCTCTTTTCGCCCGGCATTGTGATGGAGGGCGGTTCCATCGAAATCAATGGCCGTGGCACGCTTCTCACTACGGAAGCATGCCTGTTGAATCCCAACCGCAATCCACACCTTTCAAAATCGGAGATCGAGCAGTACCTGCGCGACTACCTTGGCGTGACGAACATTCTCTGGTTGGGCGAAGGCATTGTGGGCGACGACACCGACGGCCATATCGACGATCTCTCACGCTTTGTAAATCCCAGCACGATCGCCACCGTTGTGGAGGATGATTCCCAGGACGAAAATTACGGTGTGTTACAGGAGAATCTCAAGCGCCTGAAAACGGTGCGCGATCAAGAGGGAAATCCATTTCGAATTGTCGAATTGCCCATGCCCGGCCGCATCGAATATCAAGGGCAGCGTCTCCCGGCCAGCTACGCCAATTTTTACATTGTTAATCGCAAGGTCCTCCTGCCGACCTATCGGCACGCCAACGACACAAAAGCTGTTGAGGTGCTGCAGCGCGAATTTCAGGACCGCAAAGTGATCGGAATTGATTCAACCGAACTGATTTGGGGGCTGGGCTCCTTTCACTGCATCACGCAACAGGAGCCGTAAACAAAAGCCAGACCGCTCTGGCCTGGCTTCTGCAAAAAGTAATTCCGAGGACTGTTCCTCGGAATTACTTCGAACTACATTGCGGTTACTTAGTGCTCTTTCCAGAGCTGTCACTATCGGGAGTGCTTTTTCCGGAGCCGCTGCTATTCGAGCTGCTCTTCCCTGAGTTGCTGCTCGAGCTGCTGCCCGCGCCACCCTGATCCGAGGAGCTGCTGCTCTTGCTCGAACCGGGGCCCGTGCCGCCCACGCCCGTCTCGGCCTGCACGCCGAAGTGCGAGTAAATGCGCTGGCTCCAGCTTGCGCTCAATTCAGGCCAGCGGCTGCGATCAAACGACGGAGCCTGCTGCAGTTTTTCCTTGTCCACATTCAATGTGAACGTCGGTTGTCCCATGGCGGCAGAAGCATACGCACCGCTGCTGGAGGACGGACTTGTGCTCGAGCTGGTCGAAGAGCTCGGGCTGCCCGGGGTCGCCGGAGTCGCCGGGGTCGCCGGACTTGTGCTCGAGGGTGTATTGGCACTCGTGCTCGGGCTGGTCGAGGTCGAGGTTCCGCGCTGGAACGACGATTGGCTGCCCTGGCCACCCTGGCCACTGACGGTCAAAAGCTGCCACGGCACTGGGATCAGTTTGCTTTCCATGGTAACGACTGCGAAATCGATCCGGCCGCTGGTCGGATTCAAAATCACGTCTTCGATTCTCCCAACATCATCGCCCGATGAAGTTTTCACCTGCGCGCCGATGATCTTTGTGCTTCGCAAATGTTGTTGTTGGCCGGCACGGCCCGTCGGGCTGTAAATCGATGACTGACTCGATTGGCTTGACTGGCTTGAAGCGCCGGGTTGACTGGACTTGCTTGATGGACTCGATGGGCTGGACGGACTTGACGGACTGGACGAGGGCGATGATTCGCGCTGCGCCAGAGCCGTGGTTGCGACCAGCGAGGTTACGCATAACAGCAATGGTAGTCTCATTTAATTCTCCTTTGTTTTGGTTTCCAATGACTCTCGATGGCTGGGCAGCACATGCCGCCACATCGAACTGCCCTCAAACCTAAGTCACCAGCTACTTGCCTCAATGGGGCATAACCCTGACAAGTTCGGCGTTCGGCTTGCCATCATCGCGGTAATCCCAAATCTTTCCCTCACGCGAATGAAACACTTCAAAGCGATCGCGGCGATGTCCTTGAATCGCGTCATCGGCCAGGGCAATCGCATCCCGTGGCATCTGCCAGAGGATTTCAAGTGGTTCAAAAAGCTCACCACGGGCAACACCATAGTTATGGGCCGCAAAACCTTCGAATCCGTGGGGCGGCCCCTGCCGAATCGCACCACCATCATTGTCAGCCGGGCAGGTTTTGCATTTCCCGGCGTGAAAACGGTCGCTTCCCTCGATGAATTGGAAATTAACAGCATGCCTGGGGAAGTATTTATTTGCGGCGGGGCACAAATTTACGCTCAAGCCCTGCCGCTTTGCTCCGATCTTTATCTTACGACCGTGAAGCGGACGGTCGATGGCGATGCCTATTTCCCGAAATTTGAAGACTCTTTCGAACCAGTCGACCTCATCACCGATACCCCGGAATTCTCCATCACCCATTACCGCAATGTCCGGCTGCCAAGCGTCTGACCCTTGCAGCTTGCTATCGCCGCCGCCCGTTACTTACAGTGGGCCCGCAGCAGAAGAAGGTCGAATGGACGAGTTCTCATTGACATGCTTCGGCGTGGGCGACGGAACACCCTCGGCCGAGCGCAATCATTCCGCCTATCTTTATCGACTGGGGGGAATTTGCATCTTGATCGATTGTGGCGAACCGGTCAGCCGCACCTTCAAGGCTTCAGGTCTTCACTACGACACAATCGACCGCATTTTTCTTTCGCATCTCCACAGCGACCACATCGGCGGCCTGTTCATGCTGCTGCAGGGTTTTTGGCTGGAAGAGCGTCAGAAGGAACTCACGATCCACTTGCCGAAAGACGGCATCGACCCGCTCACAAAGATGTTGCACGCGGCCTATCTCTTTCCCGAGGTGCTGCCGTTCCGCATACATTTTGAAGCGCTGGCGGCGGAGGAAGCTATCGCGCTCGGCAGTAATAAAATAACACCTCACCCAACCAGTCACCTCGATGCGTTGAAGAAGACGTTCCAGGCGAGATACCCGGGTGAGTACGCCGCTTATTCGTTTTTGATTGAATCCGGCGAGCATCGCATCGCTCACAGCGCTGACATCGGCGCTCCTCAGGACCTTGATCCGCTGTTGAGGCAGCCGGTCGATCTGCTGGTGTGCGAGATGGCGCACTTGACTCCCGAAGACCTCTTTGCATTTCTCCGCACGAAAACGATCGGGCAAATTTTATTTACGCATCTGAGCCGCTGGAATTGGGAGCGCCTCGCCGAGATTGAGAAGCTTGCCGCACAAAGCTTGAAAGGATTTCGCTGCGCGTTCGCGCGCGACCAGCATACGCTCGCGCTTTGAAAGAGGGCGTTCAGCTGAACAGCGTCGTCCACTGCCAGAGCGACAGCTCGAGTTGATTCGCCGTCAGGAAAACGTACGCGCAGGTCATCAGTCTTAACGCCGCCGACGCGGTGGACTTTCCTGTTCCGATCACCTCGGCCTGGTTGGCGGCAACGGCTGCCATCAACGCTTCAAAGGTGGGTTGCGCGGCCTGGATGCGCACGGGCTTTCGCTTGCCTGGATCGCCGTTCGGACCATTCCAGAAATACGTCTTCTCCAGCCTGCACGTTTTGGCATCATAGTGCAATTTCAACACGTCGATCCCATCCAGGTGCCGGGCAATCAATGTCTTCTGCCCGTCGCTTATTTGCGACGCGCTGACATCTATCGTGACCACGGCAGCAGGAACAGGCATGCCCTGGGTCAAGGCATCAGCCTGGCTCACTTCAAATCGAAGTTTCATACACAATCCATGTAACTCCCAAAATGGCCCGGAAAAGGGTGCCGCATTTGCTGGAAAGGGACAGACACAGCTTACGTATCTTAGCCAAAGGCACAAGACTTTTCGCGCTCGGTTGTGGTGTAGCAGGTTTGCCAACGCCGGATGGGCTTGCGTTTGGTTTTGGGTTTTTCAGCGGCCAGAGAGTGTCGCAGAGCGAAACGGCGCACGGTGGCTCGAGTGGTTTTGAAAGCAAAGCGGCGCAGCAGTTCCGAAGCGACGGCGCTGTAAGAGCAGCGATGTTGGAGCAGGTGGCGTGCGGTGGATTCGACTTCCTTGGGCCAGGGCGGACGACGATTGCCGCCGGAGAGGCCGGGATTCCAGCGGTGAGCTTTGCGCTGGGCTACGGCTTTAAGATACGAATGATACAGCTTGTAGAAACGGCGCGTGCTCAAGTTCAGTTCGGCCGCCCCTTCCAGTGCTTTGATGTGGCCCGCGCGAAAGCGCGCGAGGATGTCACGAATGAATGGAGAGCAGAGGCGCTTTAAGAGCTGAGAGAACTTTTCACAGCTTCAGATTAAACTATGGCCGGCTGGACCCACCGCTCAAAAATTTTCGCGCGCCCCCTCCTGCCTTCCCCTTCCCCTTCCCCCCTGGGGAAGGCAGGAGGGGGGCTAACCTCCTACATCTTGTGAACTTTTGATCGCACACCTGTGAACTTTTGATCGCACCACGACAGTCTTTTGCTCGCCTGAGTTCCATCCAAAAGGGCAGAAGAAACCAGAATGAAAGAACCTCATAGCAACGATGCATTTAATACGTGCCTGCGCGTGCTTTGTGACGAGACAGGCGGCTTGCCGCATGCGCAACCAGCCCGTAAGGTTACGCCGATCAAATGGATAAGCTGCTCCTGATCGACGACGAAGCGGACGTGCAATATTCGTTTCGCCGCATTTTTGATTCGCCCGAAATCGAGCTGACGACCGCCGCCAGCGGAGAGGAAGGGTTGAAGCTTATCCCGAGCGTGAAGCCCGACCTCGTCATCATGGACGTGCGGATGGGCGGGATCAGCGGCCTGGAAACGCTGCGTCGTTTGCGCCAAAGCGATGCGCGCCTGCCGGTGATCATGATGACGGCGTATGGCACGACGCAAACCGCGATCGAAGCGATGAAGCTCGGCGCATACGATTATCTGCTCAAACCGTTCGACGTTCCGAAGCTCAAACAGATTGTGCTCGGGGCACTGAAAGCCGCGCGCGACATGCGCCAGGTAGTTTCGTATCAGCCGCTGCTCGAATCGGAAGATTACGATATTGGAGTTGTCGGCCGCAGCGAGCCGATGCAGAACGTGTTCAAATTGATCGGGCAACTTTCCGCGTCCAACGCGACGGCGCTTATCAGCGGTGAAAGCGGCACAGGCAAGGAGCTGGTGGCACGGGCAATTTACAATCACAGCGAACGCGCAGACCAGCCGTTCCTGGCGATCAATTGCGCGGCGATTCCCGAGAATCTTCTGGAGAGCGAACTGTTCGGGCATGAGCGCGGCGCATTCACGGGCGCAACCGCGCAGCGCATCGGCAAGTTTGAGCAAGCGAATCGCGGGACGATTTTCCTGGATGAAATCGGCGACATGACGCCCGCGACACAGACGAAGATTTTGCGCGTGCTGCAATCCGGCACGTTCGAGCGCGTAGGCGGCAACCAGCCGATCCGTGTAGACGTGCGCGTGATCGCAGCGACGAACAAGCCGTTAGAACAAGCGGTCGCGAACAAGGAGTTCCGGGAAGATTTGTTTTATCGGCTGAATGTTGTGCGCATTCACCTGCCGCCGTTGCGCGAGCGGCGCGAAGATATTCGGCTCCTGGTCAATTATTTTCTGAAGAAGCTCGGACCAAAACCCAAGTCTATCGCGCCGGACGCGTTGCGAGCGCTGGAAGATTATCATTGGCCGGGAAACGTGCGTGAACTGGAAAACGCGATCCAGCGTGCGTTGGTGGTGACAAAGGGCCATGCGATTTTACGGAGCGATCTGCCGGCTGAAATCATTGGAGGCAGGATCACCACTGTCACGCCGGGCTCGACGGAGCTCGCCTCCGCGATGCAGCCGTCGGCCGCGACGGCGGATGTTCCGTCCCTGGCGCGGGCGCTGTTCCAATGGGCGCGCAAAGAGAGCAAATTAAAAGTGATTCCAGCGGTGGAACGGGAGCTGATTATCCAGGCGCTGGTTGAAACCCAGGGAAATCAGGTGCAGGCGGCAAAAATTCTTGGAATTACTCGCGCGACACTGCGCAAGCGGATCGACAAGTTTAAGATTCAGCAGCAGCTGGCAATTCAGTGAAGGCCGTGAGACCGGCTGAAGCCGGGACTCCGACGGCTGCACGGGCTATCGATCACAGTTGCAATTTCGGACGAGGCTGATGGTCAACTTCGCGTTCTATGACCAAGTTCGCACAGAGATTCCTTCCAGCGGGCTGAAGCAGGGGCTCCGGCGACTCTCAGGGCCTAGTCGTCAATTTTCGGGTGGGAAGAGAAAAACGAGCGCGCGCCACACGCGTTCACGCCAATAAAATTCGTTGTGATGGCTGGTTTGGGCTTCCTGCCATTTGTGCCGCGGCACGGAGAGCTTCTCCAGTTCATCATTCGAATAGATGTGCTCCTCAACATAGTGGAGGAAGTTTTTATTGTCCTTCCACCCAATGCGGCGCAATTCAGCCGCGACCGCGGTGGTATGTTTTCGCCCGTCGTCATCGCCGGTGAAGTCGATCGTGCCGCTATCCAGATAAATTCGTAGCGGCTTGAGGCGGCCATCGTAAGGCTTGAGAACTTTTTCGAGGAAGTACCGTTTCTCGACCTGAAAGGCGCCCGACAAACTGGCGGCGGCGCCAAAGGTTTTCGGCTGATCCCACGCAATAGCGAGACTGCAAATGCCGCCCATGGAGGAACCGAGAATGGCGGTGTCGCGTGGCGAGTTCAGTGTGCGATATTCAGCATCGATCAACGGCTTGAGTTCTTTGGTCAGGAAAGCCGCGTAGTTGTCGTAGCGGGATTTCTCGCGTTTTGCGTTCTCGTCGTTGGAGTCCGGAGTCGGGCCGCGATATTCCTGGTAGCGAAAGCGGCTGTTGTCGACCGCGACGAAAATCACTTCGCGCATGCGCCCTTCGGTCGTCAGGCGCGCGGCGGTTTTGTCGATCTCCCAACTGCCCCAGCCAAAGCAACAGTTCGAGCCAGCCGAGGCAAACACGTTTTGGCCATCGTGCAGATAGACGACGGGATAACGCCGGGAAGTGTCACGCCAATAGGAGGCAGGCAAGCGCACGCGCACGGTGCGGTTCGTGCCCAGGTAGCGCGAAGGCACGTGCTTTTCGAATTCGTATTGGCTCATAGCACCGAGCGTGGAGATCGAGAGCAAGAGCAGACCGACGCCACGCAGCATCAGGCGAAGTTACCGGTGGCGATGCCTCGGCGCAACAGCCGCATTGTGCCGCGCGCTCCAGAGTGTTAGTTTTTTTGTGTGGCGGTATTACTGATCACAATCCTGGGCGCGGTGATCGCGACGAATCCGGCGGCAACGCTGAGCAATATCGTTGCAAAGAAGACCGGTGAGGTGGTGGACATCGCCAAAATCAATGATCCGGTCGAGAAGGAGTATCTGAAATTGCTCGAGGCCGATGATGCCGCGCAAGTCGAAGTGGACCGATGGATTACCGAGAATAATCAGTTCAGGGCGCAGGGCGGCGGGATCGAGCAGGCGTTGCTCAACAAGAAAATTGAAAGGACCTTCGAGCCGGTCAAGAAGGCGTACGAGGATTTTTTGGCCGTACACTCTGAGCATGCGCGCGCACGGCTGGCCTACGGAAGTTTTTTAAACGACATCCACGAGGAAGAAGCGGCCCAGGCGCAATGGGAAAAGGCGCGCGAATTGGACCCGAAGAATCCGGCGGCGTGGAACAACCTGGCAAACCACTATGGACACAACGGGCCAGTGAAGAAAGCGTTCGAGTATTACGCGAAAGCCATTGAACTGGACCCGACCGAATCGACGTATTATTTCAATTTGGCAACGACGGTTTACCTGTTTCGACGTGAGGCGACGAATTATTACAATCTGAACCAACAGCAGGTATTCGAGAAAGCGATGGTCCTTTATCGCAAGGCGCTCCAACTCGATCCGGAGAATTTCGCGCTGGCGACGGATTACGCACAAAGCTACTACGGCTTCAAGCCGACGCTCACAGGCAATGCGGAGGAGGACCGAAAAATCACGGAAAAGCATTTTAATGACGCGATGACGGCGTGGCAGGCGGCGTTCAAGCTCGCGAAAGACGACATCGAACGGCAAGGCGTGCTAATCCACTACGCGCGAGTGCAAATCAATGCCGACCGTTTTGAGGCGGCCCGGACCAACTTGAATGCGGTGAGCAACGAAATGTATACTACGACAAAGAAGAACCTTCTGAAGAAACTGGAGAATCGAATCAAGGAGAGCACGAATGCTGCGCCGGCAGTGAGTTCAGGTGGAGGCGGGCCGAGTTCAGCGAAGTGAGTTCTAGCCGGCTAAAGCCGGGACTCCGGCGTTGTACGTGGCTAGCGAGCCCAATTGCATTTCGCGAGACGCATGATCGTCGGAGTCCCGCGTTTACGCGGATTCTGAACTGCGCGGTTAAGCGCCCAAGCCGGGACTCCGACGATCCATCTTCAGGCGTCGCCGAGTTTCAAGCGAGGATCGCTTGCCAAAATTTCGTTAAGATTTTTCCAGCGTGCTTCATCCATGTCGTTGAAGGCATGCAGATAGAGCGCGACCGTTTCGGCTGGATACTTCGCCAGAAGCGCATCGATGCCCTGCTTGAGCGCGGCATCATCGACCGACTGGGGAATTGTTTCGACGACCCCCTTGTCGTGCTTGATCTTGAGGCTATCCAGGAAATCGATCAGTACCGCGTTGTGTTTCTTGAGAAGCCAGTTGCGAATCAAGTTGTCCGCCGCGAGCGCGGCGTTGGGGCGCGAGAGGACAGCGCGCATGGTCGCATATCGTTCGGCGCGGGGCTGACGTTCGAGAAAAACCGGACGCACCTTTCGCATCTGCGCCACTACGTCCAACGCGCCATGATAGAGTTGCTTGTCGTTGGTATGGGTGTACTCGAAAATCTCCGTGCTCAGTGCCGGGGACATCGCGGCAAACAGTTCATGCGGCGCCATAAGAATGACGCTTGAGTCTAAAGGCTAAGGGCCAGGAAGTCGCAACTGCAAAATCTGGAAATCCAAGGGACCGGCTCCAACTGAGGCCCGGCTCCGACGATGCTTCCGAAGGAGTAGACCAGGCCGGCGTCCAATGGGGCTTGAAAAGTGCCTTGGCGGGGCTTTGCAGGTCGGGTACTGTAGGGTTGGTTGAACATTGCTTCAGACAAGCTCAATTTCATTGTCGCGGTGACGCTTTACGGCATAAGCGCGGTTTACTCGATTTTCCTCTTTCGGAAGGGTTTTCGGCAGGACAATCGGATTAATTATTGCCTCCTTTTGGGGGGCTTTCTGTTTCACACACTGGCGATGTTCCAGCGCGGGTTCAGCCTGAATCGCTGTCCGATTCACAATTTGTACGAAGCGACGACGTTCGTGGGCTGGACAATGGTGACGGCGTACTTGTGCCTCGGCTTGTGGTCGCGGCTGCGGTTCCTGGGAGCGTTCACCTCCCCGGTGCTCTTTGCGGTGGGGGTGTTCGCGCTGATGCCGGGGCTG
>Ga0193697_1000598_pt1 | contig 12593 bp, 13 predicted proteins | sample L3m2metaG_FD_145073 | JGI IMG/M metagenome (GOLD analysis project Ga0193697, IMG submission 145073) | Soil microbial communities from a riparian zone of the East river system, Colorado, United States - L3m2 | ecosystem: Environmental > Terrestrial > Soil > Riparian zone | place: USA: East River... | reverse complement strand
ACATCCGCATCTGCTCGTCTTTTTCGACCGGCACGCCTTTGCGCCGGGTCATGCTGAAAGCAGCGAGCTTCGCATTCTTGAACTGGCGCTGTTTGGCCTGCTCGAAAAACTCCATGTCCCTCGGATTTGATCCCGGCCAGCCGCCTTCGATGTAATGAATCCCGAACGCATCCAACCGCTCGGCAATGCGCAATTTGTCCGCGACCGAGAAATTGATGCCCTCACCCTGGCTGCCATCGCGCAGGGTCGTATCGTATAATTCGACTTCGGGTTTCATCGCGCCCGCGTCTGCGGGAAAGAAACTTTTAAGCCAAAATTCGCCTTCAAGCAAATCCCAAAACATCCGCCGTCGCGGGTGGGGCGCATCCCCAATTTTGGCGGCACAGACTTCTCTCTTTGGGTCGGAGAAGTCTGCCCTACGACAAAGGGCCAGATGCCCGTGGCATAAGAACGAAATGCGCAGTCCATGACGTGGCCGAATTTCGTGAAAGTCTTGGGAATTCGGTGTTGATAAAGATTCGGCTTGCCGCGACAAGGCCGATTGTTAGATTTCGCCCGCTTTTCTTGGATTTTAAGTCCACCTTCATCGGTGGGCTTTTATTGTTTCAGATGAGTTGGGCAAAATAGCGTCCGGTGAAAATTTTTAGCGGCACATCGAATCTCCCTTTGGCCCGCGCCATCACTGCCTCCATTGGCGTGGAGTTGGGCAAATCCACCGTCAGCTCATTCCCGGACGGCGAAACGTTCGTCAAGATCGAGGAAAACGTCCGTGGGGAGGACGTCTTTGTCGTCCAATCGACCAGCCCGCCTACCAATCATCATTTGATGGAGATGTTCATCATGATGGACGCCCTGCGCCGGGCCAGCGCCTCGCGCATTACCGCCGTGCTGCCGTTCTACGGCTATGCCCGGCAGGATCGCAAGGACCAGCCGCGGGTGCCGATCACCGCAAAACTGGTGGCTAACCTGCTCGTCGCCGCTGGCGCAAACCGCGTCCTTACGATGGACCTGCACGCCCAGCAGATTCAGGGCTTTTTCGACATCCCGGTGGACCACCTTTATGCCGCTCCAGTCATGTATGAGTATCTCAAGCACAAGAACCTCCACGATCTGGTCGTCGTAAGTCCCGATGTGGGAGGGCTTAAAATGGCCCACGCGTATTCGCAGGTGCTCAACGGCGGCCTCGCGATTGTCGCTAAACGCCGAAAAAGCGCTGAGGACGTCGAATCCATGGCCGTAATCGGTGAAATTCGGGGCAAAAACGTCCTTATGGTCGATGACCTCACCGAAACCGCCGGTACCCTCACCAACGCCGCCACACTTTTGCGCAAAAAGGGGGCCAAAAAGATCTATGCCTGCGTTTCCCACGCCATTCTGAACGACCTGGGGGTCGAAAGATTACGGAAATCAAAGATTGACGAATTGATAACAACTGATACCGTCCTCCGCCCTGCAATTGACGGGGTGAAGATCACCACCTTATCAGTGGCGGGCTTACTGGGCGAGGCCATCAAGCGGATTCACAGCAATTCGTCGGTTACTTCGCTCTTTGAATTTAAAGGCGGGCGGACCAGTTGACCCTGGAGCGCGCCAAATTGATTTGAGATGAAAACTGTACCTTTGACCGCATATCCGCGTTCGTTGGCGCGCCGGGCCGGCAGCAAAAAACTGCGCAGCGAAGGCCGCGTACCCGCTGTCATTTATGGGCGCCAGGCGAAGCAGCCGCAAAACCTTGAAGTGAACGTCAAGGACATCGAGAACCTGATCCATCACTCGGTCTCCGAGAACCTGCTGGTCGATCTGCAAATCGACAAGGACACCCGGCCCAAGCGCTTGGCGCTCGTGCAGGAGCTTCAGCACCACCCGCTCAGCGGGAAGTTGCTGCACATCGATTTACACGAAGTTTCCGAGTCTGAAAAAGTCACTGTCATGGTTCCAGTGGAAAGCATCGGCGAAGCGGCCGGGGTGAAAACTGGGGGTGGGGTGCTGGAGCACGTGCTTTTCAAGATCAGGGTGCGCGCATTGCCAAAGGATTTACCCGAATACATTGAGGTCGACGTCAGCCATCTGGAGATCGGCCAGGCCATTCATCTCGGAGACATTAAAGCTCCGGCTGGGGTCGAGATTCTTGGCGAGAAGAAGGTTTCTGTTATCGCGTGCGCCGCGCCGATCAGCGAGGCCCAGGAAGCTGCGGTGCTCGAAGGCGCCACGGCCGCCGCTGGCGAAGTCGAGATGATCAAGGAAAAGAAAGAAGAGGGCGAAGCTGCGGCAGCACCGGCCGGCAAAGCGGGAGAAAAAGGCGAGAAAGGCGAAAAAGCTCCAGCAGCCGGCAAACCGGGCGAAAGGGCCCCGGCCGGCGAAAAGGGCGCCGAGAAGGGCGCTGCCCCTGCGGCGGCAGGCGAAAAGAAGCCCGCCGAGAAGAAAAAGTAATTTGCGTTTATGGCCCCGGTCCCCGAGGTGGAACACGGGGTCTTATCCTCTGGCCCAATTGACAGTTTGCGTCTTGTCGTCGGGCTTGGGAATCCGGGCCGCAAATACGCCGGCACACGGCATAACGCCGGTTACATGGCGGTCGATGAGTTTGCCCGCCAGTGGAAAACTGAGTGGGCGCGGGAAAAGAAATTTGACGCGCGGATCGCGAAGGCGGAACGGCGCGGGCAGCGAGCGATTCTCTGCAAGCCCGAGACGTTCATGAACGCCAGCGGTGAGGCGGTCCGGGCTGTTGTGGATTTTTACAAGGCGCCGACGAATGGCTTGCTGGTGGTAATCGACGACGCGGATTTGCCGTTGGGCGAAATTCGTTTGCGCGCTCGCGGCAGCAGCGGCGGCCATCATGGGCTCGAGTCCATCGAGCAGCATCTGGGGACGCGCGAGTTTGCGCGGTTGCGCATTGGTATCGGACGGGGCCAGACGGTGGCCCGCGAAATTACCGGCCATGTGCTGGCCGAATTCAACCGCGCTGAGCGCGAGTTGATGGACAAAGTTTTGATACGGGTGTGCGAACAGATTGAATGTTGGATGGATGAAGGAATTTCGCAGGCGATGAACCGCTTTAACGGGGTCATCGCCGAGGAACTAAAGTAAAGGTAATGCAGTGAAACGATACGAAGGTTTGTTTATTCTAAATACCGCCGGCAAAGAAGAAGGCGTGAAGGACATGATCGACAAGATCTCCAACGAGATTACGGCGACAGGCGGCCGCATCGAGACCGTCCAGAAGATGGACAAGAAGAACTTTGCGCGCGTGTCAGACAAAAAATACACGTCCGGCTTTTACGTGAATGTCATCTTCGAGGCCAAGCCCGAGAGCATCGCGGTCTTGCGCAAGCACCTCGCTCTCAACGAAGACGTTTATCGCGTCATGTTCAACTCGGCCCCGGCGGCTGCGCCCGCGGCTGCCGCCCGCTAACCGCTATGGCAAGCTTCAATCGAGTCATTCTCCTCGGCAATCTCACGCGTGACCCCGAATTGCGTTACACGCCGAAGGGCACTGCCGTTGCTCGCCTCGGTGTTGCTGTTAATCGCCAGTGGAAAACCGACTCGGGCGAGCAAAAGGAAGAAGTCACTTTTGTCGATGTGGACGCCTTTGGCCGCCATGCCGAAGTCATTGGCCAATACTTCAAAAAGGGCCGGCCCATTTTGATCGAAGGCCGCCTGAAGTACGAATCCTGGGACGACAAACAAACCAGCCAGAAGCGCAGCAAACTTATGGTGGTGTTGGAATCGTTTCAGTTTGTTGATTCCGTGCGTCCGGAAGGGGGTCCGGCCGCAGCTCCCGCAGCGAAACGCCCCGCCGCCACAGCCGACGCCGCTGCGCCTGCCGAAGCTGAAGCGCCGGCTGTCGACGACGACGTGCCGTTCTAAACTCCAACGCGATTTTTGTTATGCCTAAAACCGAAGTTATCCTCACTCACAACATCGTTGGCCTCGGCGCCGAGTCGGACCACGTGAAAGTCTCGCCCGGCTACGCGCGCAACTATCTTTTTCCGCAGGGATTCGCCATTCCGCTGACCGCCGCGAACAAGCGCCGCATCGAAGCGTTGCGCCAGCGCCGCGCCGAGCGTGAAGCTCACGAGTTCAACACGATGAGCGAACTCTCGAAGAGCATTTCCAAGCTGACTTGCACCATCAAGGTCAAGACAGGTGACGACGGCAAGATGTTCGGCTCCGTGACCAGCGGAACCATTGCCGACGAGCTGAAGCACTTGTTCGACATCACGCTCGACAAGAAAAAAATTCATCTCGAGCACCCGATCAAGACTCTGGGCGAGCATGACGTTGAACTACGCCTTCACCCGGAAGTGACCACCACTTTGAAGGTGCACATCGAGAGCACCACCCCGCTGCCGCAACCAGTCGAAGCGCCTGAAGGGAAGGGCAGGGAAGGTCGCGAAGGCCGGGAGGGGAGAGGTCCGCGCGATCGCGCCGGAAGAGACGAACACCGTCCTCGCTATGGCGAACGCAAAGCCGAAGCCCGTCCCGCCGCAAAAGGCGAAGCGAAACCGGCTGCCAAAACCGAAGCAAAGCACGCACCCAGGGCGGAGGCCAAACCGGCCAAGGTCGAAAAGCCGCACGCGAAGTCCGACAAAAAGCCGAAGTCAGAAAAGACGGCGAAGTAGTTCGCATTCTGGCCCGTTTGTCCGCTTCTTGGATGTTCCGCCTTCTGGCGGCGGTCTAATTCGTTTGCAGCCAAAAGCCAATGAGGTCGAATTTCTCATGGATCGTGCTCGGATGAAGTCGGATCACCAGCCGCTGATTAGTCGCGTTGGTCAGGAACACACAAACAGCAGCTTGACCATTACCCGCTGGCGCAGGCACATCTCCAAATTTGATCTGTTGAATATCGGTTGGGGAGACAAGATAAGTCGCAAGTTGCTCCCGTAATCGCGGTCCGAGCGCAACTAAGTGCGCCGAGTTCGTTGTGGCGATCAATTCACGGCCAATCTGGCGGCCCTGCGCAGCAAGGTAGGCGCGGTAGTGACCTCCGCGATACATTTGAAAGAACCCGAAGCCTATAGCGGCTATTGCCATCGCAACGAGTGGGGCAATGACTTGGGACCATTTCACAACTTCGAGTCTTGATCCTTTACGCCCTTCGCGCGTCGGTGTTGATCACGTTCACGTTGCGGAATCGCGCCACGGGACACCCGTGACTCACTGCATTTGACTGGCTAGGTTCGCCTTTGCCGTCGTTCGCGGCGCCGTTCACTTCGTAAGTGGCTTTGCCGCCAATGCCGTCGCACCCGTTCCAGAAATCGGTGGTGCGCGATTGATACGCCACGTCGCGCAGCATTCCACCGACCTTGCCTTTCTTGATCTCCCAAAATGTCTGGCCGCCGAATTGAAAGTTGTACCGCTGCTGGTCGATCGACCAACTGCCATTGCCGTAAATCAAAATCCCGTTGTCCACACCCGCAACCAAATCATCCAATGAAGTGTTTCCCTTTGCCGGCTCCATCGACACGTTCGGCATGCGCGGGAACGGCACACTTCCCCAACTGTCCGCGTGCAGACATCCGTGCGATTTTTTCTGCCCGATGAGCGGCGCGAGGTCGCGCGTCGTCTGCCAATCGACAAAGATTCCGTCCTTCACCAGATACCAGCGCTGCGCAGGCACGCCCTCATCGTCGTATGCGACCGTCGCCAGGCCCTCCGGTTCAGTCCGATTGGCGAAGAAGTTGCAGATCTTCGAGCCAAACTGAAGTTTGCCGGTTTTATCCGGCGTCAGAAAACTTGTCCCCGCGTAATTCGCTTCCCACAAGAGCGCGCGGTCCAATTCCGTCGAATGGCCGACCGACTCGTGGATCGTCAGCCAGAGGTTCGACGGGTGAATAACCAGATCGTACTTCCCGGGCACGACCGGCTTCGCCGAGAGCTTGGCGACGGCCTCTTCCGCGGCCTGTTCGGCGTCTTTGACCCACGGATATTTCTGCAAATATTCGTAACCGATGTTTTTCGGGCCGAGCAGGCTGCTCCTCGTCTGAAAATCCCCAGAGCCGCGGTTCACCGCCGTGACCGTGAACGACGGCTGGCTCCGAATGATGTATTGCTCGATCCGTGAACCGTCGGTCGAAGCATAAAACTTCTGCTCATTGTCGAAGCCGATCGACGAGCTCACGAAACTCACCCCTTTGACCTTCATCGCCCGCTCGTTGAGCTTCAGCAGGAATTGGATTTTATCGTCGGTCGAGACGTCAAAGGGATCTTTTTCGAACGCGCTTTTCCATTTGGTGCGTGTTTTGGGCGCCGGGACCAATTGCACCGGCTTGCGCTGAAACGCGGCATTCGCCCGCGCGATGTCGGCCGCCTGCTCGGTAATGCGCGTGACCGATTCCGGCGTGACGAGATGGCTGGCCGCAAAACCCCACGCGCCATTGAGCAGCACTCGCACGCCAAAACCAAAACTTTGATTCCGCGACACGTTGAGGACGCGCTCTTCCCGTGTCGAGATGTCTTCGGAGCGATAGCGGTTGATCCGAATATCGGCGTAAGTTGCGCCCAACTTTTTCGCGCGCGACATCGCGATATCCGCGAGTTTGTTCTTGTCGACCGCAGCCGCTTCCGCCACCTCGGCTTCCAATGCCCATGGTGGCAACGCCGCGACCCCTCCCACCACCGCCGCTGTTGCCTTCAAAAAACTTCGTCGTGACGACCTCATATTGCTCGGATTTCTCCGCGACCTTAGGACCTCGCCCGCATTCCGCAAGTCCGAACCTGTGGGACAGTCATACAAGTGCTCTAATCAGGAGTTGACCGGGGTAGAATAAACCTATTTCAATTCGCGTCTGACCCAGCAAAACATATGAAAACTCTCTTGAGCCTCACCACGCTCCTGCTCGTCTGCTCTCCGCTGTTCGCCGCAGAGACAGGATTCAAGAAACTCTTTAACGGCAAAGACCTGACCGGTTGGAACGGCAACCCGAACCTGTGGTCAGTGAAGGATGGCACCATCCAGGGGCAGACCACGAAGGAGAACCCAACCAAAGGCAACACGTTCCTGATTTACACCAACGGCGACGTGTCGGATTTTGAGCTGAGGTTCTCCTATAAGATCGTGGGCGGCAACTCAGGCGTTCAATATCGTAGCAAAGTCATCAATCCCGACAATTGGGTAGTGGGCGGGTATCAGGGCGACTTCGAGGCCGGCAAGACCTATTCCGGTATCCTGTATGACGAGGCGGGTGGCGCCGGTGGCCGCGCCATCATGGCGCAGCGCGGTGAATCGGTCGTTTGGGACGCCGATTGCAAAAAGCAGGTCGTCGGTGCGCTCGGCAAATCGGAAGAGATCCAGGCGAAGATCAAGTCCGAGGACTGGAACGACTACGTGATTGTTGCCCGAGGAAATCAGTTGATGCATCAGATCAACGGCGTGAAAACCGTCGAGGTCACCGATAACTGCGAAGCCAAGCGACTCACCAAAGGCGTGCTTGCCCTGCAGTTGCACGCCGGGCCGCCAATGACGGTGCAGTTCAAAGACATCCGCATTCGCGAATTGAAGTAGCTCCAATGAACGCGCTGTTGCGGTCGGTCCTGGTTCTCCTCACGGGTTGTGTTCTCACGGCGTTCGCTGCCGACAAAAAGATTGTTCTCATCGCGGGCCGTCCGAGTCACGGGCCCGCCCAGCACGAACATCGCGCCGGCTGTTTGCTTCTCCAGAAATGTCTCAACGAAATTCCGGGGATTACCTCGGTCGTGTATTCGAACGGCTGGCCGGATTCGACGATTGCCTTCGACGGTGCGGCGGCGATTTTGATTTATGCGGATGGCGGCGGCGGACATCCGGCGATAAAGCCCGACCGCCTGAAGCTGATCGGCGACCTCATGAAGAAAGGCGTGGGTCTGGGCTGCCTTCATTACGCGGTCGAGGTGCCGAAGGACAAAGGCGGCCCGGAATTTCTCGATTGGATCGGCGGTTACTTCGAGGCCTTCTGGTCGGTCAACCCGCATTGGGACGCCGACTTCACCAAACTCCCCGATCATCCGGTCACACGCGGGGTTAAGCCGTTCAAGATTCGCGATGAATGGTATTACCACATGCGCTTTCGCGATGACATGAAAGGCGTCACGCCGATTCTCACCGCGACGCCGCCAGACAGCACACGAGGCAAAGAAGGGGATCGCAGTTCACATGGGGGTAATCCCGACGTCTTCGCCCGCAAAGGCAAGCCCGAGCACGTCATGTGGGTCACTGAACGCGCGGACGACGGACGTGGCTTCGGTTTTACCGGCGCGCACTTCCACAAAAACTGGGGCGACGAAAATTTCCGCAAACTGATTCTCAACTCTTTGCTTTGGATCGCCAAAGCCGATGTGCCAGCCAACGGTGTTGACTGCAAACTCTCACCCGAAGACCTCAATGCGAATCTCGATCCCAAAAAGTAGGCTGCTCGCGCTCTGTCTCGTTGCCTTTCCGTTGGTTCTCCACGCAGCGGACAAAAAAATCGTTCTGATCGCGGGCAAGCAAAGTCACGGCCCTGGCGACCACGAATTTCGCGCCGGCTCTCTGCTCCTCAAGAAATGCCTCGACGGCGTTCCCGGCGTTTCCACAGTGGTTCACTCCAACGGCTGGCCTGCCGAAACGAGCGCGTTCGATGGCGCGGCCGCGGTGTTGATTTACGCGGATGGTGGGGAAGGCCATCCCGCCATCCAGGGCCCACGTTTGAAACTTATCGACTCACTCGCAAAAAAGGGTGTCGGCATCGGTTGTGCGCATTACGGCATGGAGGTTCCGAAAGGCGAAGCCGGCGACGCGCTGCTCGATTGGATCGGAGGCCATTACGAACACCTGTATTCGTGCAACCCCATGTGGCAGCCCGAATTCAAGAGCTTCCCAAATCATCCCGTCACTCGCGGCGTGAAACCGTTTAGCGTTACCGACGAATGGTATTTCAATTTGCGGTTCCGACCGAGCATGAGCGGCATCACGCCGATTCTCGTCGCTAAAGCATCGGATGAAGTCCGCAAAGGTCCTTACGTTTATCCCAAGGGGCCTTACCAGCACATCATGGATGCGAGCGGTCGCGACGAAATCATGATGTGGGTCGCCGAACGGCCAGATGGAGGCCGCGGCTTCGGCTTCACCGGCGGCCATCGCCACGTGAATTGGGGTAATGAGAACTTCCGGAAAGTGGTTCTAAATGCATTGCTTTGGATTGCCAAAGTCGACGTTCCCGCAGATGGCGCTAAATCTGTCGTCACCGAAGGTGACCTTAAGCAAAACTTGGATCCGAAACCTCAGAAGAACTAGCTTTCCGCTTGCCCGCAGGCGTTGTTCTTCGCAAACGAGTACTCCTCCACGATCTGTCCGCGAATCAGGTGACGTTGGATGATTTGCTCCAGAACTTCTGGAGTGCAGGAGTGATACCAAACGGCTTCGGGATATACGACCGCGATTGGGCCGCGGACGCACACGCGCAGACAGTTGACTTTGCTGCGATAGACGATGGGTTCGGGTCCGGCCAGCTTCAATTCTGTGAGGCGTGCCTTAAGGAAATCCCACGAGGCAAGTGTCTGTTCACGAGGCGCGCAGTGGGGCTCGGTCTGGTCGGCGCAGAGGAAAATGTGGCGGCGATATTTTTCCAGGCCGAGCGTCTCAACGCATTTGGCGAGCTCAGCGTCCATCGATGAATTCGCGGAGGGCAGCAGCGACTTTGTCTGGCGCTTCCAAAGGCGTGCAATGGCCAACGCCTTCAATCTCAAGGTATTTCGCGCCGCCAAGCAGCTTCGCCAGGTCGCGCGCGCGACTCACCGGAATGAATTTGTCGTCGGGACTGTGGATGATCAGGACCGGTTTGCCGAGTCGTTGTAACACCGGCGTCCGATCGGGCCGGCGCGCCATCGCTTCGAGCGCCCACATGATGCCTTCGGGCCCGGCGCGTTCGGCACCTTTGAAAGGATACTGAATGAGGTCAGGCTCCTGTCTGGCAAAAAGCTTCGGGAGCGCGACATCGACCGCCGGGCGGATACCGTCCTTCTTCACTTTCTCGATGATTGTGCGACGCCCCTGCCGCACTTCGTCGGTATCCGCGAGGCTTTGCGAGTTGATGAGGACGATGCCGGCAACCAGGTGGGGATATTTCTCCGCGAGAGCAAGGGTTACATAGCCGCCCATGGAAAATCCGGCGATAACAGCTTCACCGGGAATGACCCTGGCAACGTCGTCGGCCATTGCTTCGATCGAAGGCTCACCCGAGACGCGAGATGAACCGAAACCCCGCAGGTCCGGGGTGATGAATTTACGGTCGGGGCCAAGATGCGCGATCACGCGCTCCCAGATCGTATGATCAAACGGGTATCCGTGCAGCAAAACCAGTGGCAGACCCTTCATAGCCCGAGTTTAGCGCGCCGGAGACAGTTCGCACGATCTTTGTAAAGACCGGGAGCATTTCCGGAACGTTCCCCGTCTAATGCGGTATGAAAAGGATCGCGTGCCTTTGTCTGGCGCTCTGCAGCGTGCTTCCCACCTTCGGTTCCGGCCTCATCATTATCCATGACCCGGACTTTTGGGGGCCGCGCATCTACCGGCCGCCCAATATCGCGCCGCCGCCGCACCAGCCGCCGCCCGCCAACGAGCCGCTGGAGGTGAGTTACACCAGGATCGACGCGAAGATCAAAGACCAGATCGCGACGACCACGGTCGATCAGGAGTTTTACAATCCCAACTCGCGCCAACTCGAAGGCACATTCCTGTTCCCGGTCCCGAAGGGCGCGCAGATCAACAAGTTCTCGATGGAAATTAACGGCAAGCAGGTCGAGGCGGAACTTCTCGCGGCCGACAAGGCGCGGGGCATTTACGAAGACATCGTCCGTAGGCTCAAGGACCCGGCGTTGCTGGAGTTTGCGGGCCGCGATTTGTTCAAGGTGCGCATTTTTCCCATTGAACCGCATTCACGCAAGCGCACCACACTCTCCTACACGCAACTGCTGAAGTCAGATTCGGGCCTGGTGAGTTTCATCGCGCCGCTCAATACCGAGAAGTTCTCCGCGAAACCGATTAAGAACGTGAGTGTGAAGATCGATCTCGAAACGAAGCAGTCACTCAAGTCCGTCTATTCGCCGAGCCACAAAGTGGAAGTCAAACGGAAGGAAGGCAACCGCGCGACCATCGGTTTCGAAGCCAACGATGTAAAGCCGGATACTGATTTTCAATTGCTCTACGACGTCGACAAATCGGACATCGGCTTGCATTTGATGACGTTCAAGGAGAGCGGGGAGGATGGCTACTTTGTGTTGCTGGCGTCGCCCGGCACGGAGATGCGCGGGACCAAAGTTCTGCCGAAAGACGTTGTGTTCGTGCTCGACACTTCGGGCTCGATGGCCGGAGCGAAACTCCAGCAGGCCAAAAAGGCACTGCTCTTCTGCGTCGAGAACCTGAACTCGGAGGACCGGTTTGATGTGCTGCGTTTCGCGACTGAAGTCGAACCGCTCTTCGACAGACTCACCGATGCGAACAGCGATAACCGCAGCCGCGCGAAAAAATGGATCGAAGACTTGAAGCCGATTGGCGGCACTGCGATCGACGAGGCGTTGCGCAAGGCGTTTGCGAATCGCCCCGAAAAAGGCGACCGACCGTACGTTGTCGTGTTCCTCACGGATGGCCGGCCCACTGTGGGCGTGACGGATGAGAATCTCATTCGCGGCAACGTCACGAAAAGCAATAAAGAGAACACGCGTATCTTTTGCTTCGGCATCGGCACCGATGTGAACACGCATCTGCTGGACTCGATTGCTGACGACACGCGCGCTTTCAGCCAGTACGTGCTCGCGGAGGAAGACATCGAGGTGAAAGTCTCGAGCTTTTTCACGAAGATCAAAGAGCCGGTGCTCGCCAGCCCCAAACTCGTTTTTCCGGATTCTGTGCGCGTGAGCAAAATGTATCCCTCGACACTGCCCGACGTTTTCAAGGGCGAGCAGTTGGTGGTGTCTGGCCGCTATTCCGGCAAGGGCAGCGGCGCGATTCGGCTCGAAGGCTCCGTGAATGGCGAGAAGAAGTCCTACAGCTACGATGCCGATTTCGCGGATAAATCTTCCGACCAGGAATTTATTCCGCGCCTGTGGGCGACACGTCGCGTCGGCTATCTCCTCGATGAAATCCGGCTGCGCGGTGAAAACAAGGAACTCAAAGACGAGGTCAGCGAGCTTGCGCGGAAGTACAACATCGTCACGCCGTACACCGCTTACCTCATCATGGAAGATGAAAAACAACGAGGCCTCGCGCAGAATCTCCAGACGTTTGAGTTTCGCGAATCCGACGTCGCGCGGCGGGAACTATCGGGCGCTTATGACAGTTTGAGCAGGGATCGCTCAGGCGGTAAGGCTGTCGGCGACGCGCGCCATTTGTATCGCCTCAAAGCGGCCGAGACCCCGGCGGACATCCAATTGGGCAACGAAGACCTGGTGCGCAGCTATGCCGGTGTGTCGGCGCCTAATGCGTCTTCGTCATCAGCCACAGTAAATGGCGTGCCGGGCCAGGCGCCCGCACCGACAGGCGGCGTGCTCCTGAAGCAAATCGCCGAAGGCCAATTGAGCGACAAATATGACGGCATTGAAGCCGGGAAAAAGGTCCAACTCTCGCCGCCTGTCGGTGCGGGCGC
>Ga0193697_1000597_pt1 | contig 12596 bp, 8 predicted proteins | sample L3m2metaG_FD_145073 | JGI IMG/M metagenome (GOLD analysis project Ga0193697, IMG submission 145073) | Soil microbial communities from a riparian zone of the East river system, Colorado, United States - L3m2 | ecosystem: Environmental > Terrestrial > Soil > Riparian zone | place: USA: East River... | reverse complement strand
AGCAACCGGCGAGGCGCCGGTTGCAGCAGCCGAGGCGGCTGCGCTCCCTTTTCCCTCATAATCAATCTTATAGATCCGTCCGCTGGTGCGATGGACGCCGCTGTATTCGTGACATTCGCCCGCATCACTCCAGTCGAGCGCGAAGACATCGCCGTCCGGACCGTAACTGAGTTCCATCCCGCGGAACCACGGGTCGGCCGCAACCAGGAAGTCGGCGCCGTGCTTCCCAACGTAGCCGCTCCCGTTGCGTTCGAGAATTTCCTGATTCGCACGGCGCCCGTGCAGATTCAGCGTAAAGAGATGGCCGCGGTACTCGGCAGGCCAGTTGTCTCCCTGGTAAATCATCATCCCGATGTGCGCGTGCCCGCCGCCGAGATCATTCGCGACGCCGTCGCGTGACTTTTGCCAGCCGTTCGCGGTGTCGAAGTGCCAATGGTCCGCGTGCTGATCGATCAGCGCATAAACACGCGGGTTGGGATCGATCGTATGCGGTCGGACGAAGTGCGCGCCGGCAAAGTGGTGCCAGAGATGACCGTTGACCGTGTTGATGAAAAATAATTCGCCGTGCTCGTCCCAATCGTGCCCCCAGGGATTGGTAGTGCCCGAACTGAGTGCTTCCACCACTTTTCGTTGCGGATGGAAACGCCAGATCGTGCCGCGCAGCGGAATGCGCTCCTCCGCAGGAGTGCCTGGCACGCCCATTTCACCCGCGCTCGACGCGCCACAGCGGCCATACAGCCAGCCGTCCGGGCCAAATCGCAAGCCGTTGGCGAACGTGTGGTGCATATCGGGCGAACCGGTGAGACCCTCGAGCAGCACTTCCGGGGCGCTATCGGGCACATCGTTCCGATCACGATCAGGAATGAACAGCAGTTGCGGCGGGCACATCACCCACACCCCACCGTGCCCGATCTCGATGCTGGTGAGCATTTGCAGCTCGTCGGTGAACACCTTGCGCGTGTCGAATCGTCCGTCACCGTCTTTGTCTTCGAAAATGAGAATGCGGTCGCGCAGATTAAGATCGAACTTCTTGCCGCCTTCGGCATAAGTATAATTTTCCGCGACCCACAACCGCCCGCGCGCATCCCACGCCATTGCGATGGGGTTCTGCACATCCGGTTCGGCTGCGAAGACAGTGGCTTTAAAACCGGGTGGCAGGCGCATCCTGGCTGCCGCTTCGGCAGCCGGCATCGGCCCCGATTTGTCCGGCTCCGAGTTGTACGCAGCGGGAAACTCAGAGGCGCCCAAACTGAGCGAGGTGAGCAGCAACAACAATGGCGTTTTCATAGCGCAGCTTCTGCCTTTGAGTGTTGCGTTGATAATCGCCCGCCCGTTTAACCCAGTCAATGCCCTGAATCACAACGCGACTTCGGTGCTTTCGATCTCACAGAACACTCACCTCCCAGTTCCGGCCCTCCCACCGCTGCTCGCCCTCCCAAAAGCACGTAAAGGCGAATATGGAACCGTCCGGCCACTTGCCGGTTGGAAAGTCCGCGAACCAGAGATCCAGTTCGGTCTGATGCGTCGTTTCCGACCGGTGGGTGTGGGCCCAATCGTCTCTGGACCAGACGATGATCGCTTCCACTGCGAGGATGATCCGCAGGATTTTTCCGCGAGCCACACGCCGCAACGGATGCCGCAGGCTCCAAATTTCGTGGCGGCTCTGCGTTGGATTCACCACATAACGTTGGAACGCCGGTTCGACTCGATCAAAGCAAACGCCATCGTGGCGGCTGCGCACGAGCGAAACATATTCGGCGTGTGACCAACAAAGCGGCATCGCCGCGCCCGTGGCGCCGCCGCGTTTCATTTTGTTTCCCGGCAAGTCATGTTCGTCCCAAAGCTGTTCGGTAATCATTCCGCCCTCATTGGCAAAGTGCTCCAGCGATTTGATGAACGGCAGCGGATCCCGCCCGGCAGCCAGTTCGTAATGGCCGCGCTCGCCCGTCAAAATCGGCCAGCAGTGGCCGGTTCCCGCGCCGTCAAACGCGCTACCATCGTCCTTTTGGCCATAGCCATCGTGATTATAGCGACGCCACGCCCGCCCCTGCGGCAACTCGTGCTTGATTACGCGGTCAATGACCTCGATAGAATCGCGCACGATCGGATCGCTTGCGCTGCGAATGCCGAACCTCACGAGGTGCAGAAAATCGCCGCCCACGACATCGCGCGACAGATGAAGGCCACCGCCATTCGCAATCTGAATCATCGTGGTGTTCGGATCAGCGTGAGGATCGGGCTCCTGAGCGTCGGTTGGGTTGATGCGGATGTAATGACGGGGGAAACCTTCGACCAAATCACCCTGCGTTGTGACCGTCCATTCTTCAAGATGCGCGGCCAACCAATCGGCATAAGCCAGAATAAAGTCCCCTGTATTGGCGTGGCCGCATTCTTTGCCAAGCTCTGCGGCGCAAACGAGACTGGCGATGACAGTCGCGAGAGTCGAGGGTGAGTAGCCGGCGTTTTCCTCCCACCGTTCCTGGCCGGTGACCGGTCCTTGCAGAATTAGATACGCCGCCGCGCGTGTCATCATGGGGCGCGGATCGAAAAGACCGAGCCCGACTCCCTCTTTGCGCAAACGCCACGCCAACAGCGTCGGAGCGGCAATCTCATCCAGTTGCAAGCCAGACCAATATGCGGTGCCGTTGAGCCAACTATTTTGCGGGAAGCTCCCGTCGCTCCGTTGAATCGCAGCCAGCCAGATTAGAGCGCGCAGGGGCGTGCCGGTCTGGCCCGTTGCCAGAAGCGCACTCGCGCTTTGCACCAGGTCGCGCGTCCATACCAGATGATAACCGCCCAGGTCCCCTTCCCCTTTTGTCTCGCCCCAGGGAATGCTCAGGGAGGCGACCATCGCGCCTTGAAACACTTTGTCCTCGTGAGCCAGCAACACGCACCGGCTCAGCCGGTACATCCCGCCGCCATCGCTGGTGTCTTCGCTGAAATCGAATTTTGGATTCACCACCGTGCGCTGCCACTGCCGGACATACCCTTCGCGGTGGACGTGAAATGGTTCCGCCAGCGACAGGAGCAACTTGGCCGCGGTGCTCTGGTAGCTGCCGCCACACGCGATCGCGATTGTGAATTCACCATTGCGAGGCAGTTCGACTTCTCCGGTCAGCGCAAGGTTGCCTCTCTCGGCGGTGCGGAACTCCCAGTCCATTTTGAAATTTCCCATCAAATCCTGCCAGCCATCACTACTGCCAACATAGCCAACGGATCGCCGGCTGAATCCGGAGGTGCACGCCATGATCATGTGAACCGCCTCGCGCTGCGCGTGGATGACCGCGCTCGCCCCGATTTCTGTGCAGCGCCCGGAATTGTCGCCGCCGTACGGTGCCAGCAGCGCGTAAAGGCGCAATTTCCCGCTCAGCGAATCGTTCAGCACTTCAAGCTTCGTGTGTACAAGCAGCACCGAATGGTGCGGATCGGTGAGCACGTGCTTTACGATACGATAGCGGCCTTGTGGTTCCGAATTGGTGAGGCGATAGAAAGGACAATCCCGCTCGGGGTATTCGATCTGATGGTCCAGGTCGCGCTTCTCCTCATGGCAGAACGTTTCGCCGTCCGTGATAAGAAACTGGAAGTCTCGCGTGTTCGGTCGATCAACATGCGGATAATAAATCTCATTCACGATGCCGTGGCTGAGCGTGAACCAGACGCGGCAACTCGTGTGATAAGACGTACCAACGCCCTCCTTCGCGCTCGAAGTCCAGCGCGGCTCGATTCCCGGTGCGCCAAACGCTGCTGAATTGTCAGGCGAATTCATTTCTTTTCATACGTGGGGACTTTCAGTTTCGATGTTGCGAAATCCTGGTCATTGTGTTGCCCTCGACAGAAATGACCCGTCGCTGGTTATTCGCGATCGTCTGCATCATCGTGTGTGCCCCATTTTCTCCAACCAGCGCAAAGTCCGGCAAGCATAGAGGCATTTACTTTGAAGCCAAAGGAAAAGGGCCCACCGTGATCCTCGTCCATGGCGGTCAAATGGACCGGCGTATGTGGGACTTTCAATTCGATTTGTTAGCCAGGGATTATCACGCGATTCGATACGACATCCGGGGTTTTGGAAAATCGGACGTCCCGAGCCGCCCTTACTCGTACGCCGACGATCAGAAATCTTTGATGAAGCATCTCGAGGTGCAGAGGGCATCGATTGTCGGGTTGTCTCTCGGCGCAGCGATTGCGACGGAGTTCGCGATCGTTTATTCGGAGTCTGTTCAAGCGCTGGTGCTCGCTTGCCCGGGCCTGGGAGGATTCAAGTTCGAGGATAAAGCGAAGGACCTTCGCGCGATTGGCGATGCGGCCCGCGAAGAGGACTATGACAAGGTGGCCGAACTGTGGCTGCGGAATCCATACATGAGTGTGGCGATGGAACATTCGGATCTCAGACAAAGGCTTCGCGCTTTGAGCCGACAACGCGCCATGCTGGTTAAATAATCCGCTTCTGCTTCGGCGTTTGACGCCGCCCGCGGCAGAGCGTTTGCGCGAAGTTCGGGCGCCGACGCTCGTCATCGGCGGCGGTCGCGACGTCTCCGACATTCACAAAATCGTCGCCAAACTAAGCGCTGAAATACCGGGCGCACAGCAACACGTCCTGAACGATTGCGGCCACATCGCGCCGATGGAAAACCCGGAAGCGTTCAATAAGTTGCTTTTGGAATTCCTAATGTTGGTCCGCATAGAAGTTACGAGGTCTAACAGTAAGTGACCGCAGTGAACGCACGGAAGCCGTCTGCGTTATGTTTCCTTTTCTTCCTCATCCCTGATATTCTTTATCGTCCGGGTTAGCGCATCCTCAAATGCCTTGCGAGCAGACTCGATACGTTTGAAGTGGGGGATGATCACGACCTCCTCCGTATCACTATCGATGATCGTCTTCTCCAGTGGCCACGCCCGCTGGAAGGCCCTGTACGTGAGGAAGAGCCCCAATGCCAGAGAGATGGGGGCGAGCAAAGGGATATGTGCGTGAATAGCCGAGAAATAGACAATGATGGCGAGCAACAATAGATAACGGGCCTCCTTACCCAGACGAAAGGCGGAGTTTGGAATCCAGCGCTGCCGCCTGAACTCTGGACATAAATCGCGCAACGGAGTTTTGCTGATGTTCGAGTAGGTCGCGGATTGGCAATCGACGATGAGATGCTCGGAATCAAAGCTAATGACATATCGGACGGATACCCACTTAAACGACAGGCTCCGCGCGTTAAGTGGTGTGTTATCAACGGCCGTCATTTGAGACCATCCTACGCCTTGACCGGATTGTAGCAAATTACAATTCCGGTGATGCTTTGTAAATCGCCTCGGCTCCGGGCTTAGCCGCTGCGGCTTCCGCTTGTTGGGGGTGGCAATAGACGATACAAAGACGGCGACGTGAAAATCGTGATTTGCCTTTTTCTTCTTTGCGGCCTAACCGCCTTCTCGCAAGACACTAGCAAAGTCGACAAGGTATTCGTTGGTTACGTCTACCGATCTACTTCGAACATCAACTTCAAGCTTTATACGCACCTGGCTCATGCATTTGTCACTGCCGATGAAAACGGAGTTGTTCGAACCAATCGCAATGTTCCCAGTCGAGAGCTGACAGCCCAGGCGCATCAAGCGAGGGTGAAAGTGCTTCTTTCCCTCGGGGGTTGGGGCTGGGACAAGCAATTCGCGGCAATGGTGAGCAAGCCGGAAGCGGAAGATCGTTATGTGACGTCGGTGTTGGGGATGGTGGATGGGTTCGATTACGACGGGATTGACCTCGACTGGGAGTATCCGGACACCGCCGACGAGATCACGGGTTTTGAACGCCTGACAAAGCGCTTCCGCAAGCAACTCGATCAGTTGGGCGTGAAAAAGAGTCGCCCCATGTTTCAGACCATGGCCGCGGCCGCCAGCACGAACACGTTGAAGTGGCTACCGAACGAACTTCTTTTGGAGACAATGGATTGGGTGAACGTGATGACTTACGACATGGCCGGCGAATGGACCGATTACGCCGGGCACCATTCACCGCTTTTTGCGTCCGCGAAGCAGCCTGGCTCCCCGCGCTCCACCGAGCTTTCGATGAAATACTTGATCGAAAGGCGCGTTCCTGCCAATCGACTCGCTCTCGGAATTCCACTTTATGGGAAGGGCTTTTCAGTTTCCGAACCATACACATCGACAAAGAATAAAGCGCAGGGGCGGCGTCCGGGAGGTCAATACAGCAGACTTGTGCAGCTTCAAAAGGAGCAGGGCTGGATTCGCCAATGGGACGATGAAACCAAAAACCCGTGGCTGGTGGCGCCCGATCGATCAGCAGTGATCGGATATGACGATCCCGAATCCGTTGCTCTGAAAACGGAATGGGCAATGAAGCTGGGTCTTCGAGGAGTTTTCTTCTGGGAGATCAACGGCGATCGACTCCCCGACGGGACCAATCCGCTCCAGGAGGCAGCGCGTCGGAAATTTGGGCAGAATGTCAGCATTCGCTAAGGTAAATCCAGCGGGCTGCGCACGCCCACGCCCGGCCGGTTCATCACGTGCGTATGGATGGAGTAATGTTTGACCTGCAAAACCTCGCGCACTGGTCCAGCAACCGCGCCTTGAGATTGGGAATCACCCGTGTCGAGGCACTGACATAACTGGTGGGCGCTGCCTGAAGTGCCGTCCTTGCTCTTTGCTGCTTAAACTCGGGATACATTTTCAATTTGACCTTCTAGCTTCCCAATACTATGCGTCAATTGTGAAAGAGACTGCCTGCTGGACTACTTTACCATGAAACCGCAGCAAAAGGGCAGACTGATTAGCTTCAGAGGCCGCGTAATCGAGTCTCGTGCGCACAAGAGGGTCGTCTTCCTTGCCCGGATCATCGTTGGCATCGCAGCTGTTCTTTTCCTCGCGATTGCTGTAGCGGTGATCAAGGCCGGCTTTAACGAGGACTCTTTGGGCTTGGCCGCCGTCGGTGGAGTATTGGCGCTGGGCGCATTGGGGTTGATCTGGGCAGGGTTCACCTCGAACGGGAGGGACGTTTGTGAAGCAGCAATCACTTTACTCATCAGCCGCTAAATCCAACCAGGTTGCTCCAGTGAACGCGCCGGTTGCGCTCTGGTTTCAGGCGGGGCACTGGTTTGGTTGGATAAATGACCGGACGGCGGTCGCTGAGCTTTGTAGTTAGGCGGTCCGCACGTATGTTGCAATCATGAGGCGCGCATCTTCCGCCCGCGAATCCCGCCAACGCTCAAGATGAAGGCGTGGAGGGTTCAGAATTCGCGATCCTTTTTGAATCCCGGCATAGGGACTGGATATTTGCCGTCCGCATCAGAAGCGACGGGCGGCGGTGAATCCATCGTCCACTTGTCGATGCCGGGCGCGTATTCGTGCGGGTGATTGAGCATCTGATCGTAAGTTATTTCCTGGCCCGTATGCGCCGCCATGCGCCCCATTGAAGTGACGACACTCGCCTGAACGCCAAACGGCACTTCATTATAGGGCTTATCATTGCGGATCGCGTCCATCAAGTCGTTCCATTCATTCACATATGGATCGTTCTCCTCGGGCGCGACTTTCGATTGCCAGGTCATGGTGTCGCGGGTCGGCAGCTGGCTACTGTGGATGCTGGAGGGGCCGCCGTAATCGCCCTGTCTGGCGGCGATCGCCATTCCCTTGGTGCCGTGAACGTGGCTGAAATACATTGGGTGCGCGCCGCTGTTACAGCGGCCATCCATATAAAACTTGGAGCCATCTTCAAAAGTGTACTCGACTGCGTAGGAGTCGAAATTCTGATCGACCCACGGCTCGCCACTCGGACTGTTTCGATAATGCCGTCCTCCAAGCCCCTGGGCCTTGACCGGCCAGCCATTTTTCATCCAACAGAGATGATCGATGTGATGGATGTAGAAGTCGCTGTAGCAGCCGCCGCTGGCCCAGATGAAGCTGTGGAACCGCGAGATCTGCCACAGCAATTCGCTTGGGTTTCCCGGCCAGCGCGTCGAGAACGCTGAAGCGACCGGTCCGTGCATTCGATAACCGCGCATTAGCAGCACATCTCCAATCTCGCCGTCCTGCACGCGCTTGTGTAGATCCTGCAGGTGCCGCGCGTGGCGAGACATCAGGCCAACGCCAACCTTCAATCCCTTGGCACTTGCCTCCTTCGCCAGTTCCAACATGCGCCGGCTGCTCGGGCCATCGGCTGTAACCGGCTTTTCCATAAAGACGTTGAGCCCTTTCTCGATGGCGTATTTGAAGTGGACCCAGCGGAAGGCCAGCGGTGTGGTAAGAATCACGATATCGCCCTTCTTCAGCGAATCCATGGCCTTCTTGTAGCCATCGAAGCCAATGAATCGTTTGTCCTGCGGCACGTCCACAAGGTCACCGTATTCCTTTTTAATCGTTTTATAACTGAGCTCCAGGCGGTTCTCAAAGACGTCGACAATGGCACTTAGCGTCACTGGCCCCTTTTTGGTGGTGAGCGCGTTCCCGGCAGCTCCCGTGCCGCGGCCACCGGCGCCTACGAGTGCGATTTGGAGCGTTCCGCTCTCTGCAGCATGTACATGCGGCAGGACAACTCCGGCCAGGGCGGACGTGGCGGCGATGGTCCCGGTGGTTTTGATGAAATCACGCCGACTCGTTACTGCTTTGCGCTCATTTGACATAAGATTATCTTTCCATGACGGATTCGCTCTGAGGTGAATTCAAGATTCTTGTCTATTAATCCGCGATTTTCACGCTCAAATCGGCCCGTTTGTCTTCCTTTTGAGTAGAACAACCGGGTGGAAGCCTCAAAGTCAGTGCGGCCACGCCGCCATCAGTCTTTTGGTCTGTTCGGGGTCGTGCTTCATGCGTATCCGCCACAGCAGCTCCTCAGGGTGGACGGTACGAATACTCTCGGGAAGTCTCGCCGCAGACCATGTAACGGGTGTATAGCCGCGCACGCCCTCTTGCGCAAAGGCATTTTCGAGGTTTTCGGCGTTCTCATCGGAACCCGGCGCGTGTTTGAACCATGACCAGACATGCGCAATCACCCAATCGTAGCGGGGCAACTCAGCGGGCGTCGCGTTCTCGACCGTGTCTCGAATTTCGCGGGCAACCCTGGCGGGAGTTCCGGCTCGCGGACGTTTCAACTGACTCCAGATCGAATAACGCGCGCTGACCACTGGCACATCGACGTTGTTGCGGTCTTTCACCCAAAACAGTTTGCCGGCACCCGCTTCGTAAGCGTCATACTGAAAAACCAGGATCGCCAGCAGGCCGTCGGTCTGGCGCGCAAAAACTTCATAGGCCTTCAGTGCGTCTGGCGAATCAATCCGGGCGACGTTGAACCCGATGATGCGCGTATTGTTCCGGTGCATCATCGACCACGTGCGCCGGGCGTGGCGAGCGAGCAGTTCCCACCGACCCGTGCGCTCAATCCCGAACAGGTCTGGGAAATAATAACCACCGCCCCACTCGATGAACGCGTCGTTGGGCAACTGCGAGTCCACCGCGTACTCAATCGCCCCGGGACACAATTGAGCCAGTTGTGCGAAACAACAGGACCAGCCGAATGGAATTCTTCCGCGGTCGGGATTCCCCCAATAACTGCTGCCCGCGCTGCTCCGGAAAAAGTTTCCCTCGAACCACTGCACGTTATCGCCGTCCGAGCTGATGAAACTGACCCCGCTGCGCGTATCGTTCCAATCGATCGTCTGCGGATCGAAGCTTTTTGCGCGCGATAGCTCGGCGCTGACGGCACCTGCCATCAGGACCGGCAGGTTGATGCACCAGTCCGTGGCGGTCTGGATGTGTCCCCAGCGCGAGGACATCTCAGTGGTTTTGAACTCGTCGCCGCCGTTCCAACCCAGCACCGGTGAGAGCGGCTCCAGCCAGGACATGACTGCAGGCGTCGGCGCGTCATAACCGTAGGAGGTGAAAGCTTTGTGAGCGATGGCCAGGTCCCGAACGTTCGGTTTCCGGGGGTCCTGGGTGCAAACCATCGTGCGGCTGAATTGTTCCCGGTAGGCTTCAAAACACCAGGCCTGACTTTTGTCGCGGACATCGATCAGCCGTTTTAACCCGTGTTGTTGTGCGTGTGGCTCGAGAGCTTCGTCGACAATGATGCCATCGAGTACTCCCGCCAGGCTGGTGGCGACATTCACGGAGCAATCCATGCCGGACCGATGTTTGTTGATGGCGCCTTTCGAGGTATCGGCTCGATAAAGGACATATCCCTTGACGATTCCCCCTTTCACAGAGCGATCGACCAGCGTCCACGGGTCAAAAGTCCCTCGCACTTCGACTTGTGGGTGGCGTTTCAACAGCCGGGCCAACCAATCCTCCACATCGACATTGTCGGTTGCCACCCAGACCATTTCATCTCCGCGATCATCGTTCACGGCTTTGGCGGCCAGACCTGCCAACGATTGGACCAGCATCTCATACGATGCGCGCGGCGCAGGAAAATCGTTCTGCCTGGTAGTCCGCACCATCGCCTTCGGCATCGCCTGTGTCGGCCACCAGCCGAACTCGTGATCCGTGCGCGCCGTGCTCGCCGCTCGGCCACAAAGACTCACCAACAGAATCGTGATCAGGAATGTGATTCTCACGCGGTGCGAGTACGCCTCAGACAGCCGACACCTTTGCAAGGTCGAGGAACACCATGTGCGATGGATTACCCACCGGCGCGTAATGGCCGGTAAAGGTGAGTCGGCCCGTTTTGCCATCGACGCGGAAGACAGTGATGTTGTCGGCCCGCTGATTGCACACGTAAAAGAACTGACCCGTGGGATCGAAATTGAAGCTGCGTGGATAATTGCCACGGGTCCACTCATCGGCGACGAAGGTCAGTTTCCCCGTCTTGCCCACCGAGAATATTCCGACGCTGTCGTGCAAGCGGTTGCCGGCATACACAAAACGCCCATCGCCGGAGACCAAAATCTCGGAGCAGAAGTTACTGCCGGCGAACCCAGGTGGCAGGCTGGAGATGGTCTGCTGCGAGGTCAGCCGCCCCTTCGCGGAATCGTAGTCAAACAGGACGATGGTCGAACCCTCCTCCTGCAGGGAGTAGAGCCAGCGACCATTCGGATGAAAGAAGAAATGCCGCGGCCCGTCGCCCGGTGGCAGCGAAACAGAGGGAGGATCGTTTGGCGTCAACACTCCCGTCCCTTCATCAAACTTCCATATGAAAATCCGATCCAACCCTAAATCCGCGTGCAAAACGAACCGGCCCGAAGCGTCAGCGTGAACCATGTGCGCATGCGTTCGATCGTGTCCGCTGAAGGCGAAGCTTCCCGGCGGGGCATTGGTCGCCTTCTTCGGTCCCACCGTGCCGGCATCTTGCTTCACGTCCGTGGTGGCTCCCAGGCGGCCGTCCGACAGAATCGGCAACACCGCCACCGAACCGCCAAAATAGTTGGCCACCAGCATAAATTTTCGAGACGGATGAATGCTCAGATACGTCGGGCCGGCTCCACCGGAGCCGACTGTGTTAAGGAGACCCAACTGTCCATCGGCGCGGTTAATCGCGAAAGCGCTCACAGTGCCTTCGTTGCCTTCACCTACCCGGTCCGTTTCATTTGTAGAATACAAGCGGTGGCCGGCGGCATTCACGGCGAGGCAGTTCGGGCTGGTTCCCGATTCAAACACGCCGCTTGCCGTCAAGGCACCCGTGGAGCGCTCCACGTGGAACAAATGAATGCCACGGCCATTGCCCGGGGGCAAATCCACCTGCGTCGGCAGCACATCGCGGAGCGGAGAGCTGAAGGTGCCGACATACGCCATGAGTGGCGCCTTTCGTTCGGCCGCGCGGACCTTAAGGACTCCGGCCAGCAACGGGCTGCTCCCGGCGAGCGCAGCCGAGGTCTTCAAAAACGAACGACGCGAAACCCAAATTGAATGGACAGGAGATTGCACGATTGAGCGAAGGCTAGGCCCAGGCGCCATCAACGGTCGAGACAGAAACGTAACCACAGGGCGCACTTCCACTTCTTGCCAAAGGTTGCGTTGAGAGCAGATTCGGAGCAGGCTTTCTTATGATCCGCTCGCGCGCTTTTCACCTTTGCGCGCTGTTATGCACATTTGCGCCGGGGCTTCTTGCCGCTCAGTTCAGCAAAGCAACGATCGCTGGCAAGGGCGCCACTGTTTGCACGGTCGACGCTCGCGGTGAACGCATCCAACTTTTCCTGCATGATGATTCAGGGCAGCCATTCAAGTCTTTCGAAACGGTGGAGCGTCATTTGGCACAACGAGGCGAGAAGCTCGTGCTTGCGATAAACGCCGGGATGTACCATCAGGATCTCTCGCCGGTCGGATTGCTCGTCGCCAACGCAAGGCAAGTGGCTCCGTTAAACACAAACACCGGCTACGGCAATTTCTTCATGAAGCCAAATGGTGTTTTTGTCATTACGGATAAGGGACCACGCGTTGTCGAAACATCGGAGTATCCCGCTCTGAAGGGTCAAATACTTCTCGCGACGCAATCCGGGCCTTTGCTGGTTCGCGCCGGAAAAATCCATCCGCAATTCAGCACCAATTCGACCGCACGCGTCATTCGCAACGCCGTCGGTGTCTCGCGCGCCGGCTCAATTGTATTTGCCATTACGGACGACCCGGTGAGTCTATACGAACTTGCCACTCTGTTTCGCGATGTCCTGGAC
>Ga0193697_1000596_pt1 | contig 12599 bp, 7 predicted proteins | sample L3m2metaG_FD_145073 | JGI IMG/M metagenome (GOLD analysis project Ga0193697, IMG submission 145073) | Soil microbial communities from a riparian zone of the East river system, Colorado, United States - L3m2 | ecosystem: Environmental > Terrestrial > Soil > Riparian zone | place: USA: East River... | reverse complement strand
TCGGCTGAGTCCGTCCCAGTCAGGGTTCGGATTGCCGGTGCCCCAGTACAAGAGGTTCAACGCCGGATCGTAGGTGCCGGTCAGCCACGTCGGGCCTCCGCCGCGCTGCCAGATCTCGCCCTGCCACGTCTCGCTGCCCTTTTCGCCCGGCGCCGGAATCGTGTAGAAGCGCCAGAGGCGTTCGCCGGTCGCCGGGTTGTAGGCATCGATGAAGCCGCGGTTCGCAAACTCTCCGCCCGCGATGCCGACGATGACTTTGTCCTTCACGATGAGCGGCGCGCCGGTGCCCGCGAAGCCGTCCTTGGCCGGCGCCATCTCGACGTCGTAGACGACCTTTCCGGTTTTCATCTCGAGCGCCACGAAATGCGCGTCGAGCGTGACCATGAACAGTCGATCCTCATAAGCCGCCAGGCCACGGTTCACCATGCCGCAGCACACTTTCAGACCCTCTGGCAGTTTTCGCTGGTAATGCCAGATCTGCTTGCCGGTGCGTCCGTCGATCGCCCAGGCATGGTTGAGCGCGCCCGCCACGTAAAGCGTGCCGTCGATCACGATCGGCGTCGCCTCGAACTTATTGACGACGCCGGTCTGAAACGTCCATTGCGCGGCCAGCTGATCGACGTTCGCGGCGGTGATCTGTGTGAGGGGGCTGAATCGATGTCCGAAGTAGTCTCCCGAATGGGTCAGCCAACGCGACGGGTTGGCCAGCCCATCAAGCAGGTCCTTGCTTGTAATACTTTGTGCGGCGACTGGGACGATCGCTGTCGAGGCGAGGGCCAGGACCGATAACCATCGAAGGGGCGTCTGGGGCATGATCGGATGAGATCGTAGCCCGAAATCAACGCTTGGGGCTCTGTGTACGCTGTGATACAGTGGCCAAGCTCCGGACGTTGAGTTTCACGTCCATCCCCTTTCGTTGCAAGTCGTTAGCGCCTGTTCCAGGGAGGCCAATGCCAGGACGCCGGTACACGGTAGTGATCGCAGACCGCTCGAGCGGCGTCGTCCGTCAGGTGACGCTCAACCGTCGCTGGCTCGCCCTGACGGTCGTGACCATCCTGGCCATACCGGTGCTGATGGGCCTTGGCGCCAAGTGGAGCGCCAACGCCCAAATCGAGGAGCTGCTATCCACCAATGCCGTGCTGCTGGTTGAGAACGGCAGCTACCGCGTCGCGACCGGCGAGCTGACCGGTCAGATTCAGTCGCTCGAAAACGTCATCAACGACCTCGGCACGCGGTCGATGCTCGATCCCGCGCAAGCGCGCGCCATGCAGAAGCTCCCGGCGGTTGTGAGGTCGAGGGCGGCCGGCGGCACCAACGCGAACACCGGCGCTGCAAACAGCGCGATTTCGGACATCGCCAAGGCCGCGTTCACCACGCCGGAAGACACATTTGGTGTGCTCCGCGATCTCCTTCACGGGCTCGAGAGCCGCCTGAGCTTCGTACGCCGCGACGTCGAACGCCGCGAAGAGCTCGCCTCCGCAACGCCTTCCATCTGGCCGGCGCACGGCTGGCTGACGGGTACGTTCGGCGGCCGAAGCGATCCGTTCACGGGCGAGCCGGGCTATCACCAGGGCATCGACATCTCGACGGAAAAAGGCCAGCCGATTTACGCCACTGCCGACGGTACGGTGGAGTCGGCGTCGTACACCGGCGACTACGGCAACCTCATCGTGCTCCGGCATGGCTTCGGGCTGACGACGCGATACGGCCATCTGAGCTCGTTCGCGGCGAGAACAGGTCAGACGGTCAAGCGCGGGGACGTCATCGGCTACGTCGGATCCACCGGCCGATCGACCGGCGCCCACGTCCACTACGAAATTCTGGCGAACGGGAAGCTGATTAACCCGTTGCAGCTCCTCACGCAGCCGGCGAAGCGGTAGTCGACCGGCGGTTGGTATAGCCGCCGGAGCGCGAAGGCTTTAGCCGGGCGTCCCCTGCCCCACCGACGGCGGAGCCTGCTACAATCGTTGGATACCCTCGACCGGGTAATCCCTATCCGTAGATGCTCGATACCATCCTCGCTAAAGTCGTCGGCACCCAGAACGAACGAGAACTGAAACGCTTGCGCCCGATCGTCGCGGAAGTCAACGCGTTCGAGCCGGCGATCAAGGCGCTGTCCGACGATCAGCTGCGCGGCAAGACGGCCGAGTTCAGGCAGCGCGTCGCCAACGGCGAAACGCTCGACGAGCTCCTGCCGGAAGCTTTCGCCGTCGTCCGCGAGGCGGGCCGCCGCGTGCTCAATATGCGGCACTTCGACGTCCAGCTCATCGGCGGCGCCGTGCTGCACAAAGGCAAGATCGCCGAGATGAAGACCGGCGAAGGCAAGACGCTGGTCGCGACGCTTCCCGCCTATCTCAACGCGCTCGAAGGCAAGGGCGTCCACGTCGTCACCGTCAACGACTACCTCGCCCGCCGCGACTCGGAGTGGATGGGCAAGATCTATCGCTTCCTCGGCATGAGCGTCGGCGTCATCCAGCACGATCTCGTAGACGCCGAGCGCCAGGTCGCGTACGCCTCTGACATCACCTACGGGACCAACAACGAGTTCGGCTTCGACTACCTGCGCGACAACATGAAGTTCGAGCTGGCCCATTACGTCCAGCGCGGGCATCAATTCGCGATCGTCGACGAGGTGGACAGCATCCTCATCGACGAAGCCCGGACGCCGCTGATCATCTCCGGCCCGGCCGAGGAATCGACCGATCTCTACTACGAGGTCGATCGCATCATCCCGCGCCTCAAGGCCGGCGAAGTCATTCGGGGCGACGCGAAGGCCGAGGAACGCGAGGCGTTGGAATCGACCGGCGATTTTATTCACGACGAAAAGCACAAGACCGTCACGCTGACGGAAACCGGCATTCAGAAGGCCGAGCAGATGCTCGCCGGGCGATTGAACGGCGGACACCTCTACGATCTCGAGAACGCGCACATCAAGCACCACGTCGATCAGGCGCTGCGCGCGCACGTCATCTTCCACCGTGACGTCGATTACATGGTCAAGGAAGGCGAGGTCGTCATCGTCGACGAGTTCACCGGCCGGTTGATGCCGGGACGGCGCTGGAGCGACGGCCTGCACCAGGCGGTGGAAGCGAAGGAAAAGGTGAAGATCGAGCGCGAGAACCAGACGCTCGCCACCGTCACCTTCCAGAACTACTTCCGGAAGTACAAGAAGCTGGCCGGCATGACCGGCACCGCCGACACGGAAGCCGAAGAGTTCAACAAGATCTACAAGCTGGACGTCGTCGTCATCCCGCCCAACCGTCCGCTGCGCCGCGTCGAGAATCCCGATCTCGTGTTCCGTACGGAAAAAGAAAAATGGGACGCGATCGTCACGGAAATCGTCGACGAGCACAAGAAAGGCCGGCCGGTGCTGGTCGGCACGGTCTCGATCGAGAAGTCCGAAAAGCTGTCGACGATGCTCGACCGCCGCGGGTTGAAGCGCGGCACCACCACCGGCGGCGGCGCGGACAAGCACGTCGTGCTGAACGCGAAGTATCACGCGCAGGAAGCCGAGTTCGTCGCCCAGGCCGGCCGCAAAGGCGCTGTGACGATCGCCACCAACATGGCGGGCCGCGGCACCGACATCCTGCTCGGTGGCAACGCGGAGTTCATGGCGCGCCAGCAGTGCCTGGCCGAGCAGATCGCCGAACGTCTGCCGAAGGGCGAGGAGCGGTTCCTCGAAGACGAGCAGTTCGTCTACTTCTTCCACATCGACGCCTTCTACCGTGTGCCGAAGGCGGATTACCACCGGATCTTCGAGCACTTCAGGCGGCAGTGCGAGATCGAGCACGAGGAGGTCATCGCCCTCGACGGCCTCCACATTGTCGCGACCGAACGCCACGAGGCGCGTCGCATCGACAACCAGCTGCGCGGTCGAGCCGGCCGTCAGGGCGACCCGGGCGCGTCGCGGTTCTATCTTTCGCTCGAAGACGACCTGATGCGGATTTTCGGGTCCGACCGCATCTCGGGCCTGATGCAGAAGCTCGGCATGGAAGAAGGCGTGCCGATCGAGCACGGCATGGTGACGCGCGCCATCGAGCGCGCGCAGAAGCAGGTCGAGTCGCAGAACTTCTCCGTCCGCAAACACCTCCTCGAGTACGACGACGTGATGAACAAGCAGCGCGAGAACATCTACGCGCTGCGCCGGCAGATCCTCGAGGGGCAGATCCGGCTGCAGGACGAGGATGGCGAGGAGACGGCGCTCGACACCCGCGAGTACCTGATCGAGCTCGCCGAGGACATCCTCGACGCTCTCATCGACACCTATGCGGCGAAGACGGCAGACTTCGAGGAGTGGGATCTCGACGCGCTCAACCGGGAAGTGACGCGCGTCTTCGGTCTCGACACCGGCGACTTCGATTTCGCCGATCAGACGTCGGACGAAATCCGCGACACCCTGTGGACGAAGATCAGCGAGTCGTACGACCAGAAAGAGAAGCTCGTCGGCCGCGAAGTGCTGCAGCGCGTCGAGCGCGACATCATGCTGCAGATCGTCGATGCCCAGTGGAAGGACCACCTCTACAGCCTCGACCACCTCAAGGAAGGCATCGGCCTGCGCGGCTACGGGCAGCGCGATCCGCTGATTGAGTACAAGAAAGAGAGCTTCGCGCTCTTTCAGGCGATGAAGGAGCGGGTCGACGAGGAAATCGTCCGCTACCTCTGGTGGCTGCGGCCGATTCTCAACGAAGAGGCTCCCATCGCCAGGCGTCCGGCCGCGCGCCGGCCGCCGCCGCTGATTCTCAACGATCCCGGCGCGGAGTCCGCATCGGTGCTGGGCGCCTCGAGGGCTCAGGCGCCGCAGGCGAGCCCGTTTACCAGGTCTCAGCCGCAGCCACAGCAGCAGCAGCCGCCTCGCGTCGGCGGTGACGATGCGCTCCCCAAGACGGTTCGGCGCGACGAGCCGAAGGTCGGCCGCAACGACCCGTGTCCCTGCGGCAGCGGGAAGAAGTACAAGAAATGTCACGGAGCTGCCGCTTGACGCGGAATCATCAGTTTCCGGTTACCACTCGTCATTCCAGGCCGACCTTTGTCGGCCTTTTGTTTATCTGAGGGACCATGAGCGACATCAAGACGGTCGACGAATTTCGAGAGTTGTGGAGCCAGGCGAACGGCACGGCCGAACAGCCGGCTCTGACCACTGCCCTGACCTTCGACGACATCCTGCTCGTGCCGCGGCATTCGACCGTGCTGCCAAGGCAGGTGGACATCAGCACCCGCCTCACCCGCAAGATTCGCTTGAACGTGCCGCTCGTCAGCGCGGCGATGGATACCGTGACGGAGTCGCGGCTGGCGATCGCGATGGCGCAGCACGGCGGGCTCGGCGTCATCCACAAGAACCTCACCATCAGCGAACAGGCGTCTGAAGTCGATCGCGTGAAGCGGTCGGAGAGCGGCATGATCGTCGATCCGATCACGCTCTCCCCCGGCAACCGGATCTACGAAGCGCTGGAACTGATGAAGAAATTCAGTATCTCCGGCGTGCCGATTACCGAAGACGGCAGCAAGGAAGGCCGCCTCTGCGGCATCCTCACGAACCGCGACCTGCGATTCGAGACGAACGTGAACCGCCCGATTTCGGACGTGATGACCCGCGACCCGCTGTTCACGGTACCCGTCGGGACGACGCTCGATGCCGCCCGCGAAATCCTCCACCAGCACAAGGTCGAAAAGCTGCTGGTCGTCGACCACGACTACCGGCTGAAGGGGCTCATCACGGTCAAGGACATCCAGAAGGCCGTGAAGTACCCGAACGCCTCGAAGGACTCGCTCGGGCGGCTGCGGTGCGGCGCCGCGATCGGCGTCGCGCAGGACACGATGGAGCGGGCGGAGCGGCTCGTCGCCGCGGGCGTGGACGTGCTGGTTGTCGACACCGCCCACGGCCACCATCAAGACGTGCTCAACGTCGTCAGCGCGGTACGGAGGCGGTTTGCCGACGTCGAAATCGTCGCGGGCAACGTCGCGACCGCCGAGGGGACGCGCGCGCTCGTCGGCGTCGGCGTCGACGCGGTCAAGGTCGGCATCGGCGCCGGCTCGATCTGCACGACCCGCGTGGTTGCCGGTATCGGCGTGCCGATGATCACCGCGATCATGGAGTGCGCCCGCGCCGCGGAAGCCCACGACGTCCCGGTCATCGCCGACGGCGGCATCCGCTTCTCGGGCGACATCACCAAAGCGCTGGCTGTCGGCGCGGCGACGACGATGATCGGCAACCTGTTTGCCGGCACCGACGAGAGCCCCGGCGAAATCATCCTCTACCAGGGGCGGAGTTATAAGGATTACCGCGGCATGGGATCGATCGGCGCGATGCGCCGCGGCAGCCGCGACCGCTACTTCCAGGACGACTTCGATCTCGAGGGTGTGGCGGCCAGCGAAAAACTCGTGCCCGAGGGGATCGAAGGGCGCGTCGCCCACAAAGGCAGCGTCGCGGCGATGATCCATCAGCTGGTCGGCGGACTGCGCGCGGGCATGGGCTATTGCGGCTGCCCGAACATCCCGGCGCTCCAGCGCGAGGCGAAACTGATTCGGATTACGCCAGCCGGCTTCCGCGAGAGCCACGTGCATGACGTGGCGATCACCAAAGAAGCGCCGAACTACCGATCAGAGTAATTGGTGAATTAGGGAATTGGTGAATTGGTGATGGCGATCGTCCGCACGTCGCCGTCACCGTGAGATAGCCTGACCTCGACGATCTGTTCGGAGCGCGCCGAGCTCAGTCGAGTGACTCCGTCCAGCTTCTCGGCCCATTCGATCGACAGCACCGCGTCGGCGCCGATCTCCTCGAGGCCCAGGTCGTCGATTTCCCGCGGATCGTTGAGCCGGTACAAGTCGACGTGCACGAGCGTCACGCGGCCGCCGCGGTATTCCTGAACCAGCGTGAACGTCGGGCTGCTGACTTCGGCGGGCGCGACGCCGAGACCCTCGGCCAGTCCACGCACAAAGGCCGTCTTTCCCGCACCGAGATCACCGTACAACAGCACGACAGCGCCGGCTGACAACCCCGCCGCGAGCTCGCGCCCGACGGCCGCCGTTTCTTGTTCGGATCGTGTCGTGATGTGTTTCGTATGAAGAGTCTCTGCGATCTTTGCGCTCTCTGCGGTTAAGTATTGCCTCGATCGACAACCTTGCGCCGCGCGGTGAGCTCCAGCATCGCGTCGCCAAGATGACCGGCGACGTCCGACGCCGTCATGGACACCTCCCCTTCATCGGCCTCGGCCAGATCGCCGGCCATCCCGTGGAGGTAGACCGCGAGCTTGCACGCGGCTTCGGCATCGAGTAACTGCGCCAGCCAGGCGGCGATCATTCCGGTCAGCACATCGCCGGTGCCACCCGTGGCCATGCCAGGGTTGCCCGTCGGGTTGATGAAGATCTTCTCGTCCGGCGTCGCGATCAGCGTCCGGTGGCCCTTCAGCACAACGTACACGTGGTGCGCGGCGGCGAAATTGCGCGCCACCTCGAGCCGGCTGGACTGCACCTCGTTGGTCGACATCCCCACCAGGCGCCCCATTTCGCCCGGATGCGGCGTGATGATGACGTCGCGGCCCTCGCGGCCGGCAAGGCGTTCCGGCTCCCCGGCGAAGGCGTTGAGCCCATCGGCGTCGATCACCAACGGCATCGTCGCGCGGTCGACGAGCTGCCGGACGAACTCGCGCGTGGCCGCCGCGACACCGAGACCCGGACCGATCGCCACGACGTCGCGCGCCCACTCGAGCACGCGATCGACTCCCTCCGCGTCGAGACCGTCTGCGCTCTCCGACAGCGCTTCGGTCATGTACTCCGGCGCCATCGCCGCAATCACCGGCTGACACGATGCCGGCGTGGCGATCGTGACGAGACCGGCGCCGGATCGCAGCGCGCCAATTGCCGAGAGATGCGCGGCTCCGGTCTTGCCGCGCGAGCCGGCCACGATCAGCACTCGGCCGTAGTCGCCTTTGTGGCTGTCCGCCGTCCTGGGTGTGATCAGCTCGCGCATCGACCCACGCGTGAGCAGATCAACGCGGGCGCCCTCGACCGACTCGAGCACCTCGCCGGGAATGCCGATGTCGGCGATGACGATGTCGCCGGCGCGCATCTCGCCGGGCGGAAGGACCAGCGGCAGTTTCGGTGCGGCCATCGTCACGGTCAGGCCCGCCTCGATCGACGGACCGATCGGCTCGGGCGAATCGGCGGACAGACCGGACGGCAGATCGATCGCCACGATCGGAATGCCCGATGCGTTGACGTCGGCCACCACCGACTCGATGAGACCCGAGACCGGTGCGTTCAGCCCGGTCCCGAAGATCGCGTCGACGATCAACGTGCAGTCGCTCACTTCGGAGAAATGGAGCTCCCACGCCTGGCTGTCCGCGACTTCGACAACCGTGATCCCGAGCCGTCCGAGAATCTCGAGGTTGGTGCGGGCGTCGCCGCGCACGTCGGCCACCCGTCCCATCAGAAACACCGAGACGTCGATGCCGCGCTGGGCCAGCGTCCGCGCGACCACGAAACCGTCGCCGCCGTTGTTGCCGCGGCCGCACAGCACGGCGACCTGCCGCTCGGACAAGTCGCTGTGCACGGCCTCCATGGCGGCGACCGTCTGGCGGCCGGCGTTTTCCATCAGGACCAGCGACGGGATGCCGATGTCGTCGATCGTCCGGCGATCGGCTTCGCGCATCTGGGCGGAGTTGAGTACACGCATCAAGAGCCGTACGCCGTCAGCCCTCGGCTATCGGCTATCAGCGTTGATAGCTGACAGCCGACTGTAAAAGCTGACAGCGAGGTTGCGCCGAGAATAGCACAGGCATTACGCTCCATTTATGGCAGCCACCGTCAACGTCAATGGCCGCGTCTCCGATCAGGAGCACGCCGCGATTTCGGTGTTCGATCACGGCTTTCTTTACGGCGAGGGCGTCTACGAGACGCTGCGGACCTACAACGGTCAGCCGTTCCTCTTCGACCGTCACATGACGCGGCTGCGCAAGTCAGCGGGCATGCTGGCGCTCGACGTGCCGCTGTCGGACGCGGCGATCGACGCGCGCTTTCGCGACACGATGAAGGCGGCCGGCCTCGGCGACAGCCCGGAACGCGAGGCGTACATCCGGATCCTGATCACCCGCGGCATCGGCGAGCTCACCTACGATCCAGCCGCCTGCCCGACGCCGTCTGTTGTCGTCATCGTCAAGCCGAACGTCGATCCGCCGAAAGACGTCTTCGAGAAGGGCGTCACAGTCGCGCTGGTGCCGGTGGTGAGAAACCACCCCGGGTCGGTGAACCCGCTGATCAAGTCGAACAACCTGCTCAACAACGCGCTCGCGATGCAGGAGGCGTTTCGCCGCGGCGGCTACGAAGGCATCATGCGGAACTACAAGGGCGAGCTCGCCGAGTGCACGCAGTCCAACTTCTTCATCGTCAAGAACGGCGCGGCGCTGACGCCGCCGATCGACGCCGGGCTGCTGCCGGGCATCACGCGCGCGTTCATGTTCGAGGTTGGCGCCGAGATCGGCGTGCCGGTGCGCGAGCAGGTGCTGCGAGATGACGACCTGTTCGGTGCCGATGAGTGCTTCCTCACGAGCACGACGCGCGAGGCGGTGCCGATCGTCCGCATCGACGATCGAACGATCGGGTCGGGCGTCCCCGGGCCGATCACCCTCGCGCTGCTCGACGGCTACAGGAAAAAAGCGCAGGCCATGACCCGTCGTCCGACGACCGTTGCGTAAGGCCGATCACGGCCGATCGGGCAGCTTCATCATCGCCGCGAGCCGCGGCCAGTGCGGGCTCTCGCGGAGCGCACCCCCGATGATGTGGACGAAGAACAGGATGCCCGGATAACGCTGATCGACGGCGCGTGCGATCCAATCGGCTGCCTGATCGATCTCGCCGCGAAGCAGGTAGTGCACGGCCAGGCCGATCGGCGCACCGAATGCCGAGCCGTCGCCGAGCGTTCCCAGCAGCGCGGCGGCGCCGGCGGTGTCGCCGGCAAGGCCGAGCGTCGCGGCATGGGTGCCGATCACGACCGGATCCCAGGGCGCTAGTTTCGCCGCCTGCTCCGCCCACGCACACGCTTTCGCCACGTCGCCGCGGGCCACACACACGAAGGCCTGGAGTTCATGCGCCGTCATGAACGCGGGGTCCAGTTCCAGCACCCGCTTGAACTGGGCCTCCGCCTCGGCCAGCCGGCCGGCGCCGACCAGACATACGCCCATCGTGTATCGCAGGTTCACGGCGAGCGGATCGTCGCTGAGCGCCTGGTTCATCTCGTGGAGCGCGTCCCCGGCGCGGCCGTGGTACATGAGATGGAACAACGAATAGACGTTGCGGACCCATGGCGGCACTGGTTCGCGCGCCATCGCGATCCCGAACTCGCGCGCGGATTCCTCCCAGTCGTAGTCGTAGAGCGCCGAGACGATTCCCAGCAGCGCGTGCGCGTCGGGCAGCGACGGATCGAGCTCGAGCGCGCGCTGCGCGTTCGCGCGCATCTGCGGCATCGCCTGGTGCGCCGACATCAGGCTGAACATCGAGAGCGTCAGATAGTGATGACTGAGGCCGGTGTAAGCTTGCGCGAACCTGGGATCGGCGGCGATCGCCTGCTGGAAGAAGTCGCGGCTCTCGTGCAGCGACTCCGGTGTGATCATCCAGAGGCGATGCCGGCCCTTCAGATACGCTTCGTAGGCGGCGAGCGTCGGCGTGTGCTGGCGTCCGGCCGGCTCGCCGATCGACAGCCGCGCCGACAGCGCCTTGGTGATGGCACCGGCAATCTCGTCCTGCACCGCGAACACGTCGGCCAGCTCGCGATCGTAGCGCTCCGACCACAGGTGGCTGCCGTCGGCGGCCGTGATCAGCTGCGCGGCGACCCGGATCCGATCGCCGGCCTTGCGCACGCTGCCTTCGAGCACGTGCGCGACGCCGAGCGTTTCCGCGATCCGCCGGATGTCGATGTTCTGGCCTTTGAACGCGAATGCGGAGGTACGCGCGATCACCTTCAGGTCAGGGACCTGCGCCAGCGCGTTGATGATCTCTTCCGCCAGCCCGTCGCTGAAGTAATCCTGGTCCTTCCCCGGACTCATGTCGACGAACGGCAGCACCGCGATTGACGCCGCCGTCTGTTTGCCCGGCTCCGCGTAGTGCTCGAGTGCCAGGCGGACATCCCGCATCTGCTGGTAGCGATCCGCCGGCGACTTGCGCAGGCAGCGCATCACGATTCGCCCGACCGCTTCCGGCGCCGCCAGCGGCCGCGGATCGTCCCGGAGAATCGCGCTCAACACCTCGGCGGCGGATTCGCCGGCAAACGCGCGTTCGCCCGAAATCAGCTCGTACAGCACCGCCCCGAGACTGAAGATGTCGGATCGCTCGTCGACCGCCTTGCCGACCGCCTGCTCCGGCGACATGTAGGCCACGGTGCCGACGACGGCGCCTTCTGTTGTCCGTGTCGCTTCAGGGTCCGAGCCGCGCAGCGTCGCGATGCCGAAGTCGAGCAGTTTGACCGAACCGCTGCTGACCATCACGTTCGCCGGCTTCAAATCGCGATGCAGCACGCCGCGCTGATGCGCGGACTCCAACGCGCTGGCAATCTGACACGCCAGCCGCACGCCGGCGTCCGCGGCGACCGGACCGCGCAGCGGCTCGCCGTCGATGAACTCCATGACCAGGTAATCGGGACCGATGTCGTACAGCGTGCACACGTTGGGATGGTTCAGCGCGGCAATCGCCCGTGCCTCCTGCTCGAACCGGCCAGTGTGCGGTCCCTTGAGCGTTTTGATGGCGACGATACGGTCGAGCCGCCGATCGCGCGCCTTCCAGACTTCGCCCATATCGCCGGCGCCGAGCGCGGAAAGAATCTCGTAGGGGCCGACGACACTGCCGGGGTTCAGAGGCACGGAAGGGGTCACCGGATTATAGCTGCGAGCCGATTTCCGGACGGGTGACGCATTCACAGACGAGGAGGTTGTGATGCAACTGAGCGCGTCCATGCTCGTGGTTCTGATGCTTCTGCCATCGGCCGCGCGGGGGCAGACGGCCGCCGCGGCGCTGCCCAGGGTCGACGTGGCCGCGGCCACCGGCTGGTTTGCCGCCGATCGGTCCGTCAACCAGGAGTGCTGTTCGTCGTGGTCCTCGAGTCTGTTCAAGGGCGTATCCGCTGGCTACTACTGGACGGAACACCTGAAGACCGAGGTCGAGGTCGCCGCACCGGGACCCACCGAAGGCTACACGTCGTTCAGCGAGCGGCTGACGGCCAACCTGTTTCGCTACACCTCCGAACAGCACCGGATCTCGGCAAACCGGCTGTCCGTCTCGCAGGCCTACCAGTTCGGTCACAACTCGAACTTCCATCCGTTCGTGCGCGCCGGTGTCGACATCGACCGGGAGCATGACGACATCGAACGCTACGTTCAGACAGCCGGGGCCTTCGAGGAACAGCACAGCGCCGCCAGCCAGACGCGCACGCGGCCGTTCGCGGGCGTCGGATTCAAGGCGTATTTCAACGAGCGTGCGTTCTTCAAGGGCGAGGCCCGATTCACGCCCCGCCGCGCAACGATCGATCAGATGGCCTGGACGGCGGGCATCGGCATCGACCTCGGTGGGCGCCAGCGAACGTCGCCCCCGCCCGCCGGGTCTCGGTCGGCGCC
>Ga0193697_1000595_pt1 | contig 12605 bp, 14 predicted proteins | sample L3m2metaG_FD_145073 | JGI IMG/M metagenome (GOLD analysis project Ga0193697, IMG submission 145073) | Soil microbial communities from a riparian zone of the East river system, Colorado, United States - L3m2 | ecosystem: Environmental > Terrestrial > Soil > Riparian zone | place: USA: East River... | reverse complement strand
CCCCTGAAGAACTGCTTGACACGCTGCTGCCCCAGTTCTCGGGGCTCAAGGAGCTGTACTCCGGGACGAACCCCTTCAAGGGCCACAGCGAGTATCTGGGCGTGTGCACGCTAATCCTCGCCTCGATCGGCGTGACGCAGACGACGCGGACGCGCTTGCGGTGGGCCTTCGTGGCGCTCGCCCTGTTCTTCCTCACGTTCGCCCTGGCGGGCGCGACGCCGTTCTTCCGGATCTGGTACGCGATTCTGCCGATGATCAGCAAGGCCCGCGCGCACGGCATGGCGTTCTACATCGTGGCCTTTGCCGTGGCGGTGTGGGTGGCGTTCGGCGTCGAGCGGATGCTCGAGCGGCGCCCGATCAAGGGCTTGGTAGCGTGGATGGTCGGGCTTGGCGTCGTGCTGCTCTTTGGGCTGAGCGGCGCCTGGTCGAACCTGGCGCGCTCCTTCGCTGACCCAGCCAAGATCGAAAACATCGCCGCCAATCGCGACGCGCTCCTGTGGGGCACGTTACGCGTCGTCGCGTTCGGGGCCGCCCTGCTGGGATTGATCTGGGCCTGGGGGCAGGGGAAGCTCCGCGCCGTACCCTTCGCAGCACTGCTCTTCGGGCTGATCGGCCTCGACCTGTATACGATCGATCGGCAGTTCTTCGTGTACTCGCCGCGCGCGCACGAGCTGTTCGCCCCCGATGCGATCACCGAACGCATCCGCACGACGCCGCAGCCATATCGCGTGTTCGACACGGGGCCGTACGGCGCCGCGATCCTCATGAGCTACCAGATTCCGCAGGTCCTCGGCTACCACGGCACTGAAGTCGCCGCGTATGATGAGCTGCTCGGCGGCAAGAACGCCTGGCGCAATCTCGTCTACCCGCAGCTGTTTCGGCTGCTCGCCATCCGCTACATCATCCTCGGCGACAGCGTCCACGTCCCGGGCTACCATCGCGTCCTGGGACCTGTCCCGAACGCGTTCGGCGTGCGGTCGTACCTCTACGAGGCGGACAATCCGCCGCCGTACGTGCGCGTCGTTCCCGCCGCGATCAAGGGTGAGGCCGACCGCATCATTCCCACGCTGATCGATCCGCGGCTCGACTACGACCGCGTCGTGTTGTTCACGCCCGACGCGCCCGTCAACCCGCTGCCGGTCGACTCGATGCCGCCGCCGAGCAGCTCGAAGGCGCAGGTGACGTCCTGGGAGCCGGGGCGGATGACCATCGCGCTCGATCCCGTGCCGCCGAAGCCCAGCTACGTGCTCGTGTCGGAGAACTGGTACCTGGACTGGCACGCCACGGTCGACGGAGCCGACGCGCAGGTGCTGCGGGGAGACCAGACCTTCATCACGGTGCCCGTGCCCGCGGGCGCGCGGACCGTGGAGCTCGTGTATCGCTCCAGCCGCTACGCCACGGGGAAGCTGATCTCGATCCTGGCGACGCTGATCGTCCTCGGATGCCTCGCCGGGCCGCCCCTTACGAAGCGATTCGCGCGTCGTGCCTGAGCGCGCTCTGGTCGTCATCCCGACCTACAACGAGGCGCCGAACGTCCTCAACGTCGTACCGCAGGTGTTGTCGCAGGACCCGCGGCTCGAGGTGCTCGTCGTCGACGACAATTCCCCAGACGGCACCGGACGCATGGCCGATGAGCTGGCCGCCAAGAACCCCCGAGTCCACGTGCTCCACCGGGAAGGGAAGCTGGGGCTGGGCACGGCGTACATCCGGGGGTTCAAGTGGGCTCTCGAGCGGGGGTACGATTACGTCTTCGAGATGGACGCTGACTTCTCGCACGACCCGGCACACTTAAAGGAGTTTCTCAAGGCCATCGAGGGTGCGGACATCGTGCTGGGTTCGCGGTATCTCGACGGCAAGGTAACTGTGGTAAATTGGCCGATGGGGCGGTTGATGCTATCGTATTGCGCCAACATCTACGCCCGCTGGATCACAGGGCTCCGCATCTGGGACCTCACAGGTGGCTTCAAGTGTTTTCGCAGGCGCGTGCTCGAGACGATCGATCTCTCTCAAGTGCGCTCCAACGGATACGCCTTTCAGATCGAGATGAGCGTCCGCGCATGGCGAAAAGGGTTCAAGTTCCGGGAGATCCCCATCGTGTTCGTCGACCGGACCGAGGGGCAGAGCAAGATGAATCGAGCGATCGTCCGCGAAGCGGTGTGGATGGTGCCCCGGCTGCGGCTGCAGCGGTTGTTCGGCCGCATCTAGTCGGCCTTCCGATCTACAAAATGACGGGGTCGGGCAACGACTTCGTCATGGTGGGAGGCAGCGTGTCGACCCCCGACGACTGGACCGCGCCGGACATCCAGGCCGCGTGCGCCCGGGGCACCGGTGTGGGCGCCGATGGGCTCGTCTTCGTGGCCCAGGGCTCCCGTCCGGGCGCCGTCCGCATGATCTACTTCAACTCCGATGGCTCCCGGGCCGCGATGTGCGGCAACGCCGCCCTCTGTAGCACCACCCTGGCCGCCCACCTGAACCTTGGCGCCGCCGCCGGTATGGACCTCGAGACCGACGCAGGCACCTATCGGAGCCGAACGGCGGGTCCCGGGCGCGCTGAGCTCAATCTGGCGCCCATAGAGGCCCCAGCAGCCGTCCCAGGACTGGGGCTCGTCGCCGGGGAGCAGCGCGCCGCGCTCGGCATCGTCGGCGTCCCGCACCTCGTCGTGCTGCTGGACGACGTGGACGAGCTGGACCTCATGGGGCGTGGCCGGGCCCTCAGGATCGACCCGGCGCTCGCTCCGGACGGCGCCAACGTGAACTTCATTTCGCCTGGCCCAAGCGACCGCGAATGGCGGATGCGGACCTACGAACGGGGGGTAGAGGCCGAAACGCTGGCCTGCGGGACGGGGTCCGTGGCGGCTGCCTGCGCCGTCCAGGAATGGGGATTGGGACATCTGCCCATCAACATTGTGACGCGCAGCGGCCGCCTCCTGGAGATCAAAGCGTCCAGGGCGGCCCGCGGGGGCTATGAGGACGTATGGCTTGCTGGGGAGGGGCGCATGGTATTCAGGGGTGTGCTTACGTGATCGGCTTGTCCACATTCACACATCAGCTAACTTAACATAACATCTATTATACGAAGTTGACTGCTGCAAGACTGTAGCCTCACCGGCTGCCCTTCGTAAGCTCCCCCAGACGCACTGTCGCTTCCGTCACCGCAGGCTCCTTCGGCATATCGTCGACGATCCGCCGGTAGGCCGCAATCGCTTTCGTGGTGTCGCCAGCCGCCGCCCACGCCCTGCCGGCATCAGACAGCATCTGAGCTTTCAAGAAGCTCATACGGGCCCGCTCCGCCCCATTCTGATAGGCCTCGGCGGCGTCGCGCGCCTTGCCAAGGTTCTCGTAGGCGGCACCCAGGAGCCCGTACGCCTGCGCCCGGAAGCCGGCGCCCGCACTCGGCGCCCAGTCCTTCATGAGCTCCACCGCCTGCTGGGCCTGCCCCTGAGTCAGTCGCACCTGCGCCAGGAGCAGCCGCCCCTCGGCAGCCGCGCTCGTGCCCGAATAGTTCTCGATGATCCGCGCCAGCTCGCTCGCCGCGAGCGGCAGGTTGTTGTTGTCGAACGCGTACCGCGCCCCCTGCAGCTGCCGGCCGGCGATCGCTTCGCTCCGCCTCGTCGACGACGCGGTCCACACGAACAGCACGGCACCCACGATGACGATCGTGCTGATCCAACTGGTGGCTTGCCGGTGCGTCCTGGTCCATCCGACCAGGCGTTCGAGGAACGGCTCGACTTGCGTCGGAACACCCGCTCCAGGCTGCGTCACTGACTGCGTTGCCATTTCGATCCTGTCGTCTTTGTTAGGGGGCAGATGCCCCTGGGGTGACTCGAACACCCGGCCAACGGTTTAGGAAACCGCTGCTCTATCCACCTGAGCTACAGGGGCGTAAGCGCCGAAATGTAGGTGAGTTACGTGTAGTGCAGCAAGGCCTCGACCCGCCGCCCCTGGAGCCGTTGGCGCCCCTTCAGGAAGTCGAGCTCGATGAGAAAGGTGAATCCCACCACCGCTCCACCCGTCGCCCCGACCAGCTGCGCGGCGGCGGCGGCGGTCCCGCCCGTCGCGAGCACGTCGTCGACGACCAGGACGCGGTCCTGCGGACCTACGGCATCGTGGTGCATCTCCAGGGCGTCGGTCCCGTACTCGAGTGCGTACTCGATGCGGTGGGTCGCGGCCGGCAGCTTCCCCGGCTTCCGGATCGGGACCAGGCCCGCGCCGAGTCGCAGCGCGATCGGCGCACCGAAGATGAACCCCCGGGACTCGATACTGACGACCTTGGAGATCTTGGCCGCGGCGTACAGGGCCGCCATCTGCTCCACGGCATACGCGAACAGGCCGACGTCTAGCAGGATCGGCGTGACGTCCTTGAACCCGATCCCGGGCTTCGGAAAGTCCGGCACGTCGCGGATGGCGCGCTTCAGGTCGTCGAGTGAAGTCACTTGATGTGGAAAGAGTTGGAGACTTCAAGCTCCGCTGGAACTTCAAGTCGATCGAGTGCGTCCACGCGTCCGCCCGAGGGGCCGCGCCGCAGCGCCTGCTCGAGCCGGTCCAAAGCCTCGTCTGCGCCTTGAGAAACTACTTCAACTGTTCCGTCGCTCAAGTTGCGCGCGAACCCTCCCAGACCGAGGCGCTCCGCCTCGCGCCAAACGTACCACCGGAATCCGACCCCCTGCACCTGCCCCCGGGCGATCCAGCGCCGGCGACTCATGGCTGCCGGCGGCGCCTCCGGACGTAGATGACGGCGGCGATCGCCACGATCGGAATCAAGGCGAGGATCGCCCAGGTGACGTAGCGCTGCACCTCTTCGTTCTGCAGCACGGCTTCGTTCCGGCCCAGGGCGTAGCCGATCCAGGTCAGGATCGTGCACCAAACGAGCGCCCCCAGCGCGGTATAGCCGATGAACTTGGGGAGCGGCATCCGGTGCAATCCGGCGGGAATCGAGATGAGATGTCGCACAACGGGAAAGAGCCGCCCGACGAACGTGCTGAACTCGCCGTGCTGGGCGAAGAACCGCTCCGAGCGCGCCAGGGCCGCTTCGGACAGGAAGACATACTTCCCGTAGCGCCGCAGGAAGGGGCCGCCGATCCAGTGCGCGCCATAGTAGTTGGCGAGGGCCCCGAGGACGCTCCCCAGCACGCCGCACGCCAACGCGACGACGAAGCTCATCTCGCCCTTGGCGGCGAGGTAGCCCGCCGGCGGCATCACCAACTCACTGGGCACGGGCAGGACCGACGATTCCATCGCCATCAGGATGACGATGCCAGGGTAGCCCAGGTCGCGGAAGCGATCCAGCAGCCAGTGGACGAACGATTCAAGCATCGAAGCCGTGCTCCCCCACCAGGGGGACGAAGCGGGCCGCGCCGAGGGGAGTGACTTCCACCCCGCTGGCGGTGCGGCGCACGAGGGTCAGGGTCTGAGCGCCCTTCGCCCCCAGCGGGATGATCATCCGTCCCCGCGGCGTCAGCTGGTCCACGAGGGGCTGTGGCACCTCGGGCCCCCCCGCCGCTACGAGAATGGCGTGGTAAGGCGCGTAGGCGCTCCAGCCAAGGGTACCGTCGCCCACGAGCAGCGACACATTCGCGGCCGCCGCCGCTCTGAGGGCCGCCTGGGCCGTTTCGGCGAGGCCCCGGACCCGCTCGATCGTGAACACCTGATCCGCGAGCGCTGCCAGCAGGGCCGTCTGGTAGCCCGAGCCGGTGCCGATCTCGAGGACCCGCTCCTTACCGGTCAGCGCCAGCGCTTCGAGGTAACGCGCCTGCGTGAAGGGCTGGGAGATCGTCTGGCCGTTGCCGATGGGCAGCGCGGCGTCCTCGTAGGCGCGGTGACGCACGGCTTGCGGGACGAAGAGGTGGCGGGGCGTCTCGGCGAACGCTCGGAGGACGGCCAGGTCGCGGATCCCCTTGGCTCGGAGCCCCTCGACGAGGCGCGCCCGATACCCACCGAAGCCATCGCGACCCCCGCCGGTCACGTCCCGAGATTCCACTGCCGCACGACCTCGAGGAGCTCGTAGTTGGTTAGGTCGACGTGCAACGGCGTCACCGAGATATACCCGTCCTTGACCGCCTGGAAGTCCGAGTCGGCGCCCCCCGACCAGGTGACGTGGCCGCCGCCGATCCAGTAGATGTCGCGCCCCCAGGGGTCCTTCATGCGGGCGATCTCTTCGTGGAAGACGCGGCTACCGAGGTTCGTGACTTTGACGCCCTTGACCGCCGCCGCGGGCACCGCCGGGAGGTTGATGTTGAGGAGCGTTTCCTCCGGGAAGTTCTCGACCTTCACGATGCGCTCGATGAGGCGCTGCAGGCCCGCGCGGTGGCTCTCCAGGTGCTCGAGGTCGAAGCTGCCGTACGAGACGGCGATGCTGGGGATCCCGGCCGCCAGGCCCTCCATCGCAGCAGCCACGGTGCCTGAATAGAGGACGTCCTCGCCCATGTTTGGGCCGTGATTGATCCCGGAGATCACCCAATCGGGCTCCTGCGGCATGAGGGCGCCGAGGGCTAGCAGCACGCAGTCGGTCGGCGTCCCGTCCACCTGGAAGGCGCCGTCGGCGCGGCGATTGGCGCGCACGGGGCGATGCAGCGTGAGAGAGTGCGACGTGCCGCTTTGTTCGCGGTCGGGCGCGACGACGGTCACCTGCCCCACCGTCGCGCAGACGTCCGCGAGCATGCCGATCCCCTTCGCCAGGATGCCGTCGTCGTTCGAGACGAGGATCTTCATGCGGCCCCTATCACGATCCGGCGGGCGTAGCGGGCGAACACGCGCACCACCCGCCACGTATCGGCCCAGGGCCGGAAGTGGCTCGTGGCGCCCGCGTAGATCGTGGGAACGGCAACGCTTTGCACGCGAAACCCCTCGTCGCACGCAGCCAACAGAAACGCGGTCTCGTAGTCGTAGCGGTCGCCGGCGGGGCGAACGCGCTCGGCCAGGGCCCGCGTGAAGGCTCTGAAGCCCGTCTGCGCGTCCCTGACACCCTGCCCCGCGATCCGCGTCGCCAGCCGGGCGGAGATCCAGTTGGTGATGCGCCGCCCGAACGGCATCGCACCGGTGCGCTCGCGCGCGCCCAGGACCAGCTCGGCGCGACCCTCCGCGATGGGGGCCAGGAGGCGTAGAATCTCGGCGGGCGGGTGTTGGCCGTCGGCGTCCATCGTCACGACGACGTCGGCACCGGCGGCGAGGGCGGCCGCGATACCCGTCGCGAGGGCGGCGCCCTTGCCGCGGTTCGTGTCGTGCCTCAAAACCGTCGCACCCGTCCCCCGTCCCACGTCCCCCGTCCCGTCCGTTGAACCGTCGTCCACCAGGTACACCGGGGCGATCGCGCGCGCGCCCGCGACCACGTCGGCGACCGTGCGGGCCGCCTGATACGCTGGAATCACGATGGCAACCTTGGCGTCAGCGCGTGCCGGCATTCGGCGAGCTGTTTCCCTCGAGGATTCCCAGGACCGACTTCAGCTCGGCGCGCAGCTCCTTCACTGTCTCCGTGGCGAGCGCGCGGCGCGCCTCGGGCTTCAGCTCGCCCGAACGGCGATACTGCTCGATCTTCTGGCGCGCGCCTTCGATCGTGTACTTCTCCGTGTAGAGCAGGTGCTTTACGAGCATGATCAGCTCGATCTCGCGGCGCTGGTAGACGCGGTTTCCCGAGCGGTTCTTGGCCGGGTTCAGGAATCGGAACTGGCTTTCCCAGTACCGCAGGACGTGCGGCTTCAGATCGGTGAGCTGGCACACTTCACCGATCGAAAAGAATTCCTGCACCGGATGCGTCGGTAGACTCGCGCTCATCGCCACTGCTCCGCCTTGAGGTCGCGTTCCATCAAATCGGTGACCGCCTGCCGCGGCGCCTTCCCGTGGAAGAGCACGGCCGCCACTTCGCGCGCGATGGGGAGCTCGACGCCGTGCCGCTCGCCCAACGCCACCGCCGTGCGCGCCGTGTTCACGCCTTCCGCCACCGTCGGTTTCCCCGCCTGCGCCTGCTCGAACGTCTGCCCCTGCCCCAGCGCTACACCCAGGCTCCGGTTACGCGACAGCGCACCGGTCGCCGTGAGAATCAGATCGCCCATGCCCGCGAGCCCCGCAAACGTCATGGGGTCAGCGCCGAGCGCCACGCCGAGTCGCGTGATCTCCGCGAGCCCGCGCGTGATCACCGCGGCGCGCGTGTTGAAACCCAGCCCCAGCCCTTCGAGGATCCCCGCCGCCAACGCGATCACATTCTTCAGCGCGCCGCCCAGTTCGACACCGATGACGTCGGTGTGCGAGTAGACGCGAAAGTGGCCGGCGGAAAAGACGCGCTGCGCCCGCTGGGCCACGGCATGGTCGGCTGCCGCTGCCACGACCAATGTCGGCTGCCGCTGATAGACCTCCTGCGCGAACGACGGCCCCGACAACACCGCCACCGGCGTGCCCTTCGGCAGCACTTCCTCCAGGACAGTCGAGGGACGCTCGAGCTTGTCGGGATCGAGCCCCTTGGACACGCTCACGACGAGCGGCTGCGTACCGCCTTTGGGAAACGCGGCCGCTGCCTCCGTCATGACGGGACGCACCGCGTGCGCCGGTGCCGCCGAGACAACCACCTCCGCGCCGCGCACCGCCGCGCCGAGGTCGCCCTCCGCGCGCAAGGCGGGCGCCAGCGACGCCCCCGGGAGAAACACCGGGTTCGCGTGCTGCCGGTTCACGGCCTCGACCACCTCCGGCTCGCGCGCCCAGATCGTCACCGCGTCGCCCTTGCGGGCGAGGAGGTCGGCGAGCGCGGTTCCCCAGGCCCCGCCGCCGATGACGGCGATCTTCGTCATTTTCCCACTCTGAAGAGTGGGCCCGGGGAATGACTGCGCCTGAGGCGCAGTGTCGTATCGGGCCCACGCTTTGAGCGTGGGAACGGGCCGGTGCTCACGTTGGTACTTGCCCTCTCGCCCTGAACCTGTTCTCTGTCCCCGCAATCAAACGTTTGATATTGGGCCGATGCGCGACCACGATCAGGAGCGCGAGCACCACGCTCGCGCAGAAAGTGGGACCCCCTCCTGCCGTCAGGCGCACCCACACCGGGAACGTCAAGGCCGCCACGATCGAGCTGAGCGAGACGAATCCCGTGATCCAGAGACAGAGCCCCCACACCGGGAGCGCGATCGCGAACGCCAGGGGTGCCAGGGCGAGGAATACGCCTGCGGCCGTCGCCACGCCCTTGCCCCCGCGAAACCGCACGTAGGGCGAGAACATGTGCCCCACCACGGCCGCGCCGCCCAGCGTTACGGGGAGCCACGCGGGACCGTTCGCCCAGCGGCCGAACAGGGCCACCGGAATCGCTCCCTTGGCGACGTCGATGATGGCCACCGGAATCGCGTAGGCCCACCCCAGAATCCGATAGACGTTCGTTGCCCCGAGATTCCTGGAGCCGTGCTCGCGCAGATCGATCCCCCGCCCCAGGCGCCCTGCGATGTAGCTCGTTGGTGTCGCGCCAAGGAGATACGAGGCAAGCATCCAGAGCGCGGCGCTCACCGCCGCCCCTTTTTGCGGCGGAACTTGATCGTGAGTGGCGCGCCGGTGAAGTCCCACGCTTCGCGAAACCCGTTGTGCAGGTACCGCGAATACGACTCGGGCACCGCCTCGGGACGATTGGCGACCACCGCGAAGCGTGGCGGCGCCGTGCCGACCTGTGTCGCGTAGAAGAGGCGCAGCGACTCGCCGACGGGCTGGGGCGGCTGTTGCTTCGCGACCAACGACTCCAACACACGATTCACTTCGGCGGTCGGCACGCGCTTCTCACGCTCCGCGGCCACCGCGAGGATCGCATCGAGGAGCTTGGTGACGCGCTGCCCGGTCTTGGCCGAGACGTAATAGAATGGAATGAACGCCAGGAACGGCGCGCGCGCCCTGAGCTCCTTCTCGCCGCGCACGGCCGTGTTCGTTTCCTTCTCCTCGATCAGGTCCCACTTGTTCACGGCGATGAGCACGCCCACGCCCTTGTCCCAGGCGTCGTTCGCGATGCGCATGTCCTGTTCGTGCAGCCCGTCGTTCGCGTCCACCACCAGGACGCAGACCTGGGCCTGGTCGATGGCGCGGGAGGTGCGCAGCGTCGAGTAGAACTCGAGGTCCTCGTTGACCTTGCTGCGCTTGCGTAGCCCCGCCGTATCGATAAAGACGAGCCGGTGTCCCTCGTGCACGAACGGCGTATCGATCGCATCGCGAGTTGTGCCCGGCTCGGCCGCGACGACAAGCCGATCCTGCCCGAGCAGCCGGTTCACGATGCTCGACTTGCCGACGTTGGGACGGCCCACGACCGCCACGCGGATCGCATCCTCTTCCGGAGCCGCGCCCTCGGCGGGCAGCAGCGTCACGAGCTTGTCCAACAGGTCGCCGCTGTTCTTGCCGACTTGCGCCGAGACCGGGAAGGGTTCGCCCATTCCCAGCTCGTAGAATGAGAGCTGGCGGGTCTCGTTCGGCAGATCGTCGCACTTGTTCGCAACGAGCAGGATCGGGCGCTGGACCTTCCGCAGATATTGCGCGATCTCGAGGTCCTGTGGGTGCACGCCGGCCTGCACGTCCACCAGGAACACGAGGACGTCGCTCTCGGCCACCGCCTGCTCCACTTGCCCGCGGATCGCCCGGTTCATCGGATCGGTGGACCCCGGGACCAAGCCCCCCGTGTCCACCAGCCAAAAGCGGCGCCCGTTCCATTCCGCGGGCGCGAAGTGACGGTCGCGGGTCACGCCCGGCTGCGCGTCGACGATGGCCTGACGACGCCCGATGATCCGGTTGAACAAGGTCGACTTGCCGACGTTGGGGCGGCCGATGATCGCGATGGTAGGCGCGCTCATATTCCCACCCTGAAGGGTGGGCTCGGCGGCACACTGTCCTTAAGGACAGCGATGTGCCGAGCGCAGGCTTTAGCCTGTGAACGGGCGGTCACGCCGCCACCCCCTCGTCCACCAACGCATCCGCAAAGTCGTACGAGAGCTTGATCGGCATCGGCAGCTGCGCCGCCAGCGCATGCGCCTCTACGTCGTCCATGAAGAGGAGGTCGTCATTCACGGCCTCGGCGGGAAGCAAGACCAGGTCGAGGTCGTGCCGCTCGCGCAGCGCCGCCAGTAACGTCGCGCCAGGGAGGAGACCCGCCGTCGTCACCGTCGGTCCGAACAGGGTGTTCTCGAGCGCCAGGATCTCGAACTGTGCGCCCGTCGCCGCGGCGAGGCCCGTCACGACCTGCGGCATGAGGGCCCCCATGGCGGTCCCCGTCACCACGCCGATGCGCTTGCCTTGCCAATCCCCCGCCCCGAGCTGGTCGCGCGCCGCGGCGATTCGCGTCTGCAAATAGCGCACCGCCCCTACGCCATTCTCCCGCTGCTCGAAATCACCGTACCACTCCGCGGGCGGCAGCGACTGCTCCGCCAGGAGGTACAGGTCGTCCGCGCCATAGCACCAGGGCGCGCCACGTTCGGCGAGAGCGCGTTCGGCGAATTCGCCCACGGCCCCAAGAGCAGCGCGGCATTCATCCCGCGTCGGTTGGCGCACGAGGTTGTGCTTGCTGAACTCCGTCAGGGCCACCGGCACGACGGATACAGACAAAACCGCTGGACCGATGCCGTACAGATCCGTGAGTGTGCGCACCAGCTGGTCCCCATCGTTCACGCCGGGCACAAGCACGACCTGCGTATGGAAGGTGATCCCCCGCTCCGCGAACCAGGTGAGCTGGGGCACGATCGCCTCGGCTTCCGGATTGCGCAGCAGAAAGCGACGCACGACCGGATCGGTCGCGTGCACCGACACGTACAGCGGCGACAACCGGTATTCCACGATGCGAGCCAGGTCCCACGGCTTGAGGTTCGTGAGGGTCGCGAAGTTTCCATAGCGGAACGAGAGCCGGTAATCGTCGTCCCGGATGTACAGCGCCTGGCGCAGCCCCAACGGGTTGCCATCCACGAAGCAGAAATCGCAGTGGTTCGCGCAGCGCCGAATGCGCGGTGCCTCGAGCGTCACACCCATCGGCAGCCCCTCGGGGCGCTCCACGTCGTACTCGACCTCCTCCCCCGAGGGGAGGCGGGCCTTGAGCACGAACTGGTCGTCAGCCGTCAGGAACTCCCAATCGAGAAAGTCCTCGAGGTCACGTTCGTTGACCGCGAGGAGCTGCGTTCCGGGGAGGAGACCGAGGGCGGCACCCAGGGTGTCGGGCGCCACCGACTGCACACGAATCACTGCTGACCCACCTAGAGGTTCAAGGAGTTTGTGAGGCTTCGTGGTGCAACTTCAACGGCTAATATCGCTTAGGAGCGACGGTAACGCCAGCCGGTGAGGTCGCGACCGGAGACATGCAGCTCGATGGGCTGTGTCCCCTGGGGCGGCAGCGGAGGGATGTCGATGATTTGGGAGCCTCGGACTGCTCCCTGGGCGTCGAGAAACTCGAATGTGACGCGTTGGGCGGCGGACGCCGCGGAGCCCCCGTTGCTGGCCACGCCGCTGAGGGTGTAGCCGGCCGAGTCGGCGAGGAAGGTGGTGACGCCGATCTCGACCTGGAGTCCCCCGTCGGCGAGGTCTTTGTACTTCCGGGCCGAGTCGCCGCGCGCTCGCAGGTCCCACCCCGAGGCGAGCATCCGCAAGGTGGCGCGGTTCAACGGGTCGACCGCGGCGAGACG
>Ga0193697_1000594_pt1 | contig 12615 bp, 7 predicted proteins | sample L3m2metaG_FD_145073 | JGI IMG/M metagenome (GOLD analysis project Ga0193697, IMG submission 145073) | Soil microbial communities from a riparian zone of the East river system, Colorado, United States - L3m2 | ecosystem: Environmental > Terrestrial > Soil > Riparian zone | place: USA: East River... | reverse complement strand
CGAATTGATGCCCGGCGAAACAGTGTTGCGCAGCGCCAGCGTGCCATTGTTGACGGTAACGGGGAAAGCATGCGTGAAGCCGCCCGCCACATCGGTAACATCCAGCGTTCCTCCGTTGATCGCGATTAGCGTGCTGTTTGAGATCGACCCGGTGCCGCCCAATGCGAGCGTGCCGCCATTAATCGTCGTCGTTCCGCTGTAAGTGTTCGCTGCGGTCAATGTCTCTTTGCCTCCGCCGACTTTCGTCAGAGCGACAATGCCGGGGTTGTCGCGAATGAATCCACCAAACGTCCCCGATTGGTCGTTCTCGCCGATCGTCAGCGTCGCGGTCGTAGCCGCGACCGCGTTTTGGATGGTGCAGCTTGGTCCGGTGCCTGACGTGGAGAGGCCGTTAACTGTTTCGCCGAACCCGTTCAGATTCCATACGACGGTACCGGAAGCATAGCCGAGCAGGATCACGTTGCCTTTGCCAAAACCGTGCGGAATACATTCGTTCGTCCCGCTGTTGAACGTGTTGTTACCGGTGTTATTGCGGGCCTGGATAATCGTGTTGCCGGTCCAGTCGTTGGAGGGATTCGAAATCGAAATCGAGCCGTTCACCGTGCCGCCGGAGCACAACGTCAAATTATAATTGCCGGTGATCTTGCCGGCGATCCCACCCGACAATCCGCCGTTACCGCCGATCGTGGCATCACCAATCAACTCCACCGTTCCCGCAATCACCCAGCCGCCAGAAGTGCGAATCGCGCCGATCCCCTGTTCCTGTCTCGCGGCGTCACCCGCAATATACATGTTGTTCGTAATCGGCGACCCCGTGCCCGCCATGAACAGATAGCCGCTTGGGAAAATGTAGAGCGGCCCGGTGCCAAGCCCGTCCGGGTTCGAGGTGCCGACTTCGCTGCCCGATAGCTGAACGCGACCCTGGTGCAGATATGTCCCGCCCGAATACGTATTGTGCCCGCGCAATTTCATGAACCCTGGACCCGTCTTCACCAGCGTTACCTTTCCACTGCCGTTGTCCGTGACCTTGCTGTCGATCACCATGTTGTTCTGCGAACCGGACCCGGCCTGGCTGATGTTGACAATGATTTCACCATCCGTGTCCGAAGCGCCGCCCGCCGTCAACGTCCCCACGTCCTGGATTCCCGGGCCATTGGTAGCGCCGTTTGATGAAGTAACACCCCACGTCGGAGAAGTTGAATAATGCTGGCTGAACAGAGCGCCCGTCTTGCCCAGGCGCAATGTATTGCCAGACCCGATCTTCAACCCCCAATTGAAATTGCGGCTGAACGTCAATGTGTTCACATCGTGCGTCGTCCCAGCGCCGTCGACATTGACAACGATGTCATTCGTAATGTCATTCCCGATCCGAACGTTGTTCGTCCCCCACAAAATCTCGGCCAGATTCACAATGCTTGAGGTGTACTGAGTGTAAGCTGTGTACGGCACGATATTGCCGCTCGCGTCCACCGTCGCGAAATTCGTCGCCACTGCAGGGGGTATCGGGGTCGCTCCATTTTGGGCCACAGAGCCGTCGCTCACCATCGCCCAGCCGCCAAGAATCCCGTTCTCGATCGCCGAGGTCGTTTTGATATTGCCCGTCCCGCCCACGAGCGTTGGCGGAATGATGTGCACCACGCCGCCGAGTTCGTGAGTCAGCGATCCGAGCACGATGTTTGCCGAGGCCGGTGTCCCTCCGGAGGAGTTCGCGCGGATTTGCGCCGGCCCAAGCGCGATCGTCGTGCCGTTGAACGTCTGTGAGTTTGCCGTGCTCGCTTTTCCATTCATGATCAGCGCCGCAAAATTCGTCGTGCCTGAACCCGCCGTCGCTCCACCGAGCCTCAGCGATGAAACCGGATTGATCACATTGTTAGCGGGCGAACTTGCTTGCGTGAAATCCAGCGTCAGCGTCCCGTTCTTCACCGCCGTCGGGCCGGAGTACGTGTTCGCGCCGGACAGCGTGAGTCCGCCAAATTTCAGTTTCGTCAACCCTCCTGGCACGAGGCTCTCATCGGCAATGATGCCGCCGTACGTCAGCGTGCCGGAACCGACTTCGAACGTTCCCTCGCTGCCAAGGCTGAGCCCGCGGTTCGCATTGATCGTGAAACTCGACGACGCCCGCAGCGTGCCCCCGCCGATCGACAGCAATCGCGGAGTCGCCGAACCCGGCGCGAACCCAAGGTTCGAATCCGAACTCACGCTTACCGTTCCCTGGCCGATCTGCACCGGGGAGAAAAATGTGTTCGCCGCGTTCAGCGTCAGCAACCCGCCTCCCATCTTGGCGATGCCCCCTCCGGAAACCACCCCGTTCAGCGTCAGTGAACCGTTGCTCACCACGTTGACCAGGTGCACCCCGCTGTCGTTGGCTTCCATCAACAGCGGAAAATTGATCGTCTGCGGTGTCACCACCTGGTTGTCGAAGATCGCGCCCAGGAGCCGGACCTGGCTGCCCCACAGATTGAACGCGCCGGACGGCGTGTCGAACGTGATGTTCCCGAACATCGTCCCCGCAAGGAAATTGTTCGTGTTGTTCAGCCGCACCGTGTTCATAAACACCAGTGAGTCTCCTGCCGACGGCGCCGTCCCGCCCCAGTTTGCCGGCGTGCTCCACAAATCGTCGTTGCCCTGGCCGGTCCATGTCCGGTCCGCGCCTTGCGCGCACATTAACGCTGCGGCGAGCGTAACCCCCGACGTAAGGAGGGGGCTGACTGATCGGGGAAAATAGGAGCGGGCCGAACGGCTTGAGTCTTGAAGCACATTTTTCATAACGGTTGATCTTCTGGAACTGGTTGAACAGCAAAAGGCAGCCCCCAGCGCTCCGCGCCAACAGGCTCAAATTGCATCGTATGCACAGTTCGGTTCTGGATGTAATAAGCCTAAACCACCCTCCACAACCGTCATGTCAGACGTTTGGTGACAGTTCAGCATTTCATGGCCTGTGATCGGCGGCCACTGCGGGTTTCTGTGGCAGGGCCCGAATAGGCTTACCTCATTGCTGGATCAGGTGAAAATACACACTCGTATTGCCCGGTCGGAACGGGATGGTAAACGAGTTATTTACAACTCCCGGCACGAAGCCCCAGTTGGTGCCCAACGAATTGGTCTGACTGCGCAGCACGAAGCTGACGTAAGGCGACGGCCAGGAAACAGTGGCGTTCGTCCGCGAGGCGGTGATGGTCAGCGTCGGTGGCGTCCTCGGTTCGCCGCAACCGCAGAGCACCACTTCGATACTGCCATCGAAGAAAATGTTATTGGCCCAGGCCAGGCCTGCCCCCGGAGGCGGAAGGACAAGGGTGAGAAAGGAATCGAGCGGGACTGTGCCAAAGAGCGTGAATTTGTCGCCCGGCGCCAGATCGGTGTGCGCCCCGGGGAAGGACACTTTCAAAGTGCCACCCAACTCCAACAGGCCGGTTGTCGTGATCGTATCGGAGCTCAGCGTCGTCCCGTTTTTGTGGATGTCCATCAGGGTCGTGCCGACCAGGAGCAGGGGTCCAGTCACGTTGAGCGGCCCGATCTTGTTTACGCCGGCTGGAGCGATGGATTGGCCCGGATAAACGGTAAACCCTGATCCGCGGGGATCGATGTTCGTCACCGAGAGCGTCGCATAATTGGTGATAATGCCGTTGCCGATGTTGAGAGTGTTGATGGACACATTGCCCGGCGTCGCATCGCCCGCCGGTTGCATATCCAGGGTGCCGCCGTTGTTGAGGGTGATTGTGGCTGTCCCGCCCCCTGGGCCACCGGAAATAATGTCGCCGGCTACGGCGATGCGGCTGCCGTCGTTCACTGTGATGTCGCCGGTGCTGCCGATCGCATCAGGCGCGGGCGCTCCCGCTTGTTGCACCGCCATAACGATGTTGTTGCGCACGATCAGCAGGGCAGGACCTGCCCCGGGATCGTTATTCACCGTCAGGATCCCATGGCCGACACTGCCGCCAATGAATGGGCCGGGCACCTGGATCCCCATCTCGATGGTGTTTACATCCATGACACCGCCTCCGAAGATGAGCGTGCCGTTGCCGTCGCCCGTGCGATTTATGGCGTCGAACTGGATTTGGCCGCGTCCCAGCACGATCCGATCGATTAATGCGTCCACGCTCGCCCCAGTCAGGTCTGCTGTCCCGCGCGCCTGGTTGCTCGTAAAAAATCCAAACAGGTAATTGGTCCCGTTCGGGTCAAATTCATCACCCAGCTTCCAGGCAAGCTGCCGGCCGGTCGTGGCCGCATTGCGGAAAGTCACCGAGGGATTGAACACGCCGGGGGCGATGTCAATGACGCCGAGGGTCTTGTGCATGCCAATTCGAATTTCATCAACGTTGAAGGTATTGATCGCGCCCAGGTGTATGTAGCAGGTGGGTCCAGCATTCTGATAGGCGTCGGCCACAATCACATTTCTAGCGGTGATGGAATTGGTCCTGGCCAGTAAGAGTTCGCCGGTGGGCCGCCAGGCATGGTCCGGCTGGGTAAAGTTGTGCCCCACAAGGACATTGGAAACCACACAGGTAAGGGTGTTCAGGTCAGAAAGATTCAGAGTCGCCCTGTGTGCACCCGCGACGGCACCGATTTGGGTCACGCCGAAGTTGGCGTTGCGGTTGCTGACCACCAGCGAATTCCCGGAGATCCTCGTGTAAACCGTGGCATCCTTGTCATCCTGCCACCGGTTGCCTCCCACAAAGAACACATACGGATTTCCGTCATCGGCGGTGGTGGCGACCTGCGTGGTGGAGCTGCTCAGCACGCGCAGCTCGTCGGCTATCTGCGTGTTGTGAAAACCATTGGTATTCCTGTAGCCCAGGGCGTTGATGCTGGGAGCCAAAAAGAAAAAATCGACGATGTTGTTTACGGTGAAGGAATCCAAAACCACGCCCTCATTGGTAAAGATCACGTTAGAGCTGATTCCCGGCGCCCCGACCGGCGACCAATTGTCGTCCGCGGACCAGGAGGTGTCACCCGCGGCGCCGCTCCAGAAAACCGGATCCGCCGGGACGGTGTGGGCAAGTGTGAGCAGGGCAGCGAACAGGGTGATATAGGGTGCGGTTTTCATATAGAGTTTGCCAAACTGCTGATCGCAATTGATTGATTGATGGCAGTTGGACTTGGTCATCGGCTCCCGCTTCAAAGGGGGCAGTATGTCGAATTGATCGATCCATAAGCGGGGGCAGTTCTATGCTCAAGAATGCTCAACTCGGTGGACGAGTCAAGCACTGTCCGCGGCCTGGTTTTAAACCTCCGACATCATCGGTCGGACATCATAATCACGCCGGGAGTATCAGTTGGCCAGTCATTCTATTTTTTGTGGCCGGAAGAACGAACGCGAGGGGCGTCGCGTCCCTAGCGCGGAAGTGGACTGCATAAATGCTGGACTACGAACATTGCGCAACGCAGGTTGTTGCTGCTAGAAGGATTGGGAGAACGCATGAAAAGCTATTTGGGTTTGTTTTGCGGATTGATTTTGCTGGCGGGGTGCGCAAGCGAACCGGCGCCGAACGTGACCACGTACTACGATCAGGGGAGCGGGTTGCGGACGGATTTGCTGGGCGACAACATGCTCGAAACAAAAGGGCCGCCGCGGGAAGTGGTATGGCTCAACGCTTCGCGGGTGTTTCGTAATTACCGGGACGCGCAATATTATTTGGAGGTGCAATACATGGCCCGCAAGGAAGCCGGGTTTCTCGAAATTCCTCCGGGGGAAACGCTCACGCTCATTCTGGACGGACAGCCGTTGAAGTTCACCGGCAGCGGCAGCACGGCGATGCGCAAGCCGCACAAAGATGAATTTGTGATCGAGAAGGCGATTTATCCCGCGACGCGCGTGCAATTACAGAAGATTGCGATTGCGAAGGAGGTGAAGGTGCAAATTCGCGGGAACAACGGGTTGGTGGAACGGGAATTTAGTAAGGAGAACACGGAGCGTTTCCGCAATTTCGTCACGCGTTTCGCGCTGTAGTTGCGGGGCCCAAAACGAGCGTACCGATTTTGTCCTCACCCTGAGCCTCTCGCCGAGCCGAGGGAGAGGGAACAGCTCGCAAGTCACCTTGAAGGTTCGGCGTCATAGGTTTTTGCGGCCGTCTAAAGGCGGGACTTCCGACGAGGCGTCTCCCTACGGAGATGCAACCCAATTAAGATTACGATTAACATTATGATCGCAATCGACGCGGCGCCGTGAGGACACCGCGCCCTACCATCAAACTGTCAAGCCGTTGCGGGTTGAGTGTTGGGTGGAAGGAATCGTTCGTATTTGATGCGGGGAAGCAGCAACATCGCGACGACGAAGATGGCGATTCCCGTGACCGTGATGAGGATGCCCTGGAGCCGGGTGTAAATTGCCGCCAGGAGGGTGACGGTAAGTATACAGGTGGCGGGCAGAACGACCCCGAAAAGGGCGAGGCGCGCGGGCATAATCGTCACAGAGCGGACGGTGATAATGGCTAAGACCAAGGCGGAGGAGATCAGGATGGCGGCGTTGAGCGGGATGAATTCCTGCGCAAAGTACATGAGCGGGTAAGCGCCGGTGAAGGTGCCCATGACAAGGAGCAGCATCCAGCGGTCAAAGTTGTGGATGCGGAAGGCGTAGGCGACGAGACCGAGCATCATTCCGAAAAGTATGACGCTCGAGGGTCCGAGCCAGCTCAATTCGCCAAGGCGATCGATGGGAGCGATGCCGAGCACGTCCAGTGAGATGGGGCGTCCGACGAGGAGCCGTTTATAGTCCCATGTGTAAACGGTTTGGCCGCCGGCGCGGGTGTATTTTGTAGGTTGGAGGGAGAGTTCGAGCATGCGCACGTCTGAGCCCACGGCGGTAAGGTCAACATGGAAAGTGTCGAGGACGGCGCTGAGTGGCGGCTGGATGTTGTAAAGCCCTTTGCCGGCGGCCGAGTAGGCGATTGTCATGGTCGCGGGCTCTGCCGGCAGGGTCCCAAACCAAACGAGTTTGTCGCCGCGGATTTCAACGGACTCGCTGGGCTGGGAATTGACAGTCACCTCAAGGTCGGCCAGGGAGATGATCTGGGGCGGCAACGGCAAAAGGACCTCGCATTCGCCGCCGCGGGCCGGGTTGGATGCCTTGAACTGGGATTTGAGTTTGGCGGTGTAGATCGATTCCGGTTCGGCGGTGCCGACGCTCAGCGACGGGATGAGCGAAACGGTGGCGTCGAAGTCTTTGATCGTAGCGAGAGGTCGTCGCGGCACGTCTTCGTTGGGCTGAACCCGGGAGCCAGAGAGTCCCACCGCCGGCTGAAGCCGGGACTCTGACGATCTTGCGGAGGCGGCTTTCATTTTGACCTGCATCGCTCGTTTTTTTGCCGAGGCGAGAGCCGGAAGCAGAAGTGATGCGAGAATGGCGATGATGGCGATGACGACCAGCAGTTCAATAAGTGTAAAGGCGAGCGAGCGAGTTTTCATATTACCTCATGGGTTGTTCATGAAGGGTTTATGAGCATTGGGATTGCCATGAGAGTTTGTGAGTAAAATCTGCGATTTCGAGCCGGGGGCGAGAGTGAGGGTCACGCGCGGCGCGTTAGTTCCACGCAAGTTGGTTGAACCAAATGAGCGGCAGAGGCGTTCTATTAAGAGGATGATGCTTGGCAAAAGATGTGGGTTTGGTCATTGTCAAGTCGGGCGCTAGAATTCTGAAACAAAAAGGCAGGGTTCCGGTGTCTTTAAATTGAGCATGGGCAACCCAAAGAGTAAGGGGCGCCGCCGGTTCTGGTGGGCGACGATCATACTGCTGCTGGCCGCGAGCGGGGGCAGCGCGTGGTATTTTTTCATTCGCAAGAAGGAGACGGTCGTGACGGTGCAGACGGAAAAGGTCCAGCGGCGGAATCTTACCGAAATCGTGGTCGCGAACGGCAAGATTCAACCGGTGGTGCAGGTGGTGATCAATCCCGAGGTGAGCGGCGAGATCGTTGAATTGCCCGTCAAGGATGGGCAGGACGTGAAGAAGGGTGATCTGCTGGTGAAGCTCAAGCCGGATAATTACCGGGCGGCGCGAAATTCGATTGAAGCCAATTACCGTGCCGCGCTCGCCGCGGGCAATCTGGCGCAAGCCAACCTCAGCAAGGCCGAGGCGGAATACAAACGCAGCAAGGAACTCTTTGGCGACAAGCTTGTCTCGGATTCTCAATACCTCGAGGCCGAAACTACCTTGGCCGTTGCCAAGGCAACGTTCGAAAGCAGTTCGCATCAGGCCGACCAGGCCAAGGCCTCGCTCGCCAAAGCTGAGGACGACCTGCTCAAGACGACGATCCTTTCGCCCATGGACGGCACGGTTACGCGCCTGAGGTCCCAACTCGGCGAGCGCGTCGTGGGCACGGCTTTGATGTCTGGCACGGAAATCATGACCATTGCGAATCTTGACGACATGGAGGCGAGGGTGGATATCGGGGAAATTGATGTGATTCTGATTGAGGTCGGACAAAAGGCGAAGCTGCAAGTCGACGCGTTTCGCGAACGCGAATTCGCGGGCATCGTCACCGAAATCGCGAATGCCGCCAAAGGATCGAGTGCCGCGGCGCCAGGTTCGTCATCGTCTTCGTCGGGATCATCGCAAGGGCAGGAAGCGACAAAGTTCGAAGTGAAGATCCGGGTTCAGGAGAAGGAGGTTTTTCGGCCGGGAATGTCTGTGACGGCGGAGATCGAGACACGTTATCGGACGAATGTGCTCTGCGTGCCGATCCAGAGTGTCACCACGCGCGTGCCGAAGGATGCCAAAGGCAAAGACAAGAAGGACAAGAAAGACGAGAAAGATAAAGAGGAGTTGGCCTCAGCACGGCCGGAGAGTGGGAAAAAGAAAAACGACGCGAAGAAACCAGCCGAAGTGATATTCGTGCTGGGAAGCGATTATGTGCATTTGAAGCCGGTGAAGCGCGGGATCAGCGATGACAGTTACGTGGAAATTATCGAGGGAGCGGAAGAGGGACAGGAAGTAATTTCCGGCGGCTACAAAGCGATCAACCGCGAACTCGAAGACGGGCGTAAGATCAAGAAGGGTGAGCCGAAGAAGGAGGAGAAGAAGGACGGATCGGACGAGAAGTAACCACGAATGCACACCAATGCACACTAATCGGGAGCATTTGTGTCGATTCGTGTTTATTAGTGGTTAAGTATGAGCCTGATTGCTCTCGAAAATATCTCCCGGCGGTACGAGATGGGCTCGGAAACCGTGCATGCGCTGCGGGAGGTTTCGGTCCAGATCGAGCGGGGGGAGTATGTGGCGATCATGGGGCCGTCGGGCTCGGGCAAATCGACGCTCATGAATCTGGTCGGCTGTCTGGATACGCCCACCTCTGGCCGTTACGAACTCAACGGCACTGATGTGAGCGAGATGGATGATAATGCTCTGGCAGATGTGCGGAATCGCGAGATCGGCTTCGTGTTCCAGACGTTTAATCTGCTGCCGCGCTCGAATGCCTTGCACAATGTCGAGTTGCCGTTGATTTACGCGGGCATGGATTCGGAGACGCGGCGCGAGAGGGCGTTGCAGGCCTTGTCGAACGTCGGCTTGTCGGACCGCGTGCACCATAAGCCGAACGAACTCTCCGGCGGGCAGCGGCAACGCGTCGCCATTGCGCGCGCGCTCGTGAACAGTCCATCGATTCTTCTTGCTGACGAACCGACGGGAAACCTGGATTCAAAAACGGGTGTCGAAATCATGGCGTTGTTCGAGGAACTCGCGCGGAAGGGCAACACGATCATCGTCGTGACTCATGAAGAAGACGTGGCGCGGCACGCTCGCCGCATCCTGCGCATTCGCGACGGGCTGATCGCGAGCGACGAAGCGGTCGTGAAATGAGGTATCATGACGCTGCTTTCTGAATTGCGCGAAGGGCTTCGCATTTCGGCAGGCGCGATCGTCGCGAACAAATTGCGCTCCGGGCTGACGACGCTGGGGATTGTCATTGGCATCCTCACGGTTTCGCTGATGGCGATGGCCATCGAGGGTTTGCACGGTGCATTCATGCGCAGCATTTCGGCGCTCGGCTCGGACGTGTTTTACATCGAGAAGTTCCCGTGGGAGTCCGACAACGCGTGGTGGAAATATCGAACGCGGCGCGATTTCCGACTGGATGATGGCAAGCGGATCGCCGAGGAATCGACGCACGCGGTGGCTGTCTCCGCGGAGGCGTCGAGCAACTGGGACGTGAAATATAAAGATCGCACGGCGCTGCGAGTGTGGATTTGCGGCAACAACGAGCAGAGCGCGCTGGTGCGGCAATTAACCCTGAAGGAGGGCCGGTTTCTTTCGGAAGCTGATGTGAACGGCGGGCGGCCCGTATGCGTCCTCGGCTCGAAGATCGCGGAGAAGCTGTTTCCTCAGGAGAGCCCGGTGGGAAAGCGAATTAATATTGGGTTCAAGAACTTCGAAGTGATCGGGGTCAACGAGCCGTTCGGGACGTTCCTTTTCGCCAACATGGACAACCAGGTGATCATTCCCATCACGCGCTTCATGCAGGATTACGCCGGTCGGCGCGAATATATTTTCTTCATGGTGAAGGTGCGCGATGCGAAACAAATGGACGAAGCGCGCGAGGAGTTGCGCGGAGTGGTGCGCAAGATTCGACGGGTCGATCCCGGCGCCGAAGACGATTTCGCGATCAATCAACAGGACACGGTGATCAAGACCTTCAACCGGGTTGGCGGCATCATCGCTTCGGTGGGCCTTTTCATCACTGGGCTGTCGCTGTTCGTCGGCGGGATCGGGATTATGAATATTATGTTCGTATCGGTCGCGGAACGGACGCGCGAGATCGGTATTCGGAAAGCTATTGGTGCAAAGCGGCGCACGATCCTTCTGCAGTTCCTCATCGAGGCGATCCTGGTTTGCCTCTTCGGAGGTTTGCTCGGCCTTGCGATTGCGTGGCCGGCGGGCGTGGGTTTGAACAAATTGTTTCCGACCTCGATTTCGCCGCTGGTAGTTTCGGTGGCGATCCTTGTTTCAATGGCCACCGGCATCGTGGCCGGTTTTATGCCCGCGTGGCGAGCGGCGCGGATGAACCCGGTCGACGCGTTGCGACAGGAGTGACCGATGCGCCTCGCTGAAATCAACGAAAGTTTGCACATGGCGCTGGGCGCGATCGTCGCGCACAAGTTGCGCTCGGGGTTGACGCTGTTGGGCATTCTCGTGGGCGTGTTCTCGATCATTGTGGTGATGACGGCGATGCGCGTGATGCAGAGCAATATCGAGAGTGAATTGGGCCAACTCGGCACGCATACGTTCAGCATGGAGAAATATCCCGCGATCCATGTCGGCGGGCGCGAGGGCTGGGATAAAATCTGGCGGCGCAAAAATATTAACTGGCAGCAGGTCGAGGCGCTCAAGAGGAAGGTGACGCTCGCCCATAGCATCGGCGCGCAATCATTCTTGTGGCGCGATTCGGTCAAGACGACCACGGCGGAGACGAATCCCGACACGGTGCTCATCGGCACCACGGCGGACACATTCGAGGCGCGCAATTGGGTGCTGGAAAGCGGTCGCGCGATCATGGCCGCCGACGTCGATAGCGCGCGCAACGTGTGTGTGCTTGGCTCGAGTGTTAAGAAGAAATTGTTTCCGCACAGTTCGCCGCTTGGCGAAAAGGTAAAATTTCGCGGGATCAACTATTCGGTCGTTGGGGTGCTGGAAGAACGCGGGCGCACGCTGGGCGGCGACCAGGACAACTTCCTCGTGATTCCGTTAACAACCGGGCTGAACCGGTTCGCGACGCGATGGCACAGCCTCGCGATTCTCGTGCGGGCGCCGAATCAGGCCGTTTTTGAAGATACGATTGAACAGGCGCGCGGAGCGTTGCGCACGATTCGGAAAGTGCCGCCCGGCGGGGAAGATGATTTTGAGCTGTTCACGAACGATTCGCTGATCACGCAGTTTCGGTCGATCACATTTGCCGCGCGCATGGGGGCGACGATTATCAGCTCGATCGCGCTGCTCGCGGCCGGCATCGGGATCATGAACATCATGCTCGTATCGGTAACGGAGCGCACGCGCGAGATTGGCATCCGCCGGGCGGTAGGCGCGAAGAAGCGGACGATCCTGACGCAATTTATTTTGGAGGCGATTATCCTGTGCCAGATCGGGGGAATCGTCGGCGTGCTGCTGGGCATTGCGGGTGGAAACGCAGCCGCATACTTCCTGAAACTTCCGCCGGTAATCCCGCTGGATTGGGCAGTCCTCGGCCTCGTGATCTGCTCCGTGGTGGGAATTGTCTTTGGGACGTATCCGGCGCTCAAGGCCGCGAATCTCGACCCGATCGATTCGCTTCGTTACGAATAGAGCGTTGCCCGGCGCGAATTTCTGTCACCGCCTCGCGCGGAACGCGAAAGGGGCCGAGAAACGATTCGACGATCTCGACTTCTGACTGCGCGACCGAAATGGATTTCGCCATGAAGACGGAGTTATCGCTCAGGCGCACTTCGTAAGCAGCGCTCCCAGGGATCGGGTTGCCGAAAACCAGCGCCGCCACACCACTATTGTCGAGATTGTAACTGCGCAGACCCAGCAGCACTGAACTGACCTTGACGTTGCGCCCGGTTCCCAGACGCACCGAGCCTTCAATGAAGTCGCCGTTGTCAAGCAATGCGCCGGCAGGCAAATCCACGTTGCCCAGCATGGAGTTACGGGGA
>Ga0193697_1000593_pt1 | contig 12625 bp, 9 predicted proteins | sample L3m2metaG_FD_145073 | JGI IMG/M metagenome (GOLD analysis project Ga0193697, IMG submission 145073) | Soil microbial communities from a riparian zone of the East river system, Colorado, United States - L3m2 | ecosystem: Environmental > Terrestrial > Soil > Riparian zone | place: USA: East River... | reverse complement strand
GGTCCCAGGTGTCGAGCTGACTCGGCGCGCCGGGAAGGAAGATGAAGATGCAGCTCTTGGCAGAGCTCCGCAGCGCGACGTTCGGCGCGATGGTGCGGGCGAAGAGGAGCTTCGGATCGGCGACGTCGGCGAACCACGAGGCGACGATGCCGGTGCCGGCGACCTGCATAAAACGGCGGCGTGAGAATCCGGGACCGAGCGCCAGACCGCTGCCGCGCTCACAGTCGCATTTCTGTTTGTCGTTCTTCATGACAGACCTCAGTCGAACAGGAACTCGAGACTGTTGATGAGCGCGAACTGTAGATCCTCGCTTCGCTGCTGCAGGTTGCCGCCCTGCAGATACGCCACCGCGCTCGCCCGCTCCCCTGTCGCCGGTTTGCGCGACAGCGTGGCGAGGTAGAGCTGATCGGCGATCGAGCCGGCGTCGGTGGTCGAGGCGAGGACCTTGTTCACGGTCGAGTTGGTCGTCGTCCGCTTCACGCGCGTGGTGACGATCGTGTCGTTCATCAGCGACAGCGCCTGGGCGATCGAGCTCTCGTTCGTGCGCATGACGTCGTCGCGGTCGCCGCGCCCGAATTCGTCGAGGAAGCGGCCGAACTGATTGCGCGCCTGCTCGGTCGTGTCGGGCAGGAGCATGGCGCGATTCACGGTGCCGATGCCGTTCACGTTGAACGACGGGAAGACATTGGTCGACTTGGCGATCGCGTCGAGCAGCATCTCGGAGCTCAGCCGATGCGGGTAATGGCGCGCGTAGTACGGAGTCCACGCCTCGTTCCACGTCCCCGGCGTGTAGCGCGAGGCTAGCTGGTAGGTGCTGGAGACGGCGATGGTACGCACCAGCGCGCGGAAGTCGTAGTGGCTGGCGATGAACGACTGCTTGAGATCCTCGAGCAGCTTCGGATTCGTGGCCTGCGTGTCGAGGGCGTTGAGGTCGATGTTGTTCGTCGGCTCGATGATGGCGAGACCGAACATCTCTTTCCAGACGTAGTTCACCGTCGCCCGGGCGAACTGCTCGTGCGCGGTGAGCATGCGGCCGTAGGCATCGCGCAGCGGCTCGTTCGCGCGCGGCGTTTCGCCGGTGAGGATGAAGGCCGGACTGGCGGTGGTGGTCGGACCGCTGCAGCGGCCGGTCGCGTCGACGTTGCAGCGCGGCGTCTTGTTGCCGGAGACCGTGTTGAGCTGGTACGTGCCGTTCGGCGCGCTGTCGTCGACCATGAACTTCCGGATGTTCGGATTATTCGGATCGCCCGTCTGCGGTACCGCACGGGTGCGGGCGAAGAACGCCGACATCGACCAGAGATCGGTGCGCTTCTTCGATGCGAGGTAGCTGTTCACCGGCTCGAGGTGCGCGAAGCCGTTGTGGCAGGAGACGCAGAGCAGCGGCATGCCGAGGAAGCGCTCGCCGGAATGCGTGGCGAGGTTGTCGAGCGTGTCCTGCAGCGGACCGTTCGGCTGCAGCTGGCGGACGTAGTAGTTCGGCGTGCCGAGGAGGAAACTGTCCCCCTTGCCGGCCAGTACCTCGCGCACCATCTGGTCGTACGGCTCGTTCGTCTTGAACGCCTGCTTCATCCAGTTGTAGTAGGCGTTGCGGCCGATGTAGTACTCGCGCGAGTTCGTCGCCACCTGGACGTTCTGCACCAGATCGCCGAACCACATCGTCCAGCGATCGGAGTATGCGTCGGACGCGAGCAGCTCGTCGATCTTCTTCGCCCGTTTGTCGGACGCGGTGTCGGCGAGAAACGCGTTGACGGTCGTAGAGTCGGGAATCTGGCCGGTGAGGTCGAGCATGACGCGGCGGAGGAACTCCTCGTCGCCGGAGAGCGTCGTCGGCACGATGCCATCGGTGGTCATCCTGCCGATGACGTCGGTGTCGATGAAGTTCACCACCGGCAGCTGCGGCACGGGCGTGGTGGTGGGAGGGTTCGTCGATCTGCGGCGTCCGCTCGGCGCGACCGCCTCCGCCGTGGCGGAGAGCGAGTGATAGAGCGCTTTCTGCTCGTCGCGTGGGGAGACGAGCTGGAGAGGAATCCGGCAGATGTGTGCCGACTCGGCGTTCAAAAACAACAGCGGCGCGACGAGAAGCAACAGGCGGCGCATGCGTATCCTCCGGGGCTTTGACTATCCAGTGTGCGCCCGCGTTTACACGGCGTTGTGACGAGGGTCACGCAGGCAATGAAACCCGATCGATTTCGTGCAGTTTCTGCACGTCGACGCTCAACGTCCCGTCTTCCCGCGCCGGATTGAACATGCTCTTGAACTTCGCCCCCCAAACCACCTCGTCGCCGCGATAGGACGAGCGGGTGTGGACGTTCTGCGAAAAGGTCTCGTCGAAGCCGTTGAGCAGGATCAGGAACTCGGTCTCGCAGTCGCGCATCTCCTTCTCCGTCATGCCGCGCAACGGGCTCTGGTCATCGATCGGATGGACGATCGTCCAGGACAGTGGGAAGAACGACACGCGCTCGCGCTCGAGGTTCAGCGCGAGGAACTCGCGCTCGCCGTTCGGGCTCTCCCGCTTCCGGCGCGCCAGCATCAGCTTCGCGCGGAGCTCCACGATCTCGCTCGACTTCTGATTCACGATGCGGAACATGAACGCGGTGATGTCCTTGTACGGCGCGATGACGGCGCATTGGCTGAAGAGGATCCGCGCCACCGGCCGCGCGAAGCGGGCGAAGACGATACCGGCGACGAAGGAGACTCCGATCAGTCCGGCCAGTGCTTCCACCGTCACGACGATGTTCGAGCCGAGGTTCTGCGGATGAATGGAGCCGTAGCCGATCGTGGCCAGCGTGTGCACGCTGAAGAAAAACGCCGTGGCGAAGTGCTCGGCCGGGCCGTCGACCGGGTTCATGCCGAAAAGCGCGTCGGGACCGCAGAGGAGATAGGCGACGGCGAAGATCGCGTTGCAGGCGACGTAGCACGCACCGACGTAGCCGAGGAACTTCGTCCACGAAATGTTGAGCAGGTAGTGGTACGCGGAGAGCGAGGCGAAGAGCGGCAACCCCTCGCGCCGGACGTTGAACGTGCCGTCGCGATTGAGGAGGCGGCGGCGCACGTCGCGCGCGACGACGGAGCCGAATCCGAGGTCGGCGTCGATGTCCGACGGCGGCTGCGTGCGGCGCGATTCATCGACTGCAGTCATGCGCGAATCGTAGAACAGTTTTGGCAGTTGGCCGTGGGCAGGAGCTTGCTGCCAACTGCGAACTGACACCTGCCAACTCATCGTCGCGTGTGCTAAAACATCGCCATGACACTCGACGAGTTGACGTTTGACGTGATGCAGCCTCTGATCGGCACGAGCTTCGCGCTCGCGGTCGAAGGCAGGGACGACATCGAGCTGAAAGTCAGCGATGTCTGCAAGGTAATGGAGCGCTCGAAGCGTCTGACGCGCCAGCCGTTCTCGATTTACTTCACCGGCCCGCGCGACGTCATGGTGAAGCAGGGAATGTATCCCCTCCGCCACGAGCAACTCGGCGAGATGTTGATCTTCATCGTGCCGGTCGGGCAGGCCGTCGACGGCCTCGAGTACGAGGCGGTGTTTACGTAGCCGCGCCGGGGCGCCAGATCATCTCGTAATAGACGCCGTTGGTGCCGGTGGGCTGAAATCCGAGCCGGTCGTAGAGATGCTTGGCGGGATTGAAGTACTCGACGAACAGCGTCACCGCCTTCCCTTCCGCGGCCGCGCCGTCCATCAGCTCGCGGACCAGCATCGTGCCGATGCCGCTGCCGCGCCACTCCGGCATCAGGGCGATGTCGATGAGGCACCAGTCGGCCGAGCCCTTGTCGATGTAGATGCGTCCGATCGGCTGCCCGTCCTTCTCGATGATCAGGAACTCGGCATCGGCGTAGAACCGATCGTAGTGATGCTTCTGCGCCTCGAACTGCGAGTCGAGGAACTGCCGCTTTTCGGCATCGCTCCAGGGGACCTGCTGCATCTCGACGTCGCGCGTGGTGGCGTAGAGATCGCGGATGAATGAGACGTCGTCGTCGGTCATCGTTCGGCAGGTGATGCTCGCTCGGTCGATCATCGAGTTACTCCGGAAGTCTGCAATTCGCGGCGCCGAATTCGGGAGTCGCGCCGTTGCGCACCGTCGCGTGCACGATCGCGCCTCCGTTCGCCGCGGCCACCGCTGCTTCGGCGGCGGCCGTGCTGCCGAAGCGGCGCTGCGGATCGAGGGCGAGCGTCGCGCCGGGGGCCGAGCGGAGCAGGCGGATGTGCGCGCCGCCGAGACGATTGCGGGCGATCTTCGCGCAGACTCGCGCGGTGTCGTTCTTCGTCGCGCCGGAGGTGACGTGAATGGCAGGACCGGCGGTGGCGGGCACATTCACGGTGTTCCCCTCGATCGCCAACGCCATCGACGGACTCCCCGCCGCGGCGATGGCGCGGATGGCCGACTCGTCGGAGTCGTTGATCACGTTGTCGCGGATCGAGGCACTGAAGGAGCTGGAGTCGTTGGCGGTCAGGCGAATGGCATTGCATGCGCCGCCGCAAACCGCGCCGGAGAGCTGGTTCTGGACGATCGTCGCGGTCAGCTCCGCGTTGTCGCGGGAGAAGAGCGAGATGGCGCTGACAGTCGTGCCGGCGACGTTGTTCTTCGACATCGATACGCGCACGCGCGCCTTGCCCGAGGCGGTGACGGAGAGCGCGGCGGCGTTGTGCTGGAAGCGGTTCGAGGTCAGCGTCAGCACGACCTCGGACTTCTCCCCCGCCGCGACGTCGATCGACGCGGCGTTTTCGCGGAATCCGCATTTGTCGATCGTCACGTTGCCGCCGGTGACGCGAATGCCGACCGTCTTCGCATTGCCGACGACGTCGATGTGGCTTATGGTGGTGCCGGAGGCGGCGGCGATCACCACGCCATCATCCGCGGTGATCGCCGGAGCGGGATCGCCGGGAGCGCCGGTGAGCTTCTGCGATTCCTTCAGTGCGATCGGTCCGACATACGGTTTCGCCGCGCGCGCAAGGACGATCTCGTCGCCGGCCGCGCTGCCGGAGAGCGCCGCGGCAAGTGTGCGCGCATCGCTGACCTGCCACACGGCAGCAGCGGCATTGCTGGCAATGAGAAAGAGGAGTGCGGTGGGGAGAATCGAACGGACGTTCAAGGGAATGAATGAGCGCGGCGGACGGCGAGCGCCCGCCGCGCGGAAGATCATCGGGTCGGAGTGGATGCGGAGCCCAGCTCCACGTTCAGGAGGAGGTAGTCGAAATCGGGAGCGCTGCGGCTGAAGAGATGCGACTGCGTCAGCGGACCGCTTCCTTTCAGCGACTCCGCGTTGGTGAGGTCGGCGACGTTGAGCGACGACCAGGCCGGCGCACTGGCGCCTTTCTCCTGCAGGGCGACGATGTAGACGCCGGGACGGAGCTTGCTGCCGCCATCGAAGTTCAGCTTGAGCGCAACGAGCTCGCCCGCGCGCAGCGACTCGTCGTATGAGGTGACAAGAGGGAGCGTGTCGCGCTCGGCGATGCGATCGCCCGGCGTGTGGACGGGGCGGACGGTGGCGTTGATGGAGAGCTCGAGCGCGCCGGTGGAGTCGACCGGCACGACCAGGCGGGAATGGCCGCCGCCGGACGTCCAGAGCACGACCGGTGTCCGGCCGACGCCGGGAACGTCGTGCCACACGCCGATGGAAATGGAGATCGGAGTGCGCCGGCCCTCGCCGCGCCAGAATCCGAGAACGCTCACGCGTGCGCCGCTGCTGATGAAGCGCGGATCGCCCACCGGCAGGGCCTCGGCGGAGATCGGCGCGCGAAGCGAGGCCGCGGCGTTTGTGGCACGGACCGGGCCGTCCCAGAAACCGATCGAGAGCTGCGTGGCGTCGCCGCGACCTTCGACTGCACGGGCCACGGCGGCGGGTAGGTTCGTGGCCATCGCGCCTACGACGGCGGTGGAGCCCAGCGTCAGAAACTCGCGCCGGCGCATGAGAAACCTGCGCGACGAGGCGTCGAACGACGGGCGGTCAGTGGTGCTCATTCGAATCTCCTCTCTCGATTCAAGATCCTGCAGCGCACGTCGGGAACGGCCGCGCGCAGAATTCCGGGGGCTACGTCAGGGGGAGCGGGAAAAAACGACCGCGGACGTCCGACGGGGCGGACGTCCGCCGACAAGGATACGCTGCTATCCGCGCGGAGGGAACACACCCTGCATCGCGATGCAGAAGTTGAGCGTCAAGTAGGGCTGCATGTTGTTGTGCGGGAAGCTGCTCCCGGAAATGCCGATGGCCCGGGCCACATCGAACTGCACGAAGTTGGAGATGGTCGTGGTGTAGCCGGGGCCGCCCGACGTGCGCGTCAGCGCGTATAGCGGATCCGGCGTGTTGAGGTTTGCGGGGTCGCCCTGGTCATAGGCCTGGGTGAGGTGGCCGTGGAACGGCATCTCCGACTGGAGCAGGGTCACGGTCTCCGATCCCCCCGACTGACCGAGGAAGTATTCGGACGTACCGGGCGACTGCCCCTGCTCTACGGCAGCCCTTCCCTGAAGATCCGGGAGAGCGAAGGTCGACTTGCCGTCGCCTCCGTAGAACGTACCGAGGAGGGAGAAGAGCGCGGTGTTCTGGGAGATGGGGAGCAACTGGCCGTTGCAGAAAGCCCACCCCGTCGGAGCGAAATTGCAGGCAAAGATTCGAATCTCTGCGACGAATGGTGATGACATGGTCGTGCTTCTCCTCTAGTTCTGCGTCGGGAAAATGCCGAAGAGCGAAATGATGTACGAGACCGCCAGGTACGGCATCAGGTTCTCGTGCGGCTGGCTCCCACCCGTCGGCAGCGGTCCTTCATTGGTGTTGAAGGTCTTGTTCAACGGGTCTCCGTTGGGATCCGTGTAGAGCGCAACCGTACCGTTCGCGGCGTAGAGAAGATTCTGCGGGTTGGTTGAGGTGGCGTTCGCCGTGGTACCGATGAACGCGTGGTTGTGAACCGGGATCTGCTGAGTGGTGAGCGTCACGCTCTCCACGCCGGCCGTCTCGCCGAGCTGGTAGGTGATCCCGTTCTGCGGGTTCGTGCCGGCATGGATGGGAATGCGGCCGGCGAGCGGCGGAAGAGCGAACGTTTCCTGCCCGTCCCCGCCGTAGGTGGTGCCGATGAGATTGAACAGAGTCTCGTTCTGCGAGATTGGCATCAACTGCCCGTCGCAGAATGCCCAGCCGGCCGGGGCAAAGCTTCCTCCGAACATGCGGATCTCGCCAACAAATGGGCTGCTCATCGTTCGTCTCCTTAGTTCTGCGACGGGAATGCGCCCTGGAGGGCGATGATGAAGTTCAGGACGAGGTAGGGTTGCATGTTCTCGTGCGCCTGGCTGCCCCCGGCGTTGGTGACCGTCTGGGGCAGAAGGGTGGTCAGAGCGCCCGACGCATAGAGCGAGACCGTGCCGGTGCCCGCCATCGTCGTGCTGTCCGGTGCGACGAAATTCGCGACGTTCGTACTTCCCTGAAGGATGTGGTTGTGCGCCGGCATCTCGGACATGGTCACGGTATGCGCGGACTGGCCCCCAGCCTGCCCCTCGTCGAAGCCCGCGCCCATGTGAATGGGCACCTTCCCTCGCAGGTCGGGCAGGGCGAACGTCGTCTGACCATTACCGCCGTACGTGGTTCCGAGAAGTGAGAAGAGGGCCTGATTCTGGTTGATGGGCAGGAACTGGCCGTTGCACAGCGCCCACCCCTTCGGCGCGAAGTTCCAAGAGATGATCTTGACCTCGCTCATGAACGGTGTACCCATTCAATACCTCCTTAAGTATTGTCTTTAGCAGCTTCGGAGTCGAGTCGGGAACGGGAAAAATGGACCGGGAGCCAGTATGGCACAAAGTAACTTAGGTGACGCCGCAATTTCGCAAAAAAAACGGGGCCGAAGCCCCGTCCTTTTTTGCATTCCCTGTGTTGATTTTTACGGACACGGCGAGCCGTCGTCGGTGACAGTTCCGGTGGTCGACGTCTGCGTCGTGGTGGTGATGGTATTCACCGTCGGCAGGTACACCGCCGGGGTTGAACCGCCCATGCCGGAGAGCTTCAACGTCGCCGTTCCGACGACCTGGCGGAGGCGGATGCCGGCCAGCCAGGCAGCGCCGGAGAGGGTGTTCTTCTGCGCCGCCGCGGCGCCGCCGATCACCGTGCAGACGGAGTTGGTGTCGCCTGCGCTGGCGCCCGACTCGATGTGAATCGGCTGGGTCGCCGAGCCGCCGACGTTGTCGGAGTTGGTGATGGTGTTCCCCTGGATGACCAGCGACAGATCGCCGGTCCCCACGTTGGCCAGCGCGAAGATGCCCGACTCCTGAACGCGGTGGATGAAGTTGTTGCTGACGGTGGCCTTGATCATGCCCGAACTGGTCTGCTGCGTCAGGCGGATGCCGTCGCAGCCGGCCGTGGCGCAGCCGCTGCCCGCCACACCGGCGTTGCCGATGGTGTTGCCGGTAATCGACCCCTGCTGGGTGCCGGTCGAACGGTTGAAGCAGTTCATGACCGAGGCCTGCGCGACGATGGAGCTCATGACGTTGTTGGTGATGTTGAAGTTGTAGGCGCCGGTGTTGCCCGGCGTGCCGTTCGGCATGTCGAGCGCCGCGTTGCACGCGGTGAAGGTGGCGCCGTTGACGTTGAGCGCGATCGTGTTGTTCGTGGCGTTCTGAACGGAGATGGCGTGGTTCAGGATGTTCTGGAACGTCGAGCCGGTCGCCGTGATGTCCTGCTGGATCGTGGTCGTGCCGCTGGACGTGCCCTGATAGACGACCAGGATTCCCTGCTGGGCATTGGCTCCGAAGGCTGAGTTGTCGCCGTACGTACCGCCGCTCACGGTCATGTTCATCGCATTGGTGTACGGCTCGGCGTAGACGGCCTGCGATTGGTTGAAGCGCATCGAGCAGCGGTCGAGCGTCACCGTCCCTTCGACGCCGACCAGCTTCAGTCCGACCTCGAAGTTCTCGTTGCCCGCCTTCAGCACGCTGACCTGCGTGAGCGACAGGTTCTTGATGTCGTTGCCGACGATGCCCTGGCCCTGCGACGACTTGGTCGTGCCGTCGATCGTCGTGTTGGTCACGGCGATGCCGGTGACGCTGCTGAAGAAGAGCACGGACTGGCAGGTCGAAGCGTTGCCTCCGCCGGCGTGCGTGCCGCAGGTGCCGCTGGTCGCCGTCGGCGAGGTCGCCGAGGAGACGTTGTTGTTGAACGTCATGTTCTGCAGGTCGACCGAGTTGCCCGACGCCTTGTTGAAGGTGAGGAACTCCGCGGCACGGCCGGTGGTGTTCTGAATCGTTCCACCCGAGCCGGCCGTCGTGCCGGTGCCGGTGATGCTGAACGTTCCCAGCGTGCCGGCGCCGTTGACGGTGATCGCCTTCGCCCCGCCGTTCTGCGAGACGCTCTTGAAGGTCACGCCGGCGGAGCCGATGGTGCAGGTGATGTTCACCGCCTGTGTGGTGGCGGCGTTCGTCGCACCGATGGTGTTGTTCGTGCCGGTCGCCGTGATGGTCAGGCCGGCGCCGGTCGCGGCGAAGACCGAGTTGGTGTTGTTCAGCGTCATGTCGCCGCTGATGTTCACCGTGCCGCCGGTGCCGGCCACCGACACGCCGTTGCCGCCGTTGCTGCCGATGGCGCCGGAGAGGGCGATCGTGCCGCCGGTGATGCCGGTGATGTCGACCGCCTTCTGGCCCGCGGTGTTCTGCGTGATCGTGCCGCCGTACGAAACCGACGGGCTGCCGTTGGTGACGAGGAACGCGGACCCGGTGTTGCCGGCGATCGTGCCGCCGGTGATCGTCAACGTGCCGCCGGTGGTGCTCACCAGCTTGATGCCGTTGACGCCGCCGCTCGAGTTGAGCGTCTGGATCGCGCTGGCGCCGATGACCTGGCCATTGAGATCGAGCGCGACGCTGCTGACGTCGATCGAGCTGTTGCCGCCGGTCGCGGTGATGGTTAGCGTGCCGTTGCCCACCATCGTCAGACCCTTGCCGGTGTGGTTCGTGCCGGTGGCGCTCAGCACGAGGTGATTGAACGTGATGCTGCCGCCCGTATTCGTGCCGGTGATCGCAACGAGCGTGTTGTTGAAGTTGTTGTTGCCCGAAGTCAGGTTGAGGTTGTTGATCACTACCGTGCCGGTGATGGCGTTCAGCGTGGAGATGACGCCGTTGATGCCGTTCACGTTGCCCTGCAGTGCGGTGCCCGATGCATTGCTCATCGTCAGCGTGCCGCCGCTGTAGGTATCGATGTTCAGCACCTTGCCGCCGTTGGAGTTCTGCGTGATCAGACCGCTGTAGGTGACGCTCACGCTCGAGTTGGTGACGACGAACGACGCCGCGGCGGTACTCGTCGTGGTGATGTTCGTGCCCGAGCTGAAGCTCACACTGCCGCCGGTCTGCGCGTTGACGGTGATGCCGCCGCCGCTGCCGGCGATGGTGTTCGTGGCACCGTTGAAGTTGTAGGTACCGGTGTTGGTACTGAGGCTGATGCCGGTGCCGGTGCCGCTGGTCTGCACATTGCCGTTGAAGTTGATCGTGCGGTTATGGCCGCTGATCGAAACGACCAGCGCGGCGTTGGCCTGCGTGATGTTGCCGCCCCAGGTGATCTGGCTGCCGGCGGCGGCCGCGCCGCTGACGCTGAAGGTCGCGCCGCTCGCGCCGGTCAGCGTGCCTGCCGTGGCGCCCCACGTACCGCTCACCGAAGTGAGCAACGCGCCGTTCGTGCCGCCGCTCGACGTCACGTTGTTGAACGTGCCGCTGACGATACCGGTGTTGAGATTGAGCGCCGATACGCCGCTCACGTTGACCGTACCGCTGATCGTCAGCGTGCCGAAGGTCGCGCCGCTGATCGCGGTCGTCGGCGGCGTGACACCGCCGATGGTCAGGTTGTTCAGCGTGATGTTCGACGTACCGAGCGTCGACAGCGCGTAGCCAGTCGTGCCGCCGTTGACGTTGCCGCCGTTGACCGTCACGTTGCCGTTGCCGAGCGAGGTGAGCGAGACGCCGGTCGTCGCGCCGGTGGTCGTCACGCTGGTGAACGTGATGCCGCCCGAGGTGACGCCGTTGATGTTGACACCCGTCGTCGCGGCGCCGGTGGTGACGTTCGCCGTGCCGGAGATGCCGAGCGTGCCGCCGCTGGTCGCGGCGATCGCGGAGCCGGTGGTGGTGGTGATGTTCAGCGTGCCGCTGAAGTTCACCGTCGCGCCGGTGTTCGTGGTCATGGTGATGCCGGCGTTGGCTCCGGTCGACATCGTCTGCGAACCGGTGAACGAGATCGTGCCCGACGCATTCGACAGGATCTGAATGCGGCCGGCGCTGAGGGTGGCGCCGATGGCGATCGCACCGGCGGCTGCCGGACGATTGATCACGCTGACCGCCGTGCCGGTCCCTCCATCGATGGTGTTCGTGTTGTCGGCGGTCACTGCGGCGACGCCGTTGTTCACAGTCAGCGCCTGGTTGCCGACGGTGGAGATCGTGGAGTTGGTGATCGTCACCGTGCCAGTCATGCTGATCAGGTTGACGCCGACGTTCGTGTGATTCTGCACGGTCAGCGAGTCGAGGGTCAGACCGGCGTGCGTGGTGCCGGAGATACCGTCGCGTGTCGCTCCGGTGATGTTGATGCCCTTGATCGTGTTGCCGTCGTGCAGCGTGACTGCGTCGCTGGTCACGGCGGTGTTGGTGATCAGCGGCTTGGTGCCGGCGGCCTGCAGCGTGTTGCCGTTGACGACGAGCGCGACACCCTGGCCGATGAGCTGCTCGTTCTGCAGCAGCGTGATGCCGCTGGTGTGGTTCAGCGTCGTGCCGTCGCCGGTGTGGATGTAGATGATGTCGGACGGCTTGTCGGGCGTGGCGCGCGCGCCGTTGGTGAAGTTCGACGTCGAGTTGAACGGCGACTGCGACTGGCCGTTGCCGTTCGCCACGTTGTTCCTCACGTACCAGACGCGGCCCGCCAGCGCGAGGTTGACGGTGCCGGTGGCCGAGGTCGGCGTGCCGGTGCCGCCGGTATCGGAATTGATCGTGTAGGTGAACGAGTCGCTGGCGATCGCGCTTGCGGTCACCGGCGGCGTGTAGATGAACGTGCCGTCGGCGGCGATCGTGACGCTGCCGCTCTGCGTCGTGGCGAACGTGCCGGCCGCGGCGGCGACGCCGCCGCTCGGCAGGTCGTTGGCGATGATGACGCCGGTGAGCGGGATCGAAACGAACGGAGTGCCCGGCGACGATGTGGCGCCGCCGATGACAACCGCCTGCGTGTTGTTCACGAGGTTCGTGTAGGAGTCATTGACGCACGCCGGCGCGATGGCGATGGAGAGCGTCGCCGAGTTGCCGGTGCACGAGGTGCTCGAGTCGGTGGCTCTCACGACGAAGGTGAACGTGCCGGTCTGCGTCGGCGTACCGCTGATCGCGCCCGCCGCGGAGAGCGACAGACCGGTCGGCAGCGAGCCGGAGAAGATGGCGTAGGTGTACGTGCCGGAGCCGCCCGAGGCGATCACGCTCTGGCCGACATACGCGGTGTTGAACGTGCCGGCCGGGAACGCGCCGCTCGGATTGCGGGTGACGGTGATCGTCGGGCAGGTGACGGTCAGCGTGTAGCTCGAGGTGGTGAAGCAGCCGTTCGTGTCCGTGACCTTGATCGTCAGCGGGAACGAACCGACCTGATTGCTCGTGCCGGAGAGCACGCCGCCGGCGCTGAACGTGAT
>Ga0193697_1000592_pt1 | contig 12638 bp, 13 predicted proteins | sample L3m2metaG_FD_145073 | JGI IMG/M metagenome (GOLD analysis project Ga0193697, IMG submission 145073) | Soil microbial communities from a riparian zone of the East river system, Colorado, United States - L3m2 | ecosystem: Environmental > Terrestrial > Soil > Riparian zone | place: USA: East River... | reverse complement strand
ACTTCGGACTCAGTGAGGAAATTTTCGACCGCGACGGCTACGCGGTTGTCGAAAATTTCCTCACTGAGTCCGAAGTCGGCCACCTCCTGCACGTCTTCGAGTCGCTCGATTGCCCGACGCACCACGGCGCGTGGAGCGCGTCGATGTTCAGCTCCGATCTCGCGTATCGCGCCGCGGTCGACCGCGCCATCAAGGACGTCCTTGCGCCGCGCGCGGAGCCGCTTCTCCCCGGCTACCGTTTCTGCTTCTGCAACTTCCTGGTGAAGGAGCCGCAGCAGGTCGATGACGGCATCGTCCAGATTCATCAGGATCCGACGTTCGTCGACGAGCATCTCTTCAGCACCCTCGGACTCTGGATCCCGCTCGTCGATACGGACGCGACGAACGGCGGCATTTCGGTTCTCCCGGGAAGTCACCGCTGGAACGACGGGCCGCGCAGCTTCGGCGGCTGGTCTCCCTACCTGGATCTTTCGGCGACATTGCTGGAGCAGGCGCAACCCGTTCCGATGACCGCCGGAAGCGCCCTGGTGTTCTCGCAGAAACTCTTTCACGGCTCGCGGGCGAATCGCAGCCGGACGACACGCGTCACCGCCGCCGCCCTCCTCGCGTCGAACGACGCACCTCTCCGCTGCTACCACGCAAACCCTTCGTTGCCTCAGAAACTGGAGGTCTTCGAAGTCGATGACCTGTTCTACACGCGATACCCCTACGCCACGCGTCCCGAAGGAGTCCCACGCATCGCCGTGGTGGATCGAACGTTCGATCCGATCCGCATCTGAGAACGACCAGAGGCCTCCGGCGGGCGGGCCCGGCCCGCAGCGTTTGTTGGCCTAGCCTGAACTCGCGTTTCTCGTACGAATCGCGATTCACGCGAAGACAAACGCAGCGGGCCGGGCCCGCCCGCCGGAGGCCCTTCGTCGTCCTCTCAGTCGCGGCGCGCGAACGCGAGCACGTAATGCGCGAGTGAGTCCTCGATCCTGCGCAGCACGTCTTCGTGTCCCTCGTAGACCCGGAGCATCTCGGCGCAGTACGGGGTCCACGACTGTGCGGTGATGTCGCGCACGCTCACGCCGGCGAAGCCCGCGTGCCTCATCGCTTCCTCGTACTCGCCGATCGTGCGGACACGATGCCGCGGCAGCAGCATCCAATCGGCGATTGCGTCGCCCTCGCGGAACAGCATGTCCGCCAGCGCGATGACGCCGCCCGGACGCAGCACCCGGTACGCCTCGCGGAAGAAGTCTTCGCGCGTATCGAAATGCTCCGCCGACTCGATGGCCAGCACCGCATCGGCCGTTCCGGTGCCGATGGCGAGCTTCGTCGCATCGGCCGCGACGGTGGACCTCACTCCGCGAGCTCGCGCCTGCGTCAGTTGCCAGAGGGAGACGTTCACTCCCGCGACGAGCGAGCGCGGGAAGCGATCGCCGAGGCGGCGCGTGCCTGCGCCGAGACCACAGCCGACGTCGAGAATCACGGCCGCGTCGCGCGGAACCGCGGAGGCGACTTCATCGACCATGCGATCGCATGCCGCGGCGAGATCGCGCGCGCCATCGACCCAGTAGCCGACGTTGAAGTAGCCGCTCTCGCCGTACAGCGCACGGATGCGCGGCTCGGCGAAGAGCGCGTCATAACGCGCCGCGAACGCCGTGGTCGAGACCATGCGGCATTATCCTTCGCCCAATGTCCGCTCCGGCGAAAGAAGCCGTCGCCCGCGGCGTCGAGTATCTGCGGCGCGTCCAGCTTCCGAGCGGCGAGCTGCCGGTGCTCGCGTCGGGGAAGCCCGATCCATCGATTTTTCCGACGGCCGTGATGGCGCACTCGCTCTCGTTTGCACCGGGCGCAACCGACGTCCGTGAGCGCGCGCTCGATTTCCTCGCCGCCGAGATGCAGCCGGGCGGCGTGTGGAAGCACTGGCCGCGCATCCATCCGCAGCACGAGCTCCTGCTGCCCGATCTCGACGACACCGCCTGTGCGTCGGCCGTGCTCACGCAAGCCGGCCGTGTCATCCCGGACAACCGCGCGCTGATGCTGAAGAACCGCAACCGGCGCGGACTCTTTCGCACATGGTTGCTGCGCTACCGCCATCCGCTGGCGATGTACGCGTTCTTCACGCGCACGTCCGCGAAGCCGTTCGACGCCGACGCCGTCGTCAACGCCAACGTGCTCTTCTACCTCGGCCAGATCCCGGAGGTCGTCGAGCATCTTCTCGCCGTCCTCCGCGAAAATCGCGAGCGTCACTGCGACAAGTGGTACGACAACCCGTTCGTGGTCTGGTACTTCTTCGCGCGCGCGCTGCACGGCATCTCGCCCGACGCCGTGGACATCATCGGGAAGAAGATCGACGCGGCAAACCCGTCGAACGCGCTCGAGCATGCGCTCGCGGCGTGCGCGCTGCTTCACATCGGACACATGCCGGACGTCGAGATCCTCTGTCGATCGCAGATGCCCTCCGGCGCCTGGCCGGCCGCACCGGTCTACCACGGCGGACGCGCGCGCAAGCGCGACGGTACGTTCGGCGAGCCGCATCCCGATACGCCCTACTGGGCCTCGGAGGCGTGGACCACCGCGTTCGCGATCGAGGCCCTGGCGCGGATCACCGTCTGAGCAGCCGGCGCGCGATGCGCTTCCACAACGGCCTCGGCCGCGCAACCTGAACCGTGTCGTAGTACGCGAACGTACGCGCATCACGTGCGCCGAGGACCTGGATGCGCGGGAATCGCGAAAACTTCCAGACATAGTGCACGCGCGTGTGTGGGAAGCCGCACCAGTGAAGGATCTCCTCGAGAACGTGCGGACTGGTCGGCAACCAGGCCAGACGGTGCACTCCCGACATCAATGCCTTTTCACTCTCCATACTCAATGTGAGCGCGTGCCCCTTGAGCTTCGGGTCGGCGGCGGTGTTCAGGACGAGCAGCTCGCGCGTGAGATCGGCGGCGATGCGGAGCCCCGCGACCGGATCGGGCAGGTGATAGAAGAGCCCGAAGAACAACGTGACGTCGAACGGCTCGAGGTTGCGCTCGCGCAGCGCGAGCAGATCGAGCTGGTCGAATTCGATGTTCTCGTCGGGCAGATGACGCCCGAGAAAGCGCGCCTGATTCAGCCAGTGCTCGCGCACGTCGAAACCGAAACATCGCCCCGCGCCCATGCGCTTCGCTTCGTAAAGATAGCCGCCCGCGTTGCACCCGCAGTCGAGAACGGAGCGACCCTCGAATCCGTTGGGCAGGACGTCCCGCATCAGCATCGCCAGAACGTTGCCCGGGCGAAGGATGCCCGGGTGTCCGACGCCGAGCGGATCGGGATCATCGTCCGGCGAGCGCTCGCCGGTCCAGATGCCGGGAGCGATCTCCATGTCCTGATGCCATGGACCGAGACGGCGAATCTCGGCGCGCAGTTCCTCGGGGGTCGCGGGCATGTCGTTCATGAGCGGCGCATTATGCTGCACGCATGACCGGGCATCTCATCCATGTCGGCTATCCGAAAACCGGGTCAAACTTTCTTCGCCGCTGGTTTCGGGAGCATCCGCGGCTCGCGTACAGCGAGGGTGGAATCGCCGGCTACGGCAGCGCCTACGAGATTGCCCGCGAAGCGGTGGCTCCCCGGCCCGATGTGCTGTATCGCGTGACGAGTTCCGAGTCATTCACCGCCCCTCACCCCGACACCGGCAGGGAACAGGACAGCCACGACGACCCGATCGATCCGGCGGTGGGCCAGGAGAACGTCTGCGCTTCGCTCGCGGCGCTCTTTCCGAACGCGTACGTGCTGATCGTCACGCGCGGATTCCGGTCGATGATCTTCTCTTCGTTTTCGCAATACATCCGTTCCGGAGCTGACGTCCCGCTCGAGGAGTTCGTCAAGCACCCGTTGATCGGACGTCCGTGGGAGTACGACCGCGTCGTCGGCATGTATCGAAGCGCGTTCGGCGCGGAGAAGGTCATCGTGATGCCCTGGGAGCTCCTCCGCGACGACGTCGACCGGTTCGTGCGCACGCTCGAGGAACGTCTCGGCCTCCCTCACTTCGCAGCCCCGTCCGGCCGGCTGAACACGGCGCTCACCTCCGCTGAACTGTACTGGTACCCGCGGCTCACGCGCCTGGTGCAAACGCTTCCGATCGGCTCGCGCCTCAAGCGGATGTATCTGCGCGGCATCTTCACGAATCGTTTCCGCCCCGCGGTCGCCGTGCTGCAGCGCCTGCGCCCCGGCACACCGGTGACCGCGGACGCGATTCCCGAGCCATTGATCGCGGCGTACCGCGCGAACGCGCACACGCTGCGCGAGAACCCGCTCTACGCGCCGTATGCGCGCGAGTACTACGGATAGCGCGTCATCCGAGACGGGCGACGACGTGTGGCCGGGCGAGGCGGGCGAAGAACCACGCCCCGACGAGCAACGGAATCGTCAGCGCGAAGACGAGCGCGAAACGACCGTCCGCGCTGCCGCCTACGAGCCAGCCGCGCGTTGCGTCGATGAGCGGCGTCAGCGGATTCCAGCGCATCACTCCGCGCGCCGGATAGAGGATCGGCGTCACGAAAAACCAGAGGCTCGTCACCAGCGCGATGGCGCGGGCGACATCGTCGTAGAGCATCCCGATCGGTGCGACGGCGACCCCGAGGGCGAGGCCGAAGAGCGCGAGCGCGGCGATGCCGATCGGCAGAAGCGCGACCGACGCACTCAAAGGCACGCCGAAGAAGATCAGGACCGGCACGAGGACCGCCAGTCGCACCGCGCAGTTGAACAGCGTCTCGATGAATCCCGCGAGGATGACCGCCTCGTGCGGCACACGGCTGCGCGTGATCAGCACCCGGTTCGCGGTCAACTGCTGCAGCGGCGCGTTCAACGCGTCGACGAACAGTTGCCAGAGGATCGTCCCCGTCATCACGAAGACCGGATACGGCACCTCGGTCGCCGGAATGTTCACGATCCGCCGCGATTGCACGTACGTCCACACCGCGGTCGTGCCGAGCGTCGGCAGCAGCAGCCAGAGATACCCGAGCCACGCGCGCCGGTGCCGCGCCTGCACGTTGCTGCGCACGAGCCGCCACGCCACCGCGGGCGATTGCCGCAGATCGTGAACAGCAGCGGCGGCAAAGCGCGCCGGATGCCGCAGCTCCGCGTCGGCGGTGTAGACCGTCTCGGTCATCGAAGTGATTATCTCCGCTGTTTCCACAGCTTGTTCGAATCGCGGAGGATCTGCCCCAGCCTGCGCGGGAAGAGGAGCAGGTGAACGGCGATGACGGCCACGTCGATGCCGTGACGCGCCGCCGAGGCGACCAGGATACCGATCGGGAACAGCGCGTCGTAGTACTCGGCGAGCACGATGAGGAACCGCGGCTTCGGCCTGACGATGACGGCGTTCATCTCCCAGCGATCGACCCGCAGACGCGATTGCTGGATGTAGAACGCGAGGAGAACGGCCGGCACCACGCTCTGCATCTGCCAGAGCATCGCGGTGAACGCCACGAGCTCCACCGGAAACGCGACGTATGTCCCGACACGCTCCGCGACCGCGGGAGGATGCCGCTCCGCGAACGTGCGGACGGCGGCGGTCGCGTCATTCGCGCGATCGGTCAACTGATGCCAGAGGATTCCGCGCAGGCCGTACGCGAAGGCCCAGATGCCGACGCTCGCAATCCAGAGCGGGCGCACCGGTTGCCCCGCTCCGCGATACGCGAGCACGACTCCGACGAGCGTCGGGAAAAGATGCGCGCCGCAGGCATCGGCAAGCACGCCGAGGATGCCGCGCGTCTTGAAGCGGAACGGCGGAAGTGAGTAGAGGGAGAACGCCGTCCAGGCGGCGAGGTAGAACGACAGCAGGAGCGTGTCGTGCCGCCAGAGCCAGGCGAAGACGAGTCCGGCCACGATGGGGAGCGCGGTCAGCGCAGCGACGACCGCGAACGGACGTCCGGCGATGCGGTTCGGTTTTCCCGCTGCCGCGTCTTCCTCGCGGTCGGTGATGTCGTTGATCACGCTGACGTACGCCGCGCCCGGCACGAGGGAGAGCAGCAGGACCAGCGCCGCCGGCCAGAGTCTGGCGACCGGCACGTCGAGCGTCAGCGCGGTGGCGTAGAACGTGGCGAGGATCGGGACGAGCTTGTACTCCCACCACTCGCCCGCACGCACCGAATCAGTCAGCAATTGACGAAGGGCCAGGCGACTGAGCATAACGTACGACCGCCGCTGCTATAGTGAAGTTCGAACCGCCTGCTCATGAAAAAACAACGTTCCCCGCGACCGCGCCGCATTGCGTTCATCACCAGCAACCGGGCCTGGGGCGGCAGCGAGGAGCTCTGGAGCGCCACGGCCGCGGCGCTCGCCGGCGACGGTCACGACGTCACGGTGTTCAAGGGCGAGATGGGCGAAGACGGCGGGCACGTTCGACGCCTGCGCGAGGCCGGCTGCCGGATCGTGGAGCTCGACTGGCTGCCGTTGATGCCGCCGCCGCTTTACTCGTTCCTGGCCAACCTGTCGTTCACGTTCGTGGTCCTGGTGCAACGCTTCCAGCTGCGCCTCCGGTTCGCCCTCTCACGCCGGCACGACCTCATCGTCTTCTCGCAGGGCCTGAATTTCGATTGCGTGCAACTGGGGAGCGTCATCATGCGCACCCGCGCACCGTACGTGATGATCCAGCAGAAGGCGTCCGATCTGTACTGGCCGCACGACCTGCAGTTGCGGCATCTCCGCGAGATCTACCGCGGTGCGAGCGCGTGCTACTTCGTCTCCGAGCACAACGTCCGGCTGACGGAAGAGCAGCTCGGAATGGAGCTGCCGCAGGCGAGCGTGGTCCGCAATCCGTTTCTCGTACCCTGGGAGCGGCGCGACGACTGGCCTTCCACTGCCGATGGCTGGCGGCTCGCCTGCGTCGGACGGATGTTCACGAAGGAAAAGGGCCAGGACATGCTGCTGCGCGTGCTGGCCCGGACGAAGTGGCGCAACCGCCCGCTCTCCGTCACGTTTTACGGCGACGGAACGAATCGCGACGCGCTGGAATCGATGGCCGGCTTCTATTCGCTGTCGAACGTCTTCTTCGGCGGCTTCACCAGCGATCCGGCCGCGGTCTGGAACGACCACCACGGCCTGATCCTCGCTTCGCGCTGCGAAGGCCTGCCGCTGGTGATCGTCGAGGCGATGCTGAGCGGCCGCGTCCCGATCGTCACCGACGTCGCCGGCAGCGCCGAGGTCATCGATGACGGTCGCACGGGGTTCCTCGCCAAGGCACCGACGGAAGACGCGATCGACGAAACGCTCGAGCGCGCGTGGCAGCGGCGAAGCGACTGGCGCGGAATCGGCGCGGCGGCCGGGGAAAGCATTCGCACGCTCGTCCCTCCCGATCCCGCCCGCGTGCTCGCGGCGACGTTGCTCGCTACCGCACCGGAGTCACGAGCAACACGTTCGAGTAGTCGGCGATCATCGAGAACGCTTCGTCCTGCAGCTCGTTGAGCCAGAGCGGGCTGCGGTAGTACGCGTTCTTGCGGCGATCGCGTTCGACCATGTCGGAAAAGCCGCGCAGAAAGACGAAGATGTTCTCGTCGTCGAGGTCGTCGAACTGGCCGTAGACCGGCATGCCGTACTGCAACTGCGATTCGAGCGTCCGGCCGCTGAAGAAAGTGGCGAATCGGCTGCGCTGTCCCGGCTTGATCCGGTACTGGCGGATCTCGAGGATGTTCGATTCGAGGATGCGGTCCAGTTGATCGGGCGACGTGATCGCCGATGCGAGCGCGGGCGCGAGGCGGCGAATCGTCAGCTTCTCGACCGGCGACGGCTCTGACGTGTGCACGCCGTTCAGCAGCACGAAGGTTCTGTCATCCCGCAGCGAGAGGAAGCGGAGCGGATGGTCGATCGACTGCAGCCAGTTCCAGCGGAAGTCCATGTCGACTTCGTAGATGCGGAGCTCAAACATTGATCAGTCCTCGCGCGTCATGTGCATGATCCAGTTCGTCTCCCACGACGCACCTCCGTCGGTGGAGAAGGCCTGCTCCCAGCGCGCGGTGCGCGGCGGGTCATGAGTCCACTTGAATCGCACGCGCACCGGCGCCCCTTCGTGCTGATCATCTCCCTCGAACGTGCCGACACCATCCGTGAACTGACCGATGACCGGCGGATCGAAGATGCCGCGCATGTTGTCGGCCCAGTAGATGCGCCAGAGTTTCGTCGAAGGTTCGAAGAGACGCACTGTGAGCCCGACGAAGCCGGGGCAGGCGGTCTCGCACAGCAGCCGATCATCGGCGGAAATCCTGAAGGAGCCTTGGGCAGCAGACGCAGCCGGCCGTGCCGGCCGCCAGTCATCGGTGATGACGAATTGATCGATATTGCCGAGCCCTCCGGGCAGAAAGCGAGCCTCGGCGGACGCGGCGAACTCCTCCCACTCGGTCGAGCCGCAGAGGCGGCCCTTCAGTCGCTCGTTGCGGACGCTCCAGCGTCCGATCCAGAAATCGAAGTCGGTTGATGCGCTCATGGGGTGGATCGTAGAAGGATTGGTGGTCCTGCTCAATATCCACTTGTCGGTGGAAGTGCTATAACCACCGAGGATGCTGCTCGAGCTCGACAGTTCCGGACCGCTCTACCGCCGCATCTACGACTCGCTGCGGAGGAAGATCCTCCACGGCGAGCTCGCAAGCGGCACTCCCCTCCCCGGCACGCGCACGCTCGCCCGCGACCTCGGCGTGTCTCGCATCGTCGTCCTCGCCGCGTACGAGCAGTTGGCGGCGGAGGGCTACATCGAATCGTCGGTCGGCTCGGGATCGCGCGTCGCGGCGCAGTTGCCGGCCGTGCAGGCGCCGTCGCGACGAACGACACCGGCGACCGACGTGAAGATCTCGGCATACGCGCGACGCGCGCGCCAGCTCTCACCGCAGGCGCCTCCGGGACAGGAGGAAAAACGGGAAGGGATCGACTTCCGTTACGCGACGACGATTCCCGATGCGCGCACCGTGGCGATGTGGCGGCAGGCGGTCGCCCGTGGGGCGCGCGAGACGCAGCTCGACTATCCCGACCCCGCCGGACTCCCGTTGCTGCGTCGCGTGCTCGCCGAACATCTGCGCGAGCAGCGCGGCGTGGTCGCCGGCGCCGACGACATCGTGATCGTGAGCGGCGCGCAGCAGGCGATCGACCTGACGGCGCGCGTCCTCTGCGACCGCGGCACGCCCATCGGTATCGAGGATCCGCACTACCAGGGAACGCGGCAGGCATTCCTCGCGGCGGGGGCGAAGGTGATCGCCTGCGCGGTCGACGACGAAGGTCTCGACCTCGAGCGCCACGCGAAACGCCTGGCCGGAGCGCGTGACGCCGTCGCATCAGTTCCCGACCGGCGCGATCATGAGCGTGGCGCACCGGCTGGCACTGCTGCAGTGGGCGGAGAAGCACGGCGCGTCGATCGTCGAGGACGATTACGACTGCGAGTTCCGCTACGGCGTCGGCGCGATCCCCGCGCTGCAGGGACTCGATCGCCACGGACGCGTGATCTATATCGGCACGTTCGCCCGCATGCTCTTCCCCGCCCTGCGCCTCGGATACATCGTCGCACCGCCCGCGCTGCGCGAGGCGTTCCGCGCCGTGAAGTGGCTCGCCGATCGCGGCAGCGCGCCGCTCGAACAGCAGGCGGTAGCGTCGCTGCTCGAATCAGGCGCGTACGAGAGCACGCGCCGCCGCAGCGTCCGCGCGCTGACGGCGAAGCGCGACGCGATGGTCGCCGCGATCGACGCGCACTTCGACGGCGAGGTCATCGCCAGCGGCGCGTCGTCCGGCACGCACATCTTTCTCCGCTTCACGCGCATACGGGCGGAGTCCAGTGGACTGATCGAGGTCGCGCGTGCTCACGGCGTACACGTCTACAGCGGCCGCCCCTACTTTCAGCATCCGCCACGCACCGCGACGCTGATCCTCGGGTACACGACCGTCGCGATCGATGAGATCGACGAAGGGGTGAAGCGGCTCGCGGCGGCGTACCGGAAGCTAGGTTTGTAGCGCGCCGGTCGCGGCGATGCGGCACGCCTCTTTCCAGCGGCGCCGTGAGTCGCGGATGTGACGCCGCGCCGCCCCGCGCAGATCCGACTCGCGCCACATGACGCGCGCCGCATCGAGGTGCTTCCGCGCATCCGCGAGCAATCTGCGCACGTGATCGGCTACCTCGCCGCGCGCAGTTTCGAGATGCGATTCGACCTGCTTCACTTCCGCGGACATGCGGGCCAGCTCGACCTGCGGCGGAGGGGTCGATCGGAGGTCGCTCGCCAGTCCGGTCGCGCGCAACGTCGAGATGAACCACTTCGCCGGATCCCAGTGATACCAGCGGATGCCGTTGCGGAAGTCGGCGGGAAAACGGTGGTGGAAGCTGTGATAGCCCTCGCCGAGGGTGAGCAGCGCGACCGCCCAGTTGTCGCGCGCGGAGACGTCGGCGTTGTACGTCGGGCGGCCGAGGTAGTGGGCGAGCGAGTTCACGAAAAAGGTCGTGTGATGGATGATCACGAGGCGGAGGAAGCCGCCCCATAGCAGGCCGGCGATCGGATCGCCGAACATCGCGCCGATCAGCGTAGGCAGACCGAAGCCGCCGGCGATCAGAATCGCTTTGTACCAGCGGTCCTGCCACATCACGACCGGGTTCTGCAGCAGGTCGGGCGTGTTCGCTTCCGTGTCCTGAGGCGGGTGATGGTGGAAGACCCACGCGATGTGCGCCCACCAGAAGCCGCGCTTGATGTTGTACGGATCCCAGTCGCGGTCGACGTACTGATGATGGACGCGATGTCCGGCGGACCACCAGAGAATCGAGTTCTGCGCCGCCATCGCGCCGAAGAAAGCGAAGAAGTACTGCACCGGCCGCGACGCTTCGTAGCTCTTGTGGGAGAAGAGGCGGTGATAGCCGGCGCAGATGGAGATGCCGACCGCGGCGTACATGCCGAGCGCGAGCAGCGGCATCCAGAGATGAAAGCCGTGCAGCCAGGTGTAGAGCGCGGTGCCGACGATGCCGACGACCGGCGTCAGCAGCAGGAACAACATCACCGAGATGTGTTTCTTGGGGCGGGTATTCAACTCCGGCCTCCGTTGCGTTCGTTCAACCGAACGCGCACGAAAGGGATCGTGCGACGGGAGGTCGAGTTAATCGGTACTGACGACAACGGAGAGGTCGAACGGCTCCATTCCGTGAGACGATCGCCCCTTATGCCATTTTCGAAATTTGGACTTCATCCCGATTTACTCAGTGGAATCAAGGAGCTCGGCTTCACGCGGCCGACACCGATTCAGAACGACGCGATGCCGCCGGCGATCGCCGGCAAGGACGTGCTGGCGGCCGCGGCCACCGGCAGCGGCAAGACCGCGGCGTTTCTCCTGCCGATTCTTCACCGGCTCATGGACAAGAAGCGTGGCACGACGCGCGCGCTGATCCTCACGCCGACGCGCGAGCTCGCCGCGCAGATCGACGAGCATCTGCGCGACCTCGCCATCCACACGCCGCTTTCCGGCGCGGCCGTCTACGGCGGCGTCGGCATGGGGCCGCAGGAGCACGCGTTCCGTAGCGGCGTCGACGTGATCGTCGCCACGCCGGGGCGCCTGCTCGATCACTTCACCCGTCCGTACGCGAAGCTCGCCGGCCTGGAGATCCTGGTGCTCGACGAAGCGGACCGCATGCTCGACATGGGCTTCCTCCCCGACATCCGCCGCGTGCTCAAACACCTCCCCACGAAGCGCCAGACCCTCTTCTTCTCCGCCACGCTGCCGCAGCCGATCGTGGAGCTGTCGCGCGAGATGCTGAAGAACCCGGCGATGATCTCGATCGAGCGCAAGGCGGCGCCGGCGTCGGGCATCACGCAGTCGGTCTTCCCGGTCTCGCAGGATCTGAAACTGTCGCTGCTCGAGACGCTGATCGCGCGCGGCGAGATCCAGAACGCGATCGTCTTCACGCGGACCAAGCACCGCACGAATCGTGTGTACGAACAGCTCGAGGGCAAGAAGATCACCATCGCCAGGATTCACGGCAATCGGAGCCAGATGCAGCGCACCGAGGCGCTGGCGGGATTCAAATCGGGCAAGTACCGGATCCTCGTCGCCACCGACATCGCGGCGCGCGGCATCGACGTCGAGGCGCTCTCGCACGTGGTGAACTTCGACGTACCGAACGTGCCCGACGACTACATCCATCGCGTCGGCCGCACCGCGCGCGCCGAGCTGACCGGCGACGCGATCACGTTCGTCGCGCCGGATGAAGAGCCCGATCTGCGCGCCATCGAGCGTGCGATCGGCAAGCGTTTGCCGCGCGTGACGGTCCCCGATTTCGATTACACGCGCCGGCCCGCCGAGAAGCTGGAGATCCCGATTCAGCAGCGCATCGCCGCGATCCGCGCGCGCAAGGCCGAGGATCGCGCCCGCGCGAAAGCGAAGGCCGAGCGCAAGGCGTCCGCGCAATCAGCACCACCACGTAGGACGGGTTCTCCAACCCGTCCCTCGTCGTCCCCCTCGCGCCCGTCGTCCCCCCCTCGTCCCGCGTCCCCCTCCCGCCCGCCCTCGTCGCGGAGAACTCGCCGCCGTCCGTAAAGCTTGGGGGTCGGATCTGGACAATTAACTTAACGGCATCGTTAAGTTAATTGTCCAGATCCGACCCCCTACTTAGAACGCGGCGCGCAGCGCTTCGAGATCCGCACGCGCTACGTCGCCGATGG